>Ga0105051_10005035_pt1 | contig 14970 bp, 11 predicted proteins | sample FRY02_FD_78383 | JGI IMG/M metagenome (GOLD analysis project Ga0105051, IMG submission 78383) | Freshwater microbial communities from Lake Fryxell liftoff mats and glacier meltwater in Antarctica - FRY-02 (megahit assembly) | ecosystem: Environmental > Aquatic > Freshwater > Ice > Glacier... | reverse complement strand
TTGGCCAACAACGTTTACGGACGGCCATTGTTTCTGGAGTCAACAGACTCTGGCGACCTCGTCAGTGGCAATGCCTACGCCGTTCTGGACGCGCCGTTTTCAGCAGTCAGCACAGCATTTCGCAGTGCCAACACTTGGTGCGACGTGATGATTTTGCACATCAACACCAAGTATTGCCGAGCGGTTCCTGGCAGCAACCCGGTGACGCTTAAAGTCCACGTCGGTAAAAAGACACCGCAAACCCTGCAGGACTCATTTCCGCTGGAGTTCGCCATGCGCCAGGTCAGCGCGTCTGCTAACCTGCTGGTGGTTCAGCTGAACGCTGCAAACGGGCCGATGGGCACCAGCAATTACCGCATTGAGCTCCAGGCCGCGCCACTTGAAGACAACAAAACCTTCATGCACTTGCGCTACGCCTACGAATACGGAATGGCTGGTCGACTGGCCATGCAGGGCTACCTGGCAACTGCCGGGAGTGGCAAGGTGGGCTTTAGCACCAAAACGCCAGCGACGGCAAACGCCAAGGCCAGTTATGTTGGCGGGGCGCGTGGAGCGGTAGAGCGCAACACCATGCGTTACTACCTGGCGATTGAGGCCTATTTGCAAGCACTTCCGCAGCCCCCCGCCCAACAAGTCAACGCGCGGCTCGAAAAGTGGTTTGATGCGACAGAGCAGTACCGGTTGCAACTCAGAGAGACCGACAAAACCAGTTACATGGCGATGAAAAAAAGAGAAATTCGGCGTCAGCAGGCAAGCACGCCATCGCAGTAGCTAAGTAAGGGTAGAACGCGTCTTACAAGCCGCAACGTCATACGGCTACCTGCTATTCGAGATGACTGGGTTAATGTTGCCAATGGCATTTGCCACAGCCACACTGGTAACCATCCATGACATCCATCAAGCGAAAAAGTGCCAGCAACGGCGCGGCTCAGATCTCTGATAATGCCAAAACCAAACAGCTGCAGCTTGAAGCTTTCACAGAGCCAAAAGCCCCGCTCCTGACGACCAATCAGGGCTTGCAAATCCCCGACAACCATAACTCGCTCAAAGCAGGCCCGCGCGGCCCTACTTTGCTTGAAGATTTCATCCTGCGTGAAAAAATCACCCACTTTGACCATGAGCGTATCCCGGAGCGGGCGGTTCATGCCCGTGGTTCAGGCGCGCATGGCGTGTTCAAGCCCTACAAATCGATGGTGCAGTACACCAGCGCAGGGTTTCTGCAAGACCCGGACATTGAAACGCCGGTGTTTGTGCGGTTTTCAACCGTAGCGGGCCAGGCTGGCTCGGCCGATACAGTGCGCGATGTGCGCGGTTTTGCCGTCAAGTTTTACACCCAGGAAGGCAATTACGACCTGGTGGGCAATAACATTCCCGTGTTTTTTATACAAGACGCCATCAAGTTCCCGGACTTGGTTCATGCCGTCAAGCCCGAGCCGCACAACGGCATGCCTCAGGCCGCCAGCGCGCACGACACATTTTGGGATTTTGTAACCCTGATGCCGGAGTCCACCCACATGCTGATGTGGACTATGTCAGACCGCGCCATTCCGCGCAGCCTGCGAATGATGGAGGGTTTTGGCATTCATGCGTTTCGCTTTATCAATGCACAAGGCGTATCGCATTTTGTTAAATTCCACTGGAAACCCAAACTTGGTGTGCACAGCCTGGCCTGGGACGAGGCACAAAAGCTGGCGGGCAAAGATGCAGACTTTCACCGCCGGGACTTGTGGGAGGCGATTGACAGCGGCAACTTCCCGGAATGGGAGTTGGGCGTGCAAATCGTTGATGAAGGCAAAGAGTCGGAGCTGGGCTTTGATATTCTGGACTCTACCAAGCTGATACCCGAATCACAAGTGCCGGTGCAATTGGTCGGCAAGATGACATTAAACCGCAACCCTGAGAACTTTTTTGCCGAAACCGAACAGGTGGCGTTCCACCCCGGCCACCTGGTACCAGGCATTGACTTTTCAAACGACCCGCTGCTGCAGGGACGTTTGTTTTCTTATACCGATACGCAGCTGTCGCGCCTGGGCGGGGCCAACTTTCATGAAATCCCGATCAACCGGGGCGTTTGCCCAATGCACAATTTTCAAAGAGACGGCATCCACCGCATGACGATCCCGAAGGGCCGCGTGGCATACGAGCCCAATACGCTGGCCAATGGCACAGAGTTCAGGGTTGACGGTGCGGCTCAAGGCTTTCAGTCATACCCCGAGCAAATTGAATCCCCAAAAATCCGCGCCCGCAGCCCGTCGTTTGACGACCACTTTTCACAGGCCACCTTGTTCTGGAACAGCCAGACAACGGCTGAGAAAGACCACATTGTGGCGGCGTTCCGGTTTGAGCTGTCAAAGGTGGAAGTGCCCGACATCCGCCAGCGCATGGTTGACAACCTGGCTCATGTTGATATCAAGCTCGCCACTCGCGTATTCGCCAATTTGGGCATCAGCCCACCCGATGCCAAAGCCGCTGCAGGCCGCTTGGGCTTTCGGGACTACCGCATCACCAACAAAGTCGCCAGCGACGAAGCATTGAGCATGCTGGGCAAATCAGGCGGCGGCGTCAAGACGCGCAAGATTGCTATTTTGCTAGCCGATGGCGTCGAGCCCGCAACCTTTAAACCAATCGTCCAGGCCCTCACCAATGCAGGCGCAGTTTGCAAGTTTGTGGGGCCGCACCTGGGCACGGTGAGTACCGCCAGCGGCAAGCAACTGGCCGTTGACCACACCTTCGGCAACATGCCGTCCATCATGTTTGATGCGGTGCTGATACCCGGCGGCGCGCAAAGTGCAACGGCGTTGTGCGCAATCGGCGATGCCGTGCATTTTGTACTGGAAGCCTACAAACACTGCAAAACCATTTGCGCCTTGAACGAAGGCGTGAAGCTGCTAGCCAGTCTGGGGCTAACCGCAGGCAAGAATGCAGAGCAAGTCGCCCTGCCCGCTGCTGGCGTGCTGGTGGCTGATGCGCGCAAGGTACCAGAGGGGCAGATTTCGCAGGACTTTATCGCAGCCATCGCCCAGCATCGGCATTGGGACAGGGCCAATGTGGAAGCTGTGCCCGCCTGATGGGCGGTCATCCATTTTAATAATTGCTATCTATTTGGTAGCATTCTTCACACTTTTTCATTGGGCTAAATTTGGCTATGACTGTTGAACTCAATGCTTCAACGTCAACCGATGCTTCACCACAGCCGGGCTCATCTGCAAAGGCCTGTACTCAACCTTGGCCCAGGCCTGGCTCATGTCGCGGTACCGGCTGGAAAAGACCAGACCGCTTTGGCCAGTTTGGTAGATGAAGCGTGATTTCTCCAGGTCTGACAAGTCAAACAGGGTGCGCATCGACGCTGCATGCCGGTTGGTGAATCGGCCTTTTTCGTCGTTGGCCCAGTACTGGCCGACGTTAACGGTGAAGGTATCGCCGCCAGTGGGGACGCGTACATCAAAAAATCTGGCCAGCAATGCCACATTGCCAAATGGCTTGTGAGCTGACAGGGCGTTGTGCGCCCTGCCCCATGTCCATTGCCCGGCATCTGCCCCAAAGTCTTTTTGTAACCGGGTCAAAGTCCGGTCAAGCGCCGCACTGGACTGCGCCGCGCAACCCGCAGGGCCGCACCAGTCAGTGTCATTGCGCGCCATGATGCCTTCAATGGCCGGGCGAAAGTGACGCTTGCCATACAGGGGTTTAAAAGTCGATTCACCCAGCTTGCCACCAATCACGCCGCGTGTCAGCTCGTCGGCCCAGGCCGCAAAAATCAGTGGCGCGGCAGATTCGGCGCGCATCACGCCGTCAAAACCCTGCAACGCTGTTTTACTGGCGGCTGCCTGGCTGTGGCTGCTGTTGTCCAATGCGGCGGTCAAGTGAGGCAGCAGTTTTAGCGTCGCCATCGACAATTGATCGGCCTGAATTTTTTGCATGCTGGCCATGTCGTGCCTGGGCGTGGCGGCCAGCATTTGTTCAATGCGGTCCTGACGGTATGGCACGGTCCAGTCCTGGCCCATGAAAATCGGGTAGCCGGGCGGCGTGATGCGCTGGTTGGCGGTGGCTAAAAAGCCTTTGGCGGCAATCGCCGCAGCGTCACTTTGCGGGGTTTGCGCATAGGGCACCCAGCCTGCCCAGTCGTAGCGCGCGTCCCAGCCCGGCGATGGGGCGATGCCCAAAATGTCGTTGTCGGGCTTTCTCAATGGCAACTTGCCGACAGTTTTGAATGCCGTACGGCCTGTGACGTCAGCCATCACCACGCTTTGCATGGGCGAATGGTAGCTCGAGAAAGCCGCTAGCAACTCGTCAACCGACTGCGCCTGGTTGCTTCGCAGGCCAGACAGCACTGTCTGGTTGTCAGCATCCAGCGCGCTCCAGCGCAGCGCCAGTACGAACTTGCTGGTATCCAGCACATCGGCATGCGACTTTTGGGCATCGCTCAAGACCGGCCCGTGGCGGCTTTCGCGCACGGCCAACTGCACATCGCTCTGGCCTTTGACCTTGATGGTTTCATTACGGGTTTTAAAGTCAACCCAAACGGTCTGGCCTTCGCTCGGCACGCGATACTGCCTGGGGTTGGCCGGGTTAATTTGCTCCAGGTACAGGTCTTGTACGTCTGGACCGGTATTGGTAAAGCCCCAGGCGACTTTGGCGGTGCGCCCCAGCACCACAAACGGCATCCCCGGAAGCGTTGCGCCGATGGCATTCAGGCCAGGGGCCTCCAGGTGCGCAAAATACCAGATGGCGGGGGCCGACAAGCCGAGGTGCGGATCATTGGCCAGCAGCGGCTTGCCGCTGGTTGACCTTGTGCCAGCCACCACCCAGTTGTTGGAGCCTTTGCCGTCAATGGTGCCAAGGCTTGTGCCCCAGTCGGTGATGTCTCTGGTGAGGTCTTTTGCCAGCCCAGAGGCTAGAAAAGCATCAATTCGGCCCGTTTTCAGTCCTTTTCCACCATCAAATTGACCTTCAGCCCAATGAATACGTGCGCTAGCAGATCCTGTTTTTACAGCCTCAGGTTTGATGCTGTCAGGCTTGAGCGCGCCGGGCGTGGCCTTCGCAATTGCCCGGTATACACCCAACTCACCATACAGCTTGGCAAAGTCAACTTTTGAGGCAGGCGCTTCGCCTGGGTAGGGTGTAAACAGCTGCCAGAGCTGGGCGGTGTTTAAGGTTTTCAGTGCCGAAAGGCGTGCAAACTCGTTGCCCCAGTTGCCGCTCAAGTCAAGCGCCATCATCAATGACCAGCCAATGCTGTCTTGCGGTGTCCAGGGCTTGCCCGAGCTGCCGCCTGGTTTGATACCGAGGATATGAAATTCAGGCGGTAGTGCCTGCGCTGAGCCTGCATAAAACGCATTGATGCCATCGCTGTAGGCTTGCATCGCCTCGCGCCCCTCGTCAGGCAGCGCTTGCCACTGGCGTTCGGCGGCCTGCATGATACCCAGCGTGCGCAGCAGCTTGTCGGTCTCCAGCGTGGCCGGGCCAAAGGCTTCAGACAGCTCACCGTGCATGACACGGCGGTTAAATTCAAGCTGCCAGCCGCGCTCTTGTGCATGTACATAGCCAATGGCAAACCAGGCATCGTGCGGCGTTTGCGCCTTGATGTGGGTCACGTCAGCGGCGTCTCTTGCCACACTGACTGGGGCCTTCAGGCCAGTAGCCTTCAGTTCGCCATCAAGCGCCGGAAACGCACGGTTAACGTAAATGCCCGCTGCACAGGCCAGCAGCACCAGCAGCGCCAAAAGCAGCCATAAGAATCGTTTGAACCAGGTCATGTAACGCATGCCGTTGTCTCTCGTTTTTGTAATTTTTTACTTGCCCGAAAACTTGAAGCTGACAGTGGGGACACTGAAGTCCTCAAACGGTGCACCCAAAGCAATTTCCCCATCTCCCAGCAGCAAACACTCCTGGCGACGCAGGGCAACAATGGCTTCAGCGCCCTCAAACTGAACCCAGGTGCCGTAACTGCTAACGTCTTCGAGGTAAAACTTACCCTCCCGCCAGGTGAGTCTGGCATGCAGCCGAGAGACACGCGGATCAGTGACGACAAACTGCGCCTCGGCCGCCCGACCCAGGTGTACTGGCAGTTCAGTCGATGTGAAGGTCGCCTCAACGTCCAGCCACGATAAGGTTATCGTGCCGATTTGCGGTGCCGATGAAGTCTCTGGCGATGTGCCCAAACCAGCAGGCACGGTAAAAAAATCGGATGGCACCTCGTTTTGCCATTCAACCCGATAAACCATGCAGTTTTCAATACGGCCACGAATGGCCATCGCCCCCAAGCGGCGAAAGCGCACCAGCGTGTCGGCGGCTAGCTGTTTGATGACGGTCTCTGAGGCGAGTATCTGGTCCGGCCCCGAAAGGTCTGACAGGCGGGAGGCCAAGTTCACCGCGTCGCCAAAAAAGTCGCCCGCCTGCTCAATCACCTCTCCCTGAGCCAAGCCGATTTGCAGGTGCATTCGCAGATTGTCCGGCCAGGTCTTGATGCGTTCTGTGTGCGTGCGCTGCATCTCAGTGACGGCTTCCACCGCCTCGGTGCTGTGGGCAAACACCATCAGCACACCATCGCCCAGGTTTTTAACTACCTTGCCGCCCCTGACTACACACACCTTGCCCAGCCAGTCGGTCAAACGGGTAATCGCCTGCGTGGCTTTGGCGTTGCCCAGGGCTTCAAAAACCCCGGTGCTTGAAGTTAAATCCGCAAAAACGACCGTGACTTCTGCCATGTATTCAGGAAGGTTAAAAAATCATCAAACTGTAGCGGGTTTTAACTGCAGCGATTTGAACTCGAGAAACTCTTCAAAACCATAGATACCGTTTTCGCGGCCGTTACCGGACTGCTTGTAGCCGCCAAACGGCGCATTGGCATTGAACGGCCCGCCATTGATGTCAACCTGCCCAGTGCGCATACGGCGTGCCACGGTCATGGCCTCTTCGTCTGAGCCTGCCCACACCGCACCGCCCAGGCCGTAGATGGTGCTGTTAGCAATTCGCACCGCATCTTCTTCGTCTTTGTACGGGATAACGACCAGCACAGGGCCGAAAATCTCTTCCTGTGCCAGCGTGTCAGTCGGTTTGATGCCCAAAATCGTTGGCTGTACAAAGTAGCCTTTTTCAAAAGCAGGTGGCTCGGCGCCGCCAGCAATCACATCAGCGCCTTCCGCAATGCCGATTGTGATAAAGCCAAGGACTCGGTCCCGCTGCATGGCGCTGACCAAAGGGCCGAGCTTGCTGGCCTCGTCAAGACTAGGCCCCACGCTGAATTTGGCAATCGCGGCTTGCGCCAGTGCCTTGACTTCGTCATAGCGTGCAGCGGGCACCAGCATGCGGGTGTGCGCTGAGCAAGTTTGGCCGCTGTTGAGCATGCAGGCACCAACCGTGCCTTTGACCGCCGCTTCAAAATTGGCGCTGTTCAAAATCACGCTGGCTGACTTGCCGCCCAGCTCAAGCGCAACGCGTTTGACGGACTGGCTGGCCAGCTCACTGACCCGTTTGCCTGCGCGGGTTGAGCCGGTAAAGCTCACCATATCAACTTCAGGGTGGGTGGCCAGCACCTCGCCCACCACCGGGCCCAAGCCGTTGACCAGGTTGAACACGCCAGGCGGCAGCCCCGCATGGTGAATGATCTCGGCCAGAATGATGGCATTCATGGGGGCGATTTCACTGGGTTTAAGCACCACTGTGCAGCCTGCCACCATGGCGGGGGCTATTTTTAACGTGATCTGGCTGAGCGGAAAGTTCCACGGTGTGATGCAGCCGACCACACCAATCGGCTCGCGCACGACGAGTGAGTTGCCGACTTTTTTCTCCCACTCAAAGCTGCGCGCCACTTTGGCAAAGTTGCCCCAGTGCCAGGCCGGGCCACCCACCTGAATGGCTTTGGCCATTTTGAGCGGCATGCCGACTTCACGCGCAATGGCTGTGGCCAACTCGTCTGATCTGGCTTTGATGCCAGCGGCCACCTTGTCGAGGTAGGCAGCGCGGGTTTCGGCAGGCAAGGCAGACCAGCCATCAAACGCTGCACGCGCTGCCATGACAGCTGCCTCGGCCTCTTTGGCAGTGCCTGAGGGCACGCTGGCCATGACTTCTTCGGTACTGGAATCATGCACCGGCAAGGTCTCGAGAGAGGCAGCTTTGACCCACTGGCCGTTGACGTAATGGGAAGGGTATGGTTTTATGGTTGTCATATTTACGCTGTAAATTAACGGAATAAGGTGATGGCCGTCAGCAGAATTAGAACGATCAAAGCGAGAACGGACTTCACATTTTGTTACTAAGAGCTTGATTTATATGTTGTTTCGCGTTAACTATGTCACGCTCGTCCGCTTGCTATTTTGATGGAGTAGTCTTAATCTATCAGAATTATCAGTTTCAGTTCATTTTCATTTCTAAAGATTTATGCGCTCATTGCTGCCCTCATTCAACATGCCGTCCTTTGCGCCTCAGCTGCGAAGCAGCTTTATGGAACTGATTGGCCGCGCCGAGCCCACACCGCAAGCACTGAACGCCCGCACAGAGGCCATTCGTGAACTCATGTTGCACGAGCTAGGCGATTATGGAGAAAAAAAATTCCCTGCCGTGACCCGCCGCGTGCGCTATGCCCCCGATGTGCAAGGCCTGTGGTACGCCCGCAGCGACGTAATGGCGATTTTGGCCAATACCTATGGCGAAACCATTGCACGCGAAAAAATCGCCAGCATCAGCGGTCGCTTTAACGGCTTGCTGCCCAAAAGTCTGACAGCCAAAATCCGCTTCAGGCCTCGCTAAGCTTAGCTCTCAGTGCTGATCACCCCAGACAATCAGCGCCTCACCCCCCTCTACTGCAAGCGTCACCTTTGCGCCCACGGGCAGCAACACTTTGGTCGGCACATGGCCAAATGGCAGCCCCATCAGCACACGCGCCTTGACCTGGCCTTGCAAACGTGCAGCAACATTTGCCAAATTAAAGCCGCTGTCATAACCCGGCATCAGTTTGTAGTTGCTGAACTGGCCAAAAACAATCGCCTTTTGGGCAGCCAGCACACCTGCATGCAACAGGTGCGTGAGGATGCGCTCAATACGGTAGGGATGCTCGCCCACGTCCTCCATGAACAAAATACCGCCCTTGACGACTGGCAGGTACGGCGTGCCAATCAAAGAAGCCATCACCGCCAGGTTTCCACCCCAAAGGGTCGCATTTTTGATAGTAAATTGGCCTGCAGCCAGATTTTTACAGGCTTTAGAAGCTACTGAATCAATAGCGCCAAGGGGCTTGGTTTTTGGCAGTTGCCAGCCTGCACCTTCGCCTTGTCCGGTGATCAAATCGTTAAAACAGGCTTGCATGATGTCGTCAGGCGTTGCTTCAGTCCCAAAGTCTTCGCCCAATGCCGGGCCCGCCCATGTCACCACCCCGGTTTTGGCAAGCAAAGCCATTTGCAGCGCCGTGAAGTCGCTCTGGCCGACAAACTTGCATCCCTTTTCAATCGACTTGGCCAGCGCTTTGTAGTGGATGGCGGGCAGGATGCGCGTCAAACCATAGCCGCCGCGGGTAATCAGCGCCACATCAGCTCCACTGGCAGCAGCCCGGTGAATGGCCGCCAGCCGAGTTTCATCGTCTCCGGCAAAGCGCTGAAATTTGGCTAGAGCGGCCTCGTCGATGTCGACGTCATGGCCGAGCGCCTTGAGGCGCTTGATACCTCGCTTGAAGCTGGCCTTGTCACGCACCGCGCTGGAGGGGGAGTAGATGTAGATGTGTTTTTTCAAGGTTTCAAGTATCGCATTGCGTAGTTTGGTGGGCTCTTGAACTTTGTACCGCTACCGCGCCAAAGCCGGCTCGCCAGCCAATTTGGCCTTGAGTGCAGGCAGTGCCGCCTGCATGGCCGCCCGGCCGGCGTCGATGGCGCGTTGGCGGGACGTGAAGTCGGCGCTTTTCAAGCCCACCAGTGACGGCCGCACCACCACATCTGCCCCTGCCAGCTCGTACTGGTTGATGCTTTTACCCATGATGGCGAAAGTCTGCAGCAGGATTTGCAATGTGCCGTCTGCCGCGTTGGCCTCGGGCGGGTTCGATATGTCAACCGCTATCACCACGTCTGCCCCCATCTGCCGGACAAAGCGCACGGGCACTGGGGACACCAGCCCGCCATCGACATATTCGCGCCCATTGATTTTGACCGGTACAAACACCGCTGGCACAGCGCTGGATGCGCGCACCGCTGTACCGGTATCGCCTTTTTGAAACAGCACCGCATTACCGCTGCCCAAATCAGTCGCTACGATGCCCAGCGGGATCACCATGTTTTCCATCAGTCGGCTAGCGACCAGCTCATTGACGTAGCGCGCCAGCGCATCGCCCCTGAACATGCCGCGCCCAATAATCGGCAGCATCCAGTCGGTGATCGCCACCTCCTCCATGTTCAAGGCGGTTTGCTGCAACTGGGCGCTGGTTTTGCCGCTGGCATACAGCGCTGCCACCAGGCTGCCAGCGGACGTGCCCACAACGAATTGCGGGCGCAAACCTGCTTCTTCGAGTACGGCAATCACGCCGACATGTGCAAAGCCGCGTGCCGCACCGCCACCGAGGGCTAAACCGATTTTCAGATTTTTTTGCACCACCGGTGCAGTATTGACCGTCGGTGGTGCTGGCCTGGTTGCACAACCGCTAAAAATAAATACCCCAATCAATGAAAAACAAATGAGAACTATTCGTATTTGTATTAAGATGGGCGCATTATTATTTTTTAAAGTGATTTGTCGTATGTTCAAAAAAGCTCCTTTTATCGCTGCCCTGGCCTTGGCCACAGTAGCAAGTCTAAGCACTGTCGGTACGGCCAGCGCTCAAGACCAGGTGGTCAACCTGTATTCTGCCCGTCACTACCAGACGGATGAGGCACTCTACTCCAACTTTACCAAAGCCACCGGCATCAAAATCAACCGGGTTGATGCAGATGATGCAGGCATTCTGGCCCGTCTAAAGGCCGAGGGCACCGGATCACCGGCTGATGTGATCATGCTGGTCGACGTGGCACGATTGTGGAAAGGCGATGCAGAAGGCATGTTTATGCCCATAAAATCGCCCCTGCTGGAAAAAGCCATACCCGTCGCCCTACGCGCCAAAGCCACACCTGACGGCACCACGTGGTTTGGCTTCTCCACCCGCGCACGTGTGATGGTGTATGACAAAGTCAAGGTTAAAAAAACCGATATTGATACCTATGAAGAGCTGGCAGATCCAAAGAACAAAGGCTTGGTTTGCACCCGCTCAGGCTCGCACCCGTACAACCTGTCGCTGTTTGGTGCGGTGGCCGAGCATATTGGCAATGTCAAGGCTGAGGCCTGGCTCAAAGGTATCAACGACAACATGGCGCGCGCACCCAAGGGCGGCGACACCGACCAGATTCGCGCGGTAGCCGCTGGCGAGTGCGCAATTGCAGTCACCAACAGCTACTATGTGGCCCGACTGATGCGCTCTGACAAGGCTGAAGACAGAGCCGTGATGGATAAAGTCGCGGTGGTGTTTCCTAACCAGGCCAGCTGGGGCACGCACATGAATGTGTCGGGCGCTGCGTTGGCTAAAAATGCCAAAAATACGGCGAATGCCATCAAGTTTATGGAGTATCTGGCCAGCCCTACAGCCCAAGACTATTTCGCCAACGGCAACAATGAATACCCCACTGCCGTTGGCATCACGCTGAACAACAAAGCGCTGGCAGACATGAGTGCCGGCTCGTTCCGGCAAGAGTCGATACCCGTCGCAGCGATTGGTGCCAGCCAAGTGAAGATTCAGCAGATGCTGGACCGCGTCGGTTACAAATAGGCGGCAACACAACTCAGGCCCGGTTGTTTAGCGGCAACCGGGCTTTTTTTATGCGCCATAATTTCGGCTTACCTTTACGTCAACGTCAACGTTAATTACAACTCACAGGACAACATCATGGACATCGCAGGCAAAGTTTTCATCGTCACGGGTGGCGCATCGGGTTTGGGTGAAGGCACAGCACGCATGCTGGCAGCCAACGGCGGCCATGTGGTGATTGCTGACATGCAGGCTGAAAAAGGCCTGCAAATAGCCCAGGACATTGGCGGTGCATTCGTCAAATGCGACGTAAGCCAGGAGGCTGATGGCCAAGCCGTGGTGGCCAAGGCCATTAGCATGGGTAAGCTGATGGGTCTGGTCAACTGCGCAGGCATTGCACCGGCTGAAAAAACGGTGGGTAAAAACGGCGCGCACAGCCTGGCGGTATTCAGCAAAACAATCACGGTCAATTTGATTGGCAGCTTCAACATGATTCGCCTGGCAGCCGATGCCATGAGCAAAAATGAACCCGAAGCCACGGGCGAGCGCGGCGTGCTGATTTCTACTGCATCGGTTGCCGCCTACGACGGCCAGATGGGCCAAGCCGCTTACAGCGCATCCAAGGGCGGTGTGGTCGGCATGACGCTACCCATTGCCCGCGATCTGGCACGCAATGGCATTCGCAACATGACGATTGCACCCGGTATTTTTGGTACACCGATGATGTTCGGGATGCCCAAAGAAGTTCAAGACTCGCTGGCGGCATCAGTACCCTTCCCCAGCCGCCTGGGTACGCCTGAAGACTACGCCAAACTGGCCAAACACATTTTTGAAAACGACATGCTGAATGGCGAAGTGATCCGCCTGGACGGTGCGATACGCCTGGCCCCGCGCTGAGCTCTTTCATTTAATCAAACCGAGCACCTCTTTAAAAGCCGGGTGCTCGGCGCTGCCCAGCCATTCAAACGCCACCATCTCAGTCGTCACCAGTTCTGCACCGTTACCCGCCAATCGGTCAAACGCGGCATCGCGGTTGCGCTCGCTGCGTGAGCTGCAGGCATCTGTCACCACCCAGACTTCAAACTCTTCTTCCAGCAAATCGAGTGCGGTTTGCAGCAGGCACACATGCGCTTCGCAGCCCGCAATGACGATGGTGGCTCGAGCCTCTTCTGCCTCAGGCGCTACTTTTTGCAGGTGCTTCGGAAGACTGCGAGCATTTCCCTGCGGCGGTTTTGCGAGCTGCTTTTGTACCGATGGGCGAAGCCAGTCGCCAAGGCCATCGGCCACCGCGCTAAAGTGCATTTTTGAAAGCGTCCTGCCGCCAGCGGCTTCAATCGCCGCATGCACTTCAGCTACGTTTGGCCCTAACTTTTCGAGATTTTCCGCTGTGCCCCACACCGGCACTTCGAGCAGCTTGGCCATGCGCGCCAGCCGCACGGCGTTGGCAATGACGATTTCATTTTCAAAAATGACGGGCATCAGGTGGGCCTGATAGTCCACCAGTACGAGTTGGGAATCATCGGCATCGAGCAGCATCATTTGTCCTTGTTAAACGTCCCTGATGAGACGTTGGAGCCAATGATAAGCGCTGGTGTTTGAGTTAGGCAAAATCTCGCAGCCGACACTCCCACGCGTATCTCCGTCGTCCTTCGGGTCCGGCTGTTGGCACCTGGCAGTCTGTTTATTCCTTGTTTTTACGGATAGGGGGTTTTTGAGCTTTATCTGCACCGTCAGTTGTCGTCACGTCCATATCGCTCCAATCTTCACGCGCAGATGCCATCGCAGTGAACGTTTGATGGAGTGTCACCTTGAACCCCTAGGTGTCCTGCAGCCGCTCCAACAGGCCAATCACATAGGCCTCAAACAGCAGCGTGGCATCTTGCCCGAACATGCGGATGCGGCCGGTGTGCTGCATCAGGAGCAGGCCCACGCCGTGTGCAAACAATGATGTATTTTCGCGCAGGGCATCCTCGGCATTCAGCCCCATGGCCTGTAGCGCGGCCTCGCAGGGCCGCAGCGCGTCGTGCAAGCGATCATTGAGCTGGTAATTGAGTTCTGCCGTCAACCCACGTGGCCGCATGCCCTGCACGAGGTAAAACCCCAGATCAAGGTCGCGTGGGTTGGCTGCAAAAAAGCCAAACCAGGCGCTGGCCTTGACATCGAGCATCTCAGCCGGAGGTAAATCAGCGTGTCCGGCTGCATTGACGGCTAGGTTGAGTCTTTCAAGCGACTCGGCTAGCAGCGCGCCGTAAATCGCTTCCTTGTTTTTAAAGTACGAATAGATCGAGCCTGCGGTGTAACCTGCCTGCGTGGCGATTTCGCGGATGCTGGCACCTTCTATACCCAGCCGCTCGAATACGGCCCTGGCTGCATCGAGTACCAGCGCGCGGCGTGAATCGGTCATGGCTTGTTGGCGTTGGGCTCTGGCTTGCATGACCCCAATGTAAACGCAAACGCCAATATGAATCGACAGAAGAATTTTCAATTGACACTTGTTTTTTTAATTGAACAGTGTTCAAATTCTGCAAAACACCCATTTGAAGGCGCCCACATGAACGCACCTGCCCCAGCCGCCATCTTGATGTCTGGCGACGACTTTCGCGAATCCCTGCGCCGCTACAAGCCGCGCGTTTTCCTCGACGGCAGGCAGGTTGAAAGCGTGGTGGACGAACGCGGCTTTGGCCCCGGCATCAATGCGATTGCATTGACCTACGACTACGCGCTGAAAGCGCAGTACGCACCCATCATGACGGCGGTGCAGCACACCAGCGGCAAAACCGTCAACCGACTTTCCCACATCAACACCAGCAGCGGCGACCTGCTGAACAAGCTTGAAGCCGTGCGCCTGGTCTGCCAGGAGACCGGCTGTGCCCAGCGCTACCTGACGCACGATGCGCTCAACGCCATCGGCCAGGTTTCGGCACGCATCGACGACGCACGCGGCACGAGCGAGAACACTGCGCGTTTCCTGAACTACCTGCACCGCGTGCAGGATCAGGACCTGACCCTGGGCATTGCAATGACCGACGCCAAGGGCGACCGCAGCAAACGCCCGCACGAGCAGTCCAACATCGACAGCTACCTGCACATCGTAGAACGCAATGCCAGGGGAATTGTTATCAGCGGCACCAAGGCCATCGTGACCGGCGCGCCGTACATGCACGAGCTGCTGGTCATGCCCTGCCGCAACATGGGCAAGGAAGACGCTGACTTTGCGG
>Ga0105051_10005021_pt1 | contig 15015 bp, 14 predicted proteins | sample FRY02_FD_78383 | JGI IMG/M metagenome (GOLD analysis project Ga0105051, IMG submission 78383) | Freshwater microbial communities from Lake Fryxell liftoff mats and glacier meltwater in Antarctica - FRY-02 (megahit assembly) | ecosystem: Environmental > Aquatic > Freshwater > Ice > Glacier... | reverse complement strand
ATTAGGAAAAGTTCATTTTTGGTTATTCTTTATAGGTGTAAATGTAACATTCTTTCCTATGCATTTTTTAGGATTAAGTGGAATGCCAAGAAGATATGCAGATTATCCAGATATATTCACAGAATGGAATTATATAGCATCAATAGGATCAATGATCTCTTTAGTATCAGCATTTTTATTTATATATATAGTTTATAAACAATTTACTGATAAAATACCTGCAGTTGATTGGTTTAAAGGTGAATATTTCTTTTCTGGAAATAAACATATCAATTATCCTAGTCATGCATTAGAATTTGTAGTAAATACACCACCAAATTATCATACATTTAATCAATTACCAACAATAGTATAATAAAAAGTTACAATGTAATTTAATGGTTAAAATAACAAATTCCAAATTTGTTTTTGTAGGTTCGAATCCTACCATTGTTGATTTAATTTTAGAGGGTTTAATGTACAAAATGTCTATAATGATAATAATCTCTATAATTATAGCAATAGCTATAATATTAGGTACATATTTTTTAAATAAATTCACATCTTCATCTTCTGTTGATAAACTTTCTCAATATGAATGTGGATTTGAACCTATTGAAGAAAAACCAGGAATAGAAACAAGAGAAAGATATTATATAAAATTCCATATAGTCGCAGTTATTTTCCTAATTTTTGATCTAGAAGCAATTCTTCTTTATCCTTTTACTACTATCTTATTTCATAATATATCTATAGGAGAAAATATACTAATTGCATTTAATGTTTTTTATATTTTTCTAATATTTTTAATTATTGGGTTATTTTACGAATTTAAAAAAGGAGTTTTATCTTAATACTATCTGAAAGGGCAGGTTCGAACTGCCAACCTTTTTCTCCCAAAGAAAATGCGCTAACCTATTGCGCTACCTTCAAAAAATAAAGAAAAGATGCCGAATTGAAGACTTGAACTTCAAACCTATTCTTTACAAAAGAATTGCTCCATCCAATTAAGCTAATTCGGAAAAAATGGAAAAAAAAAGAATATAGGCGATTCCAGAGTTGAACTGAAGTCTCAATTTTGTAAGAATCGTGTTCTGACCATTAAACTAATCACCTTAAATATTTGTTTATATTTGTATAAAAAAGAAGAAAAGAACTAATGAGAAGAAAGTAAAGAATAAATATATAAATAAATTACTTTGATTTTCTATTTCAGATTTATATATTTGGACATGTTCTTTTTTTTCTCCATATTTTGAATAATACAAAGGGAGACTATAAATGATTCTTAATAAACCTATTGGTCCAAAATATTCGAAGAATCCTCTATCAATAAATTTGAAAGTATAAAGATAACCAAAATTAAGGAATTTAAAAGCAAAAAAATAATTGATAATAGAATCAAAAAAGAATCTTCTATTCATTATTGTTAATATATATATATTTTTCCATGGATTTAAGATGAAAAAAGCAAAAAAGATACCAAAGAAACTAAAGAATAAAGGTATTAATTTTATATAGTATGGATAAAATTCATTGTCACTTACTAACAATATAGTTCCTAGTAATTCTTTAGATAAAAATCCAAAAAAGATAGAACCTAGTATTAATATAGAAAAGATAAAAAGATAAAAGAAAGTTAAAGGGAATTCACTAAGTATTTTAGTATTATTATAAAATAAAGTATAATTTAAAGAATTAGGTTTACCTAAAAAAGTATAATATAATAATTTAAATGAATATATTGATGTTAACATACCACCTATTACCATTAATATATATATATATATTGGATATTGAGCTGATAGACTTGATTCTATTATTGCTTCTTTCGAATAGTAACCTGATAAGAAAGGGAAAGAAAGTATAGATAAAGAACCAAGAAGAAAAAGAAAGAAAGAAAAAGGGAAAGAAAGAACAAAAGATCCAAATTTTCTAATATCTTGTTCATTTTTAAAATTATGTATTATAATTCCAGCTGTTAAAAAGAGCATAGCTTTAAAAAATCCATGAGTTAATAAATGAAATAAACCTACTGAAGGTAATAATAGTCCATTAGTTAAGAACATATAACCTAATTGAGAACAAGTAGAAAAGGCTATTATTTTTTTTATATCATTTTGATTGATACTACTTAAACCTCCAAATATTATAGTTAATAATCCAACTATGATTATTAATAATCTTATTTCAGGAGATATATAGATTATTGATTCTAATCTTAATAATAAATATACTCCTGCTGTTACCATTGTTGCTGCATGTAATAATGCTGATACTGGAGTAGGACCAGCCATAGCATCTCCTAACCAAGGATGTAATAAGATTTGTGCAGACTTAGCAATAGAAGCTAAAGTAAAAAGAAATAATATGATTATTATTATATTCTTTTTTTCCATATTTATTTCTTCTAAATATTTTGGTAAATATACTAGATTATTTATTGTTGTATTTGATAGTAGTAATATCATCATTGATATTCCCATTAAAAATCCAATATCCCCTAATTTATTATATAAAATAGCTTTTATAGCTGATTTATTAGAATTTATTGAAAAATACCAAAAATTAATTAATAAATAACTCATTATACCTACTCCTTCCCATCCTACAAACATTAAAAAAAAATTAGAACTAGAAACTAATATTAGCATTGTTACAGCAAACATTAATAAGATTGATAGAAATCTATTTTTATGAGCATCTTCTTTCATATACCATGTTGAATAAGTTATTACTACAAATGTTATTGTTGTTATTAGAAATATCATTAATATTGTTTTTTTATCTACTATTACATTTATTTTTATTTTTAACATCCCTATATTTATCCAATCATAGATATTTAATGTGATTTCTTCATTATATCTTAAATATCTTATTAATTGTCTTATTCCTAATATCATACTCATCATTATACTTATTATACTTATATATACACTTCCTTTTTGTCCTATATATCTTCCAAATAAAAAGATAGCTAAAGATGTAAAAAAAGGTATTGTTATTATTGTTAATATCATTCTCTCTTTTTCCCCTCTTTTTTAATTATAAAATAAATTATTTCTTTTTTTAAGGATTTTGCCTATTCGCCGCTACATCTTTTTCCTTTTTTTCCCCTATTGCGGGATTTACCACCTTTTTGGTGGCGATTCTTTCTTTTTCTTAGCCATGCTATTACTATTACCCTTGGTTTTATCCTTGTGGTTTTCCGACCAGGGAGGTCTAAAGAAGAAGAGAAAAAAACATAAAAAAGGAGGGGGAGTGAGGGTGCAAAAATCAAATATAAAAAAAAATAAAAAAAAAGATTTAAACTTAAATGATTATTTATTAAGAATAATCCCCTATTGGGGATTTAAAGAAATAACCTACCGTTGGGATAAAATTTCCCACCTAATAGGTGGAAAATGTTATTATATATATTATATAAATCCTTATAAAAATTACAAGGGAATTATGAAGAATACAAAATATTCCCCTAACATTCCAATTAATGAAGACTTTTTAGGAATCAGGCGGATTTTATAGATTTTTACATCTTTTTCACCTACTAGCTACCCCCATTTTACGTAGGTAGGGAGTAAAAAATCCCGCTGTAATTAAATAATTAGACCAAGGAAAAAAAATGGCTTAAAAAAACAACAAGGAAAAAAAAGGAAGAGGGAAAAAAAGGAAGGATGGAAGGAATAAAATTGTTAATAATAATATTTGGTTTATTATTTATAATAGAGAGAAAACCGATGAATATAATATTTAATTTTATAGGATTAATAGTAACAGTAGCGATAATAATAGGAAAATATAAAGCAGAATATCTATCATATTTATTAATAATAATATATTGTTCAGCATTAACAATAATCTTTGGATTTGTAATAATGTTAACACCATCTTCAAAAAAAGAAGAAGAAGAAAATAAAAAATCAGAAATGAAAATAGTATATTTAATACCTTTTATCATCTTTTTAACTTTCTTTTTATTTTATGATAATGATTATTTTAATTTACTAGAAATGGAAAAAATCGAAATAATAGAAAGAAAAGATTGGGGAATGACATTAATACAAAAAATAGGAAATATATTATATACAGAAGAAATTAATATAATAAAATTCATGATAGCAACATTAATACTACTTTTAGCATTAGTTGCATTATTTTATATATTAATGGCGACAATCTAAAAAAAGAAAAAAAAGAGGGAAAAGAAAAGAAATGTATAACCCATTAGAACAATTTACAATAACACCAATGATAAGAATATATAATGATTGGATAGATTTAACAATAACAAATAGTACAATAATGTTATTAATATCAGTATTAACAATATTATTAATAACAAGTAGTAATAATAATAAAATTATAGTTAATAAATGGCAAAGATTTTTTGAATTAACTTTTAAAGCAGTTCAAGATATAGTAGTTTCCATGTTACCAGGAAAATCGAATGAAAAATATATACCATTAATTATGAATCTCTTTTTTTTTATCTTATTCAATAATTTAATCGGTTTAATTCCTTATTCTTTCACTACTACTAGTCATATCGCTATCACTTTTACTTTAAGTTTATCAATAATAATAGGGGTAACATATATAGGATTAAGAAAACATTCAATAGGTTTTTTAAAATTATTTATACCTTCAGGTTTAAATAAAGGATTTATAAGAATATTAATACCTTTAATCTTTGTTATAGAATTAATATCTTATTTAACTAGAATCATCAGTTTATCTGTTAGATTAACTGCTAATATGATGTCTGGACATACTTTATTAAAAATAATCGCTAATTTTGGTCTTCAATATACTTCTTTTTATCCTTATTTCTTTGTTTTAATTCCTTTAGTTATATTAATCCCTGTTGTTATTTTAGAATTAGGAGTTGCTATAATACAAGCTTATGTATTTACAATGTTAACAGCTTCATATATAAAAGATGCTGAATTATTACATTAGTTTTCTTTTCCATATGTTTTTGTTAATATACTTAAACCTATCGCTGATTCTGCTGCACCTATAGTTAATAAAAATAAAGCTGTCATTATACCATTCATGTCATCAAATATTAAAGAAGAAGAGATGAAGATTAAACTGATACCTAATAACATTAATTCTAATGATACTAATACAAATATATATTTCTTTCTATTATATATTATACTTATTATACTTAATATTATCAATACTATTCCTATTTTTTTCATTTTTACTTTTCTTTCCCCTCTTCTCTTTTTTTTCTTCTGTAGTTTAATGGTTAAAACGAATCACTGTTAATGATTTAATATTAGTTCAAATCTAGTCAGAAGAGTCCCCCCCCCCTTTAGTTTTTGTCCCTTATATTAAACTAAAATAAATTGCATAGGAAATATTTTATATATCCGGCCCCACCCACCTTAGGTGGGCGTGATAAAGGAAGATTTAAATAATAAAAGAAGATTTAAGGGGGGGGGGGTATAATGAGGAAGACAAGAATTGAACTTGTAATAGATAACTCCTAAGATTATTGCGTCTACCATTTCGCCACTTCCTAAAAAATTAAAGAGTAAAAGATTTATTTAATAAAACATAGAAGAAAGTTTCTAAGAAAGAGATTAAAGGTATTAAGACTAGAAAAAATGTAAAATAATAAACACCTAATAATTGACCTATAGTGATAAAAGGTTCAGAAGGGACAGCTTGTCCAAGAAACATTAATAATAAGAAAACAGCAAAAAAGGAATATAAGAATACTCTATAAACAGGTCTAAATAGACTAGTATGAACAAGACCAAGGTGTATAAAAGGTAAAAAGAAAAGAACAAGTATGGCACTTAAAAGAGCAATAACACCAAAAGTTTTATTAGGTATAGATCTTAATAATGCATAGAATGGTAATAAATAAAATTCTGGGACGATATGAGTTGGAGTTACCATTGGATTTGCTGGTATATAATTATCCGAATGACCAAGAAGATTAGGGAAGAAGAAAACAAAAAAAAGAAGAAAAGAGATAGCAAGAACAAAACCAAAAAGATCTTTAAAAGAATAATAAGGATGGAAATTTACTAAAGAAACACTACTTACACTATTTAATCCTAAAGGATTTGATCCACCTACTTGATGTAAAGTTATTAAATGAGCTATTGATAAAGCTGCTATTATAAAAGGCAATAAATAATGTAAAGAATAAAATCTAGTAAGAGTAGCTCCACCTATATTAAAACCTCCAAAAATAAAAAGAACAAGATCATGACCAACATAAGGTATAACTGTTAATAAATTAGTTATAACTGCTATAGCCCAATAACTCATTTGACCATATACAAGAGAATAACCAATAAAAGCAGTGATTATCATTAAAAAGAAGATGATTACACCTATTGACCAAGTTAATGTTTTAGGTTTTGAGTAAGAACCATATAATAAACCTCTTGCCATATGTAAATATACTGCTATAAAAAATAAAGCAGCTCCATTAGCATGAGTATATCTGATTAAATATCCATATGGTACTTCTCTCATTATATATTCTATAGAATCAAATGCTAGATCTACATGAGGTATATAATTCATAGCTAATAAAACACCAGTAACTATTTGAACTATAAGGAAAAAACCAAGAAGGCTACCAAAATTAAACCAATAATTAAGATTAAGAGGCATTAAAGAATCATATACATAATTATTTACTAATTTTAATAATGGATTTTTTTTTAATTTTCTATTCATTTTTTTTCTCCTTTTTCCCTCTTTTTTCCTCATGATGAAATGGTAAACATGCTCGACTTAAAATTGGGTGCAAAATCGCTTACAGGTTCAAGTCCTGTTGAGGAGAAAAAAAGAAGGAGAGGGAAAAGAAAAGAAGAAATGAGAAGAGTATATAATGATGTAGCAGAAAATTATCAAATATTAATGCAAGATCCTGCATCTCCAATAATGGCTGGAATAGTAGAATTTCATGATTATATTCTCTACTACCTAGTAGTAGTGTTAACTCTTGTAACTTATCTAATATTAGCTAGAATATCAACAAATAGAGGTGCTGTAGGTTTAAAATATTTAAATCATTCTACAATATTAGAAATATTATGGACAACCTTACCTGCAATAATATTAGTATTAATAGCTATACCTTCTTTTAAATTATTATATTCTTTAGATGAAATTGTTAAACCTGCCGTTACTCTTAAAGCTAAAGGAAATCAATGGTTTTGGTCATATGAAATATCCGATATAGAAGGATTAGAAGTTAATTTTGATTCCTATACCAAATCTGATGATGATTTATTACCAGGTGAATTAAGATTATTAGATGTTGATAATAGAGTATTATTACCTATACATACACCTATAAGAGTTTTAGTAACAGCTGAAGATGTTTTACATTCTTTTGCTGTTCCATCTTTTGGTATCAAAATAGATGCAATACCTGGAAGATTAAATCATACTCCATTATATATTTTAAGACCTGGAGTTTTTTATGGACAATGTAGTGAATTATGTGGTACAGCACATTATAATATGTCAATAGTAATAGAAGGAGTAAAACAATCAGATTATATAAATTGGTTATTATCTTTTTAATTTTTTGTCTATGCCGTAGCTTAATTGGTTTAAAGCGTCTAGCTCATAACTAGAAGACGTGAAGGTTCAAATCCTTTCGGCATGATTCACTAGGGTGGAAAGATTCGAACTTCCGAGTGTTGAACTCAAATTTCAATGCCTTAACCAGCTTGGCTACACCCTATATTAAAGATTATTATTATTATAGACCACCGAGATTTTATTCTGTTTTTTGGAGATTTTCTTGTGTAGATCAATGGTAGATCACCATACTTTTAATATGAGGATCTAGGTTCAAATCCTAGCGCAAGAATTTATATTGATAGTATTTCATATATAGGTGAGAGATATGGAAAAAAGATAGGATAAAAAAATAAAAAGAGAGTTAAAAAAGAGAAAAAATAGAAAAAAAAAGAAGATTCTTCTTTTTGAAATTGTAGAACTCTAATAAATCCTTCTTTTGGTAAAAAATATAAAAAATTAATAAATTTCAAATAAAGAAATAAAGCTATAAGTGTCGATATAATGATAAAAAATATAGCAAAAAATTGAAATAAAAGAATATTTGTATAAAAACAATTTAATATTATATTTATTTTACCATAAAATCCTGCAAAAGGAGGTAAACCTATAAAAGAAAAGATAGAGATTAAAAAGAAGAAAAATAATAATCTAACATTTATATTGTTTTTTCTATTTTTATAGATATTTTGTAGTAAATAGAAGGCTATAATAAACTGTAAAGTATTTAAACCATAAATTAATAAATATTGGAAAATATTTAAATATATAGCTTCACTATAATAATTAGATACTAAACCTAATAATAAATAACCAACATGTAATATTGAGGAATAAGCTATTATTGTTTTAAATCTTTTTATTCCATGTGTTATTCCACCTATTGGTCCTATAAAAAGAGATAAAAAAGAAGAAGATAAAAGAAGGAAAAGTAAAAAAGAGATGAAAAAATGATGAAAATTAAAAAATTGAAAAAGAATATTGTAAAAAATAAAAATAAATGCAATTTTAGGTACTATAGATTGATATAATAAAATATTAAGATCCATTTGAGTATAAACTCTTATAACCCAAAATTGAAAAGGTGCAGCTCCTAATTTAAATAATAATCCTATAAAAAATAAAGCAAAACCATTAAAGATCCATTCAGAATTATTATGATAATAATTTATAGTATTTAGATTTTCTATTATATAGTTTATATTTAAACTTCCTGTTTGACTATATATTATCGAAAATCCTAATAAAATAAAAGAAGAACTAATACTACCTAATAAGAAATAAAGAATAGAGATTCTAGCTTGATTGATATTATTTTTAAATAAAAGAAGATAAACAGAAAGACTATATAATTCTAAGGCTAGAAAGAATAAGATAAAATCATTAGAGATTATTAAAAAAAATAATCCTATTAAACCAATACCTAATATTAATTCAAATTCCATAGAATTAGAAAGAGTATATTGAGAAGAAGAGAAAAGATTAGAATGAAAAAAGATAAAAAAGAAGAAAAGAGTAATTAATAATAAGTATATGATAATTTTCTCATTTATATTTATAACATCATATATTGAGATATTTACATTTTTTACGATATCATATAGATTTATTAATCCTATTAATAATATCAATAATACCATTTCATGCAATCTTCTATATAATATCATTTTTACTTTTTTCCCTCTTCCTTTTTTGAGAGATGACTGAGTGGTTTATAGTGAAAATTTGCTAAATTTTTGTCTTTTTTTAGGCACATAGGTTCAAATCCTATTCTCTCCAAATTATACCCGAAAAGGGGAATACTGAGAATTGAACTCAGATTTACCACTCCACAGGTAGTCGTTTTAACCATTAAACTATAATCCTAAAAGAAGAGGGAAAAGAAAGAAAAAATGAAAGTAAAATTCCCATATATGCTAGTAGAAAATTCGATATGGCCACTAACAACTTCTTTATCGGGAATAAGTGTATTATTAGGAAGTGTGATGTTATTCCATATGAAAAAAGGAGGATTAGAATTAGTATTAATATCATTATTATCTTTATTAATCAGTCTATATTTTTGGTGGAAAGAAGTAGTAATAGAAGGAACATATCAAGGTTTACATACAAAAGAAGTACAAAAAAATCTAACATTAGGATTTATATTATTTGTAGTATCAGAAGCTTTAATCTTTTTTAGTTTCTTCTTTGCTTTTTTTTATAATTCTTTAATTCCTTCTGTTAATCTTGGAGGAGTTTGGCCTCCAGTAGGAATAGAAACATTAGATGCAAGTGCAATACCTTTATTAAATACTGTAATATTATTTATGAGTGGAATATGTGTAACAGCTTCTCAACATTATATCGTCGGAAAAAATAGAAAAAATGGAATATTATATTTAACAATAACAGTAGTATTAGGTTTAATCTTCTTATATTTCCAATTTTATGAATATAAAAATTCTTTATTTTCTATCTCTGATAGTGTTTTTGGTGCTAGTTTCTTCTTATTAACTGGTTTCCATGGTTTTCATGTATTAATAGGAGTAATATTTTTAATAGTATCATTGATAAGATTAATCGCTTATCATTATTCTGAAAATCATTTCTTAAATGCTACTTTTGCTTCTATATATTATCATTTTGTTGATGTTGTATGGATATTTTTATATGGAGTAATATATTGCTGGGGATCAGGAATATAAAAAAATAAAATAATAAAATTGGAGTGAGAATTGAACTCACATTTATAAATTTGCAATTTATTGTATTTCCTTTATACGATCCAATTTTTCGGGTATAATTTAATGGTTAAAATGACAAACTTCCAATTTGTTTATGCAGGTTCGAGTCCAGCTACCCGTAATTATTTAAATGTTTTAAAAGTTAAAAAAGGATATTTTCTTTCAATTTTTGATACTATTGTTTCTCTTATTTCTTTTTCTTTTCTTTTTGACACTAATATTATACAAACAGTGCCAGATTGTACATTACATGAGAAATGATCTATTTTGCCTTTGCCTTTACCCATTCTAACAAGAATACCTTTTTTAGTAAAAGGTTTATTAGGTAGTACATTAAATATGATTTGGAATTGTCCAGATAATAATTTAGTTAAATCTGATCTTATTTGTTTTAATTGTTCTAATCTCATTTCTACATCTTTTTTTGCATATATTCCCCAACCATCTTTTGGATATGTTATATTTACTCTACTTTTTAAAAGTTTTTTACCTCTTTGTTTTCTACCTCCTTTATTTAATCTATTTTCTATTTTTTCTAACATTTATAAAATTATCCCTCTTTATTTTTTCTTTGTACCATATTTACTTCTTGAAGATGATCTTATTGGTCCTTTACTATCTCTAGCTCCTCTTATTACTTTATATCTAACTCCTGGTAAATCTTGGGTATTCCCAGGTCTGATTAAGATAGTATTATGAACAGCTAAAGAATGTTTTTCACCAACTATATATGCTAATACTTCTTTATTATTATATATATTACCCAGTCTAACTTTTGCTACTTTTCTTAATGCTGAATTTGGTTTTTTAGGTGTCATCGTAAGTAATTTAACTACTATTCCTTTTATTTGAGGTTTACTTATATATTTTTTTTCTTTTCTTCTTTTCATTCTTCTTATTTTACCCTCTTTTTATTATTAATAAGAGGGTAAAATAAAAATTATGCCACAATTAAATTTATATACATATTTAAGCCAAGCAACTTGGTTAATAATAATATTTTCTGTATATTATATTTATATGAAACAAGTTGTCCTTACTTCTTTTTTAGAAAAATTTAAAATCAGATCTTTTCAAACTTTTAAATAATTTTTTTCGATAGTACGAATGGTTTCGTATCTGAGTTCATATTTCAGACTTCTCTGGTTCAATTCCAGACTATCGGATTTGGGGTAATAGCTTAATTGGTTGAGCGTTAATGTTGCATATTAAAGGCTAAGAGTTCAAATCTCTTTTACTCCATTTTTTAGTTCTCTCCCACCTAGATTCTTGCCCATAAAGAGGAAATATAACATTTTTATTTATTTAATAAAAAATAAATAGCTAAAAGGTGGGAAAAAATATATAATAACCTACTGTAAAAATAGGCCACACTAAAATTAAAGTAAAAGTTCTAGCTATTATGTAAAAAAAAAAAAGAAATGCCAATGCCAATGCCAATGCAATTAGTTTGTGGTATAAAATAAATATAACGAAGTGTTATGGAGAAAAGATAAAAATATATAAAATTATGTTTTAATTATAAAAAATATAAAAGAAAATATAAAACATAAAAGAAAATATAAAACATAAAAGAAAATGATGACTTAATAGTAATAAGGGAGATTTTTATAAATCTACCTTATTGAAATATCTCAAATATATAAAAAGAGATATATAAAGAAGAAGAAAGAGATAGGTACTATCTCTATCTTATATGATATCTTATGATTTACTTTTAATATCTTTTTTCCTTTCTTTCATTATAATTACAAGGTAATTATAGGGAATAAATTATATTAAAAACACTTGCCTACTATTATTTTTACGAAATACAGTCTGTCCTACCTAGTTGTTTTTTACTAACTAGTTAAATAAAAAGGGCAAAGAGATCAAGAGGGTTAAAAATCAGAAATGAAAGAAATAATAATGATATTAAGTCCAGTAATATTATATGCAATAAATTTAATAATAATATTGTATAAATCATCAGAAAGATTAATAAACAAATAAGAGGGATAAAAAAAGAAATGTTAAAAATCTTAATAACATTACCAATAGTAGGTATAATACTAATCCAATTCTTAGAAAAAAGAGAAAAGATAGGAAGAATAATAGGAATGATAAATACAATAATAACAATGTATATATCATTATATATGTTAATAAGTATGAATAATAATAATGCAGAATATCAATTTAGAGATTCTATAGATTTGGATTATATAAGAATAACTTTAGGTGTAGATGGGATAAGTATGAGTTTAATATTAGTAACGACAATATTGATGCCAATATTGATATTATTGAAAGAAAGAAAAAGAAATAAAGAAATAAATGAAATAATAAAATTATTATTAGTAATGGAAAGTATGTTAATCTTTTTATTTTCTTCTTTAGATTTATTCTTTTTCTTTCTTTTCTTTGAACTTCTTTTAATTCCTATGTTTTTATTAATAGGAATATATGGTTCTAAAGAAAAAAGAGTTGAAGCAGCATATAGATTTATAGGAGTATCAATGATGGGTTCATTAGTAATGTTAATATCAATAATAATAATATATGTAAAATTAGGAACAACAAATAATGAATTATTAATAATAAAATTATATAATTTATCTCAATTTAAAGAATTTCAATTCTTTTTTTTTATTCTTTGGCTTACTTTTTTCCTTTCTTTCGCTATCAAAGTTCCTATATTTCCTTTTCATACATGGTTACCATTTGTCCATGTTGAAGCTCCAACAATAGGTTCAATGCTATTAGCCGGTATAATGCTAAAATTAGGAACATATGGTCTAATAAGATATACTATATCAATCTTAGGTGATATAAATGATTATTTTACACCTATTGTATTTATAATGGGTCTATTATCAATAATCTATGGATCCTTAACAACAATAAGACAAATAGATCTAAAAAAAATAATAGCTTATTCTTCAATTGTTCATATGAATTATACTATCTTAGGTTATTATACTAATGAAATAGAAGGAATAAATGGAGGAAATTATTTAATGATAAGTCATGCTTTTGTATCTTGTGGTTTATTTTTATTAATAGGTATAATATATAAAAGATATCATAGTAGAATAATAATGTATTATAGTGGTCTAGTATTAACAATGCCAATATATGCAACATTCTTTATATTATTTACTTTGGGAAATGTATCATTACCTTTAACTAGTTCTTTTATCTCTGAAATATTAGTAATAATCTCTACATTTAAATTTAATTTCTTTGTTGCTTTTTTAATCTCTTTTAGTCTTTTATTCTCGACAACATATGGAATATGGTTAGCAAATAGAATATTATTTGGAGAATTAACAAAACATATAGAATATTCAAAAGATTTAACAAAAACAGAAATAATAGGATTATTACCATTAATAATATTAACAATAATATTAGGTATAAATACAAATATAATATTAGGAATATATACTTTACCTGTTTTAAATATAATATATTAATATAATAATAATAAGGTTAGTAAAGGATTCGAACCTTTGGTATTTTTCAATACTTTATTTTTCAAGAATAACGCTTTAAACCACTCAGCCAACTAACCACATATTAAAAAAAGAAAGTTAGGTAAAAAAACAAAAACCCAATAAAAATTGGTAAATATAGAAAATTTGATTCTAGTTTAGATTTAATGCGTTTAATAGATCTTAGACATGCATGTCGAAATATGTAAAATATTTGGGCGAGGAGGTGAGTATAAATAAGAGAATTATCCAAATAATATTTTATATTATATGGTTATATCTTATTATGATTAGGCTTTTGCTTTTTATCATTCACTAGGTTGAAAGACCGGTTAGTCACAGTGGTTTATAAAAGACCACCCACCCTAAGGGTGGCTGCAGTTAAGGATATTGTTAAATGGACGAAAGTCTGAAACAGTCTATTAAGTCAGGTAGAAATACCTGAATAGTATATTTTATTTTGAAATTTATATTATAAATCTTTGCCAAATTTACGTGCCAGCAGCAGCGGTAAGACGTGGAAGGTAAGCATTAATCAACATAAATAGGCGTAAAGGGTGAGAAGATATTATAAAAAAAAGAAAGTCCAATAAAAAAGATTGGGAAAATTAATATAATAAAAACAGATATAAAAATCTGTTAGGAGTAGTTTAGAAGAGAATAGAATGTTCAGAGTATGGTTGAAATCAATAAATACTGAATGGAATGCCGAGAGTGAAAACAATTCTCTATAAACATACTGACATTTTATCACATAGGCTAAAGTAGCAACTTCGATTAGGTACCGAATTAGTTTTAGCAGTCACCGATAAGAATTCAATTAATATGATTAGACCCTAATTTTTTAAATATTAATTTTAGCTTACGCGTTAAATTCTTCGCCTGATTACTACGGTCGCAAGACTAAAAATCAAAGAAATTGGCAGGAATCTAAGGAAGCAGTGGAGGATGGTGTTTAATTCGATGGTACACGTAAAATCTTACCTACTTAAAATTACAAAAAAATGTAACGAGGATTGCATGATTGTGAAAAGTTCGTGTTGTGAATTGTCAAGTTGAGTCTGATAACGAACGTAATCCCCCCAATATCTAAGATATTGGCAAATATGAAAAATATTATGGGATGATCACAAATTCCATGATCTTTATAAGTAAGGGCAACAGCTGTCCTACATATATAATTACAAATCAAAAATTATAATAGTACGGATATTTATTTGAAATCAATAAATTGAAGTAGGAATTGCAAGTAATCTGTAGATTAT
>Ga0105051_10005018_pt1 | contig 15021 bp, 14 predicted proteins | sample FRY02_FD_78383 | JGI IMG/M metagenome (GOLD analysis project Ga0105051, IMG submission 78383) | Freshwater microbial communities from Lake Fryxell liftoff mats and glacier meltwater in Antarctica - FRY-02 (megahit assembly) | ecosystem: Environmental > Aquatic > Freshwater > Ice > Glacier... | reverse complement strand
GCGGTGCAAACCGCCGCAGCCTCGCCTGCCATCACCAGTTTGACGGCGCGCGCGATCACGGCGATCACATCGGCGGCATGCTCGGGACGGGCGGTGCCGGGGGTCGCGGGGCTGGTAAAAGTATGGTGCAGTACCGGCAGCACATCGGCGGGTACGGTCTGCGACTGCGCGGGGCGGTCTATCAGCTGATATTTGCAATTGGGCGGCAAATGGCGCGGATCACCGATCCAGAAGAACGGCAGGCGCGCACCCAAAGCCGCCCGGGCGGCGGCGGCGATTTCGGGACCAATGCCCGCAGGCTCGCCGCAGGTCAGGGCGATGGGGCGCAGGGGCTGTTGCATGGATCAGGGTTCGCGGATGATGGCGTTGAAGCGAAGCTCATCCAGATAGCGTTGCGCCAATTCACCAAGCCTGGCGTCCAACAACTGTCCGCGAATCTCGTCACGGCTGGGGGGTATTTCGCGGATCGGGGTCCGCGCGCACAGCATCAAGAATACCTGTGCAGCCCCACTGGGGTAATCAACGCTCTCGCCCGGATCCAAATCTGCCAGTGCGCGGCCGATATTGACGGGCAATGCGCTTGCGACCATGGTTTCGCGGGTTAAACGATCTGCGGGCTGGCCAAGGTTGGTTTTATACAGATCGTCGCAAGTGTCAATTTTGGTGCGCAGTGCTGCGGCGGCACTTGCGCCCCCGGCCAGCGGCAACAGATATTGCGCATAATCAACATCAATGGCGGCGGTCGCGCCGCCCTCCACCTGTTCAATCGCTCGCAGTTGGAACAGCCCGATCGCGCCACCCATGGCGATGGGTTGGGACACCTCACCGGGGGCAAGGCCAAGCACGGCGGCGGCAATGGCTGCAGGCAGGTTTGACAGCGGCATCCAATCCAGCCGCCCGCCGCGCCCGGCGGTCGCCGAAGCAGAGTTGCCCCGCGCGGCAGCCGCAAAGCTGCCTTCAGTGCTGATCTGGGCGCGCAGCCGCTGCGCGCGCGCAATAGTCGTTTCTTCCTGGCCGGGGGCGGCGGGGATAACCAATTCCGAAATCAGCACCCTCAAGGCCGCGCCCTTGTCGCCTGCCGCAATCGCGCGGTCCACCTCGGCGTCAGAAATAAAGACCTTGCCGACATAGGTTTGGCGGACCACCTCACGCCAGACCAGCCCTGCCTCAACAAAATCGCGAAAGGTCTCAGAGGACACGCCTTCTTGCGCAAGGGCTGCGATGAACTGTTCCGCGGTGAAATTGGCGCGGGCTGCAAACTCCTCCATCCCGACCAGAATCTGGTCGGGGCTGGCCTTGATGCTAAGCTTGTCCGCGGCGGCCATGCGCAAGCGATCCTCCACCAGCGCTTTGGTCGCTTCTGCTTCCAGATCGCCGGGGGTGCGAAACAGGCGCAGCATTTGCATCCTCTGTTGCACTTCAAATTCGGTGATGGCCCGGTCGTTGACAAAGACGCGCGGCGCAAACAGATTTTGCGCCTGCAACGGCAGAGTTCCAAGGAACAGGGCGGTGAAGGCGATAAGATAGACTACGGGGCGGATCATCATGTTCTGTCCATGGCTTGGATCATGGCTTTGGAGCCGTTGATCTGGTCTGTCTTTGGTACTCTGTGCATCGGGGTCATGGCAACACCTTAACCGCGGCAGGCAGCGGCGGGGCCGCGCCTTGATTTGCCGCCAAAGCCCAGCAAATCCACCGACAGGCCGAAATCGGTGGTGGGTTTGACAGCGGTGGAGGCGGTAAATCGGCGTTGGATGGCAATATCGACTTTCACGCATTCATTGCGGAAGGCAAGGTTAAGGCCAGCAGAGGCTGCGCGGGCTGCCACAAAATCATAGCGGGTGTTCAGGCGGGCTTCCCAATTTGGGGTGAATTGATAGCGCCCGTCTAGGTTAAGCTCGGAAACCGGTTCCACCCGGTTTTCGCTGGGATCGGCGCGCATCCGGACGTAGGAGGAGGAAAGGCTCAGATTGTCGCGGTTCAGATCAAGGCGCATCTCGCCCTTGGTTATCCGGAAATTCGAATTGAAAACAAAGCGGTTGGTCAGGGTGACGCCGTCCACCACCGACAGGCGCGAGGCTGCTAGCCAATCCGATTGTTGGCCCTGCAGGCCTGTGGCAGCGCCAAATTGGCCTAGGTCCTCATTTCGCAAGATGCGCCCCATCGTCAGCCCCAGCGACCAGCCCGCTGGATCATAGCGGGTATAGCCAAGCCCGATATTGGCATAGCTGCCCCTTTCCACATGATCAGCCCCCGGAAAGCGGTTGACGGAGAACAGATTGCCCTCATCAAATTCGACCAAGGCGCTGTCCTCATTTGGAATATTCGTGGCATTGCGGGTGGTCCAGACCAGTTGCACCACCGGCTCAATCACATGGCTGACACCGCTTTGTGTGGTGCGGACCCAAGGCCAGCGAAACTCCACACCCCCCGCTGTCACGCCACGAAAGCTGTTGCCGTTGAATGGGGTATCCTGGCGGATGCGGTAGAAATCGCCGTTCACCTCGGTCAGGGCGGTGGCCAGAATGCCTGCGGGCAGCACCCAATTGCGCCGCCAATCGGCGGTCAGCGACAGGCGGGCCATATCGCGGCCATCGCTTATCTCGTCGCCATCCGTGTCAGTCGCGCTGGTGTTGGAGCGGTAATGGCTGTGGGTTTGCAGCCGGAACCCGCCTTCACCGCCGATAAGCCCCGGCGAGAAGCGGCGCTGATAGGTCAGATCGGTGATGATGGAGGGCAGGGTGCTGTTGATATCATCCGCCCGGATGGAACGGAAATTGATAAGCCGGGCCGAGATGTGTTCATTGCGCCGGGTGCGCGCCACCTCCAGCCGGCTGTCAAGGCGGTCGCGCGCGTTGATGCCGTAATCCAGCAGATAGGCATCATCGGTCACATATTCGCCCGAAAAGCTGAGGGTAAAATTGCGCGGCAGGGCAAAGCGGCCTGTGGCGTTCAGATAGCCGCGGGTCTGGCCCGGAACAAGCTGGTCGCGGCTGATCGCACCCGTCCATTCCGTCGTGCCGCTACGGAATGCCTGACGATAACGCAACTCCACCGTACGCCCGTTTTTACTGGAAATATAGGGGGTTACGGTCAGGTCTTTATCATCGCCGATGCGGATGAAATAGGGCACCTTGAACCCGAATCCCAAGCCGCTGGTGGTACGGAAGGAAGGGGCCAGAACCCCAGTCTGGCGTTTCAGCGTGGGGTCGGGGATGCGCAGGCGGGGCAGCCAGAACACCGGCACGCCCGCCACACGAAAGCTGGCATTGGTAAAATAGATCTGGCGTTCAAGCTGGTCGTGGACAACCTTGTCGGCGCGGATTTCCCACAAGGGGGTGGGATTACTGGCACAGATTTTGCATGAGGAGACCACGGTTTTGCCAAGGCTGGTATAGCGGCCACCAATGCGCATCATCTCGGTCGAGGCAAGCTGCAATTGCTGGTCCAGCACCAGCCGCGCGCTGGTCAGAACCCCATCCGCGAAATCGGAGGAAAGTTCGGCCTGACTGGCCAGAATGATGGTCCCGGCCCCATCCGTCAGCACAATAGGGCCGTCGATCAGCAACGTGTCCGCGCCCCTGTCATAGGTGATGCGCGCGGCTTTCAGGCGGCTGCCTTTGTGAAAAATCTCGACGTTGCCGCTGGCGACCAGGGTGTCATTGCCCGCAATCGCCACACGGTCCGCAACCAAGGACGCAAGGTCTTGCGCCTTTGACGGATCACTGGCCGCCACGGGGACCAGCAAAAGCGCAATCAACAGGGCCAAACGGCGCATCAGCCATCCTCCAGATGAAGGAGCAGGCCAAGCGACATCAGAATAGCGGCGACAGGCGGGCTCCACGCGGCGAGGTATACCGGGATCTGGCCATTGTCGCCAAGGACTTGGGCGAAGTTGCGCAGAAAGAAGATGGCGAACCCCCCGGCCAATGCCAACAACACCATTTGCCCGGTTTTGCCAAAGCGGGCGTGGCGCATGGTAAAGCCTGCGGCGACAAGCACCATGGCGGCCAGCAACAAGGGTAGGGCCATTTCCATTTGCAACCAGACGCGGTGGGCGCGGGCGGAAAAGCCCGCCTGCTCCAGCTTGGTGATATAGCCGGGCAGCGACCAGATGGGGATCGAGGACGGATCGCCGAAGCTGTCGCGGATGCGGTCGCGGGTCAGTTCGGATGCAAGATTGGCCTGCGGTTGCAAGGTTGCCGTCACTTCGGGGTTGGGCGCGGTCAAATCCCAATATTTGGCATTTTGCAGCACCCATTGGCCGGGTTCAAGCGTTGCCTCCTCGGCTTCGATGCGCTGGGTTGGGATGCTTTGCGGATCATAGATCATGAAAGTCACGGCGAAAAGCCGCGTGCCATCGCCATCGGCGCGCGCGGCCTTGATGACAGTCTGCCCTTCGGCACCGCCTTGCCGCAGCCACAGCCCGTTTTCCGACAGCGACAAGACGCTTTCGCGCCCACTGGCCTGATGGGCGTAGGACAGATCATATTGCTTGGAGGTGGCGGCGACCAAGGGATTTAGCACGGCCACAACCAGCGCGCCCAGCAGCAAAGCCGCCATCACCGGGGCCAGCAGAAATCGAAGGCCCGAACGTCCCGCCGCGCGCACCACGACCAATTCGCTGCTTTTGGCCAAGGCAAGAAACAGCGCAATTGCGGAAAACACAAAGATCAGGGGTAGAATGCGGTACAGATTGGCGGGCACATTCAGCAGTGCCAGCATGGTCGCATCGGTCAGGCTGATATCTTGCCCCGAAAAGCGGCGGAGGTGTTCGACCACATCGGTCAGCATCAAAATGCCGAAAAACACGAAGAACACCTGGGCCAGGGTTTTCAGGAAACGCACGACGAAATAGAGGCTTAGGGTCATGCGGTGGCCCCCTCACGGCTGCTTGGGCCGGGGCCTGCGACATGGCGGCGGCGCGGGCGCTGTGCGATCCAAAGCATCAGGCAAGACGCCAGAATCCCGAAAACCGGCGCCAGATAGACCAAGGGCCAGGCGGCAACCGATTGCAAGGCGGCGGCGGTGGCGGCGTTGTTGATCATCTGTATGACGATCAGCACGACCACGGCCCCGATGATTTGCCGCCACAGCCCAAAGCGGCTGAACGCTCCCAACAACAGGGCGGCAAAACCGATCAGTGATGTGGCAAGGGCAAGAAAAGGCTGGGCGATGCGGGCGTGACCATCGGCCAGAAAGGCGGCGCGCGTTGCCCCGGTTTCAGCCAGCAAGGCATCGGTGGGGGTAAGAAGTTCCACAGTGGAAAGTTCATCCAAAGACCGCACGGGCACCGCACCGCTGGTCAGGAACCCGCCCAGATCATAGGTGAAATCGGTGAAATGCGTGACCGAAAGCCGCTTTTTGGCGATGTCGTAAGATTGGCTCATCCCGTCGAACATGATCAGTTTCGGCTCTATATCGCCGCGCACCAGAAGGGCGCGGCGCGCGGTGTAGGTGGTGCGGGTAGTGGTGCCGCGATCATCGGACAGGAACACATCTTGCAATTCGCCGGTGTCGGTGATGTCGCGGATATAGAAGGTGATGCCTTCTGTCGGATGCATGAAGGTGCCATCAACCAGCAGGCGCGCGGTCAGATTGGCGCTGATTTCCGTGGTGCGTTCGGCCAGAACGGTACGGCTGGCGGGAACGATGACGTTGTAAAGCAGCACCAGCATCAAGGTGACGCTGAGGCCGAAATAGACCACGGGGCGGGCAAGGCGGAAGGCGGAAAAGCCGGTGGCCTGCATCACCACCAATTCGCCGTCCTGCGTCAGCCTGTTGGTGGTGTAAACGGCGGCGGCGAAGGCCGGGACGGGCAGCACCACACGGATCACGTTGGGTAAGGTGAGCAGTGAGATTTCAAGGAACACGAGGGCCGATTGCCCATCCCCGATGATCCGGTCAAAAAGGCCGACGGCGCGGTTGATCCAGTAGATCAATACCAAAATCAGCGAGAAAAACCCGAAAAGCGCAAGAAATTGCGACAGCAGGTATCTGTCAAATCTTGTCACGCGCCTTTTGCCCCTCGGTTTTTGTTTTTTTGAACACTAGCCGAGTTTGCCGCCGGGGAAAACTTATATCTCGGGCAAATACGGGCTGAGTTCGGCAAAAATTGGCCTGATGCGGGGTCTGGTCAAGGCGGGTGGCAGGGACTAGGATTTGGGACATCGCCGGGGCTTTGATGGCCCTGCATCCCCAAAAGCGGAAGTTTCAGCATGCCACATCCTTTGCCGATCCAGTTTCACGACCTTGATCTGGAGGCGATTGCCGCTTTCACGGGCCGCATCGCGTTGATTGCCGCCCCGGATGAGGTGGTGGCGCGCAGCCCTGCGGCGCGGCGGCTGAACCGGTTGACCAAGGGCGCGCTGAATCGGTTTTTGGGATCGGACGCCTGGGGCAAGGTGAAGGACGGCGAGGCGGCGGATCTGTGCTGGCCCGCGGGGCTTGCGGCCGAAGCGTTGCAGGTTATCAAGGCAGGCCCGCGCGCCGATGTGGCAACCGCACGCAAGGCGGGGGCTGCGATTGGCAAAACGGTGGGCAAATCGGGCGCGCTGGTGCTGGCGGGGGGGATGGTGCGGGCGGCGGATCTGTCATTTGGCCTTGCGATGCGCGCTTATGATTTTGAGGCGCATAAAACCGCCACCCCCACCGCGCGCGGCCCGGTGACGGTGATGGTGACCAAGCCCGAAGCGGTGGCGCGGGCGGCAAAGCCGATGGCAGCTGTGGCGGAAGGCGTGTTTTTCACCCGTGATCTGGTGAATGAGCCGGCCAATATCCTGACAACCTTTGATTTTGCAGCGCGTTTGGCGGCGATGCAGGAACTGGGGCTGGAGGTGGAGATACTTGAGGAGGACCAGCTTGAAAAGCTGGGTATGCGGGCGTTGCTGGGCGTTGGCATGGGGTCTGAAACCCCGTCAAAGGTTGTGGTGATGCAGTGGAATGGCGGCGGAACGGAGGCGCCGTTTGCGCTGGTTGGCAAGGGGGTTGTGTTCGATACGGGTGGTATTTCCATCAAGCCTGCGGGCGGGATGGAAGATATGACAATGGATATGGGCGGCGCGGGCGTGGTGGCGGGTGTGATGCGCACACTGGCCTTGCGGCGCGCGAAGGCCAATGTGGTGGGGCTGGTGGGCCTTGTGGAAAACATGCCCGACGGGCGCGCGCAACGCCCCGGCGATGTGGTGCGGTCCATGAAAGGCGACACGATCGAGGTGATCAACACCGATGCGGAAGGGCGGTTGGTGCTGGCCGATGTAATGTGGTACGCGCAAGAGCGGTTCAACCCCACGGGCATGATTGATCTGGCAACCTTGACCGGGGCGATCATCGTCGCCCTTGGCCATGAGAACACCGGGGTTTTCAGCAATGATGACGGCTTGTGCGAGGCGTTTTTGAAAGCGGCACGTGCCGAGGGCGAAGGTGCCTGGCGGATGCCGATGGGCGAGGCCTATGACGCCAAGCTGAAAAGCCGGATTGCCGATGTGATGAATGTTGGCGGGCGTGACGGCGGGGCGATCACGGCGGCGCAATTTCTGAAGCGGTTTGTGCGCGAGGGAATGCCTTGGTGCCATCTGGATATCGCGGGCACAGCGCTGTTGAAAGCCGACAGCACGCTTGCCCCCAAAGGGGCCACTGGCTGGGGTGTTATGGCGCTGGACCGGCTGATCCGTGACAGGTTCGAGGGGTAAGTCCCTGTGGTGTCTATGTTTTATCACCTCAAAGCCTCGGGGATGGAGGAGACGGCGCGCGCTTTGCTGGGGCGCGCGCTGGCGCAAGGCTGGAGGGTGATGCTGCGCGGCACCGACCGGGCCGGTCTGGAGCGGCTGGATGCCGCCTTGTGGCAGGGCGCCGAGGATGGGTTTTTGCCACATGGGCTGGAAGGCAGTGTGCATGATGCGCGCCAGCCGGTGCTGTTGGGCGTGGGGGCGATTGGCAACGCGGCGCAGGCCTTGATGGTGGTGCAAGGCGCCGTGGTGGACCCGGAGGAGGCGGCGGGGCTCGAGCGGGTGTTCGTCTTGTTTGACGGACGCGATGAGGCGGCGGTGGTTGCGGCGCGCGGGCAATGGAAGGCGCTGACCGGGGCCGGGATTGCCGCGCAATATTGGTCCGAGGACAGTGGGCGCTGGGAAAAAAAGGCAGGCTAGAACGGATCGCCTTTCGGGGTGGGGTCTACGTGGCTGTGGCTGTGATTATGGGCGATGTGCTGGGCTGGTTCGGGCGAAAACGGCGCGCTTATGCGCCGAGTTTTTGCTCCCATCTGGTCCAGTAGTGCTTGCACCTGAGGATTGTGCTGCATCAAAAGTCGGGTGCCCTCAATCTGGCAGGGCAGGTTCAAGCTGCCGATATGCCAAGCGTAACGGGTGATATCGCCGGTGATTTCAAGCAAAGTCTCCTCCGCCTGGATGATCTGGATGCAGCGCCCATCCTCCAGCACAAAGCCGTAGCAGCCGTTCAGCGATTGGCGGCTGTCAAGGGCGACGATGAAGGTTTCGCCTTGCACTGTTGTCAGTGCGCGCACTCTTATGGCGCGGTCGATATGGGTCAGTATCACCTGACCCGTGGGCGGTGTATCGGGGGCGGTTTGCAACAGGCACCGGGCGGTTGGCAGATCGGGTGCCGGGGTTGAGGGCAGGGCTGGCATAAGATGCTCCGGGGTGATCCTTGGATCATCCTAGCAAATCAATGCGGCCCTGTCCTTTGATTTTGCGCCTGACGGTTTGCGCTGGATCAGGAGTTGAAATGGCCTGCAAAGATGCGGCGCACTTCGGCTTCGCGGCTGGTGCCACGAGCGGCCAGATCGGCATCAGTCATCGAGTTGAGTTTGGCCACTTCGGCCATTTTCGGATTGGCTTCTGCGATCATGATCAGCAGGTTCCAAAACGCGGTGAAGGGGCGCAAGGCAAAGGCTGCAATACGGGAGACGGAAAGGCGGGGGCTGGATTTGCCTGCGGTGATATAGGTCATGGGAGACTCCTTGAAGATTGGTCAGTTTTTCTTCCCTATCCCCAATATGGGTCATGCATCCCAAGGCTGAAACCGTTAATGCTGCATTGCAGCAATGCAGCAAGCGCATGGCTGGCTGGGGGCGCCCACACCTGAGGATTTGCCATAAAAAAAACAGGCCACTGCCGGGGGCAGGGCTTGGTTTTGGGGCTGTGGTCCGTTACGCGCTGATTTGTTCGCGCAAAATCGCGGCGGTCATCGAGATCATCAGATAGACGCCACAAAATATCAGCATGGCGACCAAGGTGCTTTCAAACGCCCTTGGATACGTCGCCTCATCCGGGGGGATTGGTTTGACCGACAGAGAGAGGTAGCGGGTCTGGCGATTGGCCTCGGCCCGGGCGGTTTCCATGGATTGGATCGCTTGCGCCAGCATCAATTGCCGGGTTTGCACATCGGCTTGGGCCACCAAAAGCTGGCTTTGCACCTGGGGCAGGGATTGTTCGCCATCTGCACTGTCGGTCAGCTTGCTGCGCAGGATTGCAATCTCGCCCTCCAGCGCGCCGATCCGGCGCTCAAGCGGTTCCATCCGGGCGGCGTTGGGCCGTGAATTGGACAGCATTTGCTGCAAGGACAGCCGGTCCTGGCTAAGAAGGCTTTCCAACTGCCCGATCTGGGAGGTGATAAGCGACACTTCCACCTCGGACGAGAGAACCTTGTAATTCTCTTGCAATTCAACAACATTGCGCTGGCTGGCAAGCATTTTCAGCTCTGCCTCTTCAAAGCCTTCGCGCGCGCCTGCCATCTGGTCCTCGCGCAGGCGTCGGGTCAGCTGGTCCACCTGGCCCTCGGCGTATTTGATCAAGGCTTCGGCAAATTCCACAGATTTTTCGGGCGAGGTGGCGATCACTTCCATCTTTATCAGGCCCTCGGTGGGGTCATAGGATATCTGGAAGTTCCGCTTGTAGAGCTTATAGGCCGCCTCCAGCGTGGCATTGGGTTCAAGGCGCTGGATCGGATCCATGGCGGGGTCGCTGTAATGGGCGCGAAACGCGTGATCCTCATCCAGCCGCAACATGGCTTCGCGCGATTGCAGATAGCCTTGCACCGCGATGCTGTCTTGCGAGGTGGCAAGCGGGGAGCCGGACAAAAGGCCACCAAGCCCACCCGCGCCGCCCGCTGTTGGGTTTTGTGATTGCTGGATCACAAATTCGGTCTTGGTCGCATAAAGCGGGGTGGCGACCATGTAATAATACCAGCCTGTCACAATTGTGGGCAGCAAAACGAAGAAAAACAGGCGCGCCATCAGCAGAATGGACTTTTTGCGGCGGCGGCGCTGCAGGTCGTGCTGGATTTTCATGATGTCGGCAACGTGGTTCACTTCGGCCTGTGCGGCCGCCGAGGGAACCTGAATGGGCTTGATGGTTTGCGGCAGCTTCACGCCGTCCCCTTGCGGCACATTGGTCAGCGCCCGCGAATCGCCGGTCTGGATGGGTACGCCACCCGAGGTAACAAGATCGAGCATGCTGGTGCGTTGGAACGGGTCCACACCCGCCGTACGCAGCAAGCGCACCGCGTCAAAATCGGACGTGGCGGGCAGACCGTGTTTTTGCGCCAGCTTGCGGGCCATGCGCAACTGCCGGCCTGTCAGGCCTTCTTGCTTGATCTTGTCCATCGCCGCATCCCCCGCCACCTCCATCGGGGTGGAGATATTGGCCGGGTTGGCGGTGGGAAACTTGCCGGGGCCAAAGCCATCATCTTCATTGTCAAACAGGCCCCTGTCCCCTTCCACCGGTGCGGGGGGGAATTCGGGCTTGCGGGTGCGGAACCGCTTAGCTGTGAGCTTCATAGTCATAAAGACGTTTCGCTTCTTCCAGTGTTTCAAACATGTACAGCTTGCCATCGCGCAACACCGCGGCAGAGCGGCAGAATTTTTCCAGCGTCGAGGCTTGGTGCGAAACCACAATAATTGTTGCGTTTTCAAGGCGTTGGCGCAAGATTGCCCCGGCTTTCTTGTTGAACTCCACATCGCCAGTGGAGGGCATGCCTTCGTCGATCAGGTAAAAATCAAACTCCAGCGCCAGCATCAGCGCGAAAGAAAAGCGCGAGCGCATCCCCGATGAATAGGTGCCGACCGGCATGTCGAAATATTCGTTGATACCCGCCAGCCAGCGGCAAAAGCTTTCCATATAGTCAGGGTCCAGCCCGTAAAGCCGCGCGATGTAGCGGGCGTTTTCGGTGCCGGTGTGCTTGTTCATCACCCCGCCCATGAAGCCCAGCGGAAAGGAAATGCGGGAGGTGCGGATAATCTCTCCCTCATCCGGTTTTTCCAAGCCTGCCATCATGTTGATGATTGTGGTTTTGCCCGCGCCATTGGGGGCGAGAATGCCGAGGGAATTGCCAAGGTCCACCCTGAACGAGGCCTGATCCAGAATTACCTTACGGGTTTTGCCCGTCCAGAAGGACTTGCTGACGTTTTCAAACGCAATCATCGACCTGCTTCCAGTCTTCGCCTCTTGTTCCCGGTTTGGTCCAGGATACAGGATTATCCCCAATATTATCTGAACTGGTGCCGCCAACGCCTTGCGCTGTGGATTAGATCAGCATTCTGGCAGCATTATGTCGGTTTTTTACCTATCGGGCAAGGCGCATGGCAGGAGGGGCGGCAGGGGGATGATGCGGTCAATTGGGGCGGGTTTTTCCCGACTTGCGGTGCGGCGGCAGTTTGCGCGCGGCCAGCACAAGGGCAGGGCCTGCCAGCAGCGTCAGGCCAAGGCCAAGGCGTGCTGCCTCTTGCATCTGGCCCCCCGGCAGGGCGGTTTCCAACGAGAGGAGCGGCAGCACAAAGCCGATCCCCATAAGCCCCGCGATATAGGCGATATCGCGCAGGTCCAGCCCGCGGGGGAAAGGACGGCCTAGCGCGCGCAGGGCCAGTGCGGCCCCCAAAACCCCCAGGGGTTTGCCCAGCGAGATCGCCACAAGTGCCGTGGCCGTGGTGGCCCCGAAAGCCCCAAGATCCAGCCCGCCATGCGTCAGCCCGAACAGGAACAAGATCACCACCACAGGCCCCATCAGCAAATGCGACAGTCGGTTGAGCGGATCTGTCAAAAATTCCTCGGCTTCGGCGAACAGGCCAAAGCTGCGGTTGCCGTGGGGCATGGCGGGCAATAAGGGCAGCAGGCCAAGCGCGGGGGGCAGGCCCGCCGCAGACACCCCGATCCAGCTGAAAAGGCCAAGGACCAGCCAAGGCCACAGCCGCCCGGCCCTTTGGCGCTGACGCTCGGTTATCTTGGCTGCGTGCAGCGGGCGGGTGAGGGTGAAATACCCGATGAGGGCTGCGCAAGCGGGCACGATCAGCCACAGCGCGCGCAGGTTATATTCTGCGGGGGCGGCAAAGCCGCTGATCACAAGGCCCAGAATGCCATCAAGGATGCACAAGAATAGCAATACCTGAAGGGCTGGGTGGCCTTTGCCAAAAATCATGCGGCCAAAGAAAAACGCCAGCATCATATCGCTGCCAAAGGGCATGACCCAGCCGGTGGCATCCACTGCCTCCTCGGCGGTTTCCCACCGTGCGGTCAAGCCTTGCCAAAGAATCGCAGACACAATCATGCCGCCGGCGACCATGGCCACGGGGGCAATCGCCAGTTTGCCGCGCAAGCCGCCGTGTTCTGTCACCAGCGCCTCCCACAGCTCCTTGCCGATCAACAGCACGAAAAGTGGCATCAACAGCGCAGAGACGAAGGTGGCAACTGTCAATCCGGGGTGGAACAGGCGCAGGCGGTGCAAGGGGTCGCTGTCAAACGGGTGCCATTGGATCAGGTCGTAATAGGTAGCCGGGGCAATGTTTACGGCAAGCGTTGCGATTGCGGCCCCCAAAAGAAGCGCGCGGGCATAGGTTTGCAGATGGGGGGAAGCGGGGGTCATCTTGGGGGCACGGGCGGCGGCAGCCTTGTGAAAAAGGGATTATTGCGCCTTCATAAGCTTGCAAGGGGCGCGCTGCAATTGAAGGCGCACAAAAGGTCATGACTGTGCCACGCTTGCATCTTGTGTCCTTTGGTCCATCTGGATAACCGAAGGGTGCAAGCAAGGAGGGCGACCGATGGAAAAATCAACTGTGCTGGACGCGGCCCATACCGCGATGATGGCCGCCCCCGAGGATGAGGGCGCGCGGCTGGCCTATTACGCGGCCTTGGCCGACGGTATGCTGTTCTTGATGCTGGAGGCGGAAGCCACCCTTGACGACGTGCGCCCCGTGGTGGTGGAGATGGAGGAAGGCGCCGTGGTGCTGGCTTACAGCTCCGAGGAGCTGTTGGCGGCGGCCACTGATACGCCTGTGCCTTATGCCGAATTGCCGGGGCGGGTGATTGCCGCACAGCTTGCGGGGCAGGGGGTGGCTTTGGGCATCAATCTGGGTGCCGGAGTGGGCGAATTTCTGGTGGCCCCCGAAGCCTTGGTGTGGCTGTCCCAAACGCTTGCCCATGCGCCGCAGGATGTCACCGCGCGGCCCCTGTCATTTGCCGCGCCGCAGGGCCTGCCCTTGGGGTTGATGCAGGCGTTGGAGGGAAAGCTGGCGCGGGCGGGCGGGCTGGCGCAAGTGGCCTTTCTGGCGGCGGTACGCTATGACGGGGGGCGCAGCGGCCATATGCTGGCCTTTGTTGGTGCGCAGCCGGGGGCACAAGCCGCGCTGACCCGCGCAGCAAGCGAGGCGCTGACGTTTTCAGGGGTGGAGGCGGGCGAGATGGACGTGACCTTTCTAGCCGAAGACAACCCCGCGCTGGCCCGCATGGCGCGGGTGGCGCGGCGGTTTGATTTTCCGCAAGCGGTGGCGCAAGGCCTTGCCAGCCCTGCGGCACCCAGGATGGGACCGGGGATGGACCCTGCAAAACCGCCAAACCTGCGCTGATTTTGTGGGGTATTATTATACCTATTTTATAATGCTTTGTTTTAGATACATAAATTAGGGCTTTGCTGCCTTGACTAAGCAAGCGCCGTGACAGATACAGCGGCATCAAACCTCCCGGGGCCGTTTCCCCGCACCACTCGTAAGGCAGACCGATGAAAACCTTTACCGCAACGCCTGCGGATATTACCAAGAAATGGATCTTGATCGACGCCGAAGGCATCGTTCTGGGCCGTCTCGCCACAATCGTGGCAAGTATCCTGCGCGGCAAGAACAAACCGACCTTCACACCGCATATGGACATGGGTGACAATGTCATCGTGATCAATGCCGACAAGATCCAGATGACCGGGAACAAGCGCGCCGACAAGCGTTATTACTGGCACACAGGCCACCCGGGCGGGATCAAGTTCCGCACCGCAGCGCAAGTGCTGGACGGCGCACACCCCGAACGTGTTGTGGTCAAAGCGGTTGAACGCATGATCACCCGCAACTCGCTTGGCGCACAGCAGATGACCAATCTGCGCGTTTACGCCTCGCCGGATCACCCGCATGAAGCGCAAGCCCCCACCGTTCTCGACCTCAAGGCGATGAACCCCAAGAACACGCGGAGCGCTTGATCATGTCTGATATCAAATCCCTCGACGATCTGAAATCCGCTGTCGCTGATACACCTGCCGCTGCCGTGAAGGCCGCTGTGGTGCGTGAACCGATGCGCGACAAATTGGGCCGCGCCTATGCCACCGGCAAGCGCAAGGATGCCGTTGCCCGCGTCTGGATCAAGCCAGGCACCGGCAAGGTTGTGGTCAACGGCAAGGCGATGGCAGATTATTTCGCGCGCCCCGTGTTACAGATGATCCTCGCACAGCCTTTCACAGTGGCAGGCGTTGCCGGCCAGTTTGATGTGATGGCAACGGTTGCCGGTGGTGGCCTTTCCGGTCAGGCCGGTGCGGTGAAGCATGGCGTCTCCAAAGCCTTGCAGCTTTACGATCCGACCTTGCGCGCCGCCCTGAAAGCCGCAGGCTTTTTGACCCGTGACAGCCGCGTGGTGGAACGCAAAAAATACGGCAAGGCGAAAGCCCGCAAAAGCTTCCAGTTCTCCAAGCGCTAACAACGAACGATTACATTACTCAACAACAAAGGGTTGCGTTTTCGCAGCCCTTTTTTTATGT
>Ga0105051_10005015_pt1 | contig 15031 bp, 10 predicted proteins | sample FRY02_FD_78383 | JGI IMG/M metagenome (GOLD analysis project Ga0105051, IMG submission 78383) | Freshwater microbial communities from Lake Fryxell liftoff mats and glacier meltwater in Antarctica - FRY-02 (megahit assembly) | ecosystem: Environmental > Aquatic > Freshwater > Ice > Glacier... | reverse complement strand
TGGACGAATTTATTCTCGGTGTCGCCGATGTAGAGTACCACGCCGCCTGGAGCGAAGGCGGGGCAGAATTGCTCGATGATGGCCTTGATGAGCGGATTCTGACCGCCGGGTGAAAGTGCGACCTGTGATCCGTCAGGCAGAGTCACGGGTACACGCGCCAAGTCGCGCTTGCGGGCGATCTCGTGTTTCAGCACTTCACGACTGGCGAGGTATTTCTTCAATCCTGCCGTCCATGTAGGCGTGCCTATTTTACGAATGAGGGCGAGCGCGGACGGTTCGATTTGATACGCTGTCTTTCCGCTGTTGGTCGGACGATTGGGATCGTCTGGATTGCGAAGCAGCAGACCTTCCTCGACGAAGAACTTCACCGCGTCGTCACGGATGGTTTCGCGGGTGTTCGGCGCATAGCGATTTCCATAGGCATCGGCGATGATTCAATAATCGGAGTGATGCCGCGAAGCGGGGCTTGTGCGTCCGCCCAGGAAGCATTCGGATGCAGATCGAGCAAGGCAAGCAACGTGTAGGCGGCGGTTTCGTTCCTCTGCTTTGGCCCGAACTGCAAAGCGGTGAGGGCCTCGATTGTCTCGGCGAGCCGACGTTTTCGAGCGGAGGTTTTCCGGTTGGGTTTACTGGTGGGCATGAAGGTGTTTGGTCACGAGTTGGTCGATCTCGTCCTGAGAGAGGTCGAGCGCGGTCATTTCGTGGCCCATCGCTTGGAGCGTGTTACGGTCGGGATAGGTCAACGCGCGGAGGTCAGTGGCGTTCACTTGTGTGTGTCCACTGAAACGACGGAAATACTGGTCAACCACCGTGGAGCTGAGAAAGGCGTAGAGGCCGACTGCGAGGGGGCGCTCCAAGCCGTGGCCTTTGGCGTGGAAGTAATTCAGGTGGTTCTCGAACCCGATCCATTCTGCCTTTACGAGGTCGGGATCAAACATGCATGCCACGAGGCGACGACGCTCTTCCTTGGACGTGAAGCGTTTCGTGAGCAGATACATGCCGGATGGCACAAGCCATGGCCGTGTCTCCGCATTGTCGACGATGGCATTGGGCTTGCGGGCTTGGAGCTTTGGCCAGTCAACGGTGCCGCCATTGAAGTGGCAGGGATAGAGTAGTGGCACGGTGCCTTGCTCGGGTTCCTTGCGGAGCGCATCCTTGAGGCGGAAGTCCACGACGCGACCGGTGGAGACGGTGACGCCCAAGGAGGCGAGGTTAGCGCTGAGTCCGTCCATGGTTTCCTTGGCCGATGCGTGGCCGGTGGTGGAAGGGATGTGGATAAACTTCTCGGCGTCGTGTGGGTGGACGATCTCGGTGAAGGGAAAGATGGTCTTGGTGATGTCGTCGCCTTGTTCGCCGCTGCTGCTGGACACCATCATTTCGCGGGGTTGGTGACCGCCTTTCGCCGTGTGAAAGATGATGTTCTCTTGCAACACACTGTCATCGCGAAAGGCGGATTTGCGGGACTCGAAGACGTGGAGCCGGCGCAGTTCCATTTGGCTGAGGAAGTCTTCGCGGAAGGGGCGAAAGTACGGGCCATTACAAAAACTCCTAGGCGTGATGCCGACGAGTTGCCCACCGGGAACGAGCAAACGCTGAATGAGTGCAATAAAGCCCGTGTAGAGGTTACTCGTTTCTAGGCCGACAGAACGCAGGGCGCGGCGTTCACTGGAATCAGAGGTAATTTTGCGATAGGGCGGATTCGCGATGGCCGCGTCGAAGACGGGTGGCATCGTGCCAAACAGGTCGCCAACGACGCGCGCCGACATTTCCTGAATAAAGTCGGCTGGATGGATGGTGAATGTGAAACGAATCCGCGCGACGGTGCAGTGGCGCTCGCACTCCCGCATTGTCGCGGCCAACGCTTCCAAGATTTCGCCGTCGATTTCGTAGAGGGTCGCTTCAATAGCGCAAACACCATCGCGCTTTTCACGACAACGGGACACGAAAGCCGAGGTGAGAGCACCGGCCCCTGCGCCTGCATCCAGCAAGCGCACGGTTCGCGGGAGCGGGCCGAACATTGACGCCATGAAGTCGGCCACAGGCGGGGCGGTGAGGAACTGTCCGAGTTCCTCCTGCCTTTCTCTGGGGTTGGCTGCGACTTTCATTTCGTCATACTACCAAACTGAGTTTCGTTTCTCCATCGAACAAACAGAAATCGTTCACCACTTTCCTCATGATGAAATAGATACCGCCTCCCCCACGCCCCGATACCGATCCGGGTGGCAGGTGAGGATGAGGATTTGCAGGCGGTCGGCTTGGGCTCCGAGGACATCAAGAATGCGCTCCTGCCGGATAGGGTCGGTGTTGACCAGAACGTCGTCGAGGATGAGGACTTGCGGTTCGTCGGTCGCCAGTTCTTGGGCGACGGCGAGGCGGAGGCAGAGGAGGAGTTGTTCTTTGGCTCCCTGGGAGAGTTGGTCGAAGGCGTAGGCCTCCTCGCGGGTGCGGCCGATGCCGGCGATTTGGAGGTGTTGGTCGAGGAAGACCTGACGGGTGGAGTCCGCGGTGAGTTCGGCGAAGGCGGTGGTGAGGCGATTTTCTAGCGGAGTGAGGACGGCTTTGGTGGCGGCCTGTTTGCGGTGTTCGATCAAGTCGTGGGCCACCCGGGCGCACCAAGCCTGGCTGCGGGCGGCGTCGCGGCGGAGGAGGGCCTCGGCTTTGCGTTCTTCCAGTTCGGTTTCCCGCGAGTAGAGCCCCTGGCCCCCGAGGGTCTGGAGGACGGCCCGGGACTGGTCGCGGTCGGTGCGGCGGGACTGGAGTTCGTTGGCGATTTGCTGGAGAGAAGCAGCGGCGCGTTTGTTGCGGTCGGGGAGTTTTTCGAAGTCGGGCGGCAATTCTTTTTCGGTGGCGACGACGCGGGCCTCGGCTTGGGCGAAGGTGACTTGGGCTGTTGTTTTGGCGGTGTCGATCCCGTCCGGGTGTCGAGCGGCTAGGTCCTTGATTTGGGTCTCGAGAACCCGGAGACGCGATTCGTGGTCGCTGGCCGTTTTGGCAGTCTCCTGAGTTTTTTGGCCGGCGGTCCGCTCTTCGGCGCGGAGTGACGTCAGTTGCTTGGTCAGTTCGGCGAGGGCCTTTTCGGCGGCGGGCACCGCTTCGGATTGGGTGGCTTCTGAGGTCTCGAGGTCGGTGAGATTGAGGGCCTTTTCGTCCGCGGTGGGAGCCAACGAAGCGGTCAGAGTTTCGGCCCGGCGTTTGGCCGTGGCGGCGGCTTCGCGGAGGGCTTCGAGGTTTTTGGAGTCGCCGAGGTGGGGAGCCAAGAGGTTCGAGGCGGCTTTGATTTGGGCATCCAATTCTTTCCTTGCGGTGACGGCCTCGCGCGCGGCGTCCAGAGATGGGACCGCGGATTGCTGGAACGCCTCGGTGAGCGCGGTTTCGGCTTGGTCGAGGTCGGAGGCGGCGCTCTGCGCATCCTGGGACCCGGAGCGGATGACTAGGCGTCCCCAACCCTCGAGCTGGAGGTCCAGGGCTCGCGGACTTTGCAACCGATGGGGCTGGCCGGCCGGGAGCGTTAGGGGTTCTGAGTCGCCGCGGGTTTTGACCACGGCATCGGCCTCGGGCGTTAACTCAACCGTGAGGCCAAGGGCCAGGAGTTGGGCCTGCAGGGTGCGGACGGCCTCAGAGAGCTCTTCCAGTTTTCGCACCTGGGCCGGAGTGAGGGAGGGCAAGGCCGCGCGCTGGGATTCCAGCGCCGCGATTTCTGCGGTGACGGCTTCGGCGCGTTCGACCTGCCTGGCCAGCGTCTCCGCTTCGGCGATGAGGCGGCGCAATTTCAGCAGTCCTTGCAAACGCTGATGGGCGGAGCGGAGAGACTGCAGTTGGGATTCCTGGGCGGGTTGTTCCGACTGTCTGGCATCGAGACGCGCACGGAGGCTGGCGAGAGATTTTTCCGCCTCGGCGGCTGCGGCACGCGCTAGGGTGAGCGCGGCTTCGGTTTCTTTGTGTTCGTTTCGGAGGCGGGAAAGGGTGTTTGAGTCGGCGGCGAGAAGGGCAAGTTTTTCTTCGGCCGATGCCAGCGCCAGGCGGCGGGCGGTGAGTTCGCCGGTGAGGCGTTCCGCTGCGAGGGTTTGGTCCCGAAGGGTGGAGGCAGAGATCGTTTGCTCTGCGTGTTCTTTTTCCAGCCGGGCAACTTCCGCCTCGCTCTGCTGATATCGCCGGTGGGTTTCTTTGAGTTGCTCGCGGGTCCGGCCAATCTCCTCGAGCGCCGCTTCGATCATGGCGAGGTCGTCTTCGGCGGCGCGGAGCGGCCCGCCGGCGCGCGACTGACCGGTCGCGATGATGATGGTCTCCGCCGCGGAGGCGAGGCGGGAGCGAAGGGTTTCGATGATCGGGTCGAGTTCGACCCGGGCGAGGCGGGCACGAATCCGCTGACCCACATCCGGATCGCTGAGTCCCGGCCAAGCGGCAGGTTCTCCCTGACGGGCCCAGAGAAATCCAAGGAACCCCCAATGCTCCGGCTTGGTGGCGCCACGACCGGGAAGTGCGGACTGGAGGAGGCCTTGCACGCGTTGATCGGCGTCGTCCGCTTCGGCCAGAAGCTCCCAGGAGCCAGAGCGCAATTGCGAGAGCTGACTTTCGGGTTTTTGGAGAAAAGTCTTGGCGATGCGAAAGTGGCCAGCGCGGGTTTCAAACTCGACGGTGACGCGGGGAGCGAGCGACGTTCCCGAGGGTTGAAGGACTTTGATTTCTTCGCTCTTGGTGGTGTGACGGTCGAAAAGCGCCCGCGCGGTGGCCTGGAGCGCGGTGGATTTCCCGGATTCGTTGGGCGCGGAGAGGACATTAAGGCCGGGGGAAAGGGGGCCCAGGCGGACGGTGTCGCGGAAGCGGCCGACATGTGAAAGCTCCAGAGAGTGCAAGATCATCTCGTCACCTCCTGAAGGGTCTGAAAGAGGGTCTGCCGCAGCCGGGCAAACCACTCGGGAGTGAGTTGAGCCAGGTCGATCTTGGCGGGCGAAAGCAATGCCTGGGCCTCGGCCAGGCTGAGGGGCGTGGTGATTGCCGGTTGGTCGCCCGCAGAGGGGGCCGTGCCCGTCGCGAACCCTTCGAGTTGGTCGATGTCCGCCAGCACTTGGGCCAGGATCGGGTGGCGGGCCTGAAGATCCGCCCGCTCCGCGGCAGAAAGCGTGATCCGGGTGGAATCCACGATTTGGTGGAGGAAAAATCCTTCGATCTCCTTACCCAAGGCGATTTTGATTTCCGCGACGATCTGCGGCGAGGCCGTCCCGGAGAGAGTAATGCGCAGGACGGTCTGCGCCGCCTTGGACCGCAGATCTGCCAGAGACTGATTCAGCGAGGCCAGCGAAGATTCCTGGGAAAGAAAGTCCAGGTTCAACACCCGCCAGGTCAGAGTGGCCACATAGACCGGCTCGACCCGGGGAGGTTTCCCCGGACCATCGATTTCGACATAAGCGACGTTCCCGGAGCGGTCATTGGAAAAACGATCCGGCTCCGGCGTGCCCGGCATGACGATGCGGCCTCCGTCGGTGTCGGGCAGCCAATTGTGCCAGTGACCGATGGCGAGGTAGTCGAGACCGGCGCGGGAGGCGGCGTTGAGCGCGATGGGAAAATCGTTCGGCTGGTGTTTTGCTTCAATGGCGAGGGCACCATGCGTGATCCCGATTTTGATTTGGTCGGCGGGAATGTCTTTCGCGAGTTCGAGCAGTTTCAGGCTCGGGTCGGTGGAGGAAAGTTTTTGCGAGAGCGGCGAGGCCAGCAAAACAGCTCCGCCGAGATTAACCGCGCAGGCTTCGCGCAGGACATGGACGTTGGCGGGAGCTTGCAGAAACACGGTCCGATTCCAAACCGATTCCGGGCCGGAGTTCGCATCGTGATTCCCCGGCAGGAGGTAGATCGGCACCGACGAAAATTCGCCAAAGAGGCGAACCACCTCGACGACAAGCTTTTCTTCGACTTGGTTGTCCTCAAACAAATCCCCCGCGATCAGGCAGGCGTCCACACCCCGGTCCCGGCTAATTTCCAAACTCCGACGAAGGGTCGTCAAACGCGCCAAGCGCAAGGCGTCCGCCTTGGCGCCGAATTGTCGGAAGCGCGCGCCAAGCTGCCAGTCTGCGGAATGAAGGATCTTGATCAAAGGGATTGCGCTTTGGGAGAACGCGGGCCGATGATTGGCAAACGCCTTTGAAAAAGAAAGCCCTATCCCTCCCACGACCTCCTTTGCGTGAAGCTTTCTCGATCGCAGATTTCACGGTACGCTCCGTCCGTTGTGGAAACCCTCTCAAAAATCGAATGGCAGGCTCGCCGCGCGGCTCATGAAGTTCGCGTCGATCGCTGGATCACGCCGCGACTGGATCGACGTTCCCGCGGCGAAAGTCATCCGGTGGAGGATTTCCTCTTCGAATACTACACCTACCGCCCCTCGCTCTGGCGCCGTTGGCATCCCGGACTCGGCACCATCTTGGAAGACGGGGCGGAATTTCTTCCTCACAAATATTACCAAGCGGTGGCCGCTGGCGTGACCGTGGATCCGACGGAACTCTCACCACAACGCCGGGAGAGCGTGCCATGGCTGAGGAACCTTCTTTCCACAACCGCAAACCGTGCCCCCGCTTGGGGCTGTTTCGGGCTCCACGAATGGGCGATGGTTTCCGGGGCCGACACGGTGCGTCACGAGACCTGGCCGCTGCGACTCCCGCCATCCGAGATCACTGCCCTGGTGGAATCGATCGGACCACGCTGCACCCATTATGATGCCTTGCGGTTTTTCACTCCCGCCACCCGTCCGCTCAATAAATTCCATCCCACCCGCGAGACCGTCGCAGATTTCGAACAACCCGGTTGTCTCCATACAAATATGGACCTCTACAAATGGGCGATTAAGAGCCTCCCCTTTGCGTCCTCGGAATTGGTCGCCGATTGTTTTGCCCTGGCCCGGGAAATCCGCATGCTCGACATGCAGGCCAGTCCCTACGATTTTTCCGCCATGAAGTTGGAACCCGTTTGCATCGAGACCCCGGCTGGGCGCGCCACCTACGAAGCCGGCCAGCGCGTCTTCGCCCAGCGAGCGGCGCCCCTGCGGCAGCGACTGGTCGAGCTCTGCGATCAAATTCTCGCGGCCACCCCGCTCTCGGCCGAAGAGGGAGTTCTGCGATGAAAATTCCTCCCACCGTACGCACCTGGGCGGAAGTGGACCACGCGGCCATCATTCACAATCTCGAGGTCGTCCGGAAGTTGGTCGGTTCCCACCCGGGGATTTTTGCCATCATTAAGGCCAATGCCTACGGCCACGGCGCCCGGGCTGTGGCCAACGCGCTCGCGGATCGGGTGGAAGGATTTGGAGTCGCCAATCTGGACGAGGCCCGAGAGTTGGGTCCAACCTCTCGCGACATCTTGCTTCTGAGTCCGGTCCTGCCCGGAGAACGTCGGGAAGTGGTGGCAGAAAATCTCATCGCCACTGTCTCCAGCGCGGCGGAGGCGGCTGGGTTTTCCGGCGGACGGGTCAGCTTGAAAGTGGACACCGGGATGGGCCGGATTGGCTGTTGGCAAGGCGATGCCCTTGCTGAAGTCAAAGCGCTTCTCCGTCTCGGGACTGTTCGCCTCCACAGCGTCGCCACCCACCTTCCGGTTCCGGACGAAGATTGCGACTACACCCGGGCGCAATTACAGGGTTTCGCTGATCTGCGAGCCGCCATGCAATCAGCAATCCCCGCGGAAACCAAATTCCACTCCTTGAATAGTGCCGGCATTCTCGGTTTTTCCGAGTCCGCCCACGATTTGGTTCGCCCCGGGCTCATGCTCTACGGCGCCTCCCCCATGGTCGAACACCAATCCCTCTTACGCCCAGCCCTTACCTGGAAGGCCCGCGTCCTTCTCCTGCGGGAGCTCCCCGCCGGCCGCACCGTCAGCTACGGCCGCACCTTCACCACCACCCGTCCGACCCGGACCGCCATCCTCCCGGTGGGATATGCCGATGGGTTCCCCCGACAAGTCTCGGGCCGGGGTGCCGAGGTTCTCCTCGGTGGAAAACGTTGTCCCCTCCTCGGTCGGGTGACCATGGATCAAATCGTTATTGATGTCAGCGCCGTCCCGGGAATTCAGCTCGGTGACGAAGCCGTATTAATCGGCCGACAGAGCGAAGAAGAGATCTTGGCCGGGGAGTTGGCTTCGTGGGCAGGAACCATTGCCTGGCACATTTTTACCGGGCTGGGAAACCGGGTGAAAATATTAAATATCTGAGCGCGTCAGGCGTTCCAAATTTCACCTTAGAAACCTATCCCCGGGCCCCTTCCCCGGACTCCGGCCCGCCCCGTCCGCATCACTACCTTGAACGGCCCTTCATTGACAGGGGACCTCAATTGACCGCGGCCGAAGGACGAATCTCCCAAAAGCTGGCGCGCGTCCTCAAATCGTTCAACCACCTATCCAGGGTCTGATTCGCCCGGTTCCTTCCGCACTCCCCAATGCCGGGCCAGCCAGGCGCAGACGGCCAACTGGAACGAATGATAGACAATGATCGGCAACAAAATCACGCCGATGGCCGGGTTGCCGGCAAAGAGGACCTGCGCCATGGGCACTCCGGTCGCGAGTGATTTCTTCGACCCGCAAAACACCCCCACAATGACATCCTCGATGGGAAACTTCAGTGCCCGGCAGATGGTGAGAGTCACCATCATGACAAAAAAGAACAACCCGGCACTGACCGCCAAGGTTACCCCCAGCGTGCTCCATCCCTGGTGGCGCCAAACCCCGGATGACACCGAGTCACAAAAGGAAGTGTACACGATAAGAAGAATCACCCCACGGTCCACAGTTTGGAGCTGTTTCTTGTGGCGGAGCACGAAGGCCCCCAGCCATCGACGGGAGGCGTTACCCACGAGGAAGGGGACGATCAACCACACCATGAGATCCAAAATCACCTGGCCCAGAGGCAAGGTCTGACCTCCGGCCTTCACCACCAGAGCAACCCACAACGGAGTGAGAAACACCCCAAGGAGGCTGGAAAGCGAAGCATTAAAAACCGCAGCCGGCACGTTCCCGCGAGCTAAGGCCGTCAGCGCCACCGACGAGGAGACGGTCGAGGGCAACGCACAGAGGAAAAAGAACCCCAGCCGCAAATCTGCCGGAATTGCCGATCCACCCAAAGCGAGTCCCAGCAAGCCAAGCAACGGAAAGAGCAAAAACGTGCTGCCTTGGACCACGAGATGGAGCGGCCACCGCATGGTGCCTGCTTTCAGTGCCGCCAAAGAAAGATTGGCTCCATGGAGGAAAAAGACCAAAGCCACGCCGGCCTTGGTGAGGGCTTTTCCATGCATCCAGCCACCCTCGGAGCCCGGGCCGGGGAAGATCCACGCCAGCCCGATGGTCAGAGCCAGGGCCAATACAAAACCGTCGAAAACTTTTCTCATGCCCTGCGCGAAATACAAAAGCCGGACATGGGAAGCGAATGCCAGTCAGCTCAACTCAACAACTGATACCAAGTGCTCCGCCGGTGGGCCTCGTAGCCAGCATGGCCAATGAGTCGCTCGATATCCTTGGAGTTCAGACAAAAGGTCGTTCCCGCGCTGGAGACCACGTTTTCTTCCATCATGACGCTGCCAAAATCATTGGCCCCGTACTTGAGTGCAATCTGGCCAATCTTCGGCCCCTGGGTGACCCAGGAACTCTGGAGATTGGGAAAATTATCCAAATAAATCCGCGAGAGAGCCTGCATGCGCAAATACTCGGCCGAGGTCACCGGTTCGGCTTTCAGCCGGGTGTTGTCCGCCTGGAAGGTCCAGCAAATAAAGGCGGTGAACCCTCCGGTTTCGTCCTGGGTTTCGCGCAAGCGCTGAAGATGCGCAATCCGATCATCAAGATCCTCCACATGGCCGAACATCATGGTCGCGCTGGAATTGAGTCCCAGCCCATGGGCGATCCGCATCACCTCCAACCATTGGTCGCTGTTGCATTTCAACGGGGCAATTCGATTCCGAACCGCATCGACCAAAATTTCCCCGCCACCGCCAGGAATGGAACCCAATCCTGCCTCAATGAATTTTTCCACCACTTCCTGCAAGGGCATCTCAAAGACGGTAGAAAAATGATTAAACTCCGGAGGGCTGAATCCGTGGATGTTGATCTGCGGATACTTCTCCCGAATATGCGAAAGCAGGTTGAGATAAAAATCAATCCCCAGCTTCGGATGGTGTCCACCCTGGAGCAGGACCTGAACCCCGCCCTCGGCGGCCAGTTCGTCGAGCTTCTGATCGATCTGCTCCGTGGTGAGCACATAATGGTCATCATCCTTTTCCGTCCGATAAAAGGCGCAGAACTTGCAATAGACATTGCAGACATTGGTGTAGTTGATATTGCGATCTACGATATAGGTCACAATCTCGTTACCGCGTCCCTCGTAGGCCTCGGCCTTGGCCGCCCGGCGACGATGATCGGCCAGCGCCCCCAATTCTTGCAACGGAAGGTGGTACAGAGCCCGAGCGTCCTCCGGAGTAATCCGCCCCCCGTCGAGAACCTTGTCCGTCAGACTCGTTGCTTCCATTTCCGCCAACATATTAAAGACTCATACACGCTTGGAAGGGGACGGTCAATCCGCCGCCCATTCGGACGAATCTCATAAGATTCGCTGGAGTTTCGACCAAAATTCAGACAAGACTCCCTTCTATGAAGATAATCTATTCCCTTTTTGCAGTCGTGACGCTCGTTGCCATGGTCGGATGCGATTCTGGCACGCCCCAGACAAAAGCGAAAGCGCCTGGGGGCGTCGCCTTGATTGATCTGGATATTGTCGCAAAACGGCTCGGACGCGACACCGAAATCGACGCCGAACTGAAAACCGCCGGCGACGATCTTGGCGCCAAACTCGCCACAGCCCAAAAAGACCTCCAAGAAGAGTTCCTGCAATTGAAGCAATCCCTGGGTGAAAAGCCCACCCCGAAGCAAAATCAACAACTCGCCGATCGTGGTCGCGAGTTGAATGAGAAGTTTCAACAAGCAGAGCAGTCGGCCCGGCAGGAAATTGCCAGCCAGCGCACCGATCTGATTGTTCGTTTCCGGGAGGAAATCCGCCCCATCGCCCTTCGCATCGCCGCCGAACGCGGTCTGACGACAGTCCTGGTCAAAAGCGACATCGTCGTCCTGGCCAATGATCCCTCCGTGGACATCACTGACACCGTTGCCGCCGAACTCGTCGGCCAAACCAAGCCCGCCCCATCGCCCGACCCCGCGTCAGAGTCCCCGGCGGGTGACTCAAACTGATCCCCTCGGCGGGGCGGGGCGCGTCACCACCAGCCTCGCCATTCCCTGAGCTTTTCCAGAGCCCGGGCGCGATGGCTGAGTTGGTTTTTAACGGTAGCGGGGAGTTGCGCGAAGGTTGCGCAGTGGCCGTCCGGCACAAATAAGGGATCGTAGCCAAATCCGCCGTCACCCTTGGCGGCATTGATGATGACGCCTGCAACTGATCCGGAAAAAGCGGCTAGTTTTCGGCCCGCTCTGGCCAAGACGATGACGCAGTGAAACCGCGCTAGACGGTCCCGGCCCCGAACTCCGTCCAAATTGCTCAACAGGAGGGCATTATTGCTCGTATCCGTCGCGCCGTCTCCGGCATACCGGGCGGAAAAGATTCCTGGAGCCCCGTGGAGAGCATCGACCGCCAAGCCGGAATCATCCGCGATGACCCAGTCCTCGAAATATTGGGAGGCCGCCACGGCCTTGAGGGTGGCGTTCTCCTCGAAAGTGGAGCCGGTTTCTTCAACTTCCTCCATTTTCGGTAGGATCGAGAGATCCGAGATGGTGAAGGTCGGTCCCATGATGGCGCGGATTTCGTCCACTTTATGGGCATTTCGGGTTGAAACCAACAAACGGTGGTTTTCAGATGCATGTGTCTCTGCCATGGTCCATCCCTTTTCATCATGGCCGCCCAACGCAAGCAATTTCCCTTTTCTGAATTCGAACCCCATTGGCAGCACCGTTGGCTTAAGGAAGGCGCCTTCACGGCCAAAAGCCCCCACGATCCCGGCTTCGACCCCGCTCAGCCGAAGTATTATGTTTTGGACATGTTCCCTTACCCGAGCGGGGACGGACTCCACGTGGGCCATGTCGAGGGTTATACCGCCACCGACATCATTTCCCGCTTCAAACGAATGCGTGGATTCAATGTTTTGCATCCCATGGGATGGGACGCTTTTGGGCTCCCGGCCGAGCAATTTGCCATCAAGACCGGACAGCATCCCCGTGTCACCACCGAGCGCAACGTGGCCCGCTTCCGGTCTCAACTTCAGGCCCTCGGATTCAGCTACGATTGGTCCCGGGAAATCAGCACGACCGATCCAGGGTATTTCCGCTGGACGCAATGGATTTTCCTCCAGCTCTACAACTCCTGGCTCAACCCTCTCACCAACAAGGCCGAGCCCATCAGCACGTTCAAGGGAACCAATCCGGACGGAGTTCGCCTCGCTTATGTGGCGGAAATGCCGGTGAATTGGTGTCCCGAGCTGGGCACCGTTCTGGCCAATGAAGAGGTCATCGACGGCAAAAGCGAAGTCGGCGGACATCCGGTGGAACGACGCCCGCTCCGGCAGTGGATGCTCCGGATCACCGCCTTTGCCGACCGTCTCATCTCCGAATTGGACGACCTCGATTGGCCGGAGGGCATCAAGCTTCTGCAGAAAAACTGGATCGGACGCTCGGAAGGGGCGCGAGTCACCTTTACGATTTTTAATACCCGTCACGCGGTGGAAGTTTTCACCACCCGGCCGGACACGCTCTTTGGTGCCACCTACATGGTGCTCTCGCCCGAACATCCCGTCATCGCAAAGATCACCACCGCTCCCAACCGCGCGGCCATCGAGGCGTACCAAAAGGAAGTCTCCTCAAAGTCAGACCGCGACCGTGCGGACCCGAACCGACCGAAGACGGGCGTCTTCACCGGGGCCTTCGCCATGAATCCGGTCAACAGCGAGCTTCTCCCGGTCTGGATCGCCGACTATGTATTGCTGGGCTATGGCACCGGAGCCATCATGGCGGTGCCGGCTCACGACGAGCGGGATGCGGCCTTTGCGGAAAAGTTCAAACTCAAGGTCCTCCCCGTCATTCAGTCTCTCTCCGACACCCCGGACGCCGCCGCCTGTCACACCGGTGAGGGCACCTTGATCAATTCCGGTTTCCTCGATGGACTTTCCTCCGAAGAGGCCCGGCAAACGATCACCTCCTGGTTGGTCGGGAAGCATCTTGGCCGTCCGGCCGTGAACTACAAACTGCGCGACTGGCTCTTTTCCCGTCAGCGCTATTGGGGGGAGCCCTTCCCGATTTTGTGGGAAGACGGACGCCACCGTGCCTTGGACGAAAGCGAATTACCCGTCATTCAGCCGGAGATGGACGACTTCAAACCCACCGGCACCTCCGAGCCGCCCCTCTCCAAGGCGACCGACTGGCTCCGCTATTCCGAGAAAGCCACCCGCGAAACCAACACCATGCCGCAATGGGCGGGATCGTGTTGGTATTACCTTCGATTCTGCGATACCAAAAACGACTCCCGCTTTGTCGGCGAAGAAGCGGAAAAATATTGGATGACGGGTGAGAACTCCGAAACCAAATCCCCCAATCCCGGCGGGGTGGACCTCTATGTCGGCGGGACCGAACACGCCGTCCTCCACCTGCTCTACGCGCGATTCTGGCACAAGGTGCTCTTCGATCTCGGAAAGGTCAGCACGCCCGAACCCTTCCAGCGCTTGGTCAATCAGGGGATGATCCTCGGTCCCGACAACCAGAAAATGTCCAAGAGCCGGGGCAATGTCGTTACCCCCGACACCGTCATTGCCGAATATGGCGCCGACTCCCTCCGCCTCTACGAGATGTTCATGGGTCCACTGGAGCAAATGAAACCTTGGAGCATGAAAGGCGTGGAAGGGGTTTATCGCTTTCTTGCCCGCGTCTGGCGTCTCGCCATGGAAGAAACCCAGGAAGGCACCTGGAAAATTTCCTCCGAACTGGCCGAGACCGAACTGACTCCGACCCAGCTTCGCGTCGTCCATGCCTCAATTAAGAAAGTCACCGCAGACCTCGAAGACCTCGCCTTCAATACCGCGCTTTCTCAATTGATGGTTTTCACGAACGAATTCGTCAAAGCGACCCCACGTCCGGTGGCGGCGCTGCAAGTTCTTCTTCCGATGCTCTCGCCACTGGCACCGCATATCGCGGAGGAACTTTGGACCCGTCTGGGCGAGAAATTTCCCAAATTCGAAGGTCGCGCATCGACGCAACCCTGGCCGACCTATGACGAAAAATACCTCGTCATCGACGAGATTGAATACGCCGTCCAAGTCAATGGCAAGGTCCGCGACCGTCTCACCGTCAGCGCCACCCTTGCAGACGCCTCCGTGGAAGCTGCGGCCCTCGCCGCACCCAAAATCAAAGAAGCCACCGAGGGAAAATTCGTCGTTAAGGTCATCGTCGTCCGCGGAAAATTGATCAATATCGTTGTGAAATAACGGGGCCGTCCCCGTCAATAAAGACCTGATGCCAGAGTTCGAGAATGACGAGGGACATGACCTGCTTGAGATAAACGAATTCCCGGGTTTCCATTTTTTCCAATAAGGCTTTCACCTAGGCCGGTTCGAAATACCCCCGACGGCGCACTTGGTCTTCATTGAGAGTTTCCGCGATGAGGCTCTTGATCTGGGGATGCTCGAAGAAGAACTCCATGGGGAGAAAAAACGGATTCTTCTTCCGCTGGGTCACTTCCCGGGGGAGGAGACGGGCGGAAATTTGACGCTCAATGATTTTGTCGCGCAAGCCATTGTTTTTCAGGTGAGGAGGAACCCTAAAGGCCCGGTCAATGAGATGATGATCCAAGAAGGGCAACCGTACCTCAAGGGAATGCGCCATGGTGTTTTTGTCCTGCCGAATAATGCACCAATCTTGCAGCCATTCGTCCCACTGAATCTTGAGTAAACGGTCAAGAAAGCGCCTCCCTCGTCCCGCACGGAGGGAATCCAGGCGTTGGCGGCCAGGGACTTGAACGCCGCCGTGTAGGCGGCGGCCCGTTCCTCGCGGGGCCAGAGTTTCAGCCAGAGGGGTCAGGCAT
>Ga0105051_10005002_pt1 | contig 15055 bp, 11 predicted proteins | sample FRY02_FD_78383 | JGI IMG/M metagenome (GOLD analysis project Ga0105051, IMG submission 78383) | Freshwater microbial communities from Lake Fryxell liftoff mats and glacier meltwater in Antarctica - FRY-02 (megahit assembly) | ecosystem: Environmental > Aquatic > Freshwater > Ice > Glacier... | reverse complement strand
TATCACCACAACAGATCATCGCTCGGCTCTAACGTCGCAAGGGCAACCCAAAACCCGATATCCTCTGGGGTACTTGGGAGTTACGAAATAAATTACGCGCAGCCGCCCTTGGCCTTGTCATGACCGCGATGTCAGGGCCTGTCCTCTCTGATCAGCGGATCCCCTCTTTGATGGCAGCAGGGAGCCCGATTGACGGGATGGCCCCACAGGTCATTCAGCAAGAGGTTTGGGGTGTCATGTCAGGGTCGAGTCTGAAGGGCACGATCGAGGGGTGGGCCCGGGTCTCTGGCTGGACCATCATCTGGGATAACCCGGTCGACTACCGGATCCGCGCCTCAGCCACCTTTCAGGGGGGGTTCGAGGAGGCGGTGGCCCGTCTGGTCGACGCGATCCATCAGGGCAGCCCGGAGCTGACCGTCACCCTCTATCGGGGAAACCGGGTCATCCATGTTGAGGACTCCGCCCGGATCCGGAATTAGGACGGGATTGACGTCAAATCTGTTTTACGTTAATCTTTTTCGCAAACCATTTCTGGAGAGCGAGATGACCACAATCACACGGAACGTGACTGCGAAAAAAGCACGAAGCCCGGAGCTCGAGCGGCTTATCCGGACCCTTGGTCAGGTTGCCACTGACCTGCCGCGTATCTTGCGTGAAGAGAAGGCGACCGCCTTCTCCCAACTTGAGAGCGTGGAGGAGTTTGAGGCGCATATGCGCGAGGTGGCGCGGATCCCGGTTCACCTCGAGGCCTTGTCCCGCTCCGTCAGCAGGTCACTCCAGGTTAACGGTGCCACGGATCATCTGTCCCGTCTGTTTCGGGCGATCGCAACGGCCCGCGGGGTGGAACCCCCAGCCGTCGAAACCCCTGAGCCCGTAGCCAACACCCATCCTGTCCCATCCGTGGCGCGCCATACGCAGCCAGTGTCGCCCGCGATACGTACGGAGACAACCGACACCGCCACCGTCAAGACAGCCCATGTGACGGACCCAAGCACCGGTGATATTCGCGTGTTCGCCAGCCCTCAGCGGTTCCATCCCGCGGACCTGAATCTTGATCGGGTCCGGAGCGCGCTTGTTCCGGGTGGAGATGTCTGTGGGCGCAGCATGTTCGAAAGTTCTCGGGCCCGGCTCGTGACCGCGCGGGCGACCGGGGAGGGGCCCTGGCGATTTCAGTTTCGTCGCGGATCCCTTGAATGGGCTGCGAAGGGGGATGAGGATGGCCTTCGCGGGGTTGCAGCCCTGATCTGTGGCGATCTGGGGTATGTTTCGGTCCCGGCCCGTCTTCTTCTGGAGCGGGCAGGGGCGTATCTTATGCGTTCGACCGGGGGGAACCCGGTTCTCCGTCCCAGCCTCGCCGTTTATGGGGCGGAGGCGATCCTGCATCCCGGTGCGATGGCCCGGACACGGCCCGGTGATGCCACCAAACATGTGTTTGTCGAGTTCTGATTCATGCGAACAGGCATATTTGTAACCTTTGAGGGGATCGACGGTTCCGGTAAATCAACGCAGGCCCGTCTTGTTTATGCGGCCCTGACAGGGGCCGGCCTTGATGTGATCCTCACCCGTGAACCGGGAGGAAGCCCCGGCGCCGAGGAGATCAGGGCTCTGCTTGTCAGTGGAGAAGGCGACCGATGGTCCCCCGTGACGGAACTGATCCTATTCAACGCCGCACGCCGGGATCATGTTGAGCGCACCATCCGGCCCGCGCTTGAGCGCGGTGCGATCGTCCTGTGTGACCGTTATGTGGATTCCACGCGGGGGTATCAGGGTGGGGACCCGGATCGGGCCCGCTTGATTGATCTCATGCATAGGGAGCTCATCGGTCTTGACCCAGACCTCACCATCCTGATCGATGTGGACCCCTCGGTCGCCTCGGCCAGAGATGCGTTTCAAAAAGGGGCTGAGACCCGTTTCGAATCCTTCGGGGACCCGTTCATGTCCGGGGTGGCTGATCGCCTACGGGACAGAGCGCTCAGCGAGCCGGATCGGTTTGTCTGCCTCGACGGAACCGCGCCGAGAGATGTTCTTGCGGGTCATATCGCGGCGGTGATCCTTGATCGGGTTGGCGTTTATGGCCAGACACCTTCTTCCAGCCCAACCTGATGTGGACATTGTCGAGGAAGCCGGATATGATTTGCGAAAATCCGGAAATAGCAGGGTGGCTACGCTTATCCCCTGTGCGAAAAAACAGAAAGGCGACCGTATGCTGAGAGTTCTGACCGGAGTTGTTATGGCAGCCAGTCTCATGGCCAACCCTGTCCTTGCGCAGGGCACCACCTCCACGGTGCTGTCCGGTGAGGCGTTCGGCTTCGAGGTTCTTGATTCAACGACCCCGGATCCCTTTTTCTTTATTGCACGGTCCAACATCGAGCCAAATGAAATCGACGTAGTCTCAAACATCATCACGATTAGCGGGATAACGGAGCCTGTCACCGCCTCCGTCTCTGATCTCGGTACTGGGGGGTCACCGAAGATCAGCGTGAACGGAGCGCTCTACACGACGGCACCGGTCACGGTCTTTGATGGGGATTCGTTGCGGGTCGCCGTCCTCCCCGATGCGGGTGTCTTCAGCGCAACCTATCGTGCAGAGGTCGCCATAGGGGGCGGAACGGCGGTCTTCCAGGTCATGACACGGGCAGCAGATACCGCGCCTGACGCCTTCTCTTTCCTCGCCGCCACCAATCAGGAACCGGGTCAGGTTATCCCGTCTTCGTTCGCGACCATCTCCGGACTTGAAGCCCCCGCCTCGGTCACGGTCGCAGGCGCTGTCGGCTCTCCACAGATCAGTGTTGATGGCGGAGCCACATGGGGGACGTCCGCCACGGTCACCGAGAGCGATACCTTGGCTGTACGGCTCACGTCGGGGACCTTCGGGGAGACTCGGACCGCAACCGTCAACGTTGGCGGCGTCACCGCTGATTTCAGTGTAACCACGCGCAGCTCAAACGAAAATCCAGTATTCTCGGCCTTTGAGCCGGCAACCGGTGTAGAGCCCTCCGTGACTGTCACATCCGCTCCTGTCACCGTTTCAGGGATAGAAACAACCGTGACGGCCGCGGTGTCAGGAGACGGTCTTCCTGAGATCCAGGTAAATGATGGCGCTTGGGTTGCCGTTGGCGGCACAGCAAGTGTTGCGAATAACGACACGGTTCGCGTCCGTATGAGTTCGGGCGCCTTCGGCGAGACCCGTGTTGCAATCCTTGATATCAACGGGACCACCGGTGATTTCAGCGCCACCACGCGCGCGGCCGATACGGTGCCGGATGGATTTACAATAGCGGCGGTCACGGGTGCGCCCGCAAGCAGCGTGACGCAATCCTTAACGACCATCACCGGGATTGAAGCGGCTGCCGTTGTTACCATCTCAGGAGAGGGAAGCCCCATATTCAGCACGGATGAGGGTGTCACCTGGATTGACGGGAACGGGTCAGGATCTGTCGTAAACGGTGGGACGGTCCTTGTGCGTCTTACCTCCGGATCCTTTGATCAGACCCGTACGGCGACCCTGACGGTTGGGGGGGGCACGGGTGACTTTACGGTCACGACGGAGGGCCAGGATACCACGCCTGACACCTTCACTTTCGCCTCCGCTCTTGGGGTGGGCGAGAGTGTAAGGGCATCCCAGATTGTAACCCTTACGGGTTTCACGGGGTCCGTCACGATTAGTGTCTCCGGGGACGGGTCACCCGAATATCAGATCGGATCCGCTGACTGGACCAGCACTGACGGTGCTGTCACCGCCGGGCAGGAGGTGCGTGTCCGTCTGACTGCATCCGCCACCGAGAGAGCCACACGGACAGCGACCCTAACGGTCGGGACCCGGCCCGGCACGTTCACGGTGGAGACGCAGGACCGGACCCCGTCCGGCCTCAGCCTCGCCGCTGTGACTGGCGCTGATCTGAATACGATGACCCCCTCTAACCCGGTGACCATAAGCGGGATCACTGGAAGCGTTCCTGTCTCCATTGAGAACGCGTTCGAGGCGGAATACCGGATCAACGGGGGGGCTTGGGTCTCAACCGCTGGTAGCGTTGTGGTGACCGATACGGTTTCGGTCCGCTTCCGGTCTTCCAATGCTTACGCGTCGGAGCGCTCAGTTAGCCTGACCGTGGGCACGGCCACTGAGACCTTCTTGGTGACGACGCGGGGTCAGGACACTACGCCGGACGCTTTCACCTTTACAGCTCGTCTGATCTCCCCCGGGACAGCTGATGTCGCCTCCGGGAGCGTGATTCTGTCCGGGTTCGACGGGTCCGTCCCGGTCCTGATCTCAGGCGACGCCTCCGCGGAATACCGGATTGGTACCGATGTGGGCGGCACCATCACCTTTGGGGACTGGACCTCAGAGGAAGGGACCATCTCCGCGTCGCAACAGGCGCAGGTCCGCCTTGACGCGGCCACCGGCGAGGGGGTGACGCGCACCGCCACGCTCAGCGTGGGGGCCGGCTCCGCCCTTTATGAGGTCACGACGCAGGACCTTACCCCGGACGCGTTCGCCTTCAGCGGGATCACCGGTGCGGCTTTGAGCAGCCCGGCCACCTCCAGTGCAGTTCAGATCTCTGGGATCACCGGTGAGGTGTCGGTCAACGTATCCGAGGGGAACGGGGCCCTGTACCGGGTCGGAACAGGGCCGGACGCGGCCAGCATCACCTGGACTGGGGCGGGGTTCCTCGATTACACGTCCGCGCGTAGCGTGTCTGAAGGTCAGTGGGTTCAGGTCCGTCTTACCTCCTCGGCCTCTTACGATACCCCCGTCATTGCAAGTCTGACGATTGGGTCCTCATCGGAGATATTCTCCGTGACGACCGGGTCCGAGCCGGTCAGCGTCACGATATCGAGCGGGACCGTTCCGGATGGTGAGGAGGGAGTCTCTTATGACGGGTTCGACTTTACCACGGTCGCGAGTGTAAGCGGTGGCTCCGTAAGCTCGCCTCCGACCGTAAATGATCTGACCTGGTCCGTGACGTCGGGAGCGCTCCCTGTCGGGATGTCCCTTTCCGCTTCAGGTGACCTGACAGGGACCCCGTCTCAGATTGGCTCCTTCGGGTTCACAGTCCAGGCCGCTCTTGGCGCGCAGACCGCGTCCGCATCCTACACAATCATCGTCAACGATCCGGTCGGATCGTTCGTCATAGAGGGAGGTTAACCATGGTTAACAGCAAGACAGCACGTATTCTGGCAGGATCCATGAAGGCGGCGCTCCTCGCGAGCGCCGTTCTGGCCGCACCAACGGCGTTCGCGCAGACCGCGATCACGCTCCCCCTGTTCGGAACGGTTGATGCCGTCATCGACTGGGGCGCGGAGGGGGCGAACGCCTCCTGCCAGCGCGCCGTCACCTCGCCGGGCGAGGTGACCTGCAACTATCCGGTGGGGGACGGGGCGGGACCGTTCATGGTCCGGGTCTCCGGCACCGTGACCCAGTTCGGGAACGGGGATACGGGCTACGCAAACGCGGACAAGATCGTCCGGGTGACCCGGTTCGGTGATGTGGGCCTCACCTCCCTGTCGGGCGCGTTTCGGGGCGCGGAGAAGCTCGTCGAGGTGGCGTCTGATCTCCCCGAGACGGTGACGGACATCTCCTATATGTTCAAGGACGCTGTCCTGCTCGACGATACCACCGTCAGCAACTGGGGGATGCGGACCCGCAACGTGACAAACATGACAGGCACGTTCGAGAACGCGGTCCAGTTTTCGAAGCCGCTTGATGGGTGGTGCATGCGTGCCCGCCCGACCGCCCCCGCCGCGTTCAGGTCGATGACGATCTTGGAGAGCAAGCTCCTGGAGATCGAGACCCGTTTGCGAGATGTCGACTTTACCAAGTTCGGCGGTAGTTTTGGCGGGGGTGGAAACATCACCCTGTCCCGGTCGATGAATATCACCCCGGCGAAAGAGCCCCGGTGGGGCCAGTGCGGGGTAACCATCGACGGCACCCCGCCCGCAGAGGCGCAGGCGGGATCGGAGTATTCTCTGGACCTGCGGAGCCGGTCCTCGCTCTGGTCAAATGCACCCTCTGGCGCGAACGTGAACAATCTCAGCTTTCAGCTCGTGTCTGGTGATCTTCCTCCGGGAATGTCCTTGAATGGCACCACTGGCCTGGTTTCAGGAACCCCAAGCGGGGCTGGTACTTACAATTTCACCATTCGCGCAGTCCAGAACTGATCCTTGAATAAAGAGAGCCATGGTCATGAAAACAAATAAAAATATCCTTTTACCCCTGCTTGGGGTCTCGGCTCTCGGGCTGTTTGGCATGGGCGCAGCCTACTCTCAAGTCGTGACCGGCACGCAGGACTTCTCTATCACGGTACAGGATACCGTCGACATCTGTGATGACGCGGTCCCACTGCAGACGACATGTACAGACGGGTCTACTTTCGTAGGATGGGTTGGTGATGATCCGCTTTACGTGAGGAATTTAGGTACCTATACTTGGGCAACATCCAACATCTCCGTGCCAGGGTCCTTGACAAATAGCGGTCAGACCAACACCGCCGCGATGGCAGCAGTGGATCCCAGCCTCGCATCTTTTCCGGGCCTGAGCGCCTGTAAGGCCTTAGGGGCCGCATACTTCCTGCCAAGCATTGAGGAGGTGAATCAAATCTGGTCCAACATCCCGTTAGAGGACCGGGGGGACTATTTCACCAATAACAGTTTTACGATGACCTCTAACTCTTGGGCCACAAATGTCGGATTTGTAGCTTCCTTTATTAGTCGCGACACAAGCTATTTGACACAGGCGCGAGGAAAGACGGCGCTTCAGTTTGTCAGGTGCGCCCGGACCCGCTCCGGGGTCCCTGATAATTATCCTGACGATTTCACCCTTACCTCCGCGGCAAACCTCGCCTCTTCGCCGACCGGCGCCCCAATCAACTTCAACACATTTACTGTGTCCGGGATTGATACAAGTATTGACGTTAATGTCAGTGGTGCCGGAAGCCCCAGATTTAGAATTAACGACGGTCCGATTGTTACGTCCGGCACACTTTCTGCTGGGGATACCGTGACCGTTTTGATGACATCCTCTGCAGATTTCGGCACGATGTTGACAGCTACGCTTACGCTCGGGATGCGGAGCAAGGACTTCAGCGTGACGACGCTGGAAGACGCCACTCCGGACGCTTTCCTCTTCGCTGACCTGATTGATCAGGCCCCGGACGCTGACATTATTAGCGCCGCAGTTACCCCGACCGGCTTTTCCAGGATGACGGTTGTCCCGGAGGGGGGCATCAGTATTTCTGTGAAAGGTGGGGTCTTCCAAACCGTTGCACAGTCTGTTTCACCTGGTGACACCTTGGTTGCCCGCGTTCGAACCAGCGTTTTTGCTCCAGTCAGCTACAGTGGCGACATCGTGTTCTATGGTGCACCTGGTGCGGAAACCTATCGGACCACCTGGTCCGTTGCCTCAGTTGCTCCGGCCGGTCAAGCGGTGGACGCGTTCAACCTTAACTGGGAATACTCCGCGCAGTCATATTCCGGAACCGTCCCAGGGGTTAAACGTCAGAGCAATATCATCACCGTTTCTGGGGATACGGGCTTCAAACGTCTCCGTGTCCTGGACGTTCAAGGCAACTATCAGAGCGGGTCCACGAACAACTGGCCCCGCGTCTATGGCACGCGGATAGACCAACTCCTTCCAAGTGGATCGACCACGAATAGAACGGTTTCCCTTACCTCAGATTCAAGCGCTGCGATGTACACCACCCTCGACAGCTTTACCCTGGGGACATACCCTGGTCAGCAGATCGCGATCCACGCTGTTCCGGCCGTAAACTCTGGCGAGACCTACTCTATTCTTTGTGTAGCTAGTTCCTGCTCGGAATATATCTGGACGAACTCGGCAACACGGTCGGATCCGCGCGCTGCGGACGCGTTTGATATGGCTGACGTCACCGGGGCCGACACCGGAACACTCTACGTGTCAGACCCGTTCACCGTCTCCTGGGACGCGCGGACCGCTGGGGCGCAAGCGCCGAACATCCCGATCTCGGTTTCTGGCAACGGGACGCCGCAGTACCGGGTTAATGGGGGAAGCTGGACGAATGTCACAGGTTGGGTGAAGCCGGGTTCTACGGTTGAAGTGCGCCAGACCAGCGCCGCTGTCGCCGGAACGGATCGCACTGCGACCTTAAGTGTGGGAACCACCACCTCTGATTACGTTGTCCGCACCTTTGACGTCACGACACCGGATGCGTTCACGCTGGCGGCGGTGACCGGGTCCGGTCCGAACGTGGAGGTGACCTCCGCGCCGGTGACGATCACCGGGATCTCTGCCTCCGTTCCGGTGAGCGTCACCGGGACCGGGTCCCCTCAGCTGACAACGAACGGTGGCGTGACTTGGGCGACGACCGGTACGGTAGCCCCGAATGGGTCCGTCCAGGTCCGGCTCACCTCCGCACCCGCCTACGAGACCGCTCGCACAGCGACGCTTGACGTGAATGGTGTGACCGGAACCTTCAGCGTGACGACGGGCGAGTTCATCTTTGCGGTGGCCGCGAAGACCAACGTTCAGGTCAACAGCCTGATCACGTCGAATCCGGTAACCATGCCCGCCTATCTGACCGCTTCCTCGATCAGCGTGTCCGGGGACGGCAGCCCCTCCTACAGCATCGACGGCGGGGTGTTCACCTCCGCGCCGGGGACCATTTCGGGCGATCAGGTGCTGCGGGTTCGCCTCACCTCTGACACGGTAGAGGGCGGGGAGCGTGTCGCGTCCGTCTCGATCGGTGCTGCCAGCGCCAGCTTCAGTACCACCACGTCCCCCCCTGATCCGTGCACCACGGGTCCGGTTGGTACGACCTGTTTTGATGGGGCGATCTTCGCAGGGGTGGCGAACGGGGAGCGAATCTATATCAATGATGCAACCCAGACCAGCCTTGCTTTCATGTCATCCTTTTCTGGTTATGTTCCGGCCTTCTATGACCGTGGCATCGAGAACCAGTCCTTTACGCTGGCCGCAAAGGGTAGCCTGAGCAGCTTCCCGGCGATGGCGCACTGTGCGGGGCTCTCCTCCGGTGGCCGGGACTTCTATCTCCCGTCAAACGCGGAGATGCAGGTGATTCACGCGAACCGTGCGTTCCTCTCCTCAACACTGATCTTGAGCGGTTTTGGAGATCAGTACTGGTCCTCGAATATCTTCCAGGACGGGGATTATGACAGGAGTGGTGAATTCGATATGGGGACTGGATTCAGTTTCCTTGACCCGGACGAACTCAGCGACAGCGGTCGGTCCGTTATCTGTGTCGCATACGGCCCTTCTGTCACTCCGATCGACCCCTGCTCAGGGACCCCTAGCTCGGGTGATTACTGTGTGGACGGCTCGATCTACGTCGGGCAGATCGGCGGGGTTCCTCGCTATACCACCCTCACCGATCCGATCGGTACGCGGCAGGCAAAAACGTCGTCCACAGCGACGGTGGGGACGACCAGTTCAGCGGACGGTCTCGCAAATACGGACGCGATGATCGCGGCGGGATCCGCAGCGCATCCGGCGGCGGCTGCGTGCCGGGCCCTGGGATCGGAATGGTACCTGCCGGCCTTGTCCGAGATGGCCTTGATGAAAATATCCAGTGCTCCTCTCCTGGAGGTGACCTGGGCGTCTACATTGAATTATTGGTCATCAACCCAGGCGACCGATAACCGTCGCAACTTCCGGTACGACCCGACCAGCAACACCCAAGGGGACGCGACCAAGATCACCTCTTCTAATGTTCGCTGCATGAAGCGGTAAGCCAAAACCTCTGGAGAGGCGTCCTATCACTACTGAAACGGGACGGGATAATCCCCGGCCCGTTTCCTTTTCAGATCTCTGCAAAACAGGTTGCGAAAAATTATATTGTGTTTATTTTGTCATGAATAAGGAATCATGAGGAGCGGACCTTGCCCAGCGAAACCACCAGACGTCTCGCTATCGGCTGGAGAGGTTTTCTGATCGGCCTAGCCGTTCTCTTTGGACCTTATGGAAGAGCATCAGCGGACGTCTTACTTGAGTCCACCCACCTTATCGGGGTCTCGCTTGGATCTGACCTGTCGTCGATTCCCAACTCTGTTCGTCCTAAGGGCTATGAGCTGTCAGGTGGGGCGGAAGTCTCGTTTGACGCATGGTACCGGGACCGGATCCCAAACCTCCAGATCGACTTTATTACGGAGATCACCCCTGATTTCGGGTTCCTGTGGGGCGTGGGGACGGGGGAGTACGGTGAAAAGTATCAGATCGACCCAAGCCTCCGTCTGGGCTTTCTCTATACCCGCCCCGTCGGGGGTAACGGGGTTCTTTCGATGCGCCTGACCACACGCGTTGGCGGGCGCCTGCGCGAGCGGACCTGCACCGCCGATTACGGGGACATCGGCGGGGTTCAACGGGTTAATTGCCGCCTCGCGGCCACCCCGCTCGAGCCGAGCGAGACCCTTCAATACCTTTGGAACGAGAAACCAGGTGACCGGGTTCAAGCCTCCGTCAACCTCTTGTTCCGCTTCTGACCACACATGCGAAAAAGGAGACATGCATGATCTATCGTAAACTGGCCGCCCTTGCGGCAACCCTCACCGCCATGGCCGGGGCCGCACCGGCCCAGGATCTCAGCTTCGGCGTCATGTCGACCCCGCCCCTGCAGGGCTGGATGAGCTCGGAGATCGGGGATGCCTGGTCCCAGGGGTACCGGGGCCGCGGTGCCACGATCACCGTGATCGATGATTTCAGCTCACGTGACTACCTGGTTGGCCGTCTTTCGAGCGGCTGGACCATCGGCACGCACGGGATGCAGACCTATTTCCAGTCCTCGTTGGTCGCGCCGGAGGCGAGTTTCCGGATCCAGGACTTCACGAATACCCGTGCGGTTCGACTGACCCGGAAATTCGATGTAATCAACCTGAGCTACGGCATGTTCGCCGTTGACGGGTATGATGTGAACGATATCTGGTGGGGGGCTCGTGAGGGTTCCGTGATCAACCATGCCCGCAGCGGAAATGCGCTTGTGGTCAAGGCGGCCGGGAATGATGGGGTTGCTGTCGGGACCGCCACCTCCCTCGGGGATCAGGACTACCTCGCCTCGGCGCTGATCGGGACCCGGTCCGCCCTCTTTGTCGGCGCGCTTGATCGTAACGGAAGCTTTGAGACCCCTGCCGCGATGGCTTGGTACTCCAACACGGCCGGTTCGGACCTGCGTGTCCAGGCCCAATTCCTGACCGTCGGGGTTGATACGTCCCAAATGGGGTTGGCCGGTACATCCTTTGCGGCCCCGATCATCTCCGGGTATGGGGCGATCCTGCACTCGAAGTTCCGGACCGCAACTCCGACCCAGATCGCAAACCGCCTTCTGGATACGGCGAGAACGGATACGGTGGTCAATTACGACCCGTCCGTTTACGGGCGTGGGGAGGCCAGCCTGACCCGGGCCATGGCCCCGGCCACGATCCGCTGACCTCGCACGGGGGCTGCCGTCTAGAAATGGCGGCCCCAACCCCCAACCGGAATATGTGGATAACGACATAGAGATACTTTTTCGCAAATACGCTTACCCTTATAAGATGATATGAATCCGGCTCGGGCCGGGACCGACCAGGGGAATCTTCGATGAAAAAAGGCCTCAAATCCATTGCAACAGGGGGGGTTCTCGCTCTCCTGCTCTCAGGGGTAACAATGGCCCAGGAGGCGGTTGACCGGGACCCGTTCAGCGCACCCGATATCGCGGAGGTCGTGCGTGCAGCGGACCAGGACCGGGTTGCCCGGATCACCTCGGAGCTGGTCGAGGCGAAACTGGGAGAGATCGAGCAGCGCATCATCAACGAGGTTGAACGGCGCCTTTCCGCCCTTCTTGACCGACGGCTGACCGAGTTCAGTGAGCAGGTCAACCTGTCAACCGAGGAACGCCTCGCCGAGATGGCCGGGGTGGTTTCAGGTTTGCGGGACGAGGTCCCGGCCCAGATCGAACGGGCCATCGCTCAGCGGGTCCAAGCCGGATCCTCTGATGCGGCCGCCATGGGTCTGATCCCGGAAGGATCGGTCTTTGTTGCCTGCGTCGACGGCCGCTCCCTCTACAGGGACACATCCGGCTCCACCTTCTATATGGATCAACAGATTGGAGATACTGGTGTATCGCGTTGCAGCAACTAGCGTCCTCATCCTCCTGACCGCTTGCGGTGATCTCCCTGAGCCGAACCCGCTCAAAGGGGCGTCCGAGACGACGCGTCAGGTGGAACAGAGGTTTTTGGAACGAGAGACGGACGCGGTGACACGAGTACCGATTTCCCAAAACGCGTTCAGGCCGATCGAGGTCGATTCCACGATCCGGTCAGACCTGTCAGAACGCGCCCTTAATCTGCGCTTTGCGGAGGGGGCGACCCTGAAGGATCTTGTCACAGTGCTTGGGACCGTAAACGTTCCGATCGTGGTGAACAGCGAGGAGGGGATGAACTCCGCCCTCGAGGGGCGACTGCCCTTCACCTCCTATCAGGGAACGCTTGGTAACCTTCTCGACATCCTCAGACGGGCAAATGCGATCATCTCACAGCAGCGGGGTGACTTCATCTACCTTGGCACGCTCGCGCGCTATTCCGTGGACCTTCCGCAGGATACGGGGATCATGGAGACGATCGCCTCGGAGATCGGGGCGCTCGGCGGGGAGGACGTGGTGCAGTCCGTGACCAGCGGTCAGGTGATCTACAAGGCGCAGCCGGACGTCCATGATAGCCTGATCGGTCCGTTCCTGGACCGGGTCTCGGACAACCTCGCCATGGTCACCATACAGGTGGCGGTGGTCTCACTCGCCCTGAACGACAGCACCTCCCAGGGGTTTGACTGGAACGCATTCCGGCTCGGGGTCACCACTGTGAATCAGGGTGGCGCATCCGGCAATGAGGGGGGTGTTGAAGGCGGCACGGGTGGCGGGGTCCCGTCCCTGGGCAGCGTCATCGACGCCAGCGCAAACGCCTTCAGCATCGGCCGCACAGCGGAGGGGACATTGTTCGGGAAGGCGGCCACCTTCACCATCGGCGGCGCCTTGAACTTCCTGTCCACCTTCGGGGACACCCAGATCACCCAGAACGTGGAGCTCCGGACCGTGTCCGGTCAGGAGGTTGTGCTACGGTCTGGTCAGGAGGTCCCGTATGTTTCAGGGGTGACCAACACCATTAATGAGGGTACCTCCACGGGTTCCGTGCAGACCGAAACGATCCAGACCGGTCTTACCCTGACCATGCGGCCGTTTTTTGACAGCGCAACAGGGCTGGTGACGCTGAACCTGAATCTTGAGCAGCGGCAGATACTGCAGTTCGTCGAGCTGAGCGCCGGGGATGGGGTTGGGACGATCACGCAGCCGCTGACGCAGGACCAGAACCTGACCGATCTTATCCGGACCCCGGTGGGGCAGACGATCGTGGTGGGTGGGGTGCAGAACGAGAACATCTCACGCACGATGACGCAGCCCTCTGTGATCCGGAACACGGAGCTTGGCGATGCGCTCGGATCCGAAAACCGCAACGTGTCACGTAACGCGTTCTTCATCGTGGCACGTCCGACAGTAACGATCTTCGTGAGGGCTCAGGATGAGCAGTGATCTGACGAAAGGTCCTGGACCTGATTTGCGAAAAACGGATAATATCACGGCCGACACGGTTGATTGGGTGCAGGATCTCATTACTCCCGTTTCCTTCGAGTCCGATCATCCTGTCGAGCCGCCCGGGGAAAACAATCCGGACACGTTTTTGCCGCCTGATCCGGAGCCGGGGAGTTCCCCCCCATTGACCACCGGTCAACGGCTGAGGGGGATGTTCCGTCTTGGGGGTCAGGAAGCGACACCCTCCGACCTGATAGTTCATAATGCGGAGGGGAATAACACCCTTAAGGACCACCTTGGCGATCCGGCGTCTGTGGAGGATGAAACAAAATCGCTATCCGCTGCGCCCATGGAGGCGTTGAGCTCAGGTCCTGCGCGAAGCCTTTTTGGACGCCTGCGGCGCAAGGATGACCGTCTTGGACCCGATCAGCGCGACCAGACTGCCCCTGATGGAAACTCACAGGCCGGACCCGTCGCACCTGCGGTTCGTCGGGTGTCAGGAAAACGCAAGATTAGCGACCCGCGCGGATACCCGCCTATCCAGGTCCTTATCGGGTGGATCGGGGAAAGCTCCAGAAAGGATGTTCTTGAGCATGCGCGCGGGTTTGCCACGGACCATATTGAGGCGCTCGACAGCGCTTGGGTCACCATGGCCGAGCTACGGGGTGGTACCCTGTTTGAGATTCATGAGGGGGGCGGCGGGTCCGCCTACCTGCCCGAGCTGATCGAAGAGTTGAGCCGGGACCCGGATCAGGTCCTCTGGGTCCCGTCCGGGACAAAGCTGAACCGCGTGGTGACGGTGTCGATCGTTGAGAATCGCCCCTTCTCCATGATGCTTAACGAGGCGGAGAGCGCCAGGGTGCGCACTTCCGGACAGATGCCGATTGATCGGACGGGGCGTATGGGGCGTCTTCGCCCCCGCGGAACCAAAGTTCTCGTTGTCGGGGGCACGTTGTTCTCCATCGCCCTTTGCGCGCTGATCTCTTCAGCTTTCCTATCCGCACGGATCGATCAGCAGCCGATCCCGTCGCTGCCTTATACGGCGGGAACACTCCCGCACGGTCAGATTATCAGCCTCTCGGACGCGCTCCGGGAAGACAGGTGGGTGTCCAGGATCCTGTTTGAGGACGGATCCTGGCGCGCCGAGTTCGAGACATTCGACGAGCTCGCGCTGCCGAATGACACGGAGGAGGCGCAGACACTGATCGATGAGGCGGTCAGGCGGGACGAGATCCTTCAGTCGGAACGGGAACGTAAGGTCAGGGAGTTCGGAGCGAAATGAGAAAGCGTATCATCATTGGGGCTCTCCTTCTGGTCGGCTCCGTAGGACAGGCCGGTCTGGCCTGGCATCTTTCGAACCTGTCCGCTGATAACGAACGGCTCGCCGCCACCGCATGGACGAAGGCGGATATCCTCTGCCGGGAGGCGGTCGGGCTGGTCGGGCGGGTCTCAGAGCTTGGCGGACAGGTTGTCGTCAATACGTCTATCGCCCCGGGCCAAGATTGGCG
>Ga0105051_10005001_pt1 | contig 15055 bp, 15 predicted proteins | sample FRY02_FD_78383 | JGI IMG/M metagenome (GOLD analysis project Ga0105051, IMG submission 78383) | Freshwater microbial communities from Lake Fryxell liftoff mats and glacier meltwater in Antarctica - FRY-02 (megahit assembly) | ecosystem: Environmental > Aquatic > Freshwater > Ice > Glacier... | reverse complement strand
TGTGGACTGGCGTGGCCGCGAACGGCGGAGCTACGACAACGGCCCCGCTCGTGGTCCCGGTTGCTAGCGTCACGATCACGATCGACGGCGACGGGCATGTTCGCATCGTGGTCGCCAACCTCTCGTTCGGCACGGTCTCGACGGCGGGAGCTCCAGTCAAGCACTGCACGCTCTACGTCGAGAAGGGTGTAGTCGCCGCTGGTGACGCTGACCGCTACCCGCTGCTGACCATGACATCCGTATCTGCGGTGCAGCCAGTGGGAACGCAAGGTTTCACCTGGCTGACGAACGCCACGGGCAACGTACTCTTCAACTTGAACCCCTGATGTATGGGCACCGTCAACGCAGATTCATCGGCCGCGGTTGCAACGGGCAACATCAAGGCGATCCCGTTCGTTTCGGGTCCGCATGTCGTCGGAGTGGCGGCGCTACCTACGGACCCGGCGACGATCAAGCTCTCGGGCACGTCGAGCCGCATCAAACAGACGCCTCGGCCGCTGATCCACGTCACGCTGGTAGCCGCTCAGGTCACGAGATCGTCCCTCGTGGCAGCCAACGCCACCAAGCGCAAGAAGGCTAAGGGCATGGACGCTGTTCCCGAAATCACAGTCACGCAGTTCCAGCGGGTAACTCTCCTCGCGTTCGTTGTGGACCAGGCGGGCGTAGCGATTACCCAAGCGGATGTCCTGCGTGTCTCGGGGAGCCTCTTCCGGCCATCGGTCGAGGGGGGCACCCCACTAATCACAGTCTTCCCCACGGTCGCCTCGTCGATCTACGACACCACGCAGACGGCGCTGGACCCGGACGGCTACAACGTCCAAGTGCAGTTCGAGATGGCAACGGAGGGCACGTCGAGCGGCGGTTCCAGCTATCTGATGGAGGTCGTGGTGGAGCTGACAACTGGCGAGCCGATCACGGTGCGCGGTCGCGCGTTCGTGGAGCCCGTCCTTTCGCTTCCTGCTAACGCCTACTAAGCCATGTCCAGAGTCCAACCTCTCCTCACGAACGCAGCCACCGGGATAACTGGCCCCTGGGTCGAGATCCCGCGCTCGGGCGTTTACTACGCGGGGCGCTGCACCGCCTACGTCACGAGCACATTCGGGACGACTGCTACGACGGTGACGATTCAGCAGTCGCACAACGGATCGGCGATATTCCCCACGGTGCTTCTCGACGGTACAACGGCGGCGGTCTATAGCATCGCCAACGTCGGCGCAGCTAACGGAATCATGGAGCTGGAGCCTCACGCCACGCACTATAGGGCGGTGACGGCCAGCGGCGACTGCACAGGCATCTCCTGCAATCTGGTGTTCTGATGGCGACCCGGATCAGGCTGCTCGACAACTTCACCGACCTGGGGGCGAGCGTGCTCCATCCATGGGTAGCACTCCCGCAGTCGGGTATGCACGGGACGGGTGAGTGTGCCGTCTACATCACCGGGACGCACGTGAGCGCGGCGACGACGGTAATCTTGCAGCAATCCCACAACGGGGTAGACGCAGTTGCATCGGTGAACCGGGCTGGTGCGCCCGTTCAGCACGCGATCAACGACTCTAACGCGGGCTACGTGAAGGAGCTGGACACGCGCTGCACTCACATGCGGGTCAGAACAGCGGGCGTCGGTAACGCGGCAGCCCTGACGGTGGAGCTCCTCTTCACTGAGCCATGATAGCCGCTACGGAGATGCGCCGGGTCGAGATGCGGGGCGTTCATGCGGATCTGTTCGATGACACCTGCGACGCATTGGTCGAGGGACCGCTTGACACTGGAAAATCGTTTGCTGGCTACACGCTAGGGCACTCCTACGCGGAGCGTTTCCCCGGCTCGCGCGGGATCATCTGCCGCAAGAAGCGGGTGTCGATGACGCAATCATCGCTCGTGACCTGGGAGTCTGTGCTCGGTCGCGGACACCCGGCCATCCACGGCACGGCTGGGCGCGCGAACAGGAACAACTACCTCTACCCGAACGGTTCTGAGGTCGTGGTCGCGGGGATGAACAACCCGCAAAACCTGCTCTCGGCTGAGTACGATTGGTGCATCGCTGACGAGCTGGTCGAGTTCACACGCGAGGACGTTGAGCTGATCGGCGGTCGCTTGCGGAACAGCCCCAATTCGGGGATGCCCTTCTCGCGCTTCGTTGGGATGACGAACCCGCGAGGTAGATACAATTGGGTCAACATCGCGGCGGATAATGGGCTGTTCAAACGCTACCTGTCTCGCCACTGGATGAACCCCTCGCTCTACGATATGGAGCGGAAGGATTGGAGCAAGCACGGTAGGGAATACTACGCGCGCATCTACGGGACTCACACTGGCGCGCGCTTCGATCAGTACGTCTTGGGCAAGTGGTCGGACGAAACCGGGGTCGTTTACCCGATGTTTGACAAGACCATCCACATCGTAGACGCGGAGATCATCAACGAGAATGGGCGTATCTCGGTCAAGATCCTGGTCGCCGGGTCGAGGTCGGACCCGTACGCTGTATATCGCACGGTCGATATTCAGTGGACGGCTGCTGGCGTCGATTGGGGCTTCACCAATCCCGGCGCGATGGTGGTCGTGGGCTTCGACAGCGACGGCGTTGGGTATGTTCTGGCCGAGGTCTACAAGACGGGCGAGACCGTGAACTGGTGGGCGGATCGCGCCGTGGAGATGCGCAAGGAGTTCAACGTCACGCGCTTTGTGTGCGACTCGGCGAACCCTGGCGATATTGTCATCTTCAACGACTACCTTGGAACGCCTGGGGGCCGCGAAGAGGCTCGCCTTGCCGTCAAGTGCGAGAAGGGCGCGGGCAGCGTGATGACGCGGATTAGGCACCTTCAGACATTGCTGGAGCCCCGCCACTCGTCGCCCACGAACCCCAACGGATCACGAATCTACATCCTCAAAGACTCGCTCAGGCTGGGGCGCGACAAGGTTCAAGACGGCAAAGGGAAGCCGTGCTGCCTGGCCGAGGAGCTGCCCTACATCCCGTGGGTGGAGAACGTGGACGAGCGGGCGCTCAAAGAGGCACCCGACAAGGCCTTCCACGATCACGCAGAAAACGCCCTCGCTTACCTGATGCGCTGGGTTTGGAAGAAAGACCTGGCCCCCAAGCCCGAGTCCACGCCGATCATGCCCGGCACGCTCGCCCACGTTCTGGGCCACCGCAAGAAGCTAGAGGCCATCGCTCGGCATCGGAGAACCTAAATGCTTGACTTCAGCAACACAGACATCGCGGGGCCTGAGATTCGGTATGGCCGAGAGGAGCGGGACAGGGTGCTCGCGCTCTACCGGAAGCAGAAGAACGGCTACACGTCGGGTTTCTGGAAGAACTCTGGCGGATTCAGCGAGGAGACGGGCGAGTACCGCGAGAACCCGGAGAATCTGTACTTCGAGTTCGTGGCTCTGATGAAGCCCCGTCTGGCAGCGAATACGCCCGTTGTGGACGCGACAACCTCACGCGCTGGCCCGGCTGAACGCATGGCTATCGCGGTCAAACACGCCATCAACCGCTGGCTGGTGGACACGAAGTACGGGAATGTGATGGGGACGGCCTGCATCGACTACCTCTTCAACCATTGCGTGCTGCACGTCTCGATGGTGGAGAACAACTTCCTGGGCGGCGACGGGAAGGAGATCAACGCTCAGTGGCCCGAGGTCAACCGGATCAGCCAGTGGGATTTCTTCGTTGACCCGAGCGCCAAGAGCCGCGAACTCACGCGCTACCTGGGGCATGACGAGCTGATGGACAAGGACGATGCCATCTCTCGCGCCGAGGACGAGAACAAGGAGGACGCGGATTGGGACATCGAGGCCATCGAGAGCATCGCAGCGGGCGAGAGCGACGACGAGAGCCAGATGGGCCAGCCGTTGCGCAATCAGATTCTCATCACGACGGTCTGGGTGCGCGGCTACGAGGGCAAGAATCACCCCGGCGAGAAGGAGCGTTGCTATGGCACGATCTTCACCTTCGGATCGGGAGTGGGCAAGGACGATCACGACCTGCGCCTGATCCACGAGCCTGAGCCGTTCTATGGCCCCCCCAGCGGCCCGTATCACTACGCGAGCGCGTATACCGTCCCCGACTCCCCGTGGGGCGTGAGTGCGCTGACGGCGAACGAGGGGCAGATCCAGGATGTGAATAAACATGCTCGCGCGGTGTCGCGTTCGAGCGAGAAGCACAAGGTTGGGGTCGCGGTGGACAACACCGATCCGAACTTCGCGGCCAAGGTGAGGGACTTCGAGGACCATTCGGTACTTGAGGTCAGCGGTCTCACGAGGGACGCGATCATCCCCTTCGTCATCAACGGCGTGCATCCCGAGGCGGTGAACTACCTGATGCTGACCAAGGACCGGGCAGACCGCTCGCTGGGGATCTCCGAGGCCATGCGCGGCGTGGCTACGGGGGACGCGACGGCTACGGAAACCTCGCTCGCTGGCGCTGCTGGTGACGTTCGGATCGCTGGCATTCGCTCGCCGTTCGTGGCGCTGAACGAGGCGGTCATCAGCGCGGCGGCTTGGTACATGATCGAGTCGGAGGAGTTCAAGATCGAGCTGCCCCCTGAGGCGAATGATGAACTGGAGATGCCTGGCGGGGCGATCCAGTTCAAGGGCGGCAAGGGCAAGAAGAAGCCCGAGGAAGACGTTCGGCCCGAGGACTTGGAAATCAAGATCGAGCTGCTGTCGATGGAGCACACATCCGAGCCCGTGAAGCAGCGGAGGGCCGCGCTGGGGCATCAGATCATCATGGAGGTTTCGGCTATCGCCATGAACGCGCCCTGGGTGAACTGGGAGCGTCACATCAAGACGATGGGCGACGCGAACGGGATCGTGCGGCTTGAGGACGAGTGGGATCAGGATATGTTCGAGGCGATGGTCTCGCGCAACTTGCAGATGGAGTTCAACCATCAGCAGCAGGAGGGCGAGGCGCGGCTCAAGTCGCACCCTGGCCCGAAGGCTGAGGTCAAGCAGCCTGTCCCGATGCCGTTCCAGCAGCCGCAACAGAGCGCGTTCGCCCCGCCCGGAGCGGAGGGCGCGAGTGCTGGGGCCGCGGCTAAGGCTGGGGCTCCGACGCCTGCGCTAGGGGCGGTGTGATGCGCAATTACATGATCCGAGTGCTTGGCGTGCTGGCCCTGTTGGGTGCGGTGGCGGTGTTCGGCTGGCTCTACATGAGGGGAACCTAATGCCGATCTACGAATTCATCGACGAACGAACAGGCAAGCCCGCCGAGGTGCTCTTTGCCTCGATGGAAGGCCCTGACGGCCCGCCCTCGATTGGGGACATGATCCCCGGCACGAAGCTGCGGCGCACGTTCTCCCGCATCAGCGCCCCGTGCATTCGAGACTTCCGCTTCAAGGGGATCAGTCAGAAGGATTGGGCCTCGGGCGCTCCCGCCTACGACAAGACAGGCACGCCCTGCTTCACATCGAAGGGGGAGATTCAGAAGTACGTCGATCATCAAAATGGCCTGGTGGACAAGGACGGCGTGGGCGAGACGGGCGGCGAGTACATCGCCTACGACGCATCCCCGAACGCCGAAGACCTCCAGACGATGAAGCGCGAGGGCAGGGCCAAGCGGCCATCTAGGAATGCGCAATCTGCATAGATGGCTCTGGAGTCTTCTTCTAAACGCCCAATCCGGTTAGGACAGAGCAATATGGCAAGCGAACCGACTATCCCGGCAGACGAACTCGCGGCCCACGGGGCTGCGGTTGACGCGCGGATTGAAGAACTCATGGGCAATACACCCGATGAGGATGCGCTTGAATCCATAGAGGCCGAGGACGAGGCCGAACTCGACGAGGAGAGCGCCGAGCTGGATGAATACGCGGACGCGGACGAGTCCGACGAGACACCCGCCGCACACTCGAAGGTGTCCATGCTTCGTGCATGGGCCGCCCTTGAGCGCGACGGATGGAGCGAAGAGCAGATTGAAGCTCTTGGCGATAAAACCGTTCTGAGCATTGGTCTCGCAAGAGCCAAGTCCCAGGACAAGAATGACGAAGTTTATGCCGAGCGCGACCGTTACAGGTCAAAGAACGGCATGGCCCCTGTTTTGGATTCCAACGAGGAAAAACCGGGAGCTAGTGACCCTGCGCAAGACGCAAGAGCTAGTGACCCCACTACGGCTGGTGTTGACCTCACCTCGTTGGCCGGACCCGTTTCAGCGGCAATCGCAGAGATGAACGATCCAGAAGAGATCGCCGCCCATCTCGCGTCATTTGTCGGCAAGGCAGTCAGTCAAGCGGTGGCGGAAGAGCGGAAGAACTCCGAACTCTCGGCGCGCGCGTTGAGGGCTGCTGAAGGCCGATTCGAGGGCGACATCAACGAAGTCAAAGACCTCGCCATGTACTATCGGTCGAAGGGTCGGCACGGAGACAAGGAAGGCCTTGCCCGGTTCGATGCTCTGATCGAGGACGCGGTGCGAAGTCTTGGGACTGCGGGGGTGACGCAAAACAACAACACCAGTCCCGCGCCACTGAAACGCGGAGCACGCCGCCCTTCGGGCAGCAAAACGCCGCCTCCCAAATCGCGTACTGAAGACGAACTCTTCAGCGCAAGACTCGCCCGCATTGAAGCGGGTGAACGGGATGTGTCGAAGCTCCGAGCGATGAAGTAGCGCCTTCACTTAGGAGTGAAATCTCATGGCAGCCGGAACGCCGCTAGACGACTTCAGCACCCTCATGGAATCGACGGGGCCCGCTTGGATGCGCGGTCCCGAGGTCATGGTCAACGACACGGTGCGGAGTTCCTACACAGGAAACCGCATCGCCGCCGCTGGCAACATGGTCGAGATGGTTCAGGGTGGTGACTCGATCCAAGATCGTGTTTACCTTGCCCCCGCTGGCGGTGCCAGCTCGGGGCTTCAACGCTACGACCCCAACGAAGGGTTCGAGTACGACCACGCACAACCCGGTGTGAACTGGACGGTGCCGTGGGCTTTCGCTTGGGCCTCGATGTCGTGGACCAAGCAAGACGTCGGCCTCAATGCCGAGTCGATGGGCAAACGGTATCGCGCGCAGGTCTACAAGCGCGTGATGTACGAGAAGCACCAGAACCTCTACTCGCGGGTTTGCAACTCGCTTGAAGACGAATACTGGGCTCGCCCGAACGCCGCGAAGATGGAAGGAACGGGCTCCGTTTCGAAACGGCAGCCGTACTCCATCCCGTGCTTCGTCAACGAGTTCACGAACGGGCTCACGCCGCTGATCGTGGACAGCAGCTCTACTCTCTGGACCACGGTTCAGGGCATCACGCCGGGCACCACGGACTCGGCGGGCGTGTACTCGAAGTGGAAACCCTACGCCGTTGGCGGCGGGATCACCTCGGGCACGAACACGGGCGCGGAGGGTGGCATAAACAGCGGCTACAACTTCACGCCCTCGTCGATTGGAACGTCCACCACGCTCTTCGCTGAGTTCACGAAGGCGTATTGGAACCTGCGTTTCGACCGTCTGCCCAAGTCCCCTGAGTACAGTGACAAGACCAGTTCGCCGAACGTGATCTGGTGCTCGTTGCAGGGGATGGTGAACTACGAGCACGCTTTGCAGAAGAGTCAAGACACCTTCCGAGGTGTTGGCGCGTCCACGGGTCAAGACCCGGCTTACGACGGCCCGACTTTCCGCAAGATCCCGCTGGAGTACATCTCCTCGCTGGATACTGCGCTCCTGTACTCGGACGGCACGGAAGCCATCACCGAGAACGACATCGCCGCCGACGGCAATACGGGTGAGGGTACTGCGGCCATCGTTGGCCCGCGCTACTACTTCATCAATGCGAACTATCTCAAGTTCGTGGTTCACCAGGACAACTACTGCGTGATGACTGCCCCGTTCGCACCTGACGCTCAGCCGTTCACGCGCGTTCAGGTCATGGACCTCTGGAACAACACCGTATGTCGTTCGCGTGCGCGCCACGGCATCGTTGGTCCGAACGAAACCATCACCAACGCTTAGGAGGACTGACTAATGAGCATTATTTACCACGGCGATTCTTACGTACAGGGGCCTCTTCCTAACAAGAACATTCCCCACGGGTCTATTGTGCGGGTCACCGCATCAGCAACTCACTCCCTTGGTGATTGCCTGGTGCTTATACCTGCTGGCTCTCCGGCAACGTCTTACGCGACCCTCGACGCCGATGCGTGCGAGACCTACAGCGTTGCCGTTCCCAGCGAGACTGACCATTCGACAGACATCGCAGCGGGTCTCATGGCTCGAATCCACGGGATTCTCTTGCAGGACATGGTTTCTGGTGGTGTTGGCTGGGCGATGGTTCGTGGGCTCTGCATGGCAAACGTGGAGTCTGTGACTGACACGATTGCCCTCAATGACGCCCTGTACGCTGGGGAATCCGCTGCTGGCGCGAGCGGGCACACCCTCGCCAACTCGACGGATGTTACGGCTGCGGATAACTGCCGAATCCTGGCTTTCTCGCGGTTCAACGGAACCGCCGTTGCCGCAACCGTGGCGACACTGATCCCGGTGCTGTTCAACGGCGTCGAAGGCTTCTTCTCCTTCGAGGGCACCGCCTAAGAGTAGGAGTCCTCGCTTATGTCAATCAAGAATTGATCCATGACCCTCCTCGTATCCGAAGCCATTGGTATCGCAGAGCACGCGCTCGCTGGGCCTATTCACGAGAAGATCACCGCGCTGCGGTGCGTGAATGAGGCCGGGCACTGGCTGTGCAATGCGCGCCCGTGGCGTTGGTTGCGAGGGGGTCTGGAGGCGCTTCCGTTCGTTGTGGATCAGCCCTATGTTGATCTGCCAGCGAACTTCGGGAGCATTACGGCAATCGAAGGGGGGCGGGGTTTCCCGTCCTCCATCGAACTCACCACGCTGGAGGAGCTGCTGCTCTACAAGGCGAACGCTGTTGGAAGCAACGGCACCTACTACACGGCGGTTGTGACCTACGACCATGCCGACATCACCGGAACATCGACCGCGAACAACGCGACGGTGACGGCGACGACGGCGGCAGCCACGGCTGCGAAGAAGAAGCCCACGGCCCGCCTCGAAATCTACCCGACGCCCGACACGGCGGCGACGGACGGAATCCTGCTCTACTACACGCGCGGCTGGTCGCCCGTCTCGCAGGATCAAGACACGATCTTCGTCCCTGACTGGATGGAGAGCGTCTATCTGCGGGCTCTGCGCTGCTGGGCGAAGGGCTACGAAGAAGACGACATCTACTCGAAGGATGACATGCTCGACCGCTTCATCAGCGGGTCTGAGTACCTCGCTGCGATCAAGCGCGACTCTCAGGCGCAGATTGACCTCGGGGTATTGCGCGGCGGCGCGGCGATGGAGGGCCAGGATCGGAGCCGACCGAGCCGCTACAACGGCGTGATCGCCAACCCGTAATGCGCTCGAAGCTCCCTATCCCGCTGGGTGGTCTCTCGGACAACGAGGCGTCCGCAGATCAGCCGTTAGGTACAACGTCGGAAGCTCTGAACGTGCGCGGGCTGGACCCTGTTACCGGGCGGCGCAGGCTGTCGCAAAGGGCTGGTTCGAGCAAGCTGACGACCACGCAGCTCGTGACAACGGGTAAGGTCGATGCGATTGCGGCGGTGACGTATGACGTTCCGCGCGTGAGCTACACGCAGGAGACTTCGGCCTTTGAGGTGATGTGGGAGAAGTCCCCGACGCCCGGCGGCTCGGTGTACGATACGGCGGTAGATCGGCAGGGGAACGTCTTCGCGCTGACGGTTGACGGCACGGTCACGAAAAAGAACTCGAAGGGTGTGCTGGTCGATACGATCCAGACGCCGCTACCTGCTGGATACCTGCTGGTGCAGCGAATCGCGGTCGATGAGATTGATCATGTGTACGTTGCGGGATCGTTCCCAGGCGGCACGGGCTACGTTTGGAAGTTCATCGCTGTCGAGCGCCCGGATGGTGCGACCGTCTATGAGCAGCGGTGGGAGATTTCCACCGAGTACGGGGTGCTTGACTTCGATGTGCGCGCGGGTCGGATCGCCGTTCTTGGCCCCGGCAACATAGCGAGCGAGAACCACAGGCTGCGGCTCTATACCGGGGTCTGGACGAGCTTCCCCCTGCTGCTTTGGTCGCGCGTGGTGCCAAACCCGAGCAACGCGGCGCGGCTGACGAGGGTTGGCGATGTGGTGATGTGCTCCGAGCCAAACGACAAGCGGCTCGGCGAGGCTGGCGGCGCAGGCGGTCCCTATGCCCCGTCGCTTGTCGATTGGGTGCCTCACGAGGAGTTCGAGCAAGAGACGCGCTTTCATGCTTGGTTCGACGCGCAGCAGATCCTTGGGCTGGTGGATGGGGACCGCGTATTGAAGTGGGAAGATCGGCGCTTTGTTGCGACGACTCTTAACAACCCCTCAAGTCCGACCAATCAACTCGGAACCGGGCAGCCTGGGGGCACGGACGCGAGCAACCCGCTGGCGTTCGACCCGCCGGAGGACGTTCTAGCCAACCGCTACCTGGCAACTGACCCGGTTGTCCTCGACGACGCGCAGCAGCACGAGGTTCTCCAAGCCCCAACCTACAGCCGGGGTCTTCTGGGGGGCTATGCAGCCGTTCGCTTCGATGGAGCGGAGCCTGTGGCTTCGTATCCGAACGCTCCGAACAGCTTCGGCGGCAACATCATCCAGACGCGCCGCACGAGTTCGTCAATCCAGGCATACAAGTCGGACTCAACGGGGAACGGTATTGCGGACGCGGACGGCTCGAATGCGCTGCTCGCCAACTCGGTGATACCGGGGCACCATCCCTATCTGGCTCTGGGTAGCGACAACGTGCAGCAGTTCGGCAACGGCTTCACGATGACGATAGCGGTACAGCTCCCCCCCGAGGGGACAACGCAGTACGTTATATGGGCGAGCCAGGCGGATAGCGTTGACACGACGGGGATGCGGTACGCGCTGGTTTACAACGGCAGGTACAATTTCGGATTTTGGGACAACGATCCTACGTACGCAGGGCGGATCACTCTCTACTTCGAGGACGGACAGGGCTCGGTTGGTGGCGCGGCAGATGTCAAGCAGGCGAGCATCGACTATGCGACATGGAACCCCAACGGAGACAACCCGCACAACTTCGCCATCATCTCCTTCGTGCATGGCGGACATGGGCCGAATGGAGTGACGACGGGATTCGTCAATCAATCCAGCCTCCGGGTCAACGGCCATCATGGCGGAAACATCAACGGCAGCGACAACCTGCAATCTCTCTCGCAGGAGCTGACCGTCACGCTGTTCGGTGGTCATCGCTACTCCAACCTCGAAGATACCGTTCAGCCCGGCAAGGACTTCCTGCCTAGCCCGCAGTTCTCCAACTTCACGGGGTTCATCTTCGAGTGCTTGATCTTCTTGCACCCCGACGACAACCAGCAGTCAAACGACCTGAACACGGTCACGTCATTCGGTGTGGGCTGGGGTAATGTGCAGCCGACTGCGGGCGGGGAGGCCCCTGGAACCGAAGGTGCTGACACGGGCACGCTGGCTAAGGCGACCTACGCGGGCAATGAGATTGCCTACACCATCTCGGCAACGACGGTAGAGCGGCTAGAGGGATACCTCGCCCACAAGCTCGGGCACGACTTCGTGCTCCCGGACGGGACGGGTGGACCCGATGGGGCAGGTTTCTACGTCGCTCACCCCTTCGGCGGAACTCGTGTCCCGACTGGCAACGCCAGCGGCTTCGATGGAACATCCGGGACGGGCCTCGCCGGCGTGCTCAACTCCAAGGACGGCATCCTCGCCAAGTTCTCTGGCTCCAACGGAACGCCTGTCTGGGCACTCGACGGCTCGGGCCTCGGCTACGGCATCGCGCTTGACCCTGACGACAATGTTCTGAACGTCGGCCCGGTCGATGACCCCGGAGTCTGGATCGCGCGCAAGGTCATCGACCTGGGCAAGAACTACTCGGCTGATGCCTCGGACGGGGCCTGGGAGCTGACCGGAACGACGAGCACCGAGCAGGCGCTCACATCCAACCATCCCAAGCTCCTCACGGACACGAACGGGGACCTTTACTGGCCCTACACGACATCCGAGAGCCTTGAGATCTACGGTCGCCTACGCAAGCTCTCAGGAGCCACAGGGGCAACGCTCTGGGAACACAACCTCCCCGAGGCTACTCAGCGCATCCTGTCCGTTGCCTTCCCCCGGACGTTCCCCTTCTACAACGACGACACAATCACCGGGCCTGAGTTCGCCTATGTCTCGGCGTCGGACGGGTCGGTTGATGCCTCCCTGCTCTACAAGCTGCGGCTCGTGTCGAGCGTGCAGGACGTAGCGGACGGGCAGAGCCTTCGCAGGCATGACCTGGTTGTCATCGGGCAAGGCGACATCAAGCAGATTCAGGGGACGGTTGTGAGCACGCCAGCGGGCGGGGAGGGTGCGCTCTTGCGCGAGTCGCCCTATGCCCAAGCGGTTCAGTTGTTCGGGCAGGTCTTCATCTCGGACGGTGAGAGCTACAAGGTCTTCGACCCGCGCGCGCAGACGGTGGTGGACATGGAGCCCGAGGACGGGGGGGAGCTGCCGCTTCGAGCGCGGATCTTCACGGCCTGGCGCGGGCGGTTGATCGCGGCGCGCGCTGCTGATGACCCGTATGAAATCTACGCGAGCGAGCTGGGCAACCCCTACGGCTGGAACATCTATCCGGCGGCGCTGTCGGTAACTCAGGCTTGGCGCGGTCGAGCGGCTGGAGTCGGGCGCGCGCCTGACATCGTGAACGCCTTTATTCCGATGACGGATGACGTAGCGTTTATCGGCGGGGATCATTCGATCTTCCGCATGACGGGCGACCCGGCAGCTGGTGGGGACGTTGACGTTGTGACCGATCAGGTGGGCATCGCGTTCGGCGACTCGTGGACCAAAGACCCGTTCGGGCGGCTGTTCTTCTTCTCGTCGCGCGGTGGCGTCTACGTCATGCACCCGCAAGGCGGCTACGATCGCGTGTCTGTCAACACCATCGAGCGCAGGCTGCAAGCGATTGACTTGCGCGAGTACAAGATCCGCATGGTCTGGGACTATCGCAGGGAGGGGCTCTGGGTGCTCCCCGTGCCGTGGACCATCGGGGGCGTGGCGCATCGCGGGTACTTCTGGGAGTCGAAGACCAACGCCTGGTGGGAAGATGACTGGAGCTCAACGGGCGTGCAGCCGAGCGCGATCACGACCTTCGACGGCGACGACCCGGACGATAGGAAGGTGGTCTTCGGCTGCGAGGATGGATACGTCCGCTTCGTGGACGAGGCGGCGAAGAACGACGATGGCGTGCTGATTGATTCGCGTGTGCTGGTCGGTCCTCTCGTGCCCTCGGGTCAGAATCTCGACTTCCGCTTCATGCGCCCGCAGATCGTGCTGGCGTCGGAGCAGGACGGCACGGATTACGAGCTGCTTTCGAGTGATGTCGCGGACACGCCTGGCGTATGGTGGGCCAAGGGTCGGCTTGAAGCCGGACGGTCGGAGTACATGGCAGGGCGTACCCGTGGTGCTGCGGTGTGGTTCAGGCTGCGAAACAACAAGCTGGCAGAGCGTTGGTCCCTTGAGGACGCGACAATCTCAGTGGCTAAAGCGGGGAGAAACAGAGTCCGATGACCCGCCGACCTGGAGCCCTTGCCGGACGCATAGCCGGAGATCCCGAAACACAAAAAACGCGCTCACGCAGGCAGCAGCAGAAGCGAGCGTTTCAATCCGGGGATAACCTTGGCCGTGGTCTCAAGCTCGACGCTCTAGGTCGGTTCAGCCTGAACGAGATGTCGCGCTTGGACCCCGCGGACCCGGCTGTGATTCCCAAGTTGATTCAGCTCTTGATCGAAAACGGATATATGGAGAAGTAAGATGGCAAAAACGAGCTTCGTAGCCTTTTCAAAGCGCCTTGACGATCTGGTCGATGAGTTCCGTAAGGACAGGCACATCATCACCGGGGGCGAGATTGTAGGCGCTCTGACGTTCAAGGCTCATGCCGTGATGGTCGAGTTCATGGAAGAGGACATGAAGCCCAAGCAGGGCGAGGAGTGGCGCGATGAGTAAGCACATCGACTGGGGCGCTCTTATCGGCGGCGGTCTGCAAGGCGCTGGAGCCTACTTCGGCGCTCAATACGGCCAGGCCCAACCTGGACAGACGCAGGCGCTCGATCCTCAGTCGGCGGCGTGGACGCAGCTCCTCGGGCTCTCGCAGCTCGCGGGCTTCGAGGACACGCTCGACGCAGGCAACGCGGGGATGCTCCAGGGCTACGGCCAATCGAAGGCGCTCACGGACCTATTGCCGGGAGTCGCGCAGCAGGGCATGAAGGCGCAGCTCGGGCAGATCGCCGGGGCGGAGCAGGGCGCGATTCAGCATGTTCTGAATGCGCAGCAGGCCCAGATGGGGCAGGTCGGGCAGCAAGGCGCGAGTTCTGGCTTCTACGGCAACTCGGCGCAGGCCGGGGTGCAGGGGCAGGTGCAAGCCAATACCTCGCAGTCCATCGCTGACATCATGGCTGGCTCGGGCGCGACCAAGGCGGGGATTATTGCTCAGGGAACGGCTGCGACCATGAGCGGGATCATCGGCGCGGCGCAGGGCTCGCAGGCGATGGGCGAGGCGTTCGCCAAGGCGTCGGGTGCCAAATACAACCTGATGAAGGACAAGCTGAACACGATCCTGGCGACTGGCAACAGCTGGGGGATCGGGGTGGAGGATCAGAAGGCGCTCTTGGTGCAGGCTGGCGGTCTGACGGCGGCAGGTATGGCGTATGGAGATGGCAAGGTTGCGCCAGGTCAATCAGGCGGCCCGTCTTACTTCTCGGAGTTCTCAAAATCCTGGGTGAACTACGCAGCGGACGGTGGATGGCTTGATGGCATCTGGGACTAAATCATGTGGCTTGACCTACTAAGCGGCGCGCAAGCGTTGAACAGGGGGCTGGCGGAGCCAGATGAGCAGGGTGCCCCGGTGGCCCCGCAGTCGGGCGGAGTCGGGCCTTGGGCGGCGCAGCAAGGGCGCGTGCCCGGCTCGTTCCTTGAGGAGTACCTGCACCAATCGGGAGCGATGACTACCCAGCAGCGGAAGGTGGCTCCAGCTCCCCCGGTTCAGCAGGAGCATGCGCAGCGGATTTCTCCGCTCGC
>Ga0105051_10004992_pt1 | contig 15071 bp, 22 predicted proteins | sample FRY02_FD_78383 | JGI IMG/M metagenome (GOLD analysis project Ga0105051, IMG submission 78383) | Freshwater microbial communities from Lake Fryxell liftoff mats and glacier meltwater in Antarctica - FRY-02 (megahit assembly) | ecosystem: Environmental > Aquatic > Freshwater > Ice > Glacier... | reverse complement strand
GGGTGGTATCTCCCCACCAGTGGGGCGAGCGGGCGAGCGTAGGCGAATGTAGCGGGAGCGTAGTGAGTCGCGGGAGTGGGTGGCGGGCCTGATGCTATGTGCTCGGTCCCTGTCGGCACCAGGATCAGCGCTGAAGGCCCGATAACGCTCAGCCCGATAACACCAGGTCCGATAGCGTGTGGTCCGATAAGAGGGGACGGTCCGATAACGGCATCCAGGTCCGATAGCGGCCAGAGGGGTCCGATAACGGGTCCCATCGCCGACTCCGGTTCCATAGCGTACCCATCGAACAGAGGGCACTGAGGCTCATACCTGATCGACTCTGTCTCCACACCGCTTACCACAGGGTGGACCACTGGCATTTTTAGGAAAAAAACGGCACTCACATGGGCTCACTGCTAGCAAGATAGCACAGAGAGATTGGCACTGAGATCATCTTCTGTGGATGCTTCTCTGAGGTACCTGATCTCTTTGATGAGTGGTCAGATGCAGGATGCAGTCCCGGACTCTGCATTTGCGTGTTCGAGCTCTCTGATGATGTTGCTTGCACACCAACTGCTTTCGTTGCGGTGGAAGTTGATGTCGCTCCTTGTCCAGTAGTCTGGGACTGCGATGGCGTACTCGATGGTGACTTTGATGAACACGGTTCTTTGCCTGATGACGCAGTTTGCGGCATGTGGCTGTCCCACTGCTTGATCTCAGTAGAAGCACAGTCCTGGCTTTCCTGCTGGCCTGAGGTGGCTTTCTAGGACGATATGTGTCTCTGTGTGTTCCATTGTTGTCTCCATAGGGTGGGCCATGGGCATTTCTGAGTCAGGAATGGGGATTAGAGGAGGATGCCGAGCACGCGCAGGATGGCAGCCATGCAGATGGCTCCGAGCATGATCCCAACAGCCGTGAAGATCAGTGTCCAGTTTTTGAAGTGCCTGAAGCCTTCTCTGTAGCCACGTTCGAAGGCCATAGAGACACGGTCTTCTGTAGTTTGAATACTCATTGATCTCTCCTGGTTGAAAAAGGCCCCCTTGAGCAACACGCCCAGGGGAGCCCTCGTTCCTCTGTGCAGAGGTGATCTACCTGCCCATTTCCTTCAGGGCTTTGTCGAGGTACTCCTTGATGAGGGAGTGTTCATCTGAGTCTGTCTGGATCAGCTTCGAAGGTGATTGTGAGGCAGTGCTTGATCTTCATGAGGGTTCCCCAATCGTTTTGGTCATGACTCCGTTGGTGAAGCACCTCAGGACCGGATCTGCGGAGGAGGTGAATGTTGCGTTTGTCTCAATCACCTCTTCCGTACCATCGTCGTTCTTGTTCACACCGCGGAAGTACATGGTGAGCTCTCTGTTGCTGACAGAGACCCCACAACACGGATCCAGCGGGCCTGGGTACATAATCCGACTGGAGAGGAAGCAGACAGCAAGCCAGATGGTTTCTGGATCAACATAGGCTTCTTCGTCGCCATCCTTGAAAAAGTCCACCAGGCTGCCAAGAGCAGACACGTTGTCAGGATTGTGGTTCATTGGGTTCATTGGTGTCCTGCTTGATGATCATGTTCTTGCTCTCCATGAAGTCTCGAAGCTTCAGTAAGATCTCCAAGAGCTCTCGCCATCTCTTTGCTTTGGTGAAAGCATCTGTGTTACGCCACTTGGTGGGGTCGACCATGGGACCGATGGTCTCTTCGGTACTGATTACTTCCAGAGCTCGGAGGATGGAAGAGCGCTCTACTTTGGCCAGCATCCTGAGGGACTGGACCATCCAGACCCCGGATTCGGAGTCCTGGAGGAGGTCGCCCATGATCTCGTCAAGTCGTTTCTTTGGTTGAGTGCTCATTTTTTCTCTCTTCTCTCCAAGTGGGGAGGATGGAGGTTCATGAAGGCGATGAAGTCTTTCTCAGACTGCTTGAGGTACTTCTCAACCTCGAAAAGGCAGTCTCGAATCCGACTCAGCTTCTTGCGGGCCTTCTCGAAGTCTTTCAGAACCCCGTTGATCGTGTTGTAGGAGGTGTTGTAGGAAAGATCGAAGCCCAGACGGACAGTCCGAGAACAGTCTCCAACAATGAGAGTGCCAGTAGCTCCAATCTTGTGGTGCTTGTCGTCATCGTCGAGGAGGATGCCGAGCACGCGATCGTCATCGTCATTGAAGCTTCCGTTCGGGCACAGGCCAGTAAACACCACCAGAGACTCTGTCATAGGGGGGTCAAGCAAGACCGAATACGAGTACTCCTTGGGGCTATCAGGTTTTGATGTCTTCTTCTTCATCGGGAACCTTGCTCCATCTCACGTTCGCTGCGTGTCTCGCAATCTCCTTCCGCCTCTCGGGCGAAACCTTCTCCATCCGAGCCATCGCCGCTTGACGATGCTTATCTACGTACTCCTCTCTCACAACCTCTCGCTCGTGATACGCCGCAAGTGTCATGAGTTTTGCAATCTCGTTAGCATGTTGCTCAGAAGAGAATGCTTTGCTCAGAGAGAATCCGCTGTTTCCAAGGATCTCCCAGGCGATAACGCCCTGGGACATGCCCTCATGCTTCACTTCGGTCTCTGACGCTTCGTACTTCGTGCTCATATTCCAGTACTCCCAAAGCCCTTCACGCCGCGGGCGGTCGGAGTGAGATCGTCTGCGATGAAGGGGTCAACCCTCGCCACAGGACTGATCACGAGTTGGGCAATCCTGTCTCCGTGCTCAACGATGAAAGGGGAGTCTCCGTTGTTCAAGAGGATCACACCGAGCTCGCCACGGTAGTCACAGTCAACTGTTCCTACCCCGTGAGCAACCGTGATCCCATTCAACGCCAGGCCGCTCCGACTCCGAATCTGACCCTCGTGGTCAATCGGGATCTCAATCGCTATCCCACAGGAGATCCGAAGGATCTGGCCAACCGGGATCTCTATTGGCTCGTCAAGACACGCATGGAGATCCAGGCCAGCAGAGCCGTTGGTCTGGTACGCAGGAACCTTCGCTTCAACGTGAAGACGCTTCACAGCAAGGGGCCATCTCATTCGGTTGCCTCCGTGTCACCAATCTTGGCTTTTTCAATCTGATCGCAGTACACCAGAACACGACTCGCAATCGAACGGGCTATGTCAGGGGTAAAGGCGCTCATCCCAAGAACCTGCTTCCCGTCTGCCATCGTGAATGCCACCCGGTAGTCGTTGGTCATCGCAAGACCAAGGGTCATCCCCTTGCACTTCGAATAGTCCAGGGTCTCTGGGTCAGTCATCTGACCAGACCAGGCTCGCAATCGTGAAGATCTCCTACGTACTCTGGCTCTTTTCATGCTTTCTCCTTAGTAACGATCCCGAAGTCTGTTCCGGTCAGATTGGGGTCAATGGTGGTCATCAGGGCTATCCAAGCAATCAGGAGTTGGATCTCTAGAATGCTCGGCAGGTAGGCGCTGAGGCCAGCCGTGATCTTCATGATCAGAGACTTTCCCTCAGCAGACAGGAAGACCTCGATGTTTTGACCGTCTTTGTCTTTCATCTCGTGGAAGTGGTCACTAATCCCACTGATCAGCTTCCGACACCTCAAGAGCTCTTCTTTATTTTCCATGCCGTGGAGCCTCACACTCACGAAGCCAGTTCGAATGCACGCTTGTGATGTCGTCGAAGTTGACGACACCGTCGTGATTCGCGTCACCCTCCAGCCATCCGCACTCCCAAGGAGGAGACTCATCCATCCCAATGATCGGAATCCCAAACTCCGCAGATGCCTGCTGGGCACTCATCGAACTCGAAAAGCCAAACCCCTTCCCGTTCAATCGCTTGAAGATCACTACTGCTCTCCCGCTAGCAATGTCCACGAAGCAGGCGTGAGCCACCAAGGGATCAGGGACAGGCTGGGCAGCAGATAAAACGGCAGATAAAACGAAGGAAACAAAAGCGATCAAAAAACAGGCACAAGACACGAGCCATATCAGGCCAGTGTGCTTAGCAAAGCCCCGCCTCATCCAGGCCATCTCGCACCACCTTTGCCACAAGCTCAAGGCTCTCGCCGTGACCAACACGGTCCAAAGCCCAGAGAAAGGTCCTTTCAAGGAAACGAACCCTCTCGTCTCGCTCCCATGAACGAAACGCAGTCATGCCGTCAAGCTCCGAAACATCCTCGGCGTATGCCCAAAAAACACGACGCATCACCGACCATCTCAAGATTGAAGGATACTTCCGATTTAGCATGATGTCAAGTGCGTCAACTGACTCAGAAGAGAGTTTTATCGCGCGGGGAAGGAGCGAAATGGCTTCTCGCAACCGGGCGGAGTGCCGAGAAGCTCGGAGAACGGCAATCTCTCTCGGGTCCAGAGTCGGGTGAAGCAAACATGTCCATCTGTCGACGAGCTTCCGCGGCGACCCGGTCGCACTTTCTTTGGAGTGGGAAGAGCTCCTGGCAGGCGCACAGGACTGTCCGGTATGCCTCTCGGTACTCATGGCTGATGTTGAATCTCCCCAAGATCTTCAGTGCTTCACAGACGTGCTCGTACTGCGTCGATTGCCGAGGACGAGCATCCGTCATCAGACCTATCTTGAACTCGATCGGCATATGGCCACTCCTCAGTTGATTGGGCATGATCCGCTTGCACAAGTCTCTTCCTGCATCGTCTCTCCACCCACCAACTCTGCCTCGTCAATCGGGGTGAGTCCAGAGGAATATGCCTCAAAATCTTCTTTGCTCACCACTCGCTGTGGCATCCACGAATACACCGAAGACTTCCCAACCACGTCTGCTCTGGGCAAGAAGGACACGCCAACGTAGTCGTCCCAGTTCTGGTGCAGATACTCAGCAATCTGGTGGATTTCGCAGGGCTCGTAGTAGATCGTGCATGACACGTTGTGGTCACACCATGAACGCATCAGACCGCGGTATCGCTTCAGTTGCTGTACCGCTGGCTCAGTGTCAACGCACAGACCGTCAACGACGCTGAACTCCATCGTTGGCCAGGACTCTGTGAAGCGAACCAGGACAGATGTGGGGTCGTCAGGATGATCGACAACCATGTACCCGTGATCACGAAGAACCTTCACAACGCTGTCATGACGCGAGTACGTAACGTCGTTGAAGATGTACTGGCCACCAGGACGGTGGAACCCGCTCGTTGTGTCCATCACCTTCGACAGCGTTCCAGATGGCTTCACCGTCGTCACAGCCTTCGGACGCTGCTGTCCAACCTCGTCTGCCATGAGAGCCGCAGAGCAGATCGCAAGGTCTCTGAACGAGAGCCAATCAGCCGGAAGATGTTGGCGCATCTCAATGCCGGTTGGACCAACACCGCACAGACGCAGGTACTGGTTGTTCTCGTGCCACGCACGCTGAAGAATGCCGTCCTGAAGATCAACCAGTGTCTGGCGGTAGTTGGCACGTGCAAACAGATGGACTGCATCGCTGATGACGCAGTCGTCTTCAAGTCCGAAGTTCACCTCAACCAGGTTGCAGAAGCCCTTGTTGGGAAGAAGGATCTCTCCGCATGGGTTCGTGCCCCTGCACCACGGAGCTCGCTTGCGTGCAGCCTCCATGTTGAAGATGCCTGGATCTGACCCTCCAGTCTCGACCAGGATGTAGAGCATGGCCTTGAGCTCGGTCAGTGTCGGCCTCTCCATGAAGTACAGGTTGTTGTTGGATTGAACACGCCAAGGCGTCTTCTTGAGGTCGCTCTTGCAGTGAGCGAAGTCAACCCACTCGCCAGTCCCGTACGGATGCTGTGACAACTGTGCCGATCTGCGCGAGGACAGGATCGTGCCAATCAGAGTGATGATGTCGTGAATGTCCAGAACACGCAGAAGCTTCTCGGCTCGCTCATTCATGATCTGGCACATCTGCCAGAGAGCCTTCGCAAGCATCTCGTCACCCGAAGAGATCCACCCATATCCCTTCAGCCTCTGGCCAGCAGGACGGATCTGAGAGAGATCAATAACAAGCCTCTTGCATCCGTAATGCTTTGTGGCAACAAGCTTTCCAATCGCTTTTGCCCACGCCTTTGCACTGTCACCAATCATGATCGTCCAGGTCTTGGACTCTCTGTCGTATGACTCGTTGTTGTGCTCAAACCCGCCCTTGCTGGTGCGCTTTGAGCGGATGATCTCAATGCTCTCGATGTGGTTCGGGAACCCGTTCAGAGAGCCAACAACAGCTTCGAATCCTTGTCCGCATCCTTGGAGCAGATTCCATGCGCAGTCCACAACGTCGTAGACGGTCTCTACCATCGTGAAAGCACAGTTGAACATCGAGGCTTCGCGTTCGCGTGATATGGGCGTTCCACCAAGCCAGTTCGTGCGACCACTCATTGAGCCGCGGAATGCCTTCTGAAGCAGACCAAGCCTGAGGAGCTCTTCGTTCTCGTGCTTACGCAGTGGTCGACCGAGTGCTCGTTCCCACAACCATCGCTGGTGCTCCATCACACGGTCTGTTGTCTGGTCCCATGTCTCGAACACTCCGTCACCAAGTGGTCGGTTGTAGGAGCGACGAGCAACCAGCATCGACCGTGCAGATCGTGGCATGAACATCTCCTTGCAGTGGACCAGTCAGTCTGACACGAAATCTGTTTTCGTCAAGACCTGAACGTCTACCTACCGGCGTTTCCGCGTCTACGAACAGCCCTCACCCGCTTGAAAAGTTTCATCTTGCGATTTCCTGTGGGAGGAGGCGTGTATGTGACTTCCATGTACGCGGCGTCGACGTACCCGAACTCTGAGATGTCGTTGTCGCCCTCCATGAAGATCGTGACAACGTGCCCAGCAGCGAGAGATGCAATCGTCATGCCGTACGCGTATGAGGTGCTTCCAGCCGTGATCCAGTCAAGTCCGGATTTTGAAACAGTCGCTTGTCCAAGGAAATCTAAGTCGACTGCGTTGTAGACATGAATCTGCGGGCTCACCGTAACACCAGTGAAGAGGCACCGAACGAAGTATCGGATTCCATTCAGGACCGATCCCTCTGGAAGAACAACTGTGTGCGTCAGGCGAAGCTCGTCTGTGTACGAGAACGCAAGCTGGCTGTAGGTGTTGACGCTGTCGTCTGGTCCGATGGCGTTGTTGAAGTCAACCCACGGAGCCCCAACCGAGATCGTTGTGGACGCGTTTGTCGCGTAGTTTGGTGTGCTGACAGCCACTTACACCTCCAGAGAGGCGTTTATACCTCGTCAGCCATGATCAGGCAGTTGCCAGAAGTGGCGCCGGTCATGTCGAAGTCCACAACCAGACCCACTGCCCGAAGGTTCGAGGGGATGTAGAGAACAGTGATGTCGTTGGCAGGAGAGTCTGCGTCATACGCCGCAGAGTTGCCTTCACTCAGAGCGTTCTGCCCAATAACAGCAGGGCCAGCAGGAGAGGTGGCTACGCCAGAGGCTATCCACACATTGATGTGAGCCAGTTTTTCTGTCGAAAGAACCGCAGTTCCGTTTGTAACGCCAGTACCAGAACCAAGAGTGGCTGTTCCTGCTCCAAGAATGACTGTTGCATACGAGTTTGGATCAAGGGCTCCTGCGGCATCGCTGAGGCGATAGATCAGCCAGACTCGGTAATCGAATGTCTGAGTGGCTGTTCCTGCTCCAAAGAAGATCATCTGAGTCGTGAGAGACTTCCCGATCGGGAAGATCGTGAGGGCAGCAGCCTGGGCACTGGTCAGGATCTTCCCAACAGTCAGAACAGTGCTGAAAACAGTGGCCGTTGAACTGGTTGCCAGATACCGGCGAAATCCCGTGCGATGGACATTGGGTGTGAGCATCTGAAGACTCCTGAAGGTCCGATAACTATACCCGCCTGTCCAGAAAAAAGCCCCGCCAGGATGAGCACAAACCTGGAGGGGCGAGGAGTTGTCCTCCCGTCCGTTGTGGGACAGACGGGAAAATCCAGTGCCTCAAGATACCACATGTTTCTTTTGTGTCAACAGACATGTCGCATTTTCAGTGGACCGCGTCATGAAGGTCCGATAACATCCCGGCATGTTCGACCCAACACTCGAAGAACTGCTCAATGAGATCGAAGAGGCGGAGCGTATTCGTGACCAGCACCTGGTTGGTGTCGACGCCATCATTCAGGAGTACACGGGTCGCTGGTACGGGGGCGCACGCGAGGGCGTGGATATGGGCCGGATTCCCGATATGGAGGGAAATCCTGAGCCGTACGCCTACTCCTTCGTTTCCAACATGCTGCCAGCACTCGTGTACGAAAACCCCTCTGCTGTAGTGAAAGCTCGCAGGGTGATCGGGCACAAGATCTTCCAGGAAGCCATGCAGTCTGGGCTCAGAGCCTGGATCATCGACGAAGGCTTCAGGGACGAGCTTGAGCGGATCGTCTTGGACTACCTCTTCTTCCAAGGCGTCTCGATGCACTACGTCGAAGACGATGAGAGATGGGCAGATGGAGCAGTCAGGCCGAAGCTTGCACGGGTGGACTACCGGCACTGGGGCTGTGACAGCCTTGCCTCTTCCATCTCGGAAGCAGAGTTTCAGTACCACTGGTACTACGTCGACCTCGATGAACTGATGGAAGACCCAGCGGTTGACCAAGAAGCGGCTTCCAAACTAAAGCCGAACAACGAGTCAGAATCGGGCGCCGCGCAAAAAGACTCCTTTAGAAAAGGATCGCCTGAAAAACTTCGGCGGAAGCGGGTCAAGGTTTTTTCGGTGTGGATGAGGCAGAAGAACACGCTCCGGATCGTCTGCAAGGAGCCTCGGGTCGAGTTGTATCCAGAGAGACCGTACTACGGACCCAAGACAGGTCCGTACAACGTCATGCAGGCGTACCCGGTTCCTGGGCAGGTGTGGCCACTCAGCCCGCTGGTTGCTGTTGCTGATCAGGTCACTGACCTCCAGTTGCACGCAAAGGCGGCAGCCAGAAACGCAGCCCGACGCAAGACAATCGTGGTTGTTGACTCCACGCACGCAAACCTTGGTGAGGACATCACCAACGCAGAAGACATGGAAGTCATTGCTGTTCCTGGGTTTAGCAGTTCTCAGGCTCAGCAGTTTGAGTTTGGCGGCGTGACCAGTACCCAGTACGAGTACCTGGCCATGCTCCGCTCAAGACTGGACAGGCACTCAGGCATGACAGAAACCTCCAGGGGAAACGTCTCTGGAGGAACTGCCACAGAGAGCCAGATTGCTACGGAAGCTCTGAGTGCTCGAACTGAGTATCTGAAGTCCAAGGTTCGTGATGCGACTGGAAAGATGCTCAAGAGCATTGGGTGGTTCCTATTCCACACGCCTGGAATCCTGATCCCGGTCAATCGCAGAGATCCAATCACTGGGATGCAGAGCGAAGGCCTGTTCCTGGGTGGGCAGTTCCCTGGGATGGAGGCTGGTGAGTGGGATGACTACGCAGTCCAGATCGAGCCCCTCTCGATGCAGCGAGTGACTGAACAGGTTCTCCAGCGTCGGGCCATGGACATGGCAACCTTCGTAACTGACACGGCTCCCCTGATTCCGCAGATCCCCTGGGTCAAGTGGCAGGAGATCTACCGGATCGTTGGTGAGTCCATGAACCAGGAAGACAGTGACAACCTCATCATCTGGGAACTCCTGGGTCAGATGTCTCCTCCGGAGATGACCCCTGGATCTCAAACCCTTGGTCCTGGTGGCCCAGAAGGCCAGCGGTATTCAATACCCGGACAGGGATTCAAAGCCAGGCCCGGAGATAACCCGAACTCCAACGCTCCAATGGTGGACGAGCGGAGAGCCGAGATGAGCAAGCCATTCGGAGATGAATATGGCGGCACTCAGGGTCCGCCTGGATCGAAGCCAACCTACTAGGAAACCCAATGCCGACTTATTGCTTCCGTTGTGATGCTTGCGAGGCTCGCTTTCAGCAAACCATGAAAATGTCAGAGGCTTCTGGACAGGCCCACTGTGAGTGTGGAGGGACCGCAGGCCGCGATTGGGAGTCAGAATCGCCTGTTTTGTATATTCGACCATCGGACAACCAATATCCCTACGTCAGCAACCGACTTCCCAGAAACCTCGACGGATGCAAGACGGACAAAGCCGGAAAACCCGTGATCATGAGCAAGAAACACGAGCGTGAGGTAATGGCCCGCGGCGGATATTCCAGAGAATAACCGAACAGACACTTGATTTTCTTTTGTTATCGGACCATGATCCTGCGCCGGGACTCGCCGAAGTGGCCAGAACCCCGAAGGCAAAAGGAGCTTGATCGTGCCTGATGACCTGATTCCCACAACTGAAACTGCTGCACCAGAACCCGCTGAAACCATTTCGGCGCCTGCTGTAAAAACGCCCACAGATTCTGAGGCTGTGTACACCGAAGCCTTTTCGGAAACCATGGCTGAGGATGATGAGGCTGGCGGCGATCAGGGTGATGAAGGCGGTCCAGGAAGTGAGATCAAGGCTCAAGAACCAGCCAAAGACAAAGAAGTCGAAGCCAGTCCGGATTTCGTGCTCACCTACTCACAGGAAGAGGCGATCAAGCGGGCCAAGCTCGATCCCAGTCTTTTGTCTTCGCTTCCACGTGAAAATGTTGAGGCTTTCGTCAGTCAACTGATCGAGAGCCAGTCAGCCCAAGACCGACTCGGCGCCGAGCTTGCTCGCCTCAAAGGCAGTGAGCCACAGGAAATCGAGGAAGAGGAGGAGGACGATCCTCCGGCTCGGTCCAAGGGTCCCATCTCGGACCGAATCAAAAAGACGTTCGCCTCACTGTCTGAACACTACGACGACACCCTTGACCCGATTGCAACACTGCTCGGGGAGATGGAGTCGCAGTTCAGCCAGGCACAGACGCACGCCAACATGGTTCCGGCGATGGCTCAACTGATGTCAGACGTGGTTCTTGACATGACCTTGGAACATCTCAAAGCAGACTACCCATCTCTCAAGACTCCCGACGCTCGTAAGCGGGTTGAAGATCGGTTCTGGACAGAGTGGAACACAGGCGCCTACTCGCGCATGGACAAGCCACTTCGTGAGCAGATCCGTGAAGCAGCCTTGAACGCAGCAAAGGTCACATTCCACAACACAACCGAACAAGCCGCCGTCCTCAATCTTGTCAACAAGAACAAGGCGATCGTTTCAGCCCAGCCCAAAGTCGGTCCGTCAAAGGCTCCTCCTCGTCCAGTGTCGGAAGACGACATGTACAACAAAGCCTTTGCGAACACCCTTGGTCCTGAACTGGCCCGTTCGCGGTAAGGCGGATGGAGATCATCCATGCCCTCTCTCTCTGCATTCTCAAACTTCGTTGTGTCAACCGGCAACAAGCTCAAAACCGGCCCCAACGAAATCATCAATGACGCCACAAAGAACACGTACATCATCAGCCGCTGCCTCAAAGGCATGTCCATTGCGGACGCGGTTCAGTCAGGCCAGCGGATCATCGACCGCATCCTGCTGAGCGATGTTGGCACGGCTGTCTTCTACAACCCCAATGACCCCATGAATATCTCGAATGTGTCTGCCCTCAAAGAGCAGCGCATCGACTGGCGATTCTTGGCTGATCACTTCTCGTACACCCATCAGGAAGTCGTTCTCAACAGCGGCGATCCCCAGACGTACTACAAGAACCTGCTCAAGTCCAAGCGCCAGCAGTGCATCACTTCCAGCTTCAACAAGATGGAAGATGCGATCTGGGCAACAGCCGACACAGCCACGATGGAAGCTCAGAACGGAAATGTTCCGTACTCCATCCCAGCATTCGTCACTGAGAACACGAATGGTTTGCCCACTGGTTTCACGACCATCATGGGTCTTCCTGTTGCTGGCAATCCCAACTGGGATAACCAGCGTCGTTCCTATGACCCCTTGGACCTGACCAACCCGGAAACGGGACTGGTTCGCTCCTTTGACCTCATGTTCATGGACGTTCAGTTCAAGGCTCCCCGGAGCGACAAGGAGTACTTCGAGAGCGATGAACTCCAGCAGATGATGATTGCGACCAACAAAGACGGTCGTGCTCTGTATCTGCGACTCACTCGTGACTCGAACGACCGCCTGGTTGGAAACGATCTCGGCGCCCAGCAGAGCGGCCTTGGCTACGCAGGACTTCCTGTTGAGCACATCTCCACACTGAACGATGAGCGTTGGTCCAACGGTCAGCCCAGGTTCTACTTCCTCAACCTCAAGTACCTCCATCCCATCTGGCACTCCAGTGAGTACATGAAGGAAGAGGCTCCTATGGCCGACGCGCAGCAGCCATTCAGCTTCGTGGTTTGGACCTCCACTTACTACAACTGGTTCTGCGCCAGCCGCCGTCGCCAGGGCATCATCTACCCCTCCTGATAGAAAGGACTGATCCTCATGTTTGCACCCTTCAATGCTGGCGGGGCCAATGAAATCCTGCCACTCAACCGCCGTCGCGTTGTCAATCGCGGCGGAGCTACCGCCGTGGCTATCGGCGACCTGATGTGTTTCGATCTGACCGCTGGCGAAACCGAAACGGCTGCTGGCCAGGGCGTCAACGGATTGACAGGTCTCAATGTCAATGACGCACTCTGGCAGAACGTCATCAACCCAACTGCTCCTTCTGGAGTCCTGACGAACGCGTATTGCGTTGTCACAAGCCTCCTCACTGGCGCTGGAGCAGACAACACCGACATCGAGGTGGCTGTTTCTGGAATCATCACGGCTGCTGTTCAGGGAACCAACTTCACGGCTCCCGGAGCAGCGCTGATGCCTGGAACAACCGCTTCTCTTCGTCAGATGTTGACTCTTGCTGACGCTGCCGGAACTCGTGCCATTGGCAAGATTGTTACGGCCACCGACGCATCTTCAGCAGAAAAACTCACCACGGTCATGTTCTATGGCCTTGGCGGTCTCTTTGGTGGCGGCAACACCTGATCTCTTCTCCCATCCTGTGTGCGGGCTTCTCTCTCTGAAAAGGGAGAGAGCCCATTCTTATGGCTCGAAGAACATTCACTGAGTACCAGGCGTCAGTGGTTCATGCGTTGGGTGGCCAACCTGCAACAGGTGTCGACAAGGGCGAGATCGTAAACGATGCACTTGCACACCTGTCAGCACTGCACCCCTGGAGATGGCGCCGCGGTGGTCCCGTATCCATGAGCTTGGTTCAGGACCAGGACTACGCAGAGCTTCCCGCTGACTTCGCCGAAGAGATCTCTCTGACGTACCCGCAGTCATTCGCATTCCAGATGATCAGAACGACTGTTGGACAGATCCAGGCCATGCGAGCCTGGCCAATCACTGCTTCGTTCGGGTACAGCTACTACTACGCAGTCAACGCTGGACAGACAGATGAAGAGTTCAAGGCTCGTCAGGGAGGAACAGTTGATCCTCTTGATCCGACCCTTGGTCTCTCGATTCCGGTTGTGGAGTTGTATCCAACACCCAGCGCAGACAGCACTGACGGGATCACTCTTCTGTACCTGCGTGACACTCCTCGACTTGAAACCGCTGGAGACATTCCGGCCATTCCGGTCTGGATGGACTACGCCTTTGACCTTCTGTGCCGAAGCTTTGCCATAACCCTCGAAGACGACAATGCTAATAACGCTGCTGCCATTGCTTTCGAAAGACTGATTCCACAGTTGAAGCAGCGAGACGGATCAGGCCAGAGCAGACTCGGCGTGATGCGAGGGGGCCTGTATCCGAGAGCGGCTGGTATCAGCCCGTTCTATCCGTCAAGCATCGGAGACCCATCAAGCGTTTGATCAGTCATGCTGAGGCGACTGACTTGAAAGACCTCAGCCCTCGATATTGAAAGGACAACACCATGCCCGCACGTAATCCCGTTACCAATCTCGTCAATCGTCAGGGACGCCTGAATCACCCCGTTGGCCGCAAGGACGGCAAGTGGTACACGCTCGCCTGGGACAGCACGCACATCCCAGCAACAACTGTTGGAACGGGTGGCGCAGACCCGGACTTTACGCTGGTCGGAACCGGCACCATTGTTGCTCCCACGTTTGTCAACTCAACCTCGAAATATCCTGGCGGGATGCTGTTCGCAACCAGAACCGCGTCTGCCGCTGACAATGACTTTGCTGGGATATTTCCGGCAACCGTGAGTCGTTGGGGTCATCGTATTCAGCCCACGACCAACAATGTCCAGCGCCTTATCGGTGTTGTTCGAACCGGCGCCTCCATTGCAGAGACATCCATTCGCTTTGGATGGAAGCTCACCAATGCCATTGCGTATGCAACTGACGATGACCAGGCGTTCTTCACGTTCGATACGGACGCGACTCCCTCTACAAGCTCTGTGGTCAACTGGGTGGCCGTGAACAGCACTGCAAACGCCGACACGTACACCAACACCGGAATCGCTGTGGCAGCGGATACCGACTACTTGCTTCGGGTTGACGTTGGAGCCGATCTCAAGTCTCGGTTCTACATCAACGATGTTCTGGTTCATACCGGAAGCGTTGCTTTTGCATCTGCTTCAATCAATCTCCTTCCACACTTCTATGTCATCAGCCGCGTAGACGCTGGTGGAGCAAAGTCTCACGCCATTCGTTCCATGATTCGCTCTCACTACACGGCGTAATCAATGCCTGGAAACACGCGATCGAAGCCGACCAATGTTCAGATCCCGTACAAGGGTGTTGACGAAGGCTCACCTGATTTCGCACAAGCGGAACTCACGTGCCCAGACTCCCTGAACGTGGTCGGCTTCGATCTTCGTGACAAGACTGGTCTCGGCAAGAGATCTGGTCTCAAGAAGGCGTTCTCCACTCAGGTTGGAATCGGCACTCTTACCAATGGTCTCCGGGTAAACCACCTCTCTGGTTTCCCGGAGCCCGGCTCTGTTCCATCGGCTGTTGGCGGAAGTGCGGTTTCCGTCGCTGACGACTACTCAGGAATGAGCGAATCATATCCGGGTCCGGCAAGCAGCAACATCGCCTTCGGAATCCTTGGACGAACCGGAAACGCCAGTCAGTTTCAGAACGGCATCTACGAGACATCTCCATACACCGACTATGGAGGTCACGCTCACCCATCAGCCCCCGCATCACGCTTCGCGTTTGACTTCTCATCCAGTCTCGCCATCAGCACCGTCGTCAATGGCCGGGTCGGATTTCTACTCTTCCCGCTTCGCTGGATTGGCGGCGACACAGTGAGCGCCACATTCTGTGGTCTCGACAACCAGCAGGCGGGAACACCAATCAGAGCGCAGCTTCAGTACGTC
>Ga0105051_10004973_pt1 | contig 15104 bp, 19 predicted proteins | sample FRY02_FD_78383 | JGI IMG/M metagenome (GOLD analysis project Ga0105051, IMG submission 78383) | Freshwater microbial communities from Lake Fryxell liftoff mats and glacier meltwater in Antarctica - FRY-02 (megahit assembly) | ecosystem: Environmental > Aquatic > Freshwater > Ice > Glacier... | reverse complement strand
GGATGGCCGCAAAAATCTATCTGACCATGAAATCCTGAGCACTGCAAATCAACAACACCCAAAACTAAATTTCGGAAATTTACAGAAAAGAAGTTGCTTTATCATTTGGGCCGCGTTTAAGGCCCTGGGTTACGAGCCTTTTGGCTCGAAAATCGTCTAGCGGTACACCTCGCGGCGGTTGCCGATCTTCAAGACGAGAACGCGCAAAGCGTCATTCTCAATGCTGCTGATGATGCGGTAATCGCCTACGCGATATTTCCAAAACTCACCCAGCCTGGAACCTTTGAGGGCTTCGCCAATGCTGCGCGGGTCGTCAAGCACGGCCACGCGGCCATGCAAGAAAGTCAAAATGCGTCGCGCCATCTGTGGGTCGAGCTTGTCCAATTCCCGCTCTGCGGCGGGGTCAAGTTCAACCTTCCAAACCATAGCGCTTCATCACTTCTTCGAGTGGTACGGCCTGCGTCTTACCGGCGCGGTGCTCGATCAATCGTTGTTCGGCTAGGTACAGGTCTTCAAGGTCGTCGATGTGCTCCCGAATGGCCTCGATCATGTAAAAAGTTTTGCTACGCCCGGTAAGTTCGGCCAGGTGCTCAAGGCGTTTTGAGACTTCATCGGGTAGGCGCATGGATACGGAGGCCATATTTTCTCCAAAATTCAAATAACGAGATACAAGTATCTCTCAGTATTGGAAGGAATGCAAGTCATTTGTTTTTAAACGAGTTTTTTCAGACAACACGGTTTCGCGGGCGCGAAAACGCGCCAAACCTTCGCCTGGCGCATTTCTTACTCATCGCCCTTGACCCGTTCAGCGTTAATCGAGATGCGCGGCAAACTTCGCCGTTCAGGGCGGAGAGGATAGCGCGGACACCGAAGGTGTCCTGACTTTTGTGTTCAGTGTGGTGTTTGCTGCTGCTCGATGTACTGGCGAATCACCGCAATCGGTGCCCCGCCGCAACTGCCCGCGAAGTAGCTCGGCGACCAAAGCGCATTACCCCAGAGCTTCTTTCGAATACTGGGAAAGTTCTTTTGCCGCACCATTCGACTCGATACTCCCTTGAGACTGTTCACCAGCGATGACACGGACACTTTGGGCGGGTAGTTCACCAACAGGTGAACGTGGTCGTCTTCCCCGTCGAACTCGACCAGCTCTGCCTCAAAGTCAAGACAAGTTTGCGCGAAGATGACGTGCAAGGCATTTAGGATTTCTTTGGTGAACACCTCTCGTCGATATTTTGTGACGAAGACCAAGTGAACATGCATCAAAAATACACAGTGTCTACCGTGGCGAATGTCTGGATTATTTCTCATAGGCCAAGTATAATTTATGCATGCAGCGCCTACAAGCCTACAAATTCGAACTCATTCCCAATGGGGGGCAGCAGCGTGACATGCGCCGGTTTTCTGGTGCGTGCCGATTCGTATTTAACAAGGCACTGGCGCTGCAAAAAGCCAACCACGAAGCAGGCGAGAAGTTCATCGGCTACGTGGCCATGGCCAAGCGTCTGACCGATTGGCGTAATGGTACTGAGACTCCGTGGCTCAAAGATGCCCCTTGTCACCCGTTGCAGCACGCCCTTAAAGACCTGGAGCGTGGGTACAAAAACTTCTTTGCCAAACGCGCAGACTTCCCGCGTTTCAAACGCAAGGGCAGCGGCGAGAGCTTTCGCTACCCCGACGCCAAGCAATTCAAACTGGATGCTGGCAATGGCCGCATCTTCCTGCCCAAGCTGGGCTGGATGCGATTGCGTCTGAGCCGTGAGGTGCTAGGCACCCTTAAGAATGCCACCATCAGCCTGAGTGCGGGTAAGTGGTACGTGAGTATTCAGACTGAGCGTGAAGTCGAGCAGCCGGTTCCAGCGGCGACCACAGCCATTGGTATCGACATGGGCATCACGCGCTTTGCCACGCTGTCGGACGGCACGTTCGTTGCCCCGCTTAACAGCTTCAAAAAGCACGAACAACGCTTGGCCCGTTACCAGCGGCGTATGAGCCGTAAAGTCAAATTTAGTAAGAACTGGCTCAAAGCCAAAAGGAGAGTGCAAAACACGCACACCCGTATCAGTAACGCCCGACGCGACTATCTGCACAAGACCTCAACAACGATCAGCCAAAACCACGCGATGGTTTGTATCGAGGATTTGCGGGTACGGAACATGTCCAAGTCAGCGGCAGGCGAAAGTGAAAAACCGGGGAAAAACGTTCGGGCCAAGTCTGGCCTGAACAAGGCCATTCTCGACCAAGGCTGGTTCGAGTTTCGCCGTCAGTTGGAGTACAAACTCGGCTGGAATGGCGGGACGCTGGTGGCCGTGCCTGCGCACAACACGAGCAGAACGTGCCCGTGCTGCGGGCATATCGCCAAAGAGAATCGGCTCACGCAATCGAAGTTCTTTTGTGTCGATTGTGGCTATGAGGAAAACGCCGATGTCGTCGGCGCAATGAATGTATTGGCGCGGGGACACCGCGTTGCAGCCTGTGGAGAGGACGGCTCTGGCCTGGGGCGTAAGCCCAAGGCGAAACCAGCCTCAGTGAAGCAGGAACCCACCGAAGCGACTATGCACGAGGTTTCTCATGCGTAGCACCGTAGGAATCCCCGTCGTTCACGGCGGGGAGGATGTCAACGAGATGCGCGGCGAACTTCGCCGACCAGGACAGACCCGACCGGGGAGAGCGCGGACACCGTAGGGTTTGCCGCGCACAGTGATTTAATGCGATACAATGAATGCGTGTATTCGCTTGGAGATTTTATTATGGCTACTTCTGTACGTCTCGCTCAAGAAACGGAGCAACGGCTTGATTTCCTCGCCTCAAACACTGGCCGCACAAAGGCTTACTACCTACGAGAAATAATTGAACAGGGCATTGAGGACATGGAGGACTACTACCTTGCAGCCAACGTGCTGGAACGTGTCCGCAAGGGGCAAGAACAGGTGCATTCCGCTGCTGACGTGAGGAGAGACCTTGGCTTGGACGATTGATTACGCCGATACGGCCAAGGGACAGCTTCGCAAGCTCGACAAGCAGACGGCACGGCGCATCGTCGATTACATGGATGAGCGCATTACTGGGCTGGTTAACCCGCGCAGCACCGGCAAGGCGCTGACCGGCCCGCTTGGCGGCCTCTGGCGTTATCGGGTAGGCGACTGTCGGGTCATCTGCGATATACAGGACGGTGCTTTGCGCGTCCTTGTGGTGCAGGTTGGCAACCGGCGCGAGGTATACCGAAAGACTTAACGCAAATGCGAAGACAATAAGAAAGGATGCCCATGCGCCCGTCCGTTGTGCTTGAAATGAAGCGAAGTGCAGTGCGCGAAGCGGTGAACCGCTTTCGCACGGCGAATCCGCGCGTTTTTGGTTCGGTGCTGCATGGCACGGACCGCGATGGCAGCGACATCGACCTACTGGTTGACGCGCTACCCGGTGCCACGTTGCTGGACTTGGGCGATTTGGAAGAAGAACTGCGATTGCTGCTCGGCGTTGCTGTCGATCTTCTGACCCCCGGCGATCTGCCGCCGAAGTTCCGGGCCAAGGTGCTCGCGGAGGCGCAGCCGGTATGAGCGAGAACCACCGACTACCCGACTACCTTGACCTAACCACCTAAGCCCGCCACTTGCGGGCTTAGGTGGTTAGGTGCTGGCAGTGGTTCTAAGCACTGCCAGTGCCGCTAAGTCAACCCTTGGCCTTGTGTCCCGGTCTTCCCAGGCCATGTGCGCCCGGACGAATGCCCCGTATTTGGTATTAATGCGGGCAACATCGGCCAAAGTGGCTTTGTACAAATTTTGCTGCTCCCTGAAAAGACTGGAGCGCTCGGCTTCGAGTGCGGCAATGCGGGCTTCGTTCGGTGTGCGGTTGTGCAGCTCGTCGGTGATTATCCCGATTAAGTGTGTGATGCATTCGCGGGCGCATTCAAACGCTATTGCTTCGTCTTGTGTCCGCTGCGGGCGTGGCTCGTTTGCTGCTGCTGTATGATTATTTCCAGTCATGAGGTTCCTTTTAACCAAGGTTGCTACTCCGATTGACTTGAAAAGGCGCTGTTTTTGCAGCGCCTTTTCTCTATCACTTCATCTTGAGAACGGCAACATTGCCCGGTACGAACGCCCACGGTACGGCCTTGCGGGTGCTGCCGTCCGAAAACACGATTGTGTAGCTGGACTTGTCGCCTGGCTTGACTGCATGGCCGTCGCTGCGGCCTGTCACCAGTCCGATATTGGTAGCGATGAGGTCATTCCCAATGAACACCCCAAAATCTTCACGCTTCACGCCGTCGCCATAGACCACGGCCACGGTGGCCATGCACGAATCCTTGGCCCCCTGTGCTTCATTGCACACGCCGTTACCCTTGCCGGGCATGTAGATCATGTTCAGATTGATTGCGACCTCCTGAGCCGCCTTGGTGGGCGTTGGTGTTGCGCTAATCGCCATGGTGGACACGAGCAGGGCTGCGCCTGCGCTAATGCCAATTGCTGCCACTACGATGCCCTTGATTGCTGTCTTTTTCATTTGGTTGCTACTCTCTTGAATTTGGGCCGCGTTTAAGGCCCTGGGTTACGAGCCTTTTGGCTCAAAATTGTCAAGCCGACTTGTGCAGCAAGCTCTTCAGCTCTGCCACTTGGTCAGTCATTCGGTCAATCGTCGCCTGCATGGCGGCGGCTGCTATCTGTGCATCACGCTTTGCAAGCTCTGCTGCTGCTGCGGCTGCGGCTGTCACTTTGTCAATCACCGCCTGCATGGCGGCTGTAGCGGCCTCTGCTGCTGCTGCGGCTGTATCTGCTGCCGTCTGCCCCGCCGTGAGTGCTGCGGTCGCTGTAGCGGCCTCTGCTGCTGCCGCTGCGCCTGCCGTGGCCATGTCGTCAATCTGCACCGAGAGCGCTTCTACATCCTGCGCCTGCGTCGCTGCGAGCGTGCGGGCCGCGTCCCGCTCGGCTGTGACCGCCTCAAGCCGTCCCAGCACGTTCGCTTGCGCTGCGCAGTAGGCTGCACTCCAGAGCACTTGCACGGCCTCTTGCGGGGCCGCTGGTGCTGTACCTGGTGCGACTGCCGGGGCAGGGGCACGCTCTGCGCGGATTGCATCTAGATGCTTTTGGATGGTCGCAAAGCTGCCACGGCCCACCGCTGCCCTCAACTTGCTGGCGTTGGTCGTGCTCGGGTCGGTGTCACCAATGGCCGCTCTCACGTCGTCAAGTGTGATTGGCCCTGTGTTTTGAGTTTCATCTGTCATTTTCAATCCTTTGCTGCAATTACAGGTGTAAGTGTAATACTGTAATTTACGCTTGTCAACCTGTAATTACTGATTTACGGTAAATATATTTACACCAAAATCACCGCCCGTAGTCGCGGGCTTCGCTTGTCTCAAAGCCCTCTTTGGTACGTGACGCTGTGATGTCGTCGCCCTTCTCATGCTCCGGCTTGTCACCGGCAGGGATGGCGACACGCTCGCCGTCCTGGTCAACGACGTAGTAATTTTTCCCGTCCACCTGGGTGACTTGCAGGACTTCGCCCTCTACGTCCTGCCCTTCTTTAACTGTCTTGGCGTCCAGCTGTTTAGCTGCGTCCTCGTAGGGGTCACGCTCGCGCTCAATGCCGGGCTTCGTGGGGTCTTGGTATGCCAGGTGCTGGGCTTGCTTCTCTGCGGCCTCCTGCCGAAGCTCTGCGGCTTCCATCCGGTTATTGTTTGCCAGTCCCTGAAAGGTGACTGCCTTGGCTTCTGCTGCAATGCGCCCTGCGTGCTCCGAGACAAGCTCGCTTTGCAATAGGCGTTGCTCTCTGAGCATTTGCCCAAAGAGTGGGTTTGATTGGATGTGTTGTGGCACTTCAATGGTTCGCTCTCGGATAAGCTCCGGTGCGGCGCTACGCTCGGCTCTCTCAAGCATGCCCTTCTCCCATGCCGCATGTTCAGCGTCTATCGCTGCCTTCTCCTTGGCTTCGGCTTCCCGCTTGCCCTTGTCGTCCTGCTCTTTCTTTTCGGCCTTGGCTTCCTTCTTCTTCTCGTCCTCGGCTTTGCTCTCGGCTTCGGCCTTGGCGGCCTTCGCTACGCAATCGGCCAGCTCGATTGCCAGCTTCTCCCGCTGCGCTGGGTCGGTCTCCAGCTGGTGCCATGCTGCCAGCTCTGCACAGCGTTCAAGTGCCCCGGTGGGCTGTGTGGTGTTTTCGTTCATGATTGCTACTCCTTCGAATTTGGGCCGCGTTTAAGGCCCTGGGTTAACGGCTCAGGCCGTGGTCTGGTTCAACGTCTTGGCTTCGGTCTTTGTCCCTGACTGGCTCGTTCAAAGCCCGCAGCCGACCTGCCTCCCTCTCCTGCTGCACCTCGATTTGGTGCTTGCAAGCCTCGTGGTAGAGGGCCAAGTCCTTATTTGAGAATGTGATGGCCACGCCGCGCTCTGCTGCGACTTGCACCGCCCGCATTTGAAATTCTGCTGCGCCGTTCAATTTGACTTCGCCGCCATATTTCTGCGCGGCCATGCGTAGGCCGGTCTCCAGTGCGTCGTCGTCCTTGGCATTGCCAAAGCTCACCCGCTCGCCGTGGTCTGTGAATGCCTTCCTGCCGTCAATGCGATAAGCCACGTCGCCCGTTTTGGTGTCAACTTCCCACGTCATGCGCTGTGCCGCTGTCTTTTTAGCCTCCACGAATGCACGGGGGTCAAGTGGCTCATGGCGGTCGTGGTCGTTCGGCTTGGCGCTGTCGCGCCGGTCAATCTCGGCGTTCTTGCGCTCGATGGTGCGCACGTCACGGCCTTCCTGGTGATGCCAGCCGCGAATCTGCGATATGGCTGCGCGGTCGCCGTTTGCTGCCAGCGCTGTCACCCACGCCTTGTAATCCTCGGGCTTGTCGCCCAGGCGCTGGGTGTCCTGCGCTGCCTTGATCTGCGCGGCTTTCTCTTTCACCAGGTCGCTTGCCTTGATGCTTTCCGCAATGCTCACTGAGAGCTGAGCCTTGCGCTCGGCTTGGGTCTGCCTTGCATCCTCCACGTGCTGCACCCTTTGAAGTCGGTCAACCTCCCGCAGCTTTGCCCACTCGTCACGCTTTGAACTTTGCAATGCCGCCCGCAGTTTTGCAGTCTCCCGGTTATCCGCCGCCTTCTCCCGCCGCTCTTTGTAGCTCTGCTCTTTGTAGTCCTTGTAACGCTCTTTCAGGTCGCCCCTGAGCTGCGCCCGTTCGTCCCGCCGCTCTTCCCGCTCCTTGGGGTCTCGCTTGGGTTCGCGGTACTGGCTGTATTCCTTTTCGGTCTTGATGATGTGTTTCAAAAACTCCTTTGGAGGCTCCCACGCTCCAAGCTTCTCATCAGTGGCCGCGCGTTGTTCCTTGCCTGAAAACTGCCCGCGAAACACCTTGGATGCCTTGACGTGGATGCGCTCACCGCCGTCCCCTTCGCCGCTCACCGTGTAGCCTCCTTTATCGCCTTTGTGCAACTCTAGGCCGTGTTTTTTCAGGGCTGAATGCACCTCTTGCCAGCTCGCGTTATCGTGCTTCATGATGGCGTTTAGGTCTTTGGCTGGTGCTCCCTTGGCGTAGGCTTCCAAGGTCTCGGCATTGCTGTATTCCTCCATCTTGGCGGCTTTGCCTGTGCCTGCTGTGCCCCTCTCCAATCCAAAATCCCGGCTCTGTTCCCGAACTTCTTCGCGCTCCTCGCGTGTCATTGAAATGGCCTTGCCTTTGTCTTCATCCCAACGATAAAGCCCGTTACTGTGGCTCCATCCCTGCTTGGCTTCAATCTCCCGGCAAGCCTTGTCTAAGGTCTTGTGCAGCCACTCCGGCGAGTTCGCCCGGTAAGTCTCCGGGTGTACCCGGTTCGCTTGGATGTGAACATGGAAATTCTCGGTGTCGCGGTGCGCTACGGCAAAATATTGATGGTCGCCCATGCTCACACCTTCGCGGTCTTTCAATGCAACCATGGCATGTTTTACGGCCTCCTGCCACTGCTCGCTGGTCGGCTGCTCGCCAACTTTCCACGACAAGACAAGGTGCAAAACCGGGTCTTTGCATCTGGTGTTTTCTGCTGCTACCGCCTTCATTTCTGCGGCTGCTGTTTCAGCGGATAGCAGATTGTCGGATAGCATCACTTCACCACGGCTGAGCACTTCGCCGGTGTCCTTGTCTATCTCTTTGGTGAGGTAGTCGGACAGGCTTGAAAAGCTGCTGCCGCCGTCTCCACGCTTCTTTGGTACAGGTGCCAGCATGTGAGGCTCCTATGCTGCTATGCGCTTGATTGCCTCGGTCAGCGTCACTAGGACATTGGCCGTTTCTTTGCTGTGCACCCCGTCTGTTTCATTGTGGATGTGTTTGACTAATCCGCCAATTTTTCGCAACTCGTTAATCATCTGGTCGTCGGCTCGGCTACGCACTCGTAGCCCGAGAGACCGGCGCCGGATGTACTCGGAAAGTGTGAGGCCCGCCTCCACTGACAAGGCTTCTGCGTCTGCCTTTTCGGTGGGCGTGAAGCGGATGCGTACAAGCTCAGTTTTGTTGTCTTTGCCTTTGCCGAATGTCATTTCAATATCTCCAAGTTACGCGCTGGCCGGGTCTTCTTTTATGTGGTCTGTCGCTAGACAACCACCGGGGTCTCGGGGCTACGCCCTGAGCAAGGACGTGTAGTTAAAAGTCGAGTAGCCGTAGGCGGATTGACCTTTTAACGGTGGGCACACAAAGGATTGTAGCGAAGCGGAAAACTTTGTGGGCACAACACGCGACTTGTCCTGTCTCCTGTCCCCTTTCTTCGATAGCAGATAATAGCATGCAAAAGACAATTGTGCATTCTGATAGCTATGCTATCATCAGCACGTTAGCAAACCAATGACAATTCAGTAACAAAGGAGATAGCATCATGGCAACTAGGACAGCGATAGAAATTAAGACGGTAGAGGCACTTCGTGCAAAGATGAATGCAGCACCAGAAGTCACAAAAGTAGCAGGCTCAATCAACAAGCAAGAGGCAATCAGATTACTTAAAAATGAGATTGAAGAGTTGCAAAAAAAAGGCTACTCAATTGAGAGTATCACTAACTTCTTTTCTGATGCCGGGGTAGAAATTTCAGCACCGACACTTAAAAGCTATTTGCACCGGACAAAACCAGTAGTGGCAAAAATTGCAAGAAAGACGGACGCACCGAAGGCAAAAAAAGTAACACCAAAGATTGCATCTAAGGATACAATTAAGGAAGCAAAAAAAGATGACGAAAAGAAGCAAGACACATCTAATAAAAAAGGCTCGTTTGAAGTTAGCCCGGATTCTGATATTTAACTGTTAAACACTAGGAGTAGCAAAATGGAAAAGGCAATTTATTTGGTAGGTGGTAGCAAGGGCGGTGTAGGTAAATCAATGGTCGTGATGGCATTGATTGACTATCTTAAAGGCAAGGGCGAAAGTGTTGTTTTGATTGAAACAGACACAAGCAATCCTGACGTTTTCAAGACATACGGGGATGAAACAAAAGGCAATTTGGTTGATTTGGAGGATGCAAACGGATGGATTGAACTTGTCAATATTTGCGGTGACGAAGAAAACAAAGATAGCATCATCGTGATTAACACTCGCGCTGCAAATAACCAAGGTGTGAAAAAGTACGGCGAAACCTTGAACAACATTCTGGATGAACTCGGACGCAAGCTAATTGCACTCTGGGTTATCAATCGCCAGCGTGACAGTCTCAACCTCCTGAAGGACTTCAGGGAAGCATTGCCGAATGCATTGGTGCATGTTGTCCGCAATGGCTATTTCGGCGACGAGATTAAATATCAGCTTTACAACACATCAAAAATTAAATTGTCCGTGGAGGAAAAAGGAGGCAAGTCTTTGACATTCCCGGACATGGCTGATTTGCTGGCTGACGACATTTACAGCAACCGCCGGACAATTGCGAATGCATCTAAAGATTTACCGATTGGTAATCGTGCGGAATTGCAGAGATGGAAAAAGTTAGCAGCTTTGGTTTTTGACGAGGTGGCAAAATGACTACACGCCAAAATGAAGTTCGCCGGATTCTTCAAAGGCTGACAGGGAAAGTACCTGATGATTCCTACGTTGCACGGATGGCAAACATCGCAGAAGCTGCTGAGATTGTTCCGGGAGATTCGTTGTTTCCTTTAATGATTGCTATGGAATACTACAAAGTATCTTTCGAGACTATTCCAGAAAGCATCAAAGATGCATCTGCATTCATGCTTGAAGAGCATGCAAAGGCATTCCACAGAGAAGCCGGGGTTATTGTTGGTGACCACATAACCGGCATTAATCAGGCGGCAAACAAGGCGCTGGAGGTCACTGTTCGTGGATTAAACACTGTCATGCCTGGATTGATTTCGGTGGCACTTAAAGATTCAGCAACGGCGGCAGTGGCCGCACCTGTGAAGGATGCAATTGAGCGATTTGATTTGGCAACCGCGAGGGCGGACGCTGCTGTCACACGGCTGCACGCCTTGGCAAAGTCGAATGCAAATATGTGGCTTCTTGGTGTTGTGTTCGCGGCTGTTTTCGGCGGATTCTTTGGAAGCGCCGCCAACAACTGGATGCTTTCTAAATTTGCAACCAGCATGACGACTGCTCAAAAGGAAAATCATGATTTTGGAGTAGCTGCGGTAGCAGCTTGGCCGAAGCTCAATGCAGCATCCCAAAAAGCAATTCAAGATGTTAGAACCCAAAACGCCGCCAAGTAATTGGCATTATGAAAAAAATCGGGGTAGCAACTCTTTCAATTAACGTAACGTTACAAGGAAAAAATCATGGGTGAAATTGTTAATCTTCTTCTTTGGCTGGCTGTGGTGGCCTTTTTGGCCGTTCCGGCTATCTGGATGCTGAAACGGATTTGGAGTCGTGGCATCGAAAGCCTGCACATAGTGAATCTACCCAGCACGGTCATGAGCCTGCTGTTTATCGCCCCAGGTGTGGCCATGGTCTATTATTTCCAAACTGACCAGCCAGTGCTTGGCCTCATTTTTTTGGTTCTCTATGGGTGGCTTGTTTGGAATAGCACTGTGTGGTCGGATATCTTTACCGATTTGAATTTTGGTCAAGGCTCTGGAGACCCTGACACTGACATCGTGCGCCGTGGCGCCCGTGTCGTGGATGCTGCACAAATGCCTGTCGGCATAAACCACGGTGACGGTGCGGATGTGGTGATTGGTGGCGTGACCATTCCCCGGACACTCGAAGCCCAGCACTTCCTCATCTCTGGAACGACTGGCGCGGGCAAAACGCAGGTCATTAATGGGATGCTGCGAAGCATCAGGAAACGCGGCCATAGGGCAGTTATCGCTGACCCTGCGGGCGGCTTTTATGCTCGCTTTGGTCAACCGGGTGATGTGCTGGTCAACCCATTTGATAAACGCTCCGTCCAGTGGTCGCCATTCGCTGAGGTCCGGGCTGATTACGACTGTGAGCGCATCGCCAAGGCCATAGTGCCGGATGGCGTGGGTAGCGGTGCTGAGTGGCACCACTACGCTCAAACGCTGATTGCTCAATCCATGCTTGCCATGCATCGCAAGGGTGAAAAGTCGGTCAAGCGGCTGCTGTACTGGCTCACGACTGCTGAACAAAAAGAGCTGGCCGGATTGCTTGAGGGCACGCCTGCTGCGGCCCTTTGCTCCAAGGGCAATGACAAAATGCTAGCCTCCACACGCGGCATTATTTCGACTTACCTGGGCGTTTTTCAGTACCTGGCTGACGATGGCGATTTTTCGATTCGCAAGTGGATTCAGGAAGAGCACCGGGCCGGGTTCCTGTTCATCACGTACCGTGATGACCAAATGGGCCTCCTGCGCAACCTTGTCGCCACGTTCCTTGATATGGCCTTGGTAGAGGGCCTGAGCCTCTCTGAAGACCCTAACCGGGGCCTCTGGTACGTCATGGATGAAGTGGATTCACTCGGCAAAGTTACGAGCCTGCGCCCGGCACTCACGAAGCTTCGTAAGTACGGTGGCCGGTGTGTTCTCGGCCTGCAAACAATTGCCCAGCTGCGCACGACTTACGGCCGTGATGAGGCTCAAACGCTGATTGCCAATACTTCGGTGAAGTGCATCCTTCGGGCTGGTGATGCTGAGACGGCGAAGAGCATGGAATTGGAATTGGGTGAACAGGAAATTGAGCGTACTCAAGTCAATGATTCGTTCAGCTCGAACGATGGCGGTGGCAGTCAGAGCCAAAGCGTCTCGACGCAAGTGGTTCGCCAGTCTGCTGTGTTGGCATCTGAACTAATGGGCTTGCCAGACTTGCATGGATTTGTGAAGCTGCCAGGTGATGAAATTGCTCGCATCAAAGTCGAATATGTCGCTATGCCGGATGTGAACCCGGCTTACGAAGGCTAACCTTCGGGTTTTGCAGCAAAAGATTTAAAGACCGGGTTATGCCCGGTTTTTTTGCGCCCGCAGTCTTTGCACTGCGGCCATGCTCTGCGGCGCGGCCATGAGTGCTGCCTCGCGAATTGCTTCACTCTTTAACGCTGCCGCTGCTACCGCGTCCACGTCTACAGGTGTCCAGATCGCATCAGGCGGGCGCACGTTGAGTTGCTTGCATATATGCGATAAGTAAGGCCTCTGGCCCCTGGCTATCACTGCGTCAACTGCTGCGCTGATTGCTGTTGCGTCAACCGTGGACGTGAGCCACGCGGCTATGCGTCCGTCTTTGTCACTGGTGACTGTCACGCGATGCATGTGATTTCTCCAGTTTCTGGGTCGATTTCGATTAATTCAGGTTTTGGCGCTCGCTGATATTCGTTCACGAATCTAAAACGGTCGCCGTTCCACATCATCGCCGGATTCAAAAAAAACATGTTCGGGTTGGCACTTTTAGCTAAAAAGCCTTTGTTAAGCAATTCGGCCATGCCTTTGAAAAACGCAGTTTTAGGGATGCAATACGGCTCTTCTACGGCGTCCATAAAGTAGAGGTACATCCGGTCCTGATTCGGCGATTTTTGGACTTCGTCAAAAAGAAACCTGAACACTTTGGCGCCCGGCTTGCTCAGGTCATAAATGCCCGCCACACCCTCGGCGAACACCTTCACAAACTGAGAGTCGTCAACAATCCGCGTTATTGAGTGCTGCACAGCACCCTGGACCATTCCCACACGGTCTGTCAGGGTCATGGCTCCACTGGCGACAGTGTAATTTTTCCGCCGCCCTTTGACTTGTACGAGTGCCCCGGCGATGAATGGATTTTCTTTAAAAACAGGCGCATTGCGGACTCCAGGCGCGGCGATTTCCGTGTTTGTTGTCATTTTCTGGAACTCCTATTTTCAATTTTGAAACATTTATTCCCTAAATTATACATCACTTTAGGGAATCGCATTCCTTAATTTTGAAAAGTGCGAGTCCCGGAAACCGGGAATGGTTGTCCCGGTTTCCGGGAATGGGTTTGAGCACTGGCGCGGGTTTGCGGACGGTTGCTTCTTAAGTCTTTCTCTAGGGGTCAGGGGTCAGGGTCACGGACACCCAGCTGCTTGCTGGGTTCCATGGGCTGCTTGCCCATGGCCGGGACGCAGGGCCTGCTTGGCCCAGCTACCTTCTTTAGTTTTTTTTGCTCAATCCAAAAAATCCGCTGTGCGGGGATGTTTATGCCCGAAGGGCATGAGAGCGAAGCGGAAGCGGCTGCTTTGTTTTCCTGACTGACAAACAGGGCTGTTTCTCCCCCTACGAGTAGTAGGGGGCCGGGGGGTGGTGCGGGGAGCCACACGCAGTGAGGCGGGGCGTAGCCCCTTGGGGGATGAATGCGACCCCCTATGGGGGTCTATTGATGGCTGCTGGGTGAGCCGCAGTCCTTCGATTCGTGTTCGAAGGTCTGACGGTAGCCCCGCTTCCCGGACCCGCCCGGTAAAGGGTCCTCAACCGGCCAACATAGTTGTCGTTAACCGGCCAAGGTAATTGTCGTCAACCAGTTCACAACTTGCTCAGCCTTTTTGTGACCCCGCCAGAGCCCCGCACCACGCGGGGCTTTGCGCTTCTGGCTCCGAACCACGCCATCGGCGCTGGGCCGGAAAAGCCGTCTCAAACCCCGTTTGTCTCAAAACCTCATGACTTTTTTGGTCTAGGTTCGGAGGTCGGGGCTTTGTGATTTCGGGGGGAAAGCTGTGAACAGTGATGGATGTAAGTTGGTGATGAAGAAGTTTCTATTGACTCTGTAAATCTTGCAAGAACTCCGAAGCAGGTGTTGTGCCAGTTACGAGCAATTGGTCGCGGGCACGGGTGCATGCGACGTACAGGAGCTGCCTTTCAGTCTCGTAAACTTCTGCCAAGTCGGCATCGTCACCTACGGTTTCAATTCGTTCTTGAAAAGGAATGACCTCGTCATCGCAGGCCATCACAACTACCGCACGGAACTCCAGACCCTTCGCTATGTGCATAGTGCTTATGGACACGCTGCCACTGACCGTTTCCACGTTCTCGTCCAGCACTTTGTAAGACAGACCACTTGCTGATACGGCTGATTTGGCGCGGGTTAATTGCTTAGCTGAACGGATAAACACACCAAACTCATGCGGTAAGACCCCAGCCTTAGTTTGCTCAACCATCCACTGACCAACTGCAGCGATTTCATCTGTTTCTGTTTTGAACGACAGGATGGTTGGCGGAGGGCCATTGAACACCGAAATCGTGTCGCTGCGGTTTTCGCTGATTCCGTCTACGTCGGTTACAGACGGCCCCAAAAGTCGGTCGGCTTGAGCACGTATTTGGTGGGACGTGCGATAGTTCACCCGCAAAGTTCTTGAGCGCCCTCGAATATCTACACCAAGAGCCTTCCAAGAGAACGGCTGCTGAAAAATGCGCTGCCCCAAGTCCCCAGCAAAGAAAAGTGCGTTGGGCCGCCCGCCGCTGAGTGACGCGAGAAACTTCAAATGTGCAACGCTTAAATCTTGGGCCTCGTCCACCACAACAAAGTCATAGACCACCTTATGGTCCTTGGTAATAGCGGCTGCCAAGCTACTGAACATAGCCGCATAGGTCATAAGCTTGCGAACTTTTAGTTCCGCCATTACAAGTTCAAAAATGGACCATAGCACCGTGCGTTGCACCTCAGGCAGTCGCGTCTTGCGGCCCAGTCGCACCACATCGCGGTACGCCTCCCAAGTACCCAGTTGCCATGCATCGACAACCTGATCCCACTCAGTGAGCAAAAAGTAGATGG
>Ga0105051_10004971_pt1 | contig 15107 bp, 10 predicted proteins | sample FRY02_FD_78383 | JGI IMG/M metagenome (GOLD analysis project Ga0105051, IMG submission 78383) | Freshwater microbial communities from Lake Fryxell liftoff mats and glacier meltwater in Antarctica - FRY-02 (megahit assembly) | ecosystem: Environmental > Aquatic > Freshwater > Ice > Glacier... | reverse complement strand
TGGATGACGAAGAGAGTTGTCGCCTGGTGCAGCGCGCGACTCCGACGCCGCTGAACCCTGAGGTGGTGGCGCGTGTGGTTAGCGCCGCGCAAGGCAACCCCTTCGCGGCGATCGAGCTGGCGCGCTGCTCTGCGTCGGCGCGTGGAAATCGCCTGCCAGCCAGTACCGCGCAGGCTGTATTGGCGCGGCTGTGCGACGTGCCTGATACAGCTATGGCGCTGCTTAAGTGGCTGGCTCTGTGTGGCGACAGTTTTGATCTTGCCACCATCGAAGCGCTGGCTGAAGCGGCGGCTGTACCGGCGCTGCCAGCGCTGGACGCCGGATTAACGGAAGGCGTGCTGACACCGACCGGCAGTCGCTACGTGTTCCGCCATGAGCTGGTGCGCCAGGCATTGCTGGATCAGGTGCCGCTGCACCGGCGCACGCAGATGCACCGCCGAATCGCTGAACTGCTGACCCGGCAGGCGGCGGCCCCGGCCGATATCGCCCACCACTGGCGCGCGGGCGGCAAGCCGCGCGAGGCCATTCCCTGGCTGGTTGAAGCGGCGCGCGAGGCGGTCCGACTGGCGGCCTTCAGTGACGCGCTGAGGCTTCTGCAACCGGTGCTCGAAGTAGAGGCCGGGCACGTCGAAGCGCTGCGCTGGCGCGCCGAGGCGCTGGACGCGATGGGCGACCCGGCAGCGCTGGCCGCCTACCGGCTGGCGGCCGAAGCCGCCGATGAGCCCGCCGCGCACGACCTGCTGGCGAAGGCTGCGCTGGCGCAGGTCAAGCAGGGCGATCCGAAGGGTGCGCTGGAGCTGCTGGCAGGGTTGCGCCCAACCGGAGTCGAGGGCCGTTTGTGCGAAGCCCTGGCGTACAGTGGCGCGGCTGCGCTCGGCGCCGCCGACCCAGCGATGGGAACTGCCAAGGCTGCAGCGGCCCGTCGACTTGCGCTGCAGACCGGCGACACGGCGTCGATTGTTGTGGCCTCGTGGGCTCAGGCCGCGGCCGCACATGCGCGCGGCGAGTTGCGCGAAAGTGTCTGGGCCGACTTGCAAGAGACGACCGCCGTGCCCCACCTGGCGCTGCGGGTATTTGACGGGCACTTGTGCATCACACAGCGCTTCCTCTATGGCGCGCGGCCTTACGCCGAAGTGATCGCTTTCGCCGATGCGCTGTCCACCGAGGCCAAACGCCTGGGCGCAGCACGCGGTCACGCCTTCGGTATCACTTTGCGTGGCGAGGCCGAATGGCTTTCGGGTGACCTCGCATCGGCACGTCAACATCTGCGCGAAGGCGCTCGACTGCACCGTCTGATCGGCGGCGCTGTCGGCGAGGCCTTGTCGCTGCAACGCCTGGCCGAGTTAGCCCTGTATGAAGGCCACAAGATCGAGGCCCGTGCGCTGCTGGACGAGGCACTTGACCTGGCGCGCCAGACCGACATCGGCTTTCACCTGCTCGACCGCATTTACGGCACCCGTATCGCGCTTCACGCCGACGATCCAGCGGCGGCGTTGCATGTCATGCAGGATGCAGCAGCCTCGGTACGCGGGCCGCTCGAGACCTGCCCGGGTTGCCGCATCACCTTTGCGATACCGGCGGCGATTGCCGCAGCGCGTGCCGGCGAAGTGGGGCAGGCCGAGCAGCACGAGAAGCAGTGTGCCTACCTGGCCGACGTGGTGATGCGGCTGCCCGTCTGGCACGCTGCACACGACGAGGTGCGTGGCCACATTGCGGCCTCCAAGGGTGCTGCTGCGAACGAGACAATCTCCCACTTCGCAGCTGCCGCCACACGCTTTCGCAGTGCTGGCCATCCGGTCGACGCGGCGCGCTGCGAGCGCCTCAGCGCTCAAGCGCGCGGCCATTAGCTTTGATACATTCTCGACAGTCGCTGTGCAGGTTTCACTGATGTGCCGATCTGAATTCCCACAAATTTTCCGTGCGTTGCCTTAAACGACATGCATATCGGCGCTGCGGACACAGCCCTACCCTGGTGCTTTCACGGCAGCGATCGCGGTGTTACTGGCCATGAAGTTGTAGAAATCCAGTGACGGCTTCCGGTTGTGGTTGTTGGCTGTCGCACCGCGACGGGCAGGTACGTGCCCGAAGCGGGTGCTCGTCGCGGCGGTTTCTATGTTTGAAATGCTGCGTTTGCAGTATTTGCTACTGCGAGAGTTGACACCTCCAATTTACCCAGAAGACAATAACTTGCCGTTCAAAAAGGAACCGAATGTTGCGATTGTGGCTGTGGAAGGCGTTAGCGTCGCGGTCGCCCAGTCGCAGGCAATACTAGCGTTGGGACTTTGTTCGGAGTAGACGGTTAAAACCGAGATGAACTTAACCCTAAATTTGCAAAGGTTCCAGATAGTAAAATTTTTATCGAAGTGTAGGAATTAAATTACGCTAAAAGATCTTTCTTTGGCCGACAAATGGATCTCATGAAATTTAATATACACTATTTTCAAAGCTCTCCCGGGGATAAGCATATGAAACTCTGTACTTACGTGAACTACTGCTTCTTCTCTTTTATCGCGTTTTATTCAAGTCTTTCGTTCTCAGGCGTTTGTGCTGACGGCAAAGATGCAGACGGTTTAAAAAGAGCTGGTGAAAAAGGTTTCTGCATGGCCATAGAAACCTTTTCCCCCAAGTCAGTCAAAGAAAAAACTCCATTGATTGTTGTGCTCCATGGCGACAACAGGGGACAAATGAGTGGGTCGAGTTATCAGGCACTTGCGACAAGTCTTGGTAATACTTTCGATAGCCCTAGCATTTTTATGTTGCGCCCGGGCTACAAAAGTGACAAGGGTAAATCAGACGGATACGCGAAATATGAGGATGATGATTACACCTCTCAAAACATGGAGTATTTGAGTTTTGCTTTGAATCATCTTCGATCTACTTACCTTGGCCGAGCACTGATACTTGTTGGTCATTCGGGCGGTGCTGCTTCCGCAGCGATTTTGGCTGCTAAATATCCTAAGCTTGTTGATGCAGCTATTTTGGCGGGATGTCCTTGCGACATAACACCCTGGAGGGACTGGCGGAATCAATCAGCTGGGAAAAGGGGCTCTTGGTCTAGCCTGTCTCCATTAGATTTTGTCAAACAAACTAATAAAGACGCTTTCGTGATTGCTGTGACGGGCGACAAGGACACCAACACACTACCGAAATTTGCGGAAGTCTACATTCAGGGACTGATATCAAATGGCATAGAAAACGCAAGTTTTATTCTTGCCAAAGATGCAACTCACCAGACAGTTCGCACTTCTCCTGAACTAAGTAATGCTGTCAGGTCAGCCATTGAGTACTTGGGAAAAGCGAAATAGTTAGCAAGATTGAGACTGCAAGTTGTTCTGGAAATTCTATATGCGGCTTTGCAAATCAGCTCCTTGACTGAACTTGATCCGCTTTTGTAGATTCATATTAGAAAGCAACACAAAGCTGTTCAACCGACTGCTCCCTGCCATGAGCTGACGGTCGCCGCACAGAAATGTACGCCCGCTCTTGATCGGTTGCAGCCAGACAAATTCCTGAAACAAGTAAATTTCGGATGTCTTCCGATGCCGCTCCACCAGGTGGCGACTTATTGACCACAATCAGTGGTGGCTTTGCTTCCTGAAGTAAAAATCATCAGGGTCATGGCAGAACCTGTTTTCCTGAGGTTACATTGAGCCTCTCCCTCTAAATTTTGGAGACTTGAAAAACACATCATGCAAACACCCATCAACCCTTTCAAACTGGCGCTTAAAAACAGGCAACCGCAAATTGGCCTGTGGCTCAGCCTGGCCAACAGCTACCCGGCCGAGATTTGCGCCGGCGCGGGTTTTGACTGGCTGATGATTGACGGCGAGCATGCGCCCAACGACTTGCGCAGCGTGCTGCAGCAACTGCAGACCATTGCCGCCTACCCCACATGCCACGCGATTGCACGCCTGCCGATGGGCCATGGCCATGTGGGCGAGATGCTGGTCAAGCAGTACCTGGATTTGGGCGTGACCACCTTGTTGATCCCGATGGTCGATACCGCCGAGCAAGCCCAGGCGCTGGTGCGCGCGGCACGCTACCCGCAAGATGATGGCAAGGGCGGTATTCGCGGTATGGCAGGCGCTCGCGCTTCACGCTTTGGCCGCTACCCGCGCTACGCGCACGAGGCGAATGCGCAAGTGTGTTTGCTGGTGCAGGCTGAATCTCAAACCGCACTGGATAACCTGGACGCGATTGCTGCGGTGGAGGGTATCGATGGCATCTTTATTGGCCCGGCAGATTTGTCAGCCTCCATGGGCTATGTCGGTCAGCTGACACACCCAACTGTACAAGCCGCCATGGTGGATGCTATTCACCGCATCAACCGGGCAGGTAAAGCCGCTGGTATTTTGTCGGCCGATGAAGGGCTGGCAAAACAGTACCTTGAACTGGGGGCGCTGTTTGTGGCGGTGGGGCTGGACGCTAATTTGCTGGCCAGACACACCAGCGCACTGGCGGCGCGTTTCAAACCGCTGCAGAAAACCGCACCCGATGGCAATCTATATTAAACGACCACTTTATCGCTATTAAATCAGGAGCTTCTTGCGCTCTATTCTGTTTGGCTAAAGGCCTTGTTTGATGCGCGTGCGATGGCTTGTCGCAACCACACATGAGCGCTTTGCAGCTGCATGCGGCTGTGCCACACGGCATCGACATGAACTGGCGCAACATCAAACGGCAACGGCCGCAGCACCAGCTGGTCGGCAATGCCTGTGACGCTGACAAAGTGCTGCGGCAGCACCGTCAGCAGATTTGAATTGGCCACCACCCTGCCCGCAGTGAAGAACTGGTTAACCGTTAGCACCACTTGACGTTTGCGGCCAAGCGCGGCGAGAGATTCGTCAATAAAGCCGTAAGGCCGACCGGAAAAACTGACCAGCAGGTGACGTGCGGCACAAAACTTGTCGAGTGTCAGCGGCTCTCGCGCCAGCGGGTGACCGGCTCGCATCACGCACACGTACTGGCCGTCGTACAGGCGCTGGTGGGCAAAGGCCACCGCCTCATCGCTTTGGGCGCGCACCACCAGGTCGGCCAGCACCGACGGGAAATGGCCGACCGCCAGATCCGCCGCGCCCTCGTCCAGCAGACGGCGCGGGTCGCGGGTCGTCAATGGCACCACGCGCATCGCCACGCCGGGCGCTTCACGTTCCAGAATGTCAATCAGGCCGGGTACCAATTCGGCAGCGGTGGCATCAGCCATGGCCAGCACGAAGGTGGTAGTGGCATGTGCTGGCTCGAAGTTGCTCGGTGCAAGCGATGCCTGGAGTTGGCCAAGCGCCTCACGCACCGTAGGCCAGATGCTGAGCGCACGAGGCGTGGGCGCCATGCCCTGGCCCTTACGCACGACCAGCTCATCGCTTAGTGTGTCTCGCAAGCGGCGTAGCGCATTGCTGACGGCAGGCTGGGTCAACGACAGATTGCGGGCTGCGCGTGTCAGGCTGCGCTCGGCCATGACTTCGTCAAACACCCGCAACAGATTCAGGTCTAACGTACGAAAATTAGGAGACTTGAGGGCTGGTTTCAATGGCATGCGCCTAATTTATCACCGATGTGAATAACCACAATCATTAAGATAAATTTGAATAGAACTAGTGTTAACCCTAATATCAGCTCATCCAAAGCTATTTTGCGTTGGATATTGATAACGGAAAACACTATGACCAGCTTCGTCCACCTCGAATATTTAAATCAGCACCCCGGCGTTGAGCGGCTCGAGTCGGTCATTGATTCAGCGGTTTCTTCGGCGCGGCAGATCAAGCGCAATTTTTCCGGCACGCGTTCGCTGGCTATGTTGCTGCTTTCAGCTATCGCCGCCGCAGTGATGGTGGTGGCTTACCAGGTAATGGACAACATGGCTGACGGTCACCTGCTGGCACTGTGGATTGGCCTGTGGGCCGTGGCCTTCGCTACGCTGGCCGCATGCGCCGGCACCGCGCGTCAGGCGGTACTCAAAGCAAAATCCAGCCTGGACCAATGGTCACGCAACATTGCTGCCAGACGTGCCGACGAGCGCCTGTGGGCGATGGCAAAAACCGATGCACGGTTGATGGCTGATTTGCAGGCCGTCATGACTCGCAATAGTGCGGATACTGCAAATGACGAAGCCTTGCGGTTTGTCGCGCCTGCCGTCAGAAAAACAGATTGGCTAATATTATCGTCTTCGCGCTATGGCGCATCAGTCCCGCATGTTTGATTTAAAAGCGCAGCCGGCCGCTGGCAACGTAAAAAAACCGATCAACAGATCGGTTTTTTTAATGTGGCAGCATCAACCAGGCAGCATTCAAGCCGCCAGGCGCGTTTCAATAGCCGCCTTGGTGTCCAGCAACGCCTTCGGCAAGTGATGCTCCAGCTGCGTGAACAGCTCGGCGTGCAGCGCCAGTTCTTGCGTCCAGGCGGCTTTGTCGATGCTGGTGACGGCATGGAACTGCTGTTCTGTAAAAGGTGAGCCTGTCCAGGTCAAGTCTTTATAACCTGGGGTCACGCCCATCACGTTATCGGCGCCCTGCCCAGTGCCTTCGATACGGTCAATCATCCACTTCAAGACGCGCATGTTTTCGCCATAGCCGGGCCAGACAAACTTGCCGTCATCGCCTTTTCTAAACCAGTTGACGGTGTAGATTTTTGGCAAAGTTGCACCTGACGCAGCAAGTTTTTCGCCCATGGTCAGCCAGTGCTGAAAGTAATCGCTCATGTTGTAGCCGGCAAATGGCAGCATGGCGAACGGGTCGCGCCGTACCACGCCGGCCTGGCCTGTGGCGGCTGCTGTTGTTTCGCTGCCCATGGTTGCAGCCATGTACACGCCTTCGGTCCAGCTGCGAGCTTCAGTCACGAGCGGCACGGTGGTCGAGCGGCGGCCGCCGAAGATGAAGGCGTCAATCGCCACGCCTTGGGGGTCGTCCCACGCCGCATCAAGCGCAGGGTTGTTGATGGCCGCCACCGTGAAGCGTGCGTTAGGGTGCGCCGCTTTTGCACCCGTGGCTTTGGCAATCGCAGGAGTCCAGTCGTTGCCTTGCCAGTCGATGGCGTGCGCGGGCATGTCGTTGGCGTCTTTGCCCATGCCTTCCCACCACACATCGCCGTCGTCCGTCAGCGCCACGTTGGTGAAAATCGTATCGCGCTCCAGGCTGGCCATGCAGTTCGGGTTGGTCTGCGAGTTGGTGCCGGGGGCCACGCCAAAATAGCCGGCCTCGGGGTTGATGGCGTACAGCCTGCCGTCGGCGGCGGGTTTTATCCAGGCAATGTCGTCGCCAACGGTGGTGACTTTCCAGCCGTCAAAGCCTGCGGGCGGGATCAGCATCGCAAAGTTGGTTTTGCCGCAAGCTGATGGGAAGGCTGCCGCCACATGGTATTTTTTGCCTTGCGGATTCGTCACGCCCAAAATCAGCATGTGCTCGGCCAACCAGCCCGGGCTACCAGAGGGTCCCTGCGAAGCCGCCCTGCCCATGTTGGACGCAATCCGCAGCGCAAAGCACTTTTTACCCAGTAGCGCATTGCCACCGTAGCCAGAGCCATAAGACCATATCTCGCGCGTTTCGGGGTAATGCACGATGTACTTGGTTTTGTTGCACGGCCACTTCACGTCTGGCTGGCTTGAGCGCAAAGGCGCACCCACCGTGTGGACGCAAGGTACAAACTCACCATTCACGCCGAGCACATCAAACACCGCCTTGCCCATGCGGGTCATGATTTTCATGTTGACGGCCACATACGGGCTGTCGGACAGCTCAATGCCAATGTGCGCAATCGGCGAGCCGAGCGGGCCCATGCTAAAAGGCACGACATACATGGTTCGGCCAACCATGCAGCCGTCGAACAGGGGATGCAGTGTGGCGCGCATCCCGGCGGGTGCCATCCAGTTATTGGTCGGGCCTGCGTCTTCTTTTTTGTCGGAGCAGATGTAGGTGCGGTCTTCAACCCGGGCCACGTCGGTGGGGTCGCTGCAAGCTAAAAAGCTGTTCGGGCGCTTGGCGGGGTTGAGTTTTTTAAAGGTTCCGGCGTCCACCAGTTGCTGGCACAGCCGCTGGTACTCAGCGTCGCTGCCATCGCACCAGTAAATCGAATCCGGCTTGCACAGGGCGGCCATGTCGGCGACCCAGGCAATCAGTTTGGCATTTTTAACGTAGCTGGGCGTGTTCAGGTCAAGGCCTTGCATGGCAGGATGGTTCATCTAGAAAAAAGCTCCAAAAATATGACACGACTGTGACCATTTTAAGAAACTTGCACGGTGGATATCTGACGCTTAAAGGGAAAAGTTATGCAAAACTTGCATGAGGTTATGCGACATTTTCAGAGGTCATAAAACTTGACCTCGAGAGAGCGGGAATTGCTCGCAAAAGCGCGATTTCTGGCGCTTTTCTAGCGCTTTAACCCAGAAATACCGCGATAAAAGCCAGCAAAAATATCAGCACGCCACCCACGATGGGCAGAATAATCGGCGCAAGGTAGGCCATGGACTCGACCACATCTTCTTCGTGTGCAGCAGCAGCGGGTGGCGTAGCAGTGTGGTCAGTTGGAAGGGACATGAAAATTCCTGGAAGAATACTGGTGTTTGCAAAAATTGCCTGTATTTTACCTTTTCAGCCCAAACCACTGCAACCAAAAGCACGCCGCACAAGGCACACTTCAGGCATGCAACATAAACCAGCCATCCAATACGCTCTCAGGCCGCTGTCATTCGCGCTTTTTGCGGTGTTGGCGGGCTGCGCCTCCACCGGACCCAACAGCCCGGCAGCCAAACCCGTGCTTTACCCCAACGCCACGCTCACGCGCGTTGGCGAGGCGCAGGCCCGGGCAGAGGTCGATGGCTGCATGGCGCGGGCGGCGCAGGCTGGTTTGACGCCGGTTAAAAAAACCAATGAAGTGGGCCGACGTGCGGGCGAAGGTGCAGCCACAGCAGGTGTGGCATCGGCCGTGGGTGCGCTGATCACGGGCCGCAGCAGCGACGTGTTGCGGGCAGGTGCCGCAGGCGCAGCGGTTGGCGGCTCCGCCGGGGCGGTGTCAGGCGCTTTTCAGAATGACAAGGTCAACCCCGTTTACCGCCAGTTTGTGCAGCGCTGCCTGAGTGAAAAAGGCTTTGATGTGATTGGCTGGAACTGAAGCCGCCCTACAAAAGCTGCTGTGTTAACAGCTTCTTGTGCCTGTATTCACCGGGCTAAAGGCCGATTTAGCCCTAAAAATTGGCATTCAATGCTGTTCGGTCGCGTCAAAACCCGCTGCGCCCAGCGCCGCCAGGACCTGCTGGATATGCGCCTTGCCGCGCGTCTGGATCACCAGCTCAATTTCGACGTTTTGCGCTGACAACAACGTGAAGGCGCGCTGGTGATGCACTTCATCAATATTCGCTCCAGACTCGGCAACCGTTGCGGTGATTTTGGCCAATGCGCCCGGCACATCACGCACGCTGACGGTGATGCGCGCCAGGCGGCCTGCCCGCACCATGCCGCGCTCGATGATGGAGGCTAAAAGCAGTGGATCAATGTTGCCGCCACACAGTACCAGGCCAACTTTTTTACCCGCAAAACGCTCTGGGTGTTTGAGCAACGCCGCCAGCCCGGCCGCGCCTGCGCCTTCGACCAGTGTTTTTTCAATTTCCAGCAGCATCACCATGGCCTGCTCAATATCGCCTTCATCTACCAGCAGCATGTCGCTGACCAGCGCCTTGATGATGGCGGTGGCAATCAGACCCGGCGTGCCGACCGCAATGCCATCGGCAATCGTGCTGCTGCCTTGCGGGTGCTGCGTGCCCTTGATGGCGTTGACCATGCCGGGAAAGCGCGAGGTTTGCACGCCGACAATATCGATGCCCGGGTTAATGGCCTTGGCCGCCGTGGCGATGCCGGCAATCAGCCCACCACCACCAACGGCGATGACCAACATGTCGAGGTCAGGCACGGCGCGCATCATTTCCAGCCCGACCGTGCCCTGGCCCGCCACAATAGCTTCGTCGTCGTAAGGGTGAACAAACACCAGGCCCTGGCTTTGCGCCAGGCTCAGGGCATGGGTGCGGGACTCGTCCAGCGTGTCGCCATGCAGTACAACTTCTGCGCCAAAACCGCGCGTTCTTTCAATCTTCACACCGGGGGTAAAGCGCGGCATCACAATCACGGCGCGCAGTCCCAGCCGCTGCGCGTGGTAGGCCACGCCCTGGGCATGGTTGCCGGCACTCATGGCAATCACGCCACGGCGTTGCTCCTCGGTCGTCAGTTGGGCCAGCTTGTTGCACGCGCCACGCTCTTTAAATGAAGCGGTGTACTGCAGGTTTTCAAACTTCAAAAAAACCTGCGCACCGGTGATTTGCGACAGTGTGCGCGACTCGACGCAGGGCGTGTTGAGCAAATGTCCTTGCAAGCGCTCAGCAGCGCGTTCAATATCGCCCAAGGTGATCACGTCGGCTCCTGACATTAAAAAATGGCCTTGATGACGGCTGGGGCAATTGAAGGAGGCCAAAGCACATCACGGTTTTGATGGATTATCAATGCGGATGTGTGGCGAATTGCGCACGCTTACACAGTGCAGGGTATTCCATCCAGCCACGGGCTGCGTTATGGTGAGGCTTGACGCTGTCAAGCAGGCATTTTTTCCATTTTTTGGAGGCATGATGAAAGTCAAGTATTCCGCGACTGATCTGCTGCTGTCCCCGGCGCTGAAAGACGCGCCCGTGCTCGACCTGATGTGCTCACATTTTGTGCTCACACTGGCTGCGCGTCAGGGCGCAAAGTTCAATGTGCGGCGTGACTTGAACAGTTTGCTGTCGCTATCGGGCAGGTACCTGGTGTGGCCGCTGCCTGCGTTGCAACGCTTGCGGGAATTTTTAGGCCGGCGCTGCAAAGACAACGATTTTTGGCGCGGCCATGAGCTGCTTACCGACGCTGAATTCATGCAGCGCCACGGCACCTGGCGTGGGCCTTATGAAGAAGGCACGCTGTTTTTTTACCTCGACGACCATGCCAAAGACCAGCCCAAAGATTTGCTGTCGGTACTCAGCGCAACCGGCGAGTATTTGACGCACGCGCTTAAAAAGCAGTCGACGCTGGTCGAGAAAAACATCGACGCATTGGCAAACTTGTTGCAACTCAACCGCGCCGAGCGTGCGCTGTTGCTGTACGGCACGCTGGCCCGCTACCAGCGGGACTTGCGCTCGCTGCTGGTTGAGTTCAAGGTCAACAACGCACCCGAGGCCTATGCGGCACTGGCCGATGTGGCGGGCGTCAAGGCCCACGAGCTGGCTGAAGCGCTGCGGGCTGGTTCCCGCCTGGAACGCATTGGCATGGTGGAGAATTTGATTTCCGAGCACAACATCACGGACCTGGCCGACCTGATGAAGGTCAGTGAAAAATTGCCGCCCGTGCTGATGCGCAAGTACCGCGACACCAGCGAGCTGATGGCGGTGTTCACCCGGCCTTCGGCGCGCAGCACACTGGCGCTGAACGACTTTGCTTTCGTCAAGGAAGATGCCGATGTGCTGGTATCGCTCCTGAAAAACGCAGTGGCCAGCAAAGAGCAAGGCGTCAACGTGTTGCTCTACGGCCCACCGGGCACAGGTAAAACCGAGCTGGCCAAAGTGGTGGCGCAGGCCGCTGGCCTGGACCTGTTTGAAGTTGAACACGCCGACCGCGATGGCAACTCGCTCAGCGGGCGCGACCGCTACCGTTCGTTGCAAATTGCACAGGTGTTCCTCAAAGGCAGCCAGCATTCAGCGCTGCTGTTTGATGAAGTCGAAGACGTGTTCCCGCCGATCTCCAGCGAAGCTGCGCAACTGATGGCGCGCTCTGACCAGTTACCCGCATCCGCCAGCAGTTCGGTCAATGGCAAAGCCTGGGTGAATCAGATTCTTGAATCAAACACGGTGCCAACGCTGTGGGTGACGAACCGCATAGAGCAAATTGATCCGGCCTTTCGCCGCCGTTTTGCTTACCACCTGGAGCTGCGTTCTCCGCCGCCAGGTGCGCGCCAGGACCTGGTGCGTAAAACACTGGAAGGCGTGCAGGTCAGCGATGCGTTTATTGCAAAGCTCACCGCCCGAAAAGGCCTGACGCCTGCGCAGATTCGTACCGCCGTGCGGTTTGCACGCCTGGCCTGTACACCCGAGAAGACAATGGACGTACAGCTCGACGCACAGGTTGATGCATCAGCCATGCAAGCCATCCTGGCGGGCGGCAGACCTGCATTGATGGAGTCGCTGATTGAGCGGCAGCTTAAAAACGCTGACGTGGCACTGGGCAATAAAACCGATAGTGCAGGCCGCAAAAGCGTCACCACCTACGACCTGGCCACGCTCAATGTGGAATCGCGCTTTGAGATTCCGCGCATCGTTGAAGCACTCAAAACCCGTGGCCACGGCGCGCTGTGCTTTTACGGCGCACCCGGCACCGGCAAAACAGCATTGGCCGAACACATTGCCAAGGCGCTGGACAAACCCCTCATCATCAAGCAAGCGAGCGACCTGATGAGCAAATACGTCGGCGAGACCGAGCAAAACATGGCGGCCATGTTCAAAGAGGCCGAAAACGAAAAGGCTGTGTTGCTGCTGGACGAAGCCGACAGTTTCTTGCAAGACCGTCGTGGTGCGCAGCGCACCTATGAGGTGACAGAAGTCAACGAAATGCTGCAGGGCATGGAGCGCCACAACGGCATTTTTATCTGCACCACCAACCTGCTGGACAGCATTGACCAGGCGGCGCTTCGGCGCTTTACCTTCAAGATCAAGTTCATGCCGTTGATGCCAGCGCAGCGCGAAACCATGTTTGTGACTGAAGCGTTGGCGGGCGAGAAGGCGCTTCTAACCGACGATCTGGCTACCCGTCTTGCCAAGCTCACTCAAATCTGCCCAGGTGACTTCGCGGCGGTCAAACGCCAAACCGATATTTTGGATGCAACGTTTTCAGCCGATGAATTCATGAGCCAGCTGGAGGCCGAGCACCGCATCAAACCCGAAGTCCGCGAGGCGCGGGGAATCGGGTTTGTGCAGTAGGCGTATCCGCGCGCGCTGCTATTGTTCGCTAAGGCTCAGGTACTGCACACACGCGCAGCACCTCAGCGCCATACGCCTCCAGCTTTTTAGCGCCGATGCCCGCAATGCCTTCCAGGTCACGCGGGGTTTGCGGGGCGCGTTCGGCAATGGCGCGCAGCGTTGAGTCATGAAAAATCACGAACGCGGGCAGGTTGTGCTCACGCGCCACCTCAGCGCGCCAGCCTTTAAGCGCTGCGAGGCGTTCGAGTGCGCCTGCGTTGAGTGCCGCCTCAGCAATGCCTTTGGCAGATGTTTTGGTGACTTTTTTGGACCGGCTGCTTTTGTCAGCCCCGGCTTGCTCGCGCAGCATGACGCTGGCCTGGCCTTTGAGCACTTGCCGCGCATCGGGCAGCAACTGCAGGGTACTGAAGGCTTCAGCATCGACGTAGACGATGTTTTTGGCGATCAACTGGCGCAATACCGCGCGCCATTGCGCTTCGGCCAGATCAGCGCCAATGCCAAACGTTGAAAGCTTGTCATGGCTGTGCTGCAAGACTTTTTCAGTCGGCTTGCCACGCAAAATATCCATCAAATGCCCGGCCCCAAAGCTGATGCCGCTGGCCTGCTGCACGCGGTAGATGCAACTCAGCATTTTTCGGGCTGCGTTGGTCGCATCCCAGACCGCAGGCGGGTTTAAGCAGTTATCGCAATTACCGCAAGGCAGGCTTTCTTCGTCAAAATAATGCAGCAAGCTGACCCGTCTGCAAGCCGTGCCTTCAGCCAGATTCAGCAGCGCATCCAGCTTGCCACGCATCACAACTTTGAACTCTTCGCTGGCCGCCTCGCTGGTGTCAATCATGCGGCGCTGATTGACGACATCGTTCAGGCCGTAAGTCATCCATGCATTGGCGGGCAGGCCGTCACGGCCGGCCCGGCCCGTTTCCTGGTAGTAGCCTTCGATGTTTTTCGGCATGTCCAGGTGCGCCACAAAACGCACGTCGGGCTTGTCAATGCCCATGCCAAAGGCAATCGTGGCCACCATCACCAAGCCGTCTTCTCGCAAGAACCTGTCCTGGCGTTCTTGCCGCAGTGCCGAATCAAGCCCCGCGTGGTAGGCCATGGCATGGATGCCTGCACCTTGCAGCGTGTCGGCAATCTCTTCAACCCGCTTGCGGGATTGGCAATACACAATGCCCGCTTCGCCAGCGTGTTCCGACTGGATAAAGCGCAGCAGTTGCCGCGTGGCATCGAGCTTTTCAACAATCGTGTAACGAATATTCGGGCGGTCAAAACTGCTGATAAAGTGCGCCGCATCTTCCAGCTGCAGGCGCTCCACCATGTCTTGCCGGGTCAGCGCGTCCGCCGTGGCCGTCAGCGCCATCCGCGGCACGTTGGGGAACATCTCATGCAGCAGGCTCAAACTGCGGTATTCAGGCCTGAAGTCATGACCCCACTGACTGACACAATGCGCCTCATCGATGGCAAACAGGCTCAGCTTGCCGCGTGCGTTCAGGCCGCGCAGCAAGTCCTTCATGCGCGGTGTGTTGATGCGTTCCGGTGCGGCGTACAGCAGCGTCAGCTCGGCGCTTTGCAACTGCTTTTCAATGCTGCCGGACTCGTCAAAACTCTGCGTTGAGTTTAAGAATGCCGCTGACACGCCAGCCTCATGCAGCGCGCCAACCTGGTCGTGCATCAACGCAATCAGCGGGGAGACAACGATAGTTACGCCGTGGCCCGCGTTTTGCCGCGCAATGGCAGGTATCTGGTAGCACAACGACTTGCCACCACCGGTTGGCATCAATACCAGCGCGTCGCCGCCATTCACCACATGCTCCACGATGGCCGCCTGTGGCCCACGAAAGCCGGAATAGCCAAAGACCTCACCCAGGATGTCGAGCGGCGAAGGTTGATACATCAGTTCAGTCAATTTGGATTCATTTATTTGCTATAAATACAGGAGCTGCTTGAACCTGTATTTATTGAGCTGGAGGGCTATTCCTAGAGGTTCTGCGGTGTTTCCAGGCGAAACTGGCGTTAAAACCGGTTCGACCTACATTTGCTCCCAGGGCAAGCCATCAAAGCGCCAACCCGACTGGGTGGAGCGCTTGAACTGCTCGTTCAGCTCACCCTCAAAGCCATGCGCGACATGCTGAAC
>Ga0105051_10004970_pt1 | contig 15107 bp, 22 predicted proteins | sample FRY02_FD_78383 | JGI IMG/M metagenome (GOLD analysis project Ga0105051, IMG submission 78383) | Freshwater microbial communities from Lake Fryxell liftoff mats and glacier meltwater in Antarctica - FRY-02 (megahit assembly) | ecosystem: Environmental > Aquatic > Freshwater > Ice > Glacier... | reverse complement strand
GCCGAACTTTCGATGCATCTCCCGCGCGCGAATGGCAATCTGCGCCATGTTAAGCGACGGCGTCTCGTCGATCTCCAGCGGCAGGTCGTTGAGATCCTCACGCGCCATGGCCAGCGACGATCGATGATGCTGGTGCTCGCCCCGCTGGAGCAACTCAGCCGGTATCCCTCCGAATGCCGCCAGAGCGCGCTCTCCGAGCTCCGACGCCCCCATTTCCAGCGACTGCATGAACACGCCGCCCTGTGCCTCGCCGTTCCGACACGCCAGCGCTGCATGGATGGCAATCTGCCACCCCAGCGCGCTTTTCCCCATGCCCGGTCGCGCGGCCAGGATATGCAGCGTGCCAGGCAGCATCCCGTTGTAGACCCGATCCAGGCTCGGAAACCCCGTCTGTGTGCCGCCGCGACCGCGGCCCGTGGCTGCTCGATCCGCCATGGCAATCGCCATGTCCATCGCCGTGTTCATGCTGATCGTCGGCTGCCGCTGCGCTGGCGTCAGCGCAGTCGCGTCCATTGCCTTCATGGTCTCGTCGAGCAGCGTATCGACGCCCACGGCTCGGTCGAAAGCGCCGTTCACCAACTGCTCGCCAGCGTGGATCATCTCGCGTCGCGACCAATCGTCAGCGATCGCGCGGGCGTAGTCCCGGGCGTTGATGATGCCCACCATGGCCGACAGCAGCTGCGCGATGTAAGCGGTGCCCCCCACTTCCTCGAGCACCGGGCTGTCGGCGAAATGCCGCGCCAACAGCACCGCGTCTGGAACGCCGCCGGATGCGACGAGCCGACCCATCGCCGTGTAGATCGCCTGGTGGACCGGGTCGGCAAAATGCTCGGGTTGGAGGAATTCCGCGACCGCGTAATAGGCTTTGCTGTTCGCCATAATGGCACCCAGCAGCGCCTGCTCAGCACGCGGATTGGTGGGCGGTTGGCGTTGCGACAGCCCGAGCAGCGCGGCACTCATCGGGGCCTGCCCGCAGCCAGCGCCGCCAGGTCGGCCAGCGAACGCATGGCACAGCAGGTGCCGTTGATCTCATGGAGCACGTCGCCGGAATCTGGTCGAGTCGCCAGCCATGCCGTCCATGCGCTGATCATCGCCGTGCGCTGGCGCTGGAGGTCGGCGTAGGGATCTGGCCGCTGCCTGTCTTGCAGCCGCAGTACATGCACGTTATCGGCCACGGTGCCCTCCTGTGTCAGCCGCACGATAGTTTGCTGACCGCACGGTTCTATAGGTTTTTTAGGCTCCTGGCGACCGCGCATACAGCGCCGCCATCTGTCGCGCTGTGGACGCAAACACCTCCGCTTCCATCTCGGCATCGCAGCGCGACGGCTGCGCTACATCGAGCCAGAAGCGAAACGCTGCCAGGTGCATCTCCCGTGCAGCCTCGACCTGGTCAGCAGCGCGCTGCGCCGCACCAGGATCAGGGAAAGCCACGACGTTGCTGTCGACGGTCACACGATCTGGTCCCACTGGCGGCGACTCAGCACGAAGCGTCGGGAAAATTCCCAGATCACGCACGCGTCGCCCTCGTTGTCGTCGCGAACGATCCAGCCCTTGCCAGCGCACCACGCCATCGCCGCCGACTTGGCGTTGCGCCGCGCCGATCCTTTGATGACTCGCCTATGATCATCACGCTCCGCGAACCCGCCGCGGCCGAGCACGCCTTTGCGGGCCGTGCCTTCGGGGATCTCGCGCACCTGCACTTCCATGCGCACGCCAGAGGACTCGGCGTGCGCGGCCAATCCCAGGCCCAGACGAGCTGTCGTTTGCATCTTGGCGTAGGGCAGCGCGTAGACAATCAGCGACGGTCGGAACAGCGCGAGGAAGTCCTCGAGCTTGTTTTGCAGATCGACCCAGGCCTCGCCCATGTTGGCGATGCCGCCGTTGATGTGCCACCGCCCGATCAGGGGAGCCGTCGCGCTTACAGCGCCATAGGCGTAGCCCGTGGTCAGCGAGAGATCGAGCGCCAGAATGCCCCCCTGATCGCTCATGTCAGAACGCAGGCTGACCCGAGACGACATCGTCTTTGTGCAGATTATCAGCCGCCTTCATCGTCGCTTTGCGCTCCTTGAGCGTGGCCGTCGGCCGCGTGCCCATGCGAGCGCGCTTCGGCACGCCCATCGGCACGACGTTGCTGGTGTCGATGCTTTCGTTGAGGTCGGCTGCCGCACCCGACAGTGACGAGGCTGCGTCGTCGTCGCCGTGGCGCCCGTCGTCGCCTTCATCATCGTCAGCTTTGGTGCGCGTCTCGGACGCCGGGTTGCGCGCGCGCCGCGTCGGTTGCTTCGGCGGCTTGGCGCTGAGCGTCGACATGACCTCCTCTGCTTGGCCCCGATTCCAGCCACGCGACCAGGCCGCGTGAACGGCACTGGCCGGCGCATGCGGATTGACGTCGCCCCGCTCGCGCGCTTTGCCGGAGCGAAACCCGTTTTCCTCGGCCAATTGCTCGGCGTACATGCCCGTGGCTTCCGCGGTCGGCATCTGGTCGTCGGTGCCACCGAACAAGTCAGGCTGCTTGAGCCCGACATTGGCGTTGGTCCATTCTGCGTAGCGGAACAGGTTCCGCATGTGGAGCCCCGCCTGGTCTTCCTCCACCTTGACCAGCTTTTCGAGCACGTTCAGAGCAAACGTATCGACGCCGCCGTCCTTCAGCCGCTTGAGCGCGGTGCGATAGTTTGACACCGCCGTTTCCATCGGCGTTCGCGCCTGGCGCAGCTCGCGATAGAGCCGGAGGAACGTGCTGGGATCGAGCCCACCAATTTCATTATGATCGAGACGCTTGGCCATAAGGCACTCCTGCTGAGGGCAGCGCGCAGCCGCCGGTGAGATTACAATTTCGTGATCGGACGATCGTCCGACCCGTAGAGGTCCGGCCGCAGCGCATGGCGAGGAATCTCCCATTCCGCGGAAATTACGTCGATCGCCTTCGCCGGGACGCGCACCCAGAGAGACACAGCGCCTATCGTCACGCCGGCGATGCGCGCCAGCGCGCCCAGCGATCTGGCTGAGGCGATCGCATGCGCCAGACCGGGATCGGATCTGACTTTCTTCGGCCTGCCGCCAAGGTTTTTCATGTTCTCCATCGTGTCGTTTGGCTGTCGATCGCGCCATGCGCCATGGATTTTACCTTCCGACCTTTTTAAGTTTTCCACTTGCGCAGGGTTTTATAGCCACGCTATCGTGCGCGCATCAACCCCGGATGCCGAAAATGCGACACGTCAATTTCCGCGCTCTACTGCCCAATTCTGCTCGTCACGCCGCGACTAGAATCGTGCAGCTGCTGGCAGGCGCGCTGCTCGGGGGCATCACGATTGCGGCATCGCGGGCGCTGGGATTGGCATGATGGTACACGACCGAACCCAGCCCCCCCGTCGTGTCGACCAGCCCGAACCGGGTCGCTTCAAGCTGCGCCTGGTCCGCAGCGGTCCGTGGGTGGCAGCCACCATCCAATGCAATGCGGACGGGCACTGGAGCGCCACCATAGATGGCAAGCGCGGGGACAGTCACGCTGATCCAGCGCAGGCTGATGGTGTGTTTCGGGTCTGGCACTACGGATCAAGGATTGCGGGCAGCGAGCATGACTACCTTGTCGCGATCGCGCTCTGGGCGCGCATTCATGCGCCCGACAGCCCCGAGGCCAACCCCACGCGCGCGATCAACGTCAATGCGCTTCCCCCCGCCTTCTGACCGGAACGGCGCTGCGCCGTCCGCTTCACGCAACTCCGAAAGGAATTCCACCGATGTCTGACTCCAACGCGTCTGCGCGCCGTCACAATTCGTCTGAACTCGACTTGAGCTTGGCCCTGGACGCCGACCTGCTACTGGCTGACCTGCGCGTCGACACCACGGCGCTGGCGCAGCGGACTTCCGAACTGGAAGCCGCATTCAACCGGTTCGTCGACACCAACGCGAAGGGCATCCCGAACGACTCGGTGCTGGCCAAGGCAGGCGACTTCGTGCGCCAGCTGAGCGCGCACATCACTGCGGTTGACGCGCGCCGCACCTCCATCAAGGCCCCGGTGCTGGCTGCACAGCGCGCCATCGACGGGTTTTTCAAAGCGAATCTGGCTGAGCCGATCGAGAGCGCCAAGACGGCGGTGACGCGCAGCATCGAGGCCTACCAGCGCGAGCGTCGCGAGGAAGCCGCACAGCTGGCCCGCGAGGCCGCAGCGCTCCAGCGCGCTGAGCAGGGTCGCCTCGCCATCGAGGCACAGCGCCTGGCGGCGGAGGCAGAGCGCCAGGACAGCCCCGCTCTGATGGATGCCGCGCTGGAGGTTGAATCCCGCGCCACCGCCGCGGCAGCGCCGGTCGTGACAGCACACCCTGCCCCCGTTCGGTCCGACTACGGCACCACCGTCGGCACGCGCGTGGGGCCCTGGAAGGTCCGGATCACCAACATCGCATTGGTGCCGGTGCAGTACCTCATGATCAACGAGCCAGTGCTGATCGCTACGGCCAAGACCAACGAGCGGATCGCTGTAGGCGAGCAGCCGATCCCCGGTGTGGAATTCTTCCGCGAAACTCGCGCCGCCATCCGCTAACCGCGCGCACAGCGCCACCAGGAGCCATCCATGAACGAGCAGACGGCACCCCAGCAGCAAGCCCCGACCAGGATCAGCACGATGCGGCTGTCCGACGCGAAGACCATCGGCGACGCCTTGCAGACCACGCAATTCCAGCGCGCTGTCGCCGATGCGGCGCCCGCGCACATGACCAGCCAGCGCCTGATGGCCACGTTCCGGCAGGCGGCGCGGAACAACCCCGCTTTCGCGCAGTGCAACTTGATGAGCGTGCTCGGCGTGTTCATGACCTGCACATTCCTCGGCCTGGAGCCGAACACGCCGCTTGGCCACGCTTACATGATCCCGTTCGCCAAGAAACGTTTCGACAAGTCCACTCGCACCTTGGTCGATGACGGCTACGACCTGCAACTGATCATCGGCTACCAGGGATATTTGGACCTGGCCTACCGCAACTCGCGGGTGAGCAGCATCGCGGCACATGCGGTGTTCGATGGCGACGTCTTCAGCTTCGAGTACGGCTCGAACGAGCATTTGCAGCACCGACCCAAGGGGCTGAGCGCCGAGGGAGACCTGCCGCAATACTTTTATATGTTCGCGAAACTTCAGGGCGGCCAAGCCTTCGAGGTGTTGCCGACGAGCCGGGTCATGCAAATCCGCAACGGCAGCCAAGGCTACCGCGCTGCGCTCGCATCAAAGGACAAGGCGGTGGAGAAGGGCTGGAAGATCCCAGCCAGCTTCACGGAGGCGCCGTGGGTCAAACATTTTATTGCGATGGGCCAGAAGACAGCGCTGCGCCACGGCTACAAGTGGCTGCCGAAGACGGTCGAAATGGCGGCGGTCACCCGCCTGGAGGATGCGCAAGACAAGGCGCTGCTCGATTTCGGGCGGGTGTTGGAGGGCTCCGTCAATCCCCTGGAGGAAGACCTGCCGCCGCTGTACGAGTCGCACGCCGATCCCGGCGCGGCGTTCGGCGAGCGCAGCCAGGGAGACGACGGAAGCGGCGCAGGTGACTTGCCGCCTATGCAGGGCGAATGGACCCCCCCGCTCGCCGCGGCCCAGCGCCCCGCCCAGCGCGAGACCGCGCCCCCTGCCGCAACTGCCCCGGCCAGCCGGAAGACCCCGCCCAGCGCCCCGCCCAGCGCCCCGCCGCTCCCGGCCGCCCCTGCCACGCCCCAGGGGTTCGCTGGGTTCCTGTCCGACGCCGCAGGCGATCTTATCGCCACGGTCGGCGACGGCGGCTACGTGGTCGACCCCGTCGTATACGCCAGAGGATACGCGGCGGTTTGGGCTACCACGCCTGCCGACCAGAGGCTGGCGCTCAGCGAGCACAACGCGGACCCGTTGATCGACGCGACGGCGGCCGACCCGGATGCTGCGCGGATCATCGATGAGATCATGAACCCGCCACCGGCCGCAGCCGATCCCGCGGCCATGGCTTCGATCGTCGTCGCTGCCCACAACGGGAAGCCCGATTTGAAAGGCTACCTCGACGCGCTGCGGACGGCCGCGGCAGCGCAGACGTTCGAATCCTACCCCAAATGGGAAGGCCTGCAGCGACCGGTCATCACCGCGATCTCGACGGTGACGCGCCGCGCAGCGGAGAAGATTTGCGCTGACCGCGCGACCGCTTTGGGCACCGACAAGCCTGCGCCAGCGGCGTCATCTGCCGCACAGCCACCGCCCAGCGCGGCCATGGAACCGCCGCCGAACACCGGTGATGACGCTCCCGCAGGAGAGTCCCACGACGAACTGCTCGGCGAGCCGATCCCGCACCAGCCGTGGAGCCGTAAGGCGCAGAACATTTTTGACCAGCTGCGCCAATGCACCAAATTGAGCGAGCTTGACGACATGGCGCGCAACGCTGCGACGCAGGTCATGTTCCGCCAGATCGGAGAGGCTGATGCAGGTGAAGGCGAGCGGCTCAAAGTCGTCGCGGCGGAGCGGCGCGCTGCATTGAAATCCCCCCAGCACTAGGAGCCCAAAGACATGGCACGAAAACTCAGTGCAGCAGCAATGGCTGCACCACAGCCGCCGCCCACGGACGACGGACCCGACGCATTCGAGCCTGCAATCGAGTATCTGGTCATCACCGACCTGGTGCGCCACCCGCGCAACGCGCGCACCATTCAGCCGACGTCCGAGCACACGGCGGCGCTGTTGGCTTCGGTGCGCTCGGTCGGCGTGCTGATGCCCGTCATGGTGGCTCCCATGGACGACGGTCGGCTGGGCGTGCTGGCGGGCTGGCAGAGGGTCAGCGCGGCCCAAGCCGCGGGCCGCATCCGGGTGCCTGCCTTGCGCGTCGCCAGCGCCGATGCGGGCCAGCGTCAACTATCCCTGGTGGAGAATACCCTGCGCGTTGCGATGCACCCCGTCGACGCCTGGCGCAGCACGGACACGCTGATGCAAGGCGGCGCCAGCCTCGATGTCGCTGCTGCCACACTGGGGCTGTCGCCGCGCGAGGCAAACCGGATGCGGCTGCTATCCCAGATGCACCCCGACATGCTCGACGCGATGGCGACCAGCGAAGTGCCCGACGACTATATCCTGCGCGATATCGTGCGCGTTCCGCACGATCGCCAAGCCGAAGTGCTGAATGCCGCTCGGGTCACCAACGACAAGAACCAGCGCGTCGTATGGAATACCGTCGCTGCTGCATGTCGGGTGACACGCATCTCGCGTGACCTGGCGGTCTTTGCGCACGCGAAATCGAATGTCGTTTTCGACCGCGACTGGTTTTCCGAACCCGGCTCTTCGCAGGAGTGGTCGACCACCGACGTGATCGGCTTCCTGGCAGCGCAAAAGGAGACGCTTGCGAACCTGGTGAACGGCAACGATCGAGCTGGCGTGTGGGAATGGCAGACGAAATCCTACGGGCCGGATGTCCCGTCTGATTGGCGCCTGATTCAGTGGATGCAGAAGCTGCCGAAGACCCTTCCCGACATGGATGCAAACCACCGGTTCGCGGTGACGGTATCGCCATCGGGCGAAGTGCTGGCGCGCATCTACCGCGTGCCTGCTGACACCCCTGACCCTGCACTGGTCGCGGGCTCTCCGCCCGATGTCGCCGCACGCGCGGCGACCCGGCTGATCACCGATGCCGGGCTGCAGATGGCCGCGGACATGAAGGCTCAAGCTCTGAGCGATGCACTGGAAGAATTCCGCGACAACTACGTGGCGGATCAGCCTGCGATCCTGCTGCGTGCTCTGCTGGAGTGCCTGGCTGCGCAAAACGTCACCCCTGGGGCTGCACAGAAACACGAGGCGCTGGAGGCCATTGCCGAAGCCACGCTCGGCGGCGGCGAGCCCAGTCCAAGCACTCTGGTCAGGATCGCCACCAATGCGATCGCGTCGATGCTGGTGTTCCCAGCGCCGAAGGTGTTGGGCAGCGGGCCGGTCGCGGACGAGGTCGCAGCATCGCTGAACGCGGAGCGATACCTACCGCGCTGCGACACGCCGGCATTCCTGGCGCAATGCAGCGGCGCGATGCTGCGCGAGGCTGCGCAGACGGTCGAGCGCCAGCCCGGCCAGAAGATCCCCAGCGGCGTGGCGGTGCTGCGCGAGTTTCTCGCGGGCAAGCTGCCCGACTGGCGACCAGTGACGTTCTTCGCAGCGAAGGAGCCCTCCAATGCGGAAGCCTCATGAAGATTGGACTGACGTCAAAATCGAAAAGCTGCAAACGCTCTGGGCTACGGACATGTCTACCGACGCCATCGGGCGAAAGATGAACATCTCAAAGTCTGCGGTGGTCAACAAAGCCCACCGGCTCAATCTGAACCCCAGGCAGTCGCCAATCCGCCGGCGAGACACGAACGACATCCCCCCCCGTGTGGTTGCGCCGCGGCGCGTAAAGGGGCCGACCCTGCCACCGCTGCCCACCTCTGACGCACCGCCGCTGCACATGGTCGCTGCGCCGGCTCCGCTCCCGCCCCCGCCCCCGCCGGCGCAACTGGAGCGGCCAGATGCGGAAAGCCGCTTCGCTTGCCGCTGGCCGAATGGCGACCCGGGCTCGCATGACTTCGCGTTTTGCGGCGAGCACATCGGCACCAACCGAACCTACTGCGCGAAGCACCACGCGATCGCCTTTATCGCGCCAAGCACGCTGGTGCGCGAGCATGCGCCCCTCGCAACCATCGAGGCATACGCTGCCGAGCACCATGTCGCGGTGATGCCAGCGACGGGGATCTCGGGCTTGGTCGTCGCCGTGAACCACCATCGTCGGGCGGTGGGTTTGACGCCGTTCTCGTTGCGCCAGAGCATGGCAGCGTAGCAATCAAAAACCAGAAGGATCAGCCACGATGACCACATCCGAACCGAAACCCCAACCTCCGCGATTCATCTCCCTGGTCGGGATCGAGGGCGAGATGTTCGCCATCGCCTCCTTGCCCGCGCTGCATGCGCCCACGCCATGATCGACCGGTGCAAGCCGGCCGACGGCACTGCACCATGGACTCACCACTGGATCGGCCCTCGTGGCGGCGACAGCGAGCCGTGGCTGTGGACTCCAGCCGGGGATTGGCTACGCGGGTGTGAGACCCACACGGTGGATGCGATGGTGGCAAAGCAGTGGGTGTACTGCGGACCCTGCGAACGGCCACACGTCGTCGCTGATTTGCGCATGCGCTTAACTGCAGCCGAGGTTATGCGCGGCGTGGTGGTGCCGTTTGCAGCGCCTGCGTCCACGCTATGACGGACCGCTGCGAACCGCCGCCGGAACTGCGTGCCGTGAGCGGCTGGCACTGGCTGGCGCATCCCGGCTGGGGCGATTGTCCTGCGCGGTATAGCCCGCCGGACAATCCAGGGGCCGCGGCTCTGTGGCGCTGCCCCGACAGCACGTGGGCCGACTACGTGGCGCACCGCGCAGGCTGGCGTTACCTCGGCCCCGTCACCCCCCACGCCGAGGTGGATGCGCTGCGGGCCGAGGTGGAGCGGCTGCGGCCCGCGGTGGGCGCGGGGGCTTTGAGGATTGAACAGGGGATGAAACCCGAAGATGTGCCTTGGCATCTCTTGTCCACGTTTTTCGAAGGAGCCGCTGATGGCTGCGGAATCATGACTGTCCCGATGGACATGCTCCGCCACGGCCTCGCTGCCGTCGCCGATCTGATCGCAGCGCAAGAGAAGGAGCGGTGCATTGCCTCCATCACAACCACGAAGGGGATGCTCGAGGCATTGACTGGGAGCGCGGACCATTCATGGATGCTTGATGTTGCAGCAGACGAAATCCGCCACCGAACAAACGACTGTGCCTGGCGGGCGTGCGATGAGTAACATTGCAGCTTTGAAACCAGCCTTATGCCCACCGGAACGGCGCCTTGCCAGCGTCACAGAAGACAGCTTCGTTGCCATGATACGCTGGCACGAGCGAAAAGCGGAGGCGGCAATGGGCCAACTTCATTGCGGCTCGGAGAACTGGGAATACCGCGAAGCCGCCAAGCACGCAGACGCTCACTGGTGCGCCGCCGCGCTGATGCGCCTGCACATAAAGGCACCGACATGAGCGGCAGCGACTTCAGCGCATGCATCACCGTCGTCAAACTGAACCACGAACAGGAGAAGACTCATGGCTGACATCATGCCCGCCAGCACGCTTCAGAGCCGGCCCATTGATCGGCTGTACCCAGTCGGGGTGCGCGAGGGCAATCCGATCCTGGTGGCAGTCTGCACGGATCATTCGATCTGGCAGCTGGATCAGCGTCATGTGCAGCCGATGTGGGAGCGGCTTCCTGCTATCCCTTCGGCAGACGACGAGTGAGCGCAGCGCGCACAGGGTTCGTGGTGGGTGCTCTGGGCAAACACTCTGGACCCGGTTTCCCGCTGAAGCAGGCGCTGGATCACGCGCGCGCCAGAGCCGCGGGGTGCGGTCACGCCGTGCAGGTGTACCGCGCGTCCGACGACGCGTGCATCGCTGACGTGTTTCCAGACGGCCAGATTGACCTGACATGGGCAGGGTCGAAGATCGCATGAGCGCGTCGTTTTCAGTGGATTGATCGTCGCGCCAGGACTATAAAACCCATGCCGCGGCGATTGTGCCGAGCACATGAGGAACAGCCCCGATGAAGACCATCTCCTACAACCAGCACATCCGCATCGCAGCCTGGGCCGACGACGCTTCCGCCTCGGTTTTCACGGTGCGAGGCTACGCGCTGAGCACCGGCCGCGACGCCGACGACATCGCACGGCTGAACACCTCCAGCCACACCTGACGGCCGCTGGAAAGCGCGGTCTCGATCTTCTCCATCAGCGCATCGAATGCCGGTCGGCTCTGCCGCACGCCGTCGAGTTTGTGGTCCAGGCCGGGAAGAATGCATCCGTCCGTGTCCCGCGCTGTGTTACCGGTGTGGATCAAAATCCCATCAAATCCGGCGACGCCGACCAGGCGGGGCAGGCGGATGCCGAACCGTGGCGAGACGGTGATGATGACACGGTATCGACCTGGCGGAATGGCGGTCTGCCCAGGCACTTTTGGGGCGTCATGCGGGCGCACCACGTCCTCGCAGGTGTAGCATTCGAATCGCCCGTCGACGCCAAGGCGCCCCAGGGTCCAGCCGTTGGCGCTCGGTTCGCGCGCAATCGTTATCAGCATCGCGTCGTGCTCCTCTGGGTGACGGTCATGCCTTGGTGCTCAGATGCACATTGGGGTCGAGCGCCATAAGCAGGCACGGATTAGCCGATCTGCGACCGATCAGTCCGCAGCCTGCATCGCCAGCCGAGCCAGCCGGCGGGACCAGCCCAGCCCGAATGCGCCCCAGCCGGGCAGGCCAGCCATCAGGTGCAGCCGGCGGGCGATCAGCTCGGCAGCGATCTCATGCGGGTCGGCCCTGGCGACGGCGGCGAGTGTGATCGCGCCGATCGCGCCGTCCGAGCTCACCTTGACCGCGGTCTGTAGCCACCGCGCGGCCGTTCTTGTCCCGCTGTTCACGCTCGCGTCAAACGTGGACAGGGCGATTGCCCACGGCATTTCGTCGCAGCGCAGCGGCGCCCAGTAGTCGCGTCGATAGATTTCCTGCGCGCCGGCCAGCGTCAACGCGGCAATGTCCGTTGCCGGATAGCTGCGTTTCGTGATGCCGAATTTCGTCTCGCCGCCGGGGTCGGCCGGGTGGTTCACATAGCCCCCCTCATGCCCGACGACGATCGCGACGGCACGCGGGAAATTGCTCACGCGCCAAGCCCGATTTTGATGCTGGGATCGGCAGCGAGCAGCTTGCCCAGCTCAGCCCCGACGATCTGCGCTGCATCCTCCGGGCTCAAGCCGGCCGCGCGCAGGGTGTCGGGAATCCGGTCGAGCAGGTAGGAGCCGCCCGCACTGATCCCCGCAGCCAGCGCCACGCGATCGGTCACTGGCCTGCCGGATGCGGCGATGTGCCTGTAGGATTCGCCCGCCGCGCGCCCGACCGCCTCGAAAACGGTGGTGTTGATTTGTCGGCGGCGCAGCCAGGCCAGCGCCAGCGCTCCCAGCATTGGCACTGCGGCCGCGGCAAGGGCTTGCAGCCAGGGTAGAAACGCGGTGGTGAGAAACTCAGTCATGGGTGGCTCCTGTGCGGATGCATGCGTGCAGCGACGGCACTGGCAGGACTGGCCTGCGCGGAGGGGAACACAGCGCGCCCACAGGCGCCACGTCAGGGCGCTCGTCGGGACGAGAGGACGTCAAACTGCTTTTCGACCCGGTCCATCGCGCGCAGGATCGCTGTGACATTCGTTTTTACCGTCGCCAAATCCGATTGGACTTGTGATTCTGTGCGTTGCGCATCCTTGTCCGTGACCTGGAGCGCTTTCACGACATCCTGCACCGCGGCGATGTCCCGTCGCGCGATCAGAAGCTCGTCGTTGATGCGCAGGGCCCAGACCAGGTGCGCTGGAATGCCCGAGAGGATCAGCGCCAAGATGATCGGCACGCCGATGCGAATGCCCGCTGACCACAGCGCGCTTTTCGCGATTTCCTCTGCCTTGCTGCCGACGATTCTTGACATGAGCGAATTCATACCACTGCATTCCCCGCCAACGATAGTGTTTGCTCGATTGGCTAATGTTTTGATGGCGCTACCTAAACCGTGACAATCCAGTTAAATTGGAACGGCATTTGTAACGCGCCGCCGTCAACCGCCGCCTTGAAAACCGGTGCGTATTCCAGCGGGTCAAACGGCACATACGACGCTTCGAGCGAATTGAACGTCACATCGTTGAACCCGTGCAAATTGAACATTGCGCCGCCAGTCAGCGTGTTGATGCCCGTCAGTATTCGAATGTCGACCTGGCCAGGGCTGCCGAACCCCACCGAGATCGGATACGTCTGATCAATGCCGGGGTCAGTGCCGTTGTCGCCCAGCAAGAACCGCATGACGCGCCTCTTCAGCCAGCGCACCGAGAACTGTCGACCGTCGCCCTTGTAGAAATTCCAGGTGATGATCCGTCGAAACACGTCATCGTCGGTGACATACAGCTCCTGGGACTGCACCGAATCGACGTCGTTGTACGCCAGCGAATTGAACACCAGCGTGTTGTAGGGACCGATCTCCTGCGTGAAGCCCGCAGGCAGCGTCGGCCGTGCTTGGTCATACAGGCCAAGCGCCACCCAATCCAGCAGGGCGCCGTTGACCATCTGGCCCGTGTAGACCGGCAGGCTGACCGTTGCGAACCAAGAGATCATCTCCTGGGAGAGCCTGTTGTAGGCCTCGACAAAGGCCTGGAGGTCGTCGTCGTCGTTGTATTGGACGTAAAGGTAGCTCGGGATGGTCGCGACATGCGGCGGGATGTTGGACATGGGGGGACCGGGAGGATGTGGGGACAGCAGCGGCAGCGGCGGCGGCAGCAAACTGGGCGATGGCCGCGTAGGCGACGGATGAGACGCAAAACGCGGCCATGTCCTGCCCTCCTTAGGGCGCGAAAATCGTGTCCGCGCTGGTGGCCCTGCTCACGGGGATGTCGCCACCGGATGGCTCAAGCCAATAATTCGGAGACGCGCTCAGCAGCCAGCAAGCCCTCCTGCACCAGCATGTTCAGGCCTCCCGCGACAAGCGGGTCGTCAAGATCCACGTCACCCGCCGCACTCAGGTCGTCCAGCCACACCTGCAGCTGCGGCAGACCCTGCTCAAGGCCGCGCGACGCCGCCAGGGTGATGGCGCCTTGCTCCTCGGCGGTGAAACGCCGGCGGAATTCCAGCGACGTGACGGTGCGCGGGCCAACTGGCGGCAAATGCGCCAAGAACCGCGCGCCGTTCCACCGCCAGCCCGGCAGGACATTCGAATTCGGTGCCGGCTGCACCCGGTCCAAAGCGCGCAGGTCCGGCCAGTCGGTTTCCGTGCCTGTCAGGATGCTGATAACCGTGCCGTCCTCGCCGAGGAATGCAAAGCGGGTCATGGCGCGTACCTCACGATGAGTGTGCCGACCACCGCGTTGGTGGCTGTGTTGACGATATCGGCCACAAGCGTACCGCCGCCGCCGCCACCAGAGCCGCTGCCAGCCGCGCAGGTAGACGACCCGCCAGATGCATTCCCGGTGAGTTTTGGCATCGTGCTCGTCCTGCTCATGGCCCGTATCCGATCATAACTACAGCCGGCGCCCCCGCGCCACCAACGCCCCCGACACGGCCCAGCGCGCTGTCACCTGCGCCGCCGCCACCACCGCCGGCACCGAAGCCGCCACCGGCCCCGCCTGCCCCGCCATTGGCCGCTGAGCCTGCGCCGCCGCCTCCGCCTCCGCCACCGGGGCTGCCATTATCGGGGTTAATTGGCTGCACCGCATTGCCGCTACCTGCGGTGCCAACCGTGGCAACGGCGCCGCCGCTCGGGGCAATAAACGCTGAATTGACGTAGGCGGGGCCGCCGAAGCCACCAGCAATCGCAGTGCCAGAGGTAAATCCTCCCCCGCTGCCGCCACCAGAGTTGCCCAAATAGGAAGTTCCTCCTGTGAAAGATCCGCCGCCAGCGCCTCCGCCGCCGCCTCCTCCGCCTCCGCGCACGGTATTACTCGCGATATTACCGGGAGCGCCTAAGCCCCCATTGCCTAAACTGGCCACCCCTGCACCACCGGCCGCATTGGTGCCGAACAGACTAGTAAAACTGACAAATCCGCCGCCACCACCACCACCGCTGGCGCTGCCCAGCACCCCAGGCGCCCCACCACCACCGCCGCCCGCATAGGCCAGCGTGCCGAAGCTAGTCACCCCACCGCGCTCACCCTGCCCGGCAATCGTGCCACCAGTCGGCGTTACGCCAGACTGCCCGCCGGCAGCCGTCGCGCCGACGATGACCGTCACGCTGGCCGGCACGTCAGATGCATTGAACAGCATGTAGTTACTGCCGGCACCGCCACCGCCGGCACCACCGGAACCCGACCCGGCCGCGTAGGTGCCGCCGAAACCGCCAGCCCCACCGGAGCCGACAGCAAACACGCTGAACTCCCTCGCACCAGTCGGCCTGGTGAATGTGAAGGTGCTGTCCGACGCAGCAAGCTGAATGAACCCGCCCACCAGCAGGATCGAGGTAAGGTTAGTGCCGTCCGATTGGATGATCCGCGTGTCGCCAGGATACACCGCCGGGTTGACCACACCGTCCAGCGTGCCGCTAATAGCGAGCCTCTTAGTTGCTCCTGTGG
>Ga0105051_10004966_pt1 | contig 15117 bp, 13 predicted proteins | sample FRY02_FD_78383 | JGI IMG/M metagenome (GOLD analysis project Ga0105051, IMG submission 78383) | Freshwater microbial communities from Lake Fryxell liftoff mats and glacier meltwater in Antarctica - FRY-02 (megahit assembly) | ecosystem: Environmental > Aquatic > Freshwater > Ice > Glacier... | reverse complement strand
CGCTAGTCGAGCGCTTGTTTTTCTCGATGTGTTGAATTACGAACGGTACGAAAGGGGCGCTGCTTTGCCAAGCAGCGCCCCTTTTTTTGCCCACAACTGACAGGAGTCTGCTCTATGCGATTGCAGAAAAAAGTAGGGGTTTTCGCTATTGTATCGGTCTATCTGGGCTTCAAAACTCTGGTTTCTTTTAGGCCGCGGTTGATTAGAGTTTCGAGCCACGCCGGATGAACTGCGCGAGTTTCGCGAAGAGGTCCTCGTGGATGAAGCGCGTATTCACGTTCTCGTAGACGCGAATGGGACGATACTGTCCGGTGTGGAGGTAGTGCATCTGCTGGTCAAATGTGGGCGCGGGCCGCCACGAAAATTGGCCGCATTCGGGATCCAGGATGATGCCGATGCAAGGGGAATCGCCCAGAGAGCGGTATTCCATCTCGGGGCGCGTCCTGGCGTTGTGCTCGATGAGTTGATCAATCAGGTACTTGCCGATTGCGCCCTGGGTATACATTTTCTCGATCAGCTCGGCGTAGGTGACGCCCATCGTCCGGTACGTACTTCGGGGCACCTGCCAAACCTCCAGATTCGACTTCATCAGCACATTGGCAGCGTGAATATCGTTGGAGAGGTTATATTCCCGGCCCCCGCTGGGCCAGGTTCCGCCACCGATCCAGATCACGCGAATGCCTCGGTTTTCGATCTGTGGTTCAAGCAGAAGGGCTGAGGAGATGTCTGTCACTGGCCCGTAGAAGGCGATGTGCAGGGGCCTTTTATCGTCCTTCATGGCCTCCTGGATGATCAGTTGGGCACCGGGTGAGTCCACGGGCGTCGATGCATCCGGCATGGCGTGGGTTGCGCCGGCATCGACTCGGACCTGGTCTTCCAGGCCCATCAGGCGCAGGAGCAGCATAGTCTCATCATAACTATCCTGCATACTGGTGGCCGACTTGCCCGTTCCAAAATGGGCGGGAATGATGCCGTGTAGCTCGAATGATGGAGTCAGCACGGCGTGTACGATGGCGTACTGATCGTCGGCCTCGTTCTTGGCGTCTGTGTTGATAATAACGCGCTGCTTGACCTCGGGCGGGTATGCCACATCAAAAACTGTAAATTCACTCATTGGTTAATCTCCTTTATCCTGAAAATAGCCACTGATGAACGCTGATAAACACGGATAAAATCTGCGTAATCTGTGGTTTCTGCGTAATCTGCGTCCTATTTTCATTGCTGGTTGTGCCCAATCGGGCATGGAAACTGATTTGATAGTTCGTTCTTACCCTTCGTGGTGATACACATCCCACCCTAAATAATTCTCAAACGCCTCGGCCAACACGCTGGCCACGTTGGATTGGCTCATGGCGGCGTGGTGGGCAAAGCCATTTTTGCAGATGTAGCGCATGAGTTTCTGCAACCCAGCGACTTCGACCACGGCACGGGTTCCCGACATTGCCGAGAGGTAATCGTCGGTGAACCGCCCCTCGCCCACGTAGGTGTTGATGCGGCCATTGCGGTCGTCAGTATCAATGCGGGCATAGGTCATCGGCCCGGCATCGGTGCGTCCATCGACCGCCCCCCACGTATTCTCCATACCGAGGGTACTGCCCAAGACTTCGGCGGCCACAATCTGGATTTCTGGCACAAAGCTCTTGGCCCAGTTGCCGCAGTGGTAGTAGATACATTTGTCTGGCTCGTTGTTGTAGCTGTTGTTCCAATCGACCAACGCGCTGGGTTTCCCCGATGCCAGTTGCAACGCATACATGGAGGCCACGCCCGCAATGTCAACCTCACAGGCGCTGGGCATGAGCTTCTCGCTCATCATGCTCATAATTGTGCAGACGTTGATGCCGTAATTGTGCTGGAGCGAACTCCAACACTGGATGGCGGTGGCATCAATGTCATTCTCGTCCATCCAGTCGCCCAGCACAATGCCGAGCTTGGCCATCAGCGTCAATGCGGGGGGCGGTGCGCTATCGGCGTTGGCATAGGCATGGATCTCCTCCAACTTGGCGCGCACCCGTTGGTGATCATCACCCAGCTTTTGGGCCTGACCAAAGACTTCTGAGAGGTCCAAAGTGGTTACATCAATGCCCGACGCTTCCAGGAGCTTTTCGCTATAGCGCACGGTCTTGAAGGCATCGGGTCGCGCGCCGACTGCACCCAAACGGGCGCGTCGCATACCCTTGACCGTCTGGCAGAGGCTCACAAACTTGCGCAATTCATCCTTGAACTCGTCGGATTGGGGATCGACCGTATGGCTCTGGGTGATGCTGTAGGGAATGCCGTACTGGTAGAGGTTGTTGCAGACAGAGATTTTGCCGCAGAAGGCATCGCGCCGGTTGGAGGTGGAGAGATCGCTGATATCGTCGGGGAAGGCGTGAACCAGCACAGGCACGTTGAGGTCGGCCAGACGCAGGGCATCGGCCACGCCTTTTTCATCGCCAAAGTTGGGCAGCGCCACCAGGACGCCGTCGATCTTGTCCCGATTTTTGCGGAAGAGTTCGGCACACTTCTGGGCATCGCTCCAGGTTTCAACTGCGCCCAAGGTGGTCGTCGCTTCGTCGGGAACTACGCTATCCACATCCCAGCGCTTTAGTAACTTCAATATTTCCGTGCGGCCTTCCGTGACAAACTTGTCGGGGAAGAAGGCCCGGTTGCCAACAATGACGGCCAGCGTCGTTTTGTTCATGGTTTGGTCCTTTGGGGAAAATTGTAAATCAGACTGGTTATTTTTCTGTTAACAAACGTTCCGCCGTATACCGATCGGTAATCAGTACGTTGATCCAGCCGCCCCGCAACGCCCCGCGAATGGCCGGTATCTTGCGTTCGCCGCCAGCGATACCAACCGCCCGCTGGATATTGCGCAATTGTTCAAGACGCAGGCCGATCACCCGGTCATTGAGCGATGTGGATACAGGCTCCCCCTGCCCATCGTAAAAGCGCAGGCAGATATCCCCCACAGCCCCCTGTGTTTGTAGATGCGCCAGTTCCTGGGGTGAAAAGCTGTTGCCAGAGCTGGCCAAAAGCGCCGATGGTTCAACCGAGCCAATCCCCACCAAAGCGAGGGTGATGTTTGCAAAAAGGGCGAGGGTCTTCTGGATAAACTGATCTTCGAGCATGACACGCATACTTTCTGCCGAACCAACCACACCCGGTGCGGGCAACGAATGGACCTCGCCATTGATCAGTGTAGCCAGCCGTCCAGTCAGGCGATTGGCGTGGGTTTCGGCGGCGGGGTTGCCCATGCCGCCCAGAACCTGTACAACGTGTGCTTCGGTCTGGCGTGAGATGGGGTGCATGGCGTCGACCATTGCCAGCAGCGTACCGCTCCAGGATGAAATCCCGATCACCTCGCCCTGTTTGAGCGTTGTCTCTACATAGTAGGCCGCGGCAGCACCGATTTCGCGCATGGGATCTTCTTTTTGTACACAGTCCACTACAATCGCGTCTTTGAGTTTATAGGTACGCTGAAGCTGATCTTCCAAATCGGGGTACGCGCCCGCCGGTACAGAAATCACGGTGCGCACAATGCGTTCGCCTTTCGCCTTCTTAAGCAGACGGGAAACAGTCGCCTGTGAAAGGTCAAGTTGGTCGGCAATATCTGTCTGTTTATAGTCGCGTTCATAGTAAAGACGCGCGACCTTGGTCATTAATCGTAGTTCATCAATACGAGCCATGTAGATACCCTGTCCACATCTGTTTAAGGTACAGATGAGTGAGCGGATATTGTTCAAGCAAAGTGACAATAAACCTCTCGCCCATCCGCTTTCTTAATGGCTGGTGGACGTTCATGGGTACACTTCTCTTCAGCGATGGGGCAGCGATTGTGGAAACGGCAACCGGTCATTTGAAACTCTTTGGACTCGATGTCAGACAGTTTGATCGGTTGTCGCTGCCACTTCCGTCCGATGGCGGGGATGGAATCCAGGAGTAGTTGGGTGTAGGGATGCTGTGGGTCTGTGAGGATAGACTTTGCAGGACCATATTCAACGATGGTTCCCCGATACATAACTGCGATGTAATCGCTGACGTAGTAGGCCGTAGCCAAATCGTGGGTGATATAGAGAAAGCTGGTTTTGTAATCCTGCTTGAGCGTCAGAAAAAGATTGATGATATTCATGCGCAGTGACGCGTCGATCATGCTCACTGGTTCATCGGCAATAATGATGCTGGGGCGTGGGATCAGCGCGCGGGCGACTGATATGCGCTGCAACTCGCCACCAGAAAATTGGTTGGGATATTTGCCGCGCACGTCTGCATACGTAAGGCCCACCGACGTTAATGCTTCGTCAATTGCGCTCTCAGCATCCGCCTGGCTCATCTGATTGACACGGGTGGCTGTTTCCAGCAAATATAAATCAACAGGGCGGTAGCTGCTGAAAGCTTCAAAGGGGTTCTGGAAAATAGGTTGCACCGTGCGCAGGAATGCTTCTTTGACGGGCTTGACCCCTGGACCAGCCACCAATTGATCAGAGACGATGGCTTTGCCGGAGCTTGGGTTGATCAGTCGTAGAATCACCTTGGCTAAGGTTGTCTTGCCACTGCCTGACTCGCCCACCACGCTTACAATAATCGGCTCGTCGCTTTGGATATTGAGATTGACATCGTCCAGCGCATTAATACGCACTCGATTGAAGAGACCGCCCAATCGGTATACTTTGTTGAGGTTTTCCGTCTGTAAAACAGTTTTCATAGCGCCATTGGTAGTCATCTATACGTTATCCCCGGCATAATGGCAGGCGGCAAAATGGCCTAGTCTATACTCGATGAAGGCTGGCTCCTCATGCTTACACAACTCAGTCGCCAACGGACAGCGATCCGCAAAGCGACAGCCTTTCAGATCATCCCACAGGCTGGGCGGACGTCCGCTTACGCCTTGCCGAAGGTGGTCATCACCGATGGTGGGCAGGGACTCAGTCAGCATCTTTGTATAGGGGTGCAGCGGCTTTGCGAAAATCGTCTCCGAATCGCCAAACTCAACGACTTTGGCGGCGTACATGATCAGCATTTTGTGGGTGATCTGATAGTGGACGCCCATGTCGTGGGAGACAAAGAGAATTGTGTTCTGCATCTCCTCCTGCAAATCCAACAGAAGCATCAGAATGCCCTTTTGCACCACCACATCCAAGGCCGTGGTCGGCTCATCGGCCAGGATGATGGCTGGCTGAAAAAATGTTGCCATCGCCACCATAATCCGTTGCCTCATTCCGCCCGAAAGTTCGTGCGGGTAGGCGTCAATCGCTTCTGGCGGCAAGTCCAACTTCTGGACGTATTCCCGTATGCCTGCCAGTACTTCCGCCTCGTTCGTGCCCGCATCCAGAAAGTCCACAAATTGCTTGCGGATACGGATCACCGGATTTAGCGAGCTCATAGAGCTTTGTGGGATATAGGAGATGCGACGAAACCACTCCTTTTGGATGGTCTTGCTCGTCACTTCTGCCCCGCTGGCGTCAGGAAAGCCATACTGAATTCCCCCCTCGGCCAGTTCAAGCGGATACGCCAGATCACCGTAGATTACCTTCATCAGGGTCGATTTGCCGCAACCCGATTCTCCAGCGATACCCACAATCGTACCGTCCGGGATCTCAAGATTGACCCCTTCTACAGCCGTTACCTGACCGCGCACGGTCGTATACTTCGCGACAAGATTGTTCAGCTTGATCATGCGTGTCCTCGCCTGGCTGCAAAAAGTTCGTTGTATCCGGTTGATGTCAGGAACAGCCCCAGAAAGAGCAGGACCGTAGCAACAACAGGCGCAATGATCCAGGTATATTGGCCGGTAAACAAGGCATTGTAGCTCAATGCCCAGAAGATGATTGAACCGAGGGTGGGAATTTCGACCTTGGACAAGCCAATCACTGCCAGTCCTGCTTCCGTATTGATCACCCAAAGGATGGCATTGATAAAACTAACGACCATGTAGGCATATACATACGGAAATACCTCTTTGAAGACGATTTCCGGCGTTGTGGAACCGGAAAACTTCGCCATGCTGATGAATTCCCGTTCACGAAGGGAGAGAGCCATGGATCGAACCGTGCGCGCACCCCAAGCCCAGCCAAAGATCACAAGGATAATGCCTACCGTCCAGAAGGAGGTGTTTCCCCGCACGAGTGTCGCTAACACGATCAGAATCGGGAACAGCGGGATGGCAATCACGGAATCAGTCAGCGTCATAATCGCCCTGTCAGTCCAGCCACCTATATAGCCTGAAAGTAGCCCCACCGAGCCAGCAATAAAGGTCGTGAAAATACTTACCGTAACCCCAAGCATCAGCGAATTGCGGATAGCGTAAACCAGAAACCAGAACGTATCCTGACCCAGGCTAGTAGTCCCCAACAGATGCTCAGCGCTAATCGACATATTCTTTGGGTATGTGCCATGCTTGGTTGGGTCAACTTCGTTAAAAAAGGGTAGGATAAGGCTACCAAAGACGAAGATCGCAAGGATGGTGAGCCCAATTCTCAAACGATTATTCATTTTCATAGCATTTACCTGAACCGAATCCTTGGATCAAATAGTGGATATAACAAATCTATCACGAGCACAGCTGTGGCGACGGCAAAGATAGATACGGTAATGGTGCCATACATCATATTGTAATCACCGGCACCTGCGGCACTGCGCATCAGCAAGCCCATACCAGGATAGGAGAAGAGAATCTCTGTGAGCAAGGCACCGTTGAAAATTGCCCCCAAAGAGAGCGAAAGCCCGGTAATTTGCGGCAGAATCGAGTTGCGGAAGACGTACGTAGTCATGATCGTTCGTCCCTTCGTCCCTTTCAGCCTGGCAAAGTTCACATAGCCTTCTTCCTTATTTGCAAAGGCCAGCGCCTTCATGCTGAGAATGTTCCAGCCCAGGCTGGCGATGACAATGGTCAGCGCGGGCAGAAACGAATTATAGAGAATGACCTGTATCTTCGCGAACGTCAACGGCCCCGGACGAACGGTTGTCGTTAGAGGAAAGATGGGCCATACGTACGCTAACGTGAGTATCAGAACGAGTGCCACGATATAATATGGTATCGGGTAGATCAAGACGCCGATAACCTCCATCGTGTTTGCAGCCTTGCTATCATGAAAGTAACCCGCGACTAAGCCAATCATATTGCCCAGCGTCCAGGCAATCACGGTTGTTACCACCAGTAATCCCAATGTCCACGGCAGCGCTCTAAAGATGAACTCTAAGACCGGTGTCGGAAACGCTGAAAAGGAAGGTCCAAAATCGAAATGCAGGACAACGCGCTGAATATAACCCAGATACTGCGAAAAGAGATTGCCCTCAAGGCCATAAATCTGGCTGAGTGTCTCGCGCATTGACGCTATTTCCTCAGGCGAGAGAGACTGTCCAGCCTGGGACTGGAGTTCATAAATATAGTTCTCAATTGGATCGCTGGGCATTAGCCTGGGCAAAAAAAAGGTGACGGTTATACCGATAAACAGCACCATAAAATACGACATGACCCTGCTGCCAACATACTGTAATAATCCCATACCTCACTCCATGTACGTATCGGCGGGAGCAGCCCAATCGGGCTGCTCCCTTGTGGATTCGATACTCACTAATTTCCTGTTGGCTGAATATTGGCGACCATCTCTTTGGCAGAACTCCACCAGGAGTAGGGTACGGCGTAGTAGTTATCTGCCTTGGGAAAGCCCGTCCAGTAGTATTCATTGGTGGGGATCGTGGTCGGAATGTTCATCATATTAATCCAGGACATATCCTTGATGAATTCCTGCATGATCAGACGGCCATTTTCATAGAACTCTTCCGAATCCTGTTCCATTGATTTGGATGCCTCAACCAACGCATATACGGTTTCGTTATCCCACTGTTGGCGGTTGCCATCATTCTTTTCCTGAGAATCAGCTGGCTTGATATGGCCAGGTTCAAGCTCCCGCCAGGCACCCAACCAGCTTGGGGTAAAGACACAGTTGGTCCACATTAACTGTACTTCGCGCAGCGCATTGACCCGTTGAATCGTAGAACTCTCTGCGCTATCGACCTGCTGTACATTCACCTGAATGCCCCCAGCCCGCCAACCGTCGGCAAGCGCGAAGCCAATCCGCTGCATGACCTTGTTCCAGTCACCGGGAATGGTCAATTGTATAACCCACTCTTCACCACTGGGCAGCAACCAGTTCCCATCGGCATTCTTGGTAAAGCCTTGCCCTTCCAGCAACTTTGCAGCCTCATCCAGATCGTAATTCCACCAGCCAAGGCCAAATGCTGTAGTGCCTTCGGGGATGTCCGTTGCACCGCTTGCTGCGAGTTTTTCCGCGAGTTGTGCACCGAAATCCGGGTTAAATGGCTTGTAACCATCGTCCAGGGCAAATTCTTCCAAGAACGACATCAGGGGATCAAGGTAGATGGGGCGGAGAATCTGGGTATCGGCCATGGGCAACGCCGATACGATCATTTCACCGTTTACGGCGTTCATGCCAATTGTCTCCAGATCGATGGATAGGGCCATTGCCCAGCGCACATCCAACAAGTCATAGGGCGACTTTTGCATGTTCATCAGCAGACCATAAATACAGGCATCATCCATGTTGTGATACGGCATGGTGGGCGAGAAGGTTGTCACCTTATCATTACGACTCTGCACAGCTTTGATAGAGTCGGGACTCATAAAGGTGTCAACATCATACGCGTTCTGGGTGAAGGAGAGAGAGCGGGTCTCTTCAGGACCGAAATCCTTGTAGAGCACATATTTGGGCATAAAGCCATCTTCATCTAAGTCCGCCCACGCCGAACGTTCCCAATCTTCACGCAGTTGCCACAAAATCCAGAAGCCGTTTTCATCAAATTCCTTGACGGTGTATGGCCCCAGTACAGTCGGGTTGGTGTTTTTCGTTTCGCAGGGGTTATCTAGTGCCTCAAAGACATGTTTGGGCAGGGGCACCAAATTTGCTCCCCAGGTGCGAACACCCAAGTTTTGTTGGATGTCGTAAGCTGGTTTCTGCGTCTCGACTTCAAACGTGTAGTCGTCAATTTTCTCCCAGCCGCCCTCTTTTACATAATTGATAACCCCACCGACACGTGTCGCAACATCTTTACACGCAAAATTGGTCTCCAATGTATAGATCACATCGTCGGCAGTGAACTCGACACCATCGCTCCAGTAAATACCCTCTTTGAGGGCAACTCTAAACTTGGTGTGTTCGTCGTTGAGCACTTCAGCCGGCCCGGCAGCGAGTTCCCCATAGGATTCGCCAGTACCCGTATCCGTCTCCCAGAGGAAACCCCACCCCAGCTCTCGAAACCCACGCCAGACCGCATAGGACAACATTGGGTTCATGTTACTGGGGTCGGCCGTTTGCCGGTCAAACGTTTGGAAAATCAGGGTCTGATTTCGGGGTGTCCCTACATCGGTCATCGGGGTGTCGGCTGCCGGTACGGCAGGCGCAGCAGCCGCGGCAGGCGCATCAGCGGCCGCAGGTGCATCAGACGCAGCCGGTGCAGCCGGCGCTTGACAGCCGACCACAATGGCGAGGGCAAGCACGAGAAGCCCTATCCTTGTAAAACGCAAAATATTCTTCATCTTTGATCCTCCGGTGGTCATTGCACTTGTAAAGAAACTATTGCAATCTTGCTTGAAAAAATTGATATTCTTTGCCCAACGAAAGGACAGCGAGATCGCAATGCGAGTCTTTGCCAAGTGCATACTCGAAACAAATCGGTTACCTGCACTCTTGAAACGGTTCAACTGTTTTTTTGCTTGGCCCTCCTTTCCTTGTGACTACTTTGGGGCTATGTCAACACCTTACGCACACGTACAGCCAAGTAGGGCTTGCCTGGTAGCTCAATCCCAAAGGCCGCTTCCCTGCGGGTGACACCGCCGCGCGTGGCGGGTGCATCCGGCAATGGCCCCGGCTTAAGGGGGGTAATGGTCATATTCCAGGTGTCAATGAGATCGATGGCGTATTCGCTGCCATCAGCCGCTTCCTCAGCGCTGGGCAAACCGACGGCCCACTGGCGCGGCTGGTGCTCGCCAAAGTACAACAACCGGTAGTCCCCATTCCGCCCGCCAGAGACGCGGGTCCACACCCAACTTTCCGTGAATGGCGTCAGCCCACCCGCCGGACCCTCCTCGATGATCTGCCGCAGAAAGGCGATGCGTTTCCAACTCTCCCCCCGCAAAATGCCCCCTTTGGCCCACCAGAGTTCATCTTCGGGGTGCATATAGGTCTCGCCGTGCCCGGCATAGCCCCCATTCACAACCATAATCCAGAAACGGTGGGTCAATTCCTCGGCGCTGATATTGCCCCACGGGCGGGGAATGTTGCCCTCATACTCACATTCATCGTTGATAATGGGCTTGCGAAAGTCATTGCGCCACTCCTTCACCTTTTTCACATCCCAATTCTGGATGCAAACATGGGTCACCCACGGCTTGGTGTGGTCGTAATTCATATCCACGTGGCCGTTGTGGATCGAGCGCAGATGTTGATACGGGTCCTTATCTTCCAAAATGTGGAAGAAGCGATCCCAGCGGCTCATGGGCTTGGTGTCGAGCAGGAAGTCATACTCATTCGCCAGTGACCACCAGACATTACGATAGGCGGCCAAACGGGCAATCAGGTAGCGCAGATAGGCATAATCCTGCTCGGCATCCATCTCACAATAGCCCCAGCGGTCGTAGGGGTGCCAGATAATGATGTCGGCCTCAATGCCCATTTCCAGCAATTGGCCCACGCGCTGCTCAAAATGACGGAAGCATTCAGGGTTAAAGCGGTCATAGTCATGCGTGCCCGCTTCATCGCGCACAAAGGGGTAGAGGACAGGCTCATTCTCGTTGTAGATGTAATCCTTGGGGAAGACGCCCATGCGCAGCTTGTTAAAGGGTGCCTCTTTGAGCGTCGCCAACGTCTGCTCTTCCAGTTCGTCGCCCTGGTGGGTCCACGCATAGCAGGTGGTGCCAAACGAGTAGTAAGGCGTATCGTCGGCATAGGCAAAGTGGAAGATATCGCGCACTTTGACGGGGCCGTGGTTGCCTGCGCTGGCTGGCGTGCAGCTAAATTCGCCGCTATGACCATTCAATTCCGTCACATTGCTTTTGGTCACAAAGCGCCAATCGCCTGGCGTGTCGGGCATAAAGCGCACGCGATAGACGCCATCGCCATCGTAAAAACCATCTGGCTCTACCACGCGGTTTTGGAGGGTAAATTGCGCGCTGATCTGCACATCTTGAAAAGGGTTTCCATCCGTGGGGCCATGGAGCGAGACTTCAAAGATATCCCACTGTTCCACAGACGTTGACGTTGCTTCTATGCTCATCGGTTTGCTTTCCTCGCCTGAATGTGTCAGCGATGCTCTTCTGTTTTCAATAGAGTGTAGCGGTACTATCCAATAGAGGGTCGGACGACACTACACTTCGCGACTACGCGCCAGTAATTTTGTCTTGGGGTGTGGGGGGTATACACGAGTGCGTTTTTAGCGCACCCGATTTACTTTTCTGTCGGACAAAATACGGCTCTCTCTACCGCCGCTTGCCAACCACTATATAAGTGGTCCCGTCGGGCTGCTGCCATCTGCGGTTCAAAGCGATCCTGCGGTCGGGGGAGTGCCGCGATCTCATCTTCGGAAGCCCAATAGCCCACGGCCAACCCGGCAAGATAGGCCGCGCCCAGCGCCGAGACATCCGCAGATGTACTACGCAAAACGGGGCAGCCCAGAATATCGGCTTGAAACTGCATAAGCAGATCGTTTTGGCTGGCGCCACCGTCGGCCAGCAGAAACTGCAAAGGCGTACCCGCTTCAGCCTGCATTACATCAAAAACATCGCGTATCTGATAGGCAATCGACTCCAGCGTGGCCCGGGCCAAATGGGCCGATGTGCTGCCACGGGTCAAGCCGGTCATCAGGCCACGAGCGGCACTTTGCCAGTGGGGTGCGCCCAAACCCACAAAGGCGGGGACCAAATACGCGCCGTCCGCATCGGGCACGCTTGCCGCCAGCGTTTCGATCTCCTGGGCAGGATTCGCCAGACCCAGCAACTGACCCAGCCACTCGACGGCCGCGCCCGTCACATAAATGTTGCCTTCCAGGGCGTAGGTTGCATGGGTGGCTTTGTCCTTTGCAGCGTGCGCCCAGGCGACTGTTGTGGAAAGACCTCGCCGCGAGATCACAGGCGTAGCCGTCGGCGTCATTAAGGAAGAGCCGGTGCCATAGGTCGCCTTGATGGCCCCCGGCTGAAAGCCCGCGTGCCCAAAGAGCGCGCCATGGGAATCGCCGATGAGGCTGGCAATGGGAATACCAACGGGCAGATTCCCCCTGGCAACCGTCTCTCCATACAGTATGTTGGAGGGGCGGACCTCCGGCAGCGCGGCCCGGGGGATCCCAAAGATATCCAACAACTCGTCATCCCAGCCTAACTGTTCTAAGCCAAAGAGTTGAGTTCGGGATGCGTTGGTCATATCGCAGGCGTGAATACGTCCGCCAGTCAAATTAAAGAGGACCCAGCTATCGACTGTGCCTAAACACAGTTCGCCAGCCGCGGCCCGCGCCGGGCCATCGTCGGTATGCTCAAGCAGCCAGCGCATCTTGCTGCCGGAGAACATCGGATCAATGGTGAGACCGGTGCGCTCCCGCAGGGTTGGCTCAAGCCCCTGGGCCGCCAACTCGTGACAGAATACTGCCCCTCGCTGACATTGCCAGACCACACAGGGCCCCAACGGGCGCCCACTGGCACGCTCCCACAGCACCACCGACTCACGCTGATTGGTAACGGCGATGGCCGCCAGATCAGGCGCGCCCTGCAAGCACGCATTGACGGTCTCTCGTACGCTCTGCCACAGGGCAAGCGGATCCTGCTCCACCCAGGCCGATTGGGGATAGCTCACCGTTAGCGGTCGCGATACCCGTGACACAACAGAACCCCGCGCGTCCACGAGAATGGCCTTTGTGTTGGTTGTTCCCTGATCAATTGCCAGGATGTATTGGGAAGCCATCGTACCTTCTACCCCATAGGAAACCGGCAGAAACCCGGTTGTGCCGACGATCTCGCGTGCGCTTTAGCGTACTGCCTGTATCAGGCAACAGTTTTAACTGTCATCTACCCCAACAGTTTCCGTGCCGTCTTCGCCAACCCCTCCGGCGTAATGCCGTAATGCCTGAAAATATCGCGTTGACTGCCGGTGACCGTATATTCATCGGGAAAGCCGACAATCTTAAAGGGGAGCGAGATGCCCGCTTCCATCAGCGCTTCGGCACAGGCGCCGCCCAGCCCGCCGTAGATGCTGTGTTCTTCCACCGTAATCAGCGCCCGAGAGTGGGTAGCGGCATGAAAAAGCGCCTCTTTATCGAGCGGCTTGACGGTGTGCATACTGATCACACGGCAGGCGACACCTTCTTTGGCCAGTTGCTGGGCGGCAAAGAAGGCCACAGGAACGGCTTCGCCCGTGGCAATGTAAGTCACATCCGTAGCTTCGCCGCCTTCCATGAGCGTAATGGCCTTGCCCACTTCAAATTTTGTACCGGCCGCATGTAAGTTGTGCATGGGCTGCTTGCCAAAACGGATATAAATGGGGCGAGGGCTTTCCACCGCAGCCTGGAGTACGGCCCGCGTCTCAAAGTTATCTGCCGGTGCCACAATATCAATGTTGTTGATACAGCGCAGGGCCGCAAAGTCATGCAGCGAATGATGGGTCGAGCCAAGCGAACCATAGCTGACGCCCGCCGAAATGCCGATGACCTTGACCGGATTGTCCGAGTAGGCCACGTCATTCTTGATCTGCTCCAGGGCACGGGTCGTCAAAAAACAGGCAGGAGAGACGGCAAAGACCTTCTTGCCCGTTGACGCCAATCCCGCAGATATCCCGACCAGGTTCTGCTCAGCAATACCCACTTCTACAATCTGCTCGGGCAACGTCTTTCCAAACTGGACCAATTTGGCCGAGCCGCGCGAATCGCTGGTCACAACCAATACATCCCGATCCGCCTGTCCCAACCGGACAAGCGTGCGGCCAAACTCTTCCAAATTGGGGAGGCCAAGTTCCATCAGACAGACTCCTGTATTGGGGCTGGTTCGAGCAATTTCTGACTTGCCTGGGCCAATTCCTGCATAGCCAGCGCATACTCTCCGTCGGTGGGCACGTGATGGTGCCAGACGACCGCGTTTTCGGTAAAGCTGATGCCTTTGCCTTTGACCGTCTGCGCCAAAACCAGGCTGGGCTTACCTTCTTCAAAGGGCGCTTGTGCGAAGAGTGCATTCAGGGCAGCCACATCGTTGCCATCGACAGTCCGTACGGCATACCCAAAGGCTTGGAACTTATCGATCAGCGGCTCAAGCCCCATCACATCTTCAGTTGTGCCCGTAATCTGCAAGCCGTTGCGGTCAATGATCACAACCAGATTATCCAGCTTGTAATGGGCGGCGGTCATGGATGCTTCCCAACTGGAGCCTTCGGCCAATTCACCATCGCCTAGCAGGGTGTAGACTTTATAGTCACGCTGGTCTTTCTTGCCCGCAATCGCCATGCCTACGGCAATGGAAAGGCCATGCCCAAGCGCACCCGTATTCTGCTCAATGCCATTGACCTTGCGCGTTGGGTGGCCCACAAAGTGGGAGCGGTAGTTGTTGATAGTCTCCAATTCTGCCAGCGGAAAGAACCCCCGATCAGCCAAAATCGTATACAGCGCCTCTACCGAATGGCCTTTGCTTTGAATATAGCGGTCTCGATCTGGGTCGGCGAAGGTCTCTTGGCTGACGCGCAAAACGTTGTTGTAGAGTACGTTCAGAATATCAATACAAGAGAGACTGCCGCCAGTGTGGCCCGCCCCACTGTCCTTGATAATGGTAAAAATAGTCTGACGATATTGGTTGGATTTTATTTCTAGTTCTTGAACGGAAAGTGACATGAAATTATCCAAGAAAAGTAATGCTGTAAAAGAGGGATGGGAAATTCAATGTGAATATCTATTCAGTATGCGGATTATATTCATAACACTCTTTTGTTTATACCACAATTGATGTGAATGCGTCAAATCTCAATGCGCTCGCCCAGCAATTATAAATTCAAATTATGAGAGAAATCTTACAGACGGCGATTATCAGTCATATCATCGATAATTCGACCAAATTCGAGGCCAAATTCGCTTCGACTTATCGCTTGGCTAATGAAT
>Ga0105051_10004965_pt1 | contig 15119 bp, 19 predicted proteins | sample FRY02_FD_78383 | JGI IMG/M metagenome (GOLD analysis project Ga0105051, IMG submission 78383) | Freshwater microbial communities from Lake Fryxell liftoff mats and glacier meltwater in Antarctica - FRY-02 (megahit assembly) | ecosystem: Environmental > Aquatic > Freshwater > Ice > Glacier... | reverse complement strand
GTAGGATTGCCTCGGCCCCAGCCTCACCCATCAAGCCGATGCCGGACGCGAAGGGGAACAACGTGGGTCTGCTCACGACGGAACCTGAAAACGATGACAGCCCCGGACTGTTGAATACATTGCCTTTTGCCGACTTGACTGGCGCGCCCGGCAAGAATCCACCGATGAAAGCGAATAACGGCTTTGTAATTGCTTGTTGGATTGCCATTTTTGCGAGGTCGGCAATTACTGATTGGGCAAAACTCCCGAACGATGCTTTGCCAGTTACGACGAAGTCAACAAGCGCCTGCGCAGACGCGTTCCCCCACCCCTCAACAGCCGCCTGCAAATCCGCAAATGTGTCCTTGCCCGTGTCTTTGAGTTTGCCTAAATCCTCGATTTGATTTTGAATGGCGAAGCGCGCCGCGTCAAGAATTTCAGGGTCGATGAATCCCTCAAATTTATCGAACTCAGACAACTGCCGCAGCAGGCTCGCCGTAGGCTCGGCAAGATCAAGCATCGCCTTTCTTGCATTTTCAATCGACTCTGATTGCGCCGCAAAAGCATCACCCTCCGCAACGGACTGCGCTCGCGACAGCTTCCGGGCATCAGACAGTTCTTTTTCCGCGTCGATCTGCGCTGCCTGCCCAAGCACCAATTGGCGCACACTCTCTATTTCGCCAGTCTTGCCGATGGTGTTTAAGAAAATACCGGCCTTTTGTAAGGCGTTAAATTCGGATTGTTTTTCGATTGATGCCTGTTGCGCGTTTAGGAATTTTGTAAGGGCATCTTCCTGCTTCTTGATCCCCCTTTCTGTTTCTTTTGCCCTTGCTTCTGCGGCCACGCGGTCTACTAATACGCGACTGGACTTTTTATCGTTCAGGACAAACGGCGGATTTAATATTTTTTCTAGTTTGGCTATCTCCGCCTTTCCTTCTGCCATTCTTTTTAGTAGATCGTCTTCAATTCCTACTGGCGCAGAGATCGCACCGCGCTTCCTGGCATCTAGGATGAGGTCAACCGCCTTTTGATTTTCGTTTAATTGGATGGTCAGTTTTTTAAGTTTATCGGCATTGGTGTCAAAGGTTCCGGTAAACAGAGCAGCGCCGACACCGCCAAGCGCAACCAACGCTGCCATCAAAAAACCAGATTCCTTTTGAGCTAGAATCATGGCCTTCGTGATATCGGTCAACGGGCCAACCATGCCGCTTGCTACATTAACGCCGAATGTTCCTACTGACTTTTTCAGTCGATACAAATTGTCGTTGAATTCTTCGGCCTTAGCCGCTGACTCTGCTGTCACTGGGTTGAGTATTTTGCCCTCTTCAGTCAGCTTACGCATGCCATCCGCACCAAGAGAAACAAGAGGAACCAGGGCAGCCATTTTGTCGCCCAGGACGCCAGTTAAAGCGGCGGCTCGATCTTCAGTCCCGAATTCTTTAATAGCGTCAGCGAGCTTGAAAAACTGTTCTTCTGGCGAAAGGTCTTTTAATTTTTTGAAATCTAATCCGAGGTCCTCAATCTCGTCTTGCGCCGTCTTCAGCCCTCTGTTTGCGTCATTGATCAGAACAGAGAACTTGCGAACCGCCTTGCCTACGGTATCAACGTCAGTTCCAGACAATTCTGCGGCAAAGCCAAGCCCGGCCAACGATTCAACAGCAATGCCGGTCTTTTGCGACAGCTTTGATATTTCGTCCTGCGCGTTGATCGAGCTTTTAACAAGCGCAGCGATGCCTGCAATGCCAAGTCCAACGCCAAGCGCCCCAAAAACGCTTTTAAGATTGCCGGCAAAGCGCGACGCATTCGACTGAAACTTATTTAAATTCGATGTGGCTTTGTCAATGCTGGATGTGAAACGCGCTATGTTAGCGTTGAAATCGATCGTTACGCCTTGAGGCATTATCGCAACCCTACCTTTCGTTTAACCACTTCGGCCCCGGCAATAAACGCTCTGACTATCAAATCAACGGCAGCTATTTTTGTCCGGTTGAATGAATTGCGCATGAAAAATTGTCCCGGTATATCTCGCTTGCCGGGTAATGATTTTCGGCCTTTACCACGCCCTCCGGCGCCGCCCCTGGACTTGCCGCGAACGTTATACCCGCGCTCTACCCATGCCCCGTAAAAGCCGTCCTTTGGATCCTTCTTGCCCTTGCCTCGACGAATGGCAAGGAACACGCCAATTTTATTACTGCCACGTTTCGGCGAATTAATTTTAGATCGCTTTACAACAATCGCCCGCGCAAGTCTACCTGTGCGCTTCGGAGCGGTCTGCTTTACCGTTCGCTGCACGAAGCGCGCGCCGACAGATAGCGACGCAAGGGTAACCCTATCGCCAAGCTGCTGACTGTACGAGAATAGCGCCTTTTGCACGCCCTCTATACCGGTCAGTTTCATTTCTATGCCATCAGCCATTTTTAGCGTCCTGGTATTCTTTGATTTGCAGGAGCGCAATCACAAGCGCCTCGACATCATCCGACCCGATGATCTCTGCAACGATAGGCAACGCTTGCCAGTCAATGCCGCCCATCATGTTCCAAGCACGCACAGCAGATGAATTTATTGCACTGAGTTCCGCTGGTTTGAGACCAGGCATTTTCGATGCTAGGCTGATTCCCTCAAGCCAGCAACTCAGTTTTTTTCCGCTGTGCCTAGCTTTTTGATGTGCTCATTCGTCGCAGTGATAAGCGCGCCCACAATCTCGCGCCAGATTTCCGGCAGATCGCCGACAGCCTCACTCCACAGATCGGCGTCAAAGGCTATCTGCTCATCGCCGCCGCCTGGGAATAAGTCTGATTCTTTCACGTTTTCCCATCCAGCGACGAACCGCCGCGCAATGTCAGGATCACGCGTCGAATCTTTAGCAAGGATGCTGTATTCCTCCACCGTTGGCCGGCGAGCAATAAACGTCATCTCGCCGACCTTGATGCGAAGAACTCGCGCCTGCTTGATTTTTTCAACGAGTGACATTACGAGGCCAGCCATTGCTCATCCGACAGCAACGTGAGCGATGCGCTTGCTGTGGCTACTGCACCAACGCCACCATCAAGCCCGCGACCGCCGGAAACGAACGCGTTAAGCAGCAGCACGTTTCCGGTCTGAAGCGTTATGCGGAATGCCCGCGATGCTTTGGCCAGCGATGCGGCCCGGATGTTTTTAACCGTTACGCTTAGCGGGTCAGCATTCATCGGGAGCGTTATCTGCGGCGCTTCGTCCAGTCCGAACACTTCTTTTTTTATCGTGTCGTGCACGGTCGTGGTATCAAGCCGCGTGGGGGCAGGCTCCGGGAACGAAAACGACGTGACGTTATCGAACGAATCGAATGCAGTTATTTTGGTGGCGGTGCCGCCGGATACATATGTCGCGAAGTTGGTTGAGTCGATTTCCTCTGCGACGAATGAAACTGTAGTCGATACCGATTTCACGCGGACGACTCGATCATTCATCTTAACCATGCCGACAACGGCAGCGATCAAGATAAGGTCGCCGATACTGAAATCGTGCGTGCCCGTGATAACAGCCTCAGACGCCTTGCTGATCGCGGTGATTGTTTTCTGCGAGCCGAGCGTTTTTTGAACTTCGATCTTCGTATTTAAAAGCAGGATTGGGGTTGCCATCGTATTTCCTTTCGGTTGAAACGTTGTAAATCAAGAATGCCAAAATGAGTACGTGACACTTTCAGAGAACTCATCAGACTCCGGGCTATAACCGTTTTCCGGTGCCGGCTCGCGAACCCAAGTAAGCGTCGGTATCTCAAGCGCCACACGAACGGCGTCTGCTGTATCCAGTGCGCTTAGAGCGGTGCCGGCCCAGCAATCGAAAACGAACTGTGAACGCGTCAGCCCGGCGTAACCGTGAACAGTCATGACCGGCTCAGATGCTGCAGTGCGGTAGACAACGAACGGCTTTGCTGCATCCTGCGGAGCGGCCTGGGGATACACACGCCCACCTGCTACGGCTGCGAGAGCAGTGACGATCTGAGACTGGATGCTCATTCTTCGCGACCGCCTTCCGTGCAGTGCAAAATCAGCATTTCATTTTTCTCTTCCGGGTTCAAAATCCCGGTAATGACCAGAATTCGAGCGCCGAACAGCGCGCGCCAGGACTGCTCGACACCGGCAAGATAGCGAATCTCTACTACATGATCTGTCGATGCCTGCTGCTGTGCCGCAACAACGGCTTCACGCCCACTGAGCGGCCGCACTCGCGCCCAGACTGTCGCAACGTCTGTCCATGTGGTAACCCGCTCGCCCATCGCGTCACGGGTGCCTGCTGGTGATTGCAGGATGACACGATGCCGCAGCAGACCCGCGCGCACGCTCATCCAAATATCCGATATGTATCGAGCAGCGAATCAGCGAATCCCTGCACTACTGCCGGCTGTGCCGCGCTGCGTGATCGGTTGTCGTACATATCACCAATGGCAAGCTGCATCCATGCCACCAGCGGCTCCGGGACGCTTGTATAACCAGCCGTGTAAACCACGTTAACAGCGTTGATCCTGTCCTGAGTCGCCGGCCATGCCTTATCCGGTGCCGGCACGATGAAGCCCGGCTCGCTGATGGTGTCCACGATGTAATCTGCCGGATTCAGCGTCTGCGATACTCCTGCAGTGTCGATGTAGACCAGACTTGCCACGCTGACGATGGGCGGGCCTTCCAGCTTGATCGCTGACGGAAATTTGTCCAGCGTCAGCGTCAGCCCGGTTGAAGGAACCGTGCGCTGTATCCTGTCTTCACATGCCGCTCGCGCCGTCTTTATCAACGTGGTGATATAGGCATCTTCAGCAGTCCCGTCAACGCGCAGATGTATCTTCGCCTCGGCCAGTGTGATCGGCTCTACTGTCGGCTCCGTGGTGCGGCGTGTGGGCATTGTTCATCAGTCCATGTCAACGTCAAGATCAAAATCGAACTGATTGACCACTGCACCAGGCGTCCCGCTGTTGGCGATTATGTCGCCAGCAGTATAAGCAACAGCCTCCGCCGGCCGGGAAAATGTCCCGGTGACTTTTGGGTGGCTGGTGGTATCTTGGTCAAGATTTGCACCAAATGTTCTGATGAGATTCATGATTCATTCCTTTTTCCGCGCTTCATTGTGATGGTGCCGCTTGATACGATGGCCTTGTTTTCAATCTCGAATACAGGCTTCACAGCGCCAACAGGACGCGCCCAGCCATCGCGAACCACAATCGCAGCGAGATAGTCAGAAAGCTCGACGGTCGTGTCAGCCTTGAATTGCTCGGTAATCCGACCGTCTTGTGATCCGGGAAAGTCTTTTAGGATTTCATATTTCATGTCGCTCCTTCGGTTGCTGTTTTCTGATGGCCGCTGAATGGTCGTACCCAGCCTCGATTTCTGCCGCGGTCGGCAATGTTTCACGTGGAACAAATTCCAGCTTCAACTCGCCGTCTGACTGGATATCAAACACCACATCCAGCGTGTCATAACCGTAAAGCCGCGACGCCCGTGGATAGCAGGAGTCCATGAGCGTCGTCGTTTTCGGCATATTGATCTTGATGCCACGCGCGTGAGCCTGGCCAAGCCAGAACTCCACACAAGCCCGGCCCTTTTCCGCGTCGTGCGTGTTTGGGTACGTGAAGTCCATCCCGAAGCAACTGATCTGCGTTGCCCCTGTGTGAATTGCAAAGGCCACCGCATAAGCCGCAGTGCTGTTGAAATAATCGTGCCCGAGGTGGTTCAAAACATCCTCAAGCGGGAACTCCACCAGCGCCGGGTAGTCCGGGTGCGCCCGACTTGTGACCACGGGCACCTTGCTCGTTTTCAGCCATACCAACATCGCCGCAATGTTCGATGCCGGTGCCGCGTCCGCCCTGATCTGCTGAATCCGCACATCATCCATGTGGAAGATCAGGTCGCAGGCGAACACGTCGCCAAGCGCATTAATAGCCCACGCCTCATCGCAGAACTTACTGCGCCCGCCCTGCCGCTTTGTTATATCCAAATACTGATCAAGCGACGGCCCGAGTCCAAGAATCGCAATATGCTTGCCAGGATCGCCTTCATCCTGCACGGCATCGCGCTGACACACCGCAATCAAGGTGCGCCCGTTCACGTTCGGCTCGACATCAGACTCCGGCCCATCCTGCCCATGCCATTCCGTCACGCACCAGCCGCATTCGTTCAGTAATGAATTGAATTCATGCTTCGTGTAGTGCCTGAAATGGAACTCCGTCCCGATTCCAGGCGCCATTTCCCACGGCATTACCGCCTCATTCGGTACGCTCGCCAGTAGCATCGGCGCAGATACCCGCAGCGCCTTCAGCAGCGGGCGCGGATCTTCGATGTGCTCGATGGTCTCGAAACACACCGCAGCGTCGAAGTCGCCTAGCTTGCCGGGCGCGTTGCCGTTGGCTATAGCGTAATCACCGCCCCAGTGCAGGTAGTGCTTCTGCGCGAATGCGATGGCCTCACCGTCAATGTCCATCCCAGTCGGGCGTAGACCTGCCTCAGCCATGATCTTGCAGCCGTACCCGACGCCGCAGGCGTAGTCCACAACCCGACTGCCGGGATTGACCCGCTTAGCTGCCCACTCATACCGCGCAACGTGATCTGCGCGAATACCTTCCAGTGTTGGCGCAACTTGGCGCTCGCCTTCTTTCATTTTCGTATCCTCTCAACAGGTTTAAAAAATGCCGGTGACGTTATCCGGCGACGGCTGGTTGAGCAGCCGTCCGTATCCTTTTATGGATTTGCTTGCGGCGCCAGATACGGATTGTGCAGGACGGCAGCTACGCCAACCGCACCGACCGAGGTAACGCCAGTCTGCACGGCATCGCAGGATACGTAACGCTTGGCTCCAACGTAGCCGATCCGCTTCGTGACTTCCTTCCCTACCCCGGCTACACGCGCGCCTGCCAACAGACTCGCCAGCGCCTCGGTGCCGCGCAGGTTCGCGTCGGCAACGCTCGCCATCGTGCCAGTTACATCACCGTCTTTAACAACCAGCGTAACAATTGTGCCGGTCGTTGTGACGGCACCGTAAGAGGCCACGAACTCAACGCCGCCGAAGCCTTGACGGTCAACAACAAGGCCCGTCTTCGTCGCATTGGAACCGATTGCTACCGGTGAAATTGCGGTTTTGGTGCGCATGTTGCTATGGATGTCTTTGATACCCATGATTATTTCCTTTTTTAAATCGCCGAACAAGATTGGTCGGCGCAATAAGAAAGACCCGCCGAAGCGGGCCTCCGTTGTATCAGCTTGTCGAAAATTTCATCAGCTTGATCGCCTCGAAGTTAACGATCCCGCCACCAAATCTGCGGCGGAAGTTGAACTTCGTCGTGCCTTTGGCCGTGATGTTGTCCCGGATCAGCGTGGTGCCGGCCCGGTTGACGATGGTATAACCGCGGCTGAAATTCCCGAACGCCAGCGACAGACTGCCAGCACCAATATCGGCCACGTTGTCATCGACCTCAACTGGATTGCCGAGGAAGCGACCACCGAAACCACCAGCAGGATCAGGATTCCACAGGTAAAATGACCCGCTGCCGTCCTTCATCTGCCGCATCACGCCAAGGGTGGCATCATTCGTCAGCCATACCGCGCCAGGCCGGTACTGCGCCTTCAACGCGTGCTGCAAACTCACCACCTTGTCGGCGGGAGCCACAGACGCGAACGCGGCAGACTTGCCTGATGCTATATAACCAACTTTGCCCCACGCAAATGACGAATTTGCAACCATGTCGTAAGCAGCAATACCGCGCGCCTTGCCTACACCGTTTCCGGTGATGAACTCAGCGCCGCCGCCCTCGGCAAATCCGATTGCGGCCTCATCAGCCAGATCGGATTCGAGGTTGATGATTGCATCCTCAAGGGTTTCGTTGAACACCCACGGTTCGACTTCCGCCGTGTGAACCTCAATCGCGATTTTTGCGAATGTCGGTTCTGTCGTCTCGCCACCCGCTGCGCCATCAGCCACACGGCGCATTGCCATGCCAGCGGTTTTCACCAGCTTTTCATACTTCGCGGTGCCGATGGTGATGGTGTTCGCCAGGCGGTGCATTGCGCTGATCTTCGGCGCGATACGGTCGATGGCTGCGTCCATTTCCGGCAGAACCAAGTAGCCGCCGTCCGGGTCGCTGCCCGTGTTCATGGCCTTTTGCTGCAACGCCTCAAGCCCGTCGGTACGGCCCTTGCGCAGATACAGGTTGAACGCCTTGCGGTATTCGACCCGTTCCGGCGTTACGTCGTCCTTGCCGGTTGCCGGGCGTCCCGCCTTTTTCTCGACTTCGGTCATCTGCTTGCCGAGTTCGGACAGCGCGGTATTCAGTTTAGCCACCTCACCGGTCAGATCGCCAACGGCTTTTCCTTCGGCTTTCGCCGCGATAAGCTCGTCGTTTTTCTGCTTGAACTGGTCAAACGCTTCACCCTGCTTCTGGATGAGTTCAGCAATGTCTTTGACTTCCATGATAATTCCTTTTTGAGAGAGTAATGGCTATGCGGCCATCAATGCGCTCCGGCGTTTCAGCGCCTCGGCAATTTGCTGCATGTCGCCCTCGTCGGAATCACTCTGCGATAGGCCCTTCACCATGGCGATAAACGCCACGGCCTCACGACGCGACAAGCCTGCATCCCGCAGACACTTCTCGGCATCGCGTAAAGTCACAATTGCTTCAATACTTTTCACGCCCTGCACCCGCGCGGCGTCGTTCGCCGGGAAAGTTACAAGGCTGACCTCCCACAGATCAACCTTTTTCAATGTGTTGATCCCCGTCACGCGGTCGAAACTGTCTTCGCGCACTTGGTAGCCGATAGACAGCCCGGACAGCGCGCCCATTTTCAGCAGCGTATATGCCTCAGCACCGCGAACCGTGCCAAGCGCAAGCTGCCCCTCGGTCTTTAGTCCGATCTGATCCTCGGTGACGCTTGTGTAAACACCAAGCGGCTCGGCGCTCCGATGCTGCCAGAGCATCGCGGGCATGCGCCCCTTCGATTTCTGCTCGGCAAGCGAATCGGCGAACGCACCAGGTGCCACGATTTCATCGTAGGAATCAAGATTGCCGAACACGCTGCCATAGCCGGAAAACGTGCCATCCTTTTCCAGCGCCTTCAGTTCAAACGGGAAATCTAGTGTCTTTGTGTTCATGGCTTTGCCTCATTCGGTTTTTCTGGTTTGCCTGCAATGTTTTGCGGTATGCGTAACTTGTCGCTTTCCGGGTTTGCGTCTGGGTTGAAATCCAAAAGCGCGCGGCCTTCGTTGGCCGTCATCAATCCTCCGTTGACGTATCCGAGGATCACGTCCTTCTGGGTCTCAATCGACCCGCGGAGCAACCCGGCATCCACGAAGTTAGAAAACAATCCGTCAGCCCTATCTGCGTCCGTCAGTAAGTTGGCGTCAATTGACTGTTCCAACATCGAGTAGTCTGGGCTAAGTGTGTGAACTACATGCGATAAAAACATCTGTTCTGCGCTGGCATAGGTCGTATTTTTCGATTCGGCAAAAACCATAATCGGATTGACGTTCATGTGCCGGCACACTTCCTCGATCTGAAACTTTCGCGTCTCCAAATGCTGCGCGTCTACCCCGGTCATCTGCGTTGACAACCACTTGGCACCGCGATCCATCAGCATCGCGCCGCCAGCGTTGTCAGCACCGGCATAGTTATCATCAATCCACTTCTTCAGCGACCTATATTGTTCGTCCTTCAGCGTACCATCGACCGAGTAAGTCCCGGACATCCGAACGCCGTTCTTGTGAAATCGAGCCTGCGATTCCTCTGTCGCCATCGCAAGCCCGATGGCCTCACGCGCAATACGCACGCCCTCAAGCCCCATCCACGTATTCCACGAAGGCCCTTTAACGTGCCAGATTGCCTTCGCCGGGAACACTTGTGTCGATCCGTTCGCCGCCCGCACCTCGTAAGTGAGCGTAAAGTCATCCGCGCGCTTGACTGTAACGGCCCCAGGCGTGAACGGAATCAATTCCATTATGCCGTCGCGGTTGCTTCGGTTTATGAATGAGAAGTGATTTCCGCACAAAATGAAGTGCATCGCTAACGATTGCAGGTATTCAAAGCTCGTTTGCCAGTCATTAGGGCGCGCAGAGAGTATTCTGTAGAGCGGATGGTCGGTTGCAGGCAGCTTTGTGCGCCCGTCCTTGCTTTCCCGCATCAATTTCAGCGGCACCTGGGCGATACCGTTCGACCGCACCCGAGCGCATGCTATGACAGCAGAAACCTCAATCGCCGAATCTACCGTTACAGATTTACCCGTCTTCGTGATCCGCCCCGCATACCCGGCAATATCCCGCAGGATGTCGTAGCCCGACGACGACTTGCGCGCGAACGCCTCGGCAAACATCAGGCGCGCGCAGCCACAATGCCGCCGGCAATCGCCAGCACACCGCCTGAGATGAACCCGGCAGCAGGATGCAGCAGCCATGCGCCATACGATAGAGCAGCGGATCCCGCGATCAGGAGGGCATCAGGCAGCAGTAACTTGAGCATCTTCATGCGGGATTTTCTCCGGACGTAAAAAAACCGGCACGCGGCCGGCTTGAATGAGTGATTACCTGATTTACGGCTTGATCTTGTTCAGCAGCAGAAACAGCTTGATTGCGCCAACTGGCGGCAACTGCTTTCCGGCTTCCCACCGCGCCCAAGTGCGCGGATGAACTTCGACCTGCCGGGCCGCTGCTGAGACCGATAAGCCGAGGCTATTCCGTAATTTCTTGAGTTCGACGCCGTTCATTACCGTCATCTTATAAACGCAAACTGTTCACTGTCTAGCCGCTTAAACAGTTTTTTTGTCTTGTCGGCGCGCATTGACCATGATTTGCAAACGTCGGCAAATGACAGTATCGATCTTATCGAAATCCTTTTAGATGTGGCTTTTCGCGCTTGCTCATAGTTGCGCCTGAGCATCAACCGAATATCTCCTGAACCCAACCCAATACCAGAAAGCAATGCAGAATAAAATGCGTTGACTTCATTTTCTGGGGCCACTTTCAGCGACAGATACCAGCAGGCCACAACTGGCGACATTGGAATAATGGAAAACTTCCCGGGCAATGACTTGGCACGAGCCAATAATTCAATGACTTTATCATTTTTATGAACCCAAGTATCAATGTCTTCATTCGAAACCGCAAGCCAGTCGTCCGCTGCCCTTGTCGTTTGTATTAGCGGTGACTTTTCCCTTGAAAGGCCGCGATTATGTTGGATGCACAATCTAGCGACTGATGCCAAAACAAAAGCATTCGGAACTTTGGAAATTGACAAAACATCCGCAGCGCTCCGCTGCTTACCCTGCCCTGCAGCCTTGAAAATCCAGTCCCCTACCAACACTACCGTTCTTAGGGGCTTCCCAGACAATGCACATGCTTTCAGCCGATGTTGTCCGTCAGCAACCTGCCCATCGTCTCGGATCAAAATCGGCTCTCCGGTTATTTTCCACTTATTTTGCCGCATCGTCGCCAAGTATCGGCTAACGCGCGCCGTTGAAATGGGCCTGTTGATAGTGGTCATCTCCAGGAGAGCAGTGGCCTCTGATGGATCAATATCAAAAATTCCAGAATCTTTTAACGGTTGAATGAGCTTCATTTAAGTATCCCTTACCAAAATTGCCGAAACCCAATGTCTCGGCCTAGTACGGATACTATGGCAATCTGTCATAGGCTGTCAAACAGCGATTCTGTTCCCTCCCGCAGCGGGCGGATGGTCCCAGAAACTACGGCCTTCGGATGCCGGATTAAGAGACATCAACGTGACGGCGTTCAGTGCCGCCATCAGTGGATCTATCTTTGACGATCCCGCCGCTTGTTTTGTGATTATTACAGCATTGCCACGCGGCTCTACCCTTGCATTTCCGCAGCACCACGCCATCATCGGTTGCCCGCCGTGCACCAGCACACCCTCGGCCAGCTTGCGCTCCGCCGTCTTGATCGCCCCCGTCATCTTCCAGCCCTGGGTGATGCCGATCATCTTCTCTGCCGGGATGCCGGCGTCCATCAATGCCTCGGTGATCCCGCCAAGCCCCGCCGGGTCACAGCCAACCTTGTCCAGTTTGCCGGATGCTTCCACCTGAGCCACGATGTCGGCAACGTCAGAAACATCGTCGCCCATGACTTTAACCAGCGTCAGGTCGCCATCCCTGGCGAAGTCGTGGAACCGTGGAGCCTCGGACTTTCTGCGCTCCAGCACGGACGGATGCGCCCATGCGTGCGTCCAGAGTAGCCATTCATTTGTGGTTCTGTCCCGGCCTATCACAGCCAGCCCCAGCAAGTCATCAAGTCCGCCGCCGTCAATGCCAACGTCTATCACCTCGGATCGTTCGATCAACTGATCCAGCGTCAGGCCCGGTACCTTCGCCTGAGCCTCCCAGAACTCTGCACCAGCCCAGCGGTCACTGCGCAGATTCATGCCGATTTCAACGTTGAGATGCTTTGCTGCAAATCCGCAGAACGATTCCGCTCCCGCCTCTTCCGCCTTCTTGAACTCCCGATCCAGAAACTCAGGATCTACGGAAGCGCCAAGGTTCGGATTGGTGACGAAAAAAAACCGCTTCTCGCGGTATTGTTTGGCATCAAGCATCGCTTGCGGATACTCGTACAGCACAGGCAAGAATCTCTTATCGTCGATCCGACCGTCCCGCACACCCCGTGCATAATCCAATTTTTGTTTGAACACGCCCGCCGGCGCCTCGTCCGATTGCGTCGTCAGGTAAATTACGAAGCCCTCCGGCCTCGATGCCAACCCGCCGCACGCCTCGCGCAACATGTTCTCAGCACTGGGGCGCTTGCCGAACAGCCATAACTCGTCCACCAGTATTCCAGTTGCCTTCTTGCCGCCGACAGTTTCATTCTCTGCGGCCACAACTTTTAGCGTCGCACCAGTATTCCGATGCGTAATCGTGCGCACATGTTCCTGAATTTGAAACATGTCATTCAATTTTTCATCAGCGCGGATCATGTCACGCGCAGGACTGAATGAATTATTTGCGATCTCGACCGTCGGACTCAATATCAAAAACTCTGCCGACTCGCGCCAGTTCCGTATCAGTGCCGTGAGCATCAATCCGGCAGCCGTCATCGACTTCCCGGATTTCTTCGCAACACTGAGCAGAGATTCTGTAATTAACCTGCGACCTGACTCCGCGTCGTAGCTACCAAATATATGCGACACGTAATCTAGAATCCATGGTCTACAGACTTCGCCGAACGTAGGCCCGCCGTGCATATCAACAATGCGTAGCCGCCTGAACACGCGCATTGCATCATCAGCCTCTTTTTGAAACAGAGGATCGAACGGGATCAATGACTCCCCTGCTACAATCCTGCGTTCCCAGTCTTTACACGCCGTACTGTATTCCATCACCTATTTTTTACGGCTACCAGCCGAGGCGGTGCACCGGGCGCATACTCATCCTTGCCCGCCTTCCGTGCTCGCTCAGTCTGCACTTCTTTCTTGCCGAGACTATCCCCGTCCTCTTTCCACCCGGCGCGGCACTTGAGCCAGAATATCGCGGCGACAACGTTCGGCTTGACTGCCATCGTGCCATCAGGATCACGGATGCCCATAGCCTGCGCATACAAGGATTGCGCAACGCTTACCGTGGCCTGCGCTGTTCCGCTCGCCAGCTCGTGCCGGAAATACTTGCGCACCGTCGGCGCACTCACGCCCATCACCAGCGCGATCTCGGACGGGTCTAACCCCATGCCCGCCATCGTCTTGACCTTGCTGCGGTCAGCATCGACCACGACATAGGACGGGCGACCAGCGCCGGGCATTGGGGGACGTTTCATTTCGCTGCTTCCGCGAATGTCCTGCCGTCTGATTCTAGGGTAGCTTGCTTGCCGGTGAACTCCTGCCAGCGCTTGACGATCACGTCACAATACTTGGGGTCGAGTTCCATTAGCCTTGCGTAGCGCCCGTTCTTTTCTGCCGCAATCATGGTCGTCCCGCTGCCGCCAAATGGGTCGAATACTATGCCGCTGTTCACGTTGACAAGAGATATGCCCTTCTCTGGCAGAGCAACAGGGAAGCAAGCCTTGTGGGTTTCAGTCTGTGAATTTGTATTGCTTATTTCCCAATAATTGCTTCTCACTTTCGGGACATTCAACCCCTGCTTGTTCGTAGAGAACACATAGACAGGTTCCCAATCACGCATCAAGCAACCTTTGAAGGGGATTGTGCTGCTCTTTTTCCAGCATATCTGCTCGACTAGGTATTCAATGCGCCCTTGTATCTGCAAGATATATTCATATTTTGAATTAGCGTTATAACTAACATTCCAGAATATAAATCCGTCTGTTGCAAGGAAGCAATTTTCCAAAACAGAGACCACAAAATCAACATAATCGTTCGACGTTTTGTTGTCTGAGTAGCCTTCAGCGTACATTTTCTTGGCTTTGCGGCCTTTGAAAATGTCGCCATCAGATGTTTTTGAATTGGCGTTGTATGGTGGAGAAGTAAACACCATGTCAGCCTTCTGCCCATCCATCAACTTCTCAACCGCATCAATGCTAGTCGAATCCCCGCACATAACCCGATGCTTCCCACACAGCCAAACATCGGCCAGCTTCGTCACCGGCACGGCCGGCGCCTCTGGGACAGCGTCCTCGTCAGTCAGGCCCGGCGTCATTTCTACAGGCGTCAGCGCGTCCATCTCTTCCTGCGTGAACCCGATCAGGCTCAGGTCGAAGTCCATATCACGGAGTTCGTCCAGTTCGAGCGCAAGAATCTCCGGCGCCCAGCCCGCGTTCACGGCAAGCTGGTTGTCCGCGATCGCATAGGCCCGCTTCTGAGCGTCAGTCCATCCAGCTGCTACCATCACCGCCGCCTCGTCCCAGCCAAGCGACTGCGCCGCCAGCACGCGCCCGTGACCGGCAATCATAACACCAGCCTCGTCCACCAGCACAGGATTCGTCCAGCCCCAGGTTTTCATGCTCGCCGCCAACTGCTCGACCTGCGCCGGTGAATGCGTCCGGGCGTTCCTCGCCGCCGGGATCAACTCGGCAATCGGACGTCTGGATACAGAATCAGCAGGCCATTGTTGCGGCGCATCAGATAATTTCATGCGGGGCTACGTGTCAAAATTCCCGGCTTTCAACAATTCTCAATCCGGCGTCTTTGTTGCGCTGCATCAAGTTAATCCTTTTTGGGAAAATAATCTGCGAATGAG
>Ga0105051_10004961_pt1 | contig 15144 bp, 13 predicted proteins | sample FRY02_FD_78383 | JGI IMG/M metagenome (GOLD analysis project Ga0105051, IMG submission 78383) | Freshwater microbial communities from Lake Fryxell liftoff mats and glacier meltwater in Antarctica - FRY-02 (megahit assembly) | ecosystem: Environmental > Aquatic > Freshwater > Ice > Glacier... | reverse complement strand
GACTGTTAATCCGTAGGTCACTGGTTCGAGCCCAGTTTGGGGAGCCATAAATACTCAAAAATCAGCAGCTTGTCTGCTTTTTTTTTATTTTTAAAAAACTTCGAATCCCTCTGACTGTAGGTTACCGGCCTCGTCCCTCGTCAGAAACAATGCGCTCAACCCCTCTTTTAATAAGATTTTTGATCCAGCAGAAGCGCCAGGAACCATGAGTGCGGTAGCCCAAGCATCTGCTTCTGCGCAGGTGGGTGCAACCACGGTGACCGATGTAGGGGAAGACTTCAGTGGTGCGCCCCGCATGGGATCCATCGTGTGAGAAAGACGGTGACCTTGCACGGTCACCCAATGTCGATAGTCACCAGAGGTAGCCACAGCAGCATCTTTCAAACATAAAAGCGAATGTGGTTTTCGACATTCTATTTCAGGCGCTTCAACTGCAATGGCCCATGGCTCACCGTCTGGACGCATACCTAGCACACGCATCTCACCATCGATACCCACTAGACCTGAATGAATGCCATGCTTGACAAGGGTTTGAGCCAAGCGATCTACGCCGTACCCTTTCGCAATGCTGTTTAAGTCAATATTGATCGATTCCCGTTTACGCAACCGGTACCCGTCTATTTCAAGTATCTCGTATGCCGGGCGTCGTGGTCTTTTTAACGCTGCTGCGCAATCTCGTTGAAAATGCTTTACGGCACGGACTCGGTGACGAGCCTGTGCACGTTTCGCTTGAGAGCGATGGCCTATTTCGTGTCGCAAATGATGGTCCGGTTGTGCCAAATGAAATAATGAGTCGACTGACAGATCGCTTTGAGCGCGCGGACCATGCTTCGGAGGGAAGTGGCCTGGGTCTAGCTATCGTAAATGCTATCGCAGAGCGAGTGGGCAGCAAGCTGTCTTTAAAGTCACCAAGGCCTGGCTTCGATTCAGGTTTTGAAGCTTCACTTAACGTTCTGATCATGAAACATACTTGACTGGCTTTCGCTGAACATGCGTTTGCCTAACACCAGTTATGGGGCTAACGCTTCAAGCTTTCTTGTACGCCAATCAAGCACAGCGGTGCGAACGTGCATGGTTTTGGCTAGGTCTGGCAGATGTTCCTGAATAACTTGCGCCGCAAATTGCGCCAAGAATTGCGCTTTCAATTCAGCCCGTGCGCGGTCGACTCCGATATGATCGTAGGGCACCGAGGCGAGCAACAAAAAGCCATCAGCCGGTATGCGACCCGCGCGCATATTGCCATCAATAATCTGTGCAGCCGTCTGAATAGGGTGCGACAAATTCGGGCTGTATGGCCCAATGATGAGTGCCAAGTTAGGCGTGTGCAACCAATCAAACCCTCGACCTAAGCAAATCATCCACTCGCGGTGCTCAATATCAAGTAGCCTAAGGTGTTGTTCATTTTGCTGCCTGACTTGTTGAATATGGCTCAAATTGCCCATTAGCAACGGCAACAGGTCGTCGCGCATTTCACTGGGCATATCAGGCAAAAGGGTTGCTAACTTAAGAGCTATAGATTTTTCATCTTGACCCACACAGTCGCCAAGATTTAGTGTCGGCCCGCCGATGTTCGAGTGCAATGTGATGGCATCTTCGTCGGTCTCAAAGCCACACACCAAAGGAAAGACCGACTCATGTGATTGCCCAAAGATGTGCGTCACCTGTTCTTGAATCTGCCAAGTATGGTCAAGGGCCGCTTGCTTATTGAAATGAAACCCCGCGCAACCACGCTTGGGATCGCCCTTAGAGTAGTGATAGGTAATAAGCATCAGCACACGCCGGCCTTGCTCAACCATGCCCATGACATGGTGCTGCAAGACTTCTCCTAAGTGCGGCCAGCCCAAATCAAAGATGCCGCCCAAATTGCGAAATGGCATGACGATACCGGTTGGCGTTTGAGTAGCAACAGGAATATTGATGCGCCCATCCATGCACTTAAGCGCCACCATCGCTGTAGTGTGTCGGCTCAAGTAACGCACACGCGCTAAGGTAGCCTCTGGGCTGCAGAAGGCTACGCTATGGCGGCGGGCTAAATCGAATAACCAATCGATGCGTTCGCAAATGGGCCGTTGGTAAGTATCAGGCATAGGTGTGACAGTAAACTTTTATTATCAATTGTGCAAGAAAGCGTCAAGCAAAATACTAAACTCAGTGCCCTCTATCAAGAATTTACGGATGTTAATGCAGCCATTTTTTGTGAGAGTAGGCTGGAAATAGGGTTTGTTTACTGGGTGGCGCAAATCACTTGAATCTTTATCGCCTATAGTCTGCTTGTGCGGAAAAAGCAGCCGACATGAGCTTCAAATCACCACGTGAGATTCCGGCCTTTTTCGCGGCGTTCTCCCATCCATCTACATCAGTCGCGATTTCTTCAATAATCTGCTTGGCGTGTTCTTCGGTCAACCCATAAAAGCGTGCTGTGGTCAGAACCGTTTCGAGGCTTGGACGGTTGTCAGTATCGCCAATGTTCAAAACGTGTTCGGCCTTATCGATATTCGGATATCAGAAAAGTGATGATTGTTTAGGTATTAAATTTATATGATGGAATCAGTCGGTTGAGTTGTGGTTGGTCATCTTCGCTCCTACATGCGCCACACCACTCGCTTCGCCCCATTCCACTTGGCGCTGGCGCTCAGCCAAATGGGCTTTTTGTTCGGGCGTGCGTTGGTCGTGGCAGTGCGCACAGCTGACGCCTAAAATGTAATAGGGTGACTGTTTATCGGTCTGGCTTAGAGGCCACCGGCAGGACCGGCAAAGCTCGTGGCCACCTACGCTTAGACCGTGATCAACGCTCACGCGCTCATCAAACACAAAACACTCACCCTGCCATTTGCTTTGTTCGGGTGGAATCTCTTCCAAGTAATTGAGAATACCGCCTTCAAGATGGTAGACCTCTTCAATGCCACGCATTTTCAAAAGGGCGGTTGATTTCTCGCAACGGATGCCACCTGTGCAAAACATGGCCACTTTAGTTTTTTTTGCAGCTTCACCTTGCAGGTTGTCTTGTGCATCAAGCCAAGCGGGCAGCTGCACAAAGTTTTTGATATTGGGGTTGATCGCGCCTTTGAAGGTGCCAACGGCCACTTCGTAATCGTTTCGGGTGTCAATCACCACCACGTCAGGGTCTGCCAGCAAAGCGTTCCAATCAACGGGTTTGACGTATTGACCGACAGTCTTGTTTGGGTCGAGCTCGGGCACACGCAGGGTAACGATTTCTTTCTTGAGCTTGACCTTCATGCGGCTGAATGGGGGCTTGTCGCACCATGATTCTTTGTGTGGCAATTTTGAGAAACGGGGGTCGGCGCGTAAAAATGCCAGCACCTTCCGCACGCCTTCCTCGGGACCAGCAATGGTGCCGTTGATGCCTTCTTTCGCAAGCAACAAAGTGCCCTTGACGTCGTGTTGATCACAAAAGGCTTGAAGGGGCGCTTTGAGCTCAACAAAATCGGGCAAGTCTACAAATTTGTAAAGCGCGGCGGTGAAGTAGGGGAGGTGATTGGACATGGCGTGGTTTAGTTACTATTTCGCTCTAATTTAAGCAGATTTACTCACATTATGCGCTAATGTGCTCACGGTCATTTCCATTCCTCATGCTAGTAATACGGCGGGCCTCGTCGCGAGGTGTTCAAACCAAAACAACCAATCGTGCATCTAACTTTCCTGCAGTGCATGCCGAATGTGTTGTATTTCAAAGTGATTTCTCCTGAACTGAATTACCCTGAACTTTGTTGGGCACTGCCATACTATGGGTTTGAAGCCTGCTCTTACGCGTTCAAAAGGCATCATTTGAAGTTTACCCAAGAGAATAAGAATCGTGTAAATTGCCCCCCATGACTTCTTTTCGACCCTTGTCAATCATGCGCTTTGTGTACAGCCACTATTTTGTGAGTGCACTAAGATTAAGTTTCGGCGTGGTGTGCGTATTTGTTATCGGTTATTTTTTGACTGACAGCATCACTTCCTCTGTAGCCACAATCGGCGCGGCTTATGTCTCGTTAATCGACCGGCCCGCACCCATTTTGCCTCGTGTCAAAGAAATGCTTGCTAGTGCTTTGCTTGGCGCTATTGCTGTAGGGGTTACCGGCCTAGCCCTCAACCATGCGTTGGCATTGTTACTTGTGATGACGGTCATGGCGTTTTTCTTTTTTTATGTTGGTGGTTTATGGTGTCAGGGGTGCCACCATTGGTCTGGCCTGCATGACGCTTGCCATCATTACCTTGCCGGCAGGTCTTACACCTAGCGAGGTGATGCACTACAGCCTTGTCTCTCTTGCCGGTGCCATGGCTTATATTGTTTATAGCATCGTGTCAGACCCTCGTGTTTTGCTATCTATCTTCGGTTTGACATTGGAATTGTTTTGAACCCACACGTAACCTCTACTAAAAATAACAACGCATGAGTATTCTTTCTAGCTTACAAGACCCAATACTGCCCATTTTTATGGTGATGCTGGTGGGTTATTTCATGAGACGCATCAATTTTTTTGATGTTCCAAGTGCGCAGGGTCTTAACAAGTTTGTTTTTTATATGGCCATGCCGGCCCTGATTTTTGAATTGATTCGAAAGATTCCACTACATCTTCTTGATTGGCCGACGGTCAATGCTTATCTCTTAAGTGAGTTTTTGGTTTATGGCGGTGTTGCCCTCATCACCTACCGGGTGTTTAAGCGATCTCTGGCAGAGGCCATGCTTATTGGCATGGCGGCCGGGTTTGTGAATCACATGATGTTTGTATTGCCTATTGCACGCAGTTTGTATGGTGTTCAAGCATCTGAACCGATTGCTGCCATTGTTTTTGTAGATATTATTGTTTTCTGCCTCACCATATTATTAATGGATTTTATTCGTGCTTTTGAATCAAACAAAGCGGGTGCGTTTAGTCTACAAAAAGTTGTGCTCATGCTTTCTAAAAACCCAATGGTCATTGCCTCAGTGCTGGGTCTCGTTGCGGGTGCACTTAAAAACAATATACCGTCAGGTGTCTATACCTATACCAACTTTTTAGGTGGCGCCGCGGCACCAGCAGCCCTCTTTGCCTTAGGTGTCATACTCGGCAACCAGCCCCTTCGCCCGGTAAGTGGCCCGGCATGGTTGGCGATCGGTTCAAAGCTTATTGTTCACCCGGCATTGTTCTTTGCGATGACGTTGATGGGTGGTGCTTTCATTATGAAACCCGATTGGCAAACGATGGCCTATCTGGTTGCGGCCGGTCCTTGCGGTGCCATGCCTTTTGTGATCGCATTGCAATACAACGTTAAGTCTGATTCGATTGCAAAGGCTGTGCTGATATCAACGGTTTTATCGATTATCAGTCTAAGTGTTTTGACTGGCACATTGAATTAACAATTTGCACGCCGATGATTCGCTAAGGCTAAATCATCAAATTTCATATCTTCTCTTCTTAAAGCGCGATGTTTCGTTTTGCGACCCGCCATGCGTGTGCGCCACATTTTGAACGAACTGGGCTTGAGTTCAGTCCTCATTAGTTTAATCACGTCAGTTTGAATCAACCCCGTGCGCGCTTCGATTGTTTCAAAGGAGGTTCGATCTTCCCAAGCCATTTGAATCACCGCAGATATATCGCCCGGTGTGAGGCTGGCAAGTCGATCAGCAGATGTGGTTTGCATGGTGGTGCCCTCAATAAACCTTATTTTATTTGCGCAAAAAAATTGATAAAATAAGTCTTAGTGCTTCAAATTAATGACCTATTTAGTAGGGATTGAGTCGCGCTTACTACTAATAAATCGATTCACATTCGCTACAATACCAATATATGATTACCTTTGCCGATGTTTCTTTATTCCCCCGTAACGCCAAGCCCCTGAATAGCTACCGCAAGTTCTGGGCGGCGCGCTTTGGTGTTGCCCCGTTTTTGCCCATGAGCCGAGACGAAATGACTCAACTCGGCTGGGACAGCTGTGACATCATTATTGTTACGGGTGATGCCTACGTTGATCACCCAAGCTTTGGTATGGCCGTTATTGGCCGAATGCTAGAAAACCAAGGGTTCAGGGTTGGCATTATTGCTCAACCAGACTGGCAAAGCGCCGAACCCTTCAAAGCCTTAGGTAAGCCCAATCTCTTTTTTGGTGTCACTGCTGGCAATATGGATTCAATGATCAATCGCTACACAGCTGATCGCAAAATACGTAGCGATGACGCCTACACAGCGGGTGATATGGGCGGTAAACGACCTGATCGCGCTGCGATTGTATATACCCAACGCTGTAAAGAAGCTTATAAAGACGTACCCATTATTTTGGGTGGAATTGAAGGTTCATTGCGGCGCATTGCCCATTATGACTATTGGTCAGACAAAGTGCGTCGCTCGGTGGTTACCGATAGCAAATGTGATTTGCTGTTGTTTGGCAATGCCGAACGTGCTGTAGTTGAAATTGCACATCGCTTAGCCGCCAAAGAACCTATTGAGCAGATCACTGACATTCGGGGTACTGCATTCATTCGGCGCGAAACGCCAGAGGGCTGGTATGAAATCGATTCAACCAGTGTTGATGCACCCGGTAGAGTTGAAGCCCACGTCAACCCATACTTAATGATTAGCGAGCAGGCACTTGAGCAAGGCGAAAGCTGTGCCCGTAATGACGAGGCGCGCGAGGTTGCTGATATTGCTAATAAAAAAAGCGCTCAAAAAAGTGCTGAAATAACAGATCAAACTCGGGGTCAGAAAGATAGCCCTAAAAGCGCGCAGCAGAGTTCTAAAAAAGGGGCTTTAGCCCCATCTGAATCACCCCTCGTGTTTCAACTTAACCCCTCGTTACAGGCAAACGGTAAGCTGAAAGTTCCGCCACGTGATCGCAGTGTGATTCGCTTACCTTCTTACGAGCAAGTCAAGTCAGACCCCGTGCTTTATGCTCATGCGAGCCGTGTTCTTCATTTGGAAACAAACCCGGGGAACGCGCGCGCCCTTGTTCAGGCACATGGGGTAGGGCATACCGCGCGCGATATCTGGATCAACCCGCCGCCCATTCCGCTCACAACGCCTGAAATGGATCTCGTCTTTGATCTGCCCTATGCGCGCAGCCCACATCCGGTTTATGCCGACGAAAAGGGTGGTCATGATGGCGAAACCAAAATACCCGCCTGGGAAATGATACGTTTTAGCGTCAATATTATGCGGGGCTGTTTTGGGGGCTGTACCTTTTGTTCAATTACCGAACATGAAGGTCGCATCATTCAAAGCCGTAGCGAAGATTCAGTTATACGTGAAATTGAAGATATTCGAGATAAAGTGCCCGGTTTTACAGGTGTTATTTCAGACTTAGGTGGCCCAACGGCCAACATGTATCGTATAGGTTGCAAAAGCCCTGAAATTGAGTCGGCTTGTCGCAAACCCAGTTGCGTTTACCCTGATGTCTGTCAAAACCTGAATACCGATCACAGCTCGTTAATTCATATGTATCGACGCGCCAGAGAATTAAAAGGCGTGAAAAAAATTCTAATTAGTTCCGGGTTGCGTTATGACTTGGCGGTTAAGTCACCTGAATACATTCGCGAATTGGTTACCCATCACGTCGGGGGTTATTTAAAAATAGCACCAGAGCATACCGAGATGGGCCCGCTTTCAAAAATGATGAAGCCGGGTATTGGTAGCTACGATAAGTTTAAGCAACTATTTGATAAATTCAGCGCTGAAGCAGGCAAAAAACAGTTCTTGGTACCTTATTTTATTGCCGCGCACCCCGGTACTCGCGACGAAGACATGATGAATTTAGCCGTTTGGTTAAAAAGCAACGGTTTTCGTGCTGATCAAGTTCAAACGTTTTACCCCAGCCCTATGGCAACCGCAACGGCTATGTATCACACGTCACGCAACCCGCTTGCGCGCGTCACCCGGACGAGTGAAACGGTTGATATTGTGCGGGGCGACCGTCGCCGTCGTTTGCACAAGGCATTTTTGCGCTATCACGACCCCAACAACTGGCCGATGTTGCGCGAAGCCTTAAAAATGATGGGCCGTGCTGACTTGATTGGTAATGGTAAAAAGCACCTCATTCCTTTTCACCAGCCTCAAACCAATGGCACCTACGTCAGTGCTCGCCGTAAAAATAGCTCAGGTGCAACATCAAGCGTCTCTCGAACACTAAAATCGGGGCAACTATTGACTCAGCATACAGGTTTGCCGCCGCGCCAAAAGTCTTAAACTTGGGTAAAGTTTTGCCCTCATCACATTGACTTCATGAGTGGGAACCTAGCGGCGCTTATGTTGTCTTAAAGCATTGATTTTTATATGAGATGAATTGTGAACCCAGATCGTGCCCTGTTGTCGATAGCCATGCTTGCTGCTTTTGCAGATGGTGCAAAAGACGATCGTGAGCGTGAGTCAGTTAAACAGTTTGCCCAACAAATGGGTTCTAACACGATAGATACGATGGGTATTTATCAAGACGTATTACTTAAGCGGGTTTCGCTTGAGCAAGTTACCGCGGCCTTGGTCGATGAGGGTCAGCGGCACTACGCTTATGAGCTGGCTGTCTGTGTTTGCGATAGCGATGGCCTGCGTTGCTATGATGAAAACAAATTTCTAAAAGAATTAAAAACATTACTCGGTTTAGACGCCGACCCCGTTGCACATGAAGTAGAACACCAAGCCGATGCCATTGCTTTGGGCGGCGCAATGATTGCAGGGGCAGTAGCTGGCAGCACTTTAAGCAACGTCGCGTCAAGTCAACTGACCACAAACCAAAATACTTTAGGCGAGATAACGCTAGAAGACGATACATCCCCAAAAGTGGTCGTAGCTCAAAGCACCTTAGATGATGCAGCGCTAGACAAAATGGTACTGAACTATTCCATCATGAATGGTGCGCTCGAACTATTGCCTCAGTCTTGGGCCTCTGTGGCTATTATTCCTATGCAAGTCAAAATGGTTTATCGCATAGGTAAATCGTATGGTAATGAGCTAGATCAAGGCCACATTCGTGAGTTCATAGCCACTGTTGGTGTGGGTATGACTTCTCAGTATTTAGAACAGTTTGGGCGTAAGCTAATTGGCGGCCTGTTGGGCAGTTTTTTAGGTAAAACAGGCAAAAAAGTAGGGGGTGCTGCCACGGGTGTCGCGATGTCGTTTGCGACAACTTATGCGTTAGGTCAGGTGGCCAAACGCTATTACGGCGGTGGACGCCAAATGAATACCGAATTATTGAAACAGGCATTTTCAGGCCTGCTTGCTCCTGCTCAAAAACTACAAACCCAGTATTTGCCAGAAATTCAAGAGAAAGCACGCAACCTTGACGCGAAAAGTGTGTTGTCAATGGTTCGGGGTGGAGGCCTTTGATAAGCCGTCGGTGTTATAGAACTTAATTCTCAACAATTTAAAAAATTCGCCGGGGTTAAACCCATCCTTGTCGCCAAACAGCTTTATTTTGTAAATCGCGCCACGAAATAATCTGTGTGGCTTTTGAAAACACGGCTTCTATTTCAACATATTCAATCGCATCAGTCGGTTGAGTCGGCTCAATCACTTTTGAGACTAGAAAATGTTTTTGTTTAGCTATGGGGATGACCGCCGTCCATTTGCTGAGTATGAGTTTCTTAGGGTTCAGTGGGTTCATCACACCTATCTTACTTTACATAGAGGGTAACTGACTTAAGACAATTCTATGAATCGATATAGCCCGAAGATTTTGTTCCAAACGATGAACGAATTCAAAACATGGGGCTACGAATTTTGTAGTGAAACACAAACATTCGGGTGCCTAACGCACCTAACAAAACGAAAACCACCATGGCTGTGATGTGTTCAGGGTGATATTGCTCCATACCAGCATACCAATTGATCAATAGCGAAAAAATAAGACCCCAAAGTAATGCAACTTCAGCGTAAAAAGACCCTTTAAGCCCCGGGTTATCAACGTCTGCCCTGATGACGTCTCGCAATATACCGCCACCTGCGCCGGTTAGTGCTGCGAACAAAGGGCCCCAAAGCCAAAGGGGTTGAATGTTTGCGTCCACTGCGACAATGACCCCAATAATGGTAAAGGCTGCAAGCCCCACTGCATCAAAAAATGCCACGGCTGAATGGTTGCTTAAGTGACCGATTAAGTAGGCATCAGTATGGGCCCCCAGTTCAGCTGACCGTTCAGAAGAAAGCCGATTCTTAATTCTAAATATGAAGTAAAAGGTGACGACAGTCCCTAGAATAGTCAGTAGGTAAAGTGGTGATTTCATTACAGAAAGTGTGTCACGTTGAAGGAGTAAGTCGCGAATAATGCCCCCACCCACAGACGGTACGGCAGCCAATACTAACGCACCAAAAAAACTGTACCCGCCTTGTCTGGCTAAAAGTACACCTGACATGGCAAAGGCGATCGTACCTATGATGTCTACAGCTAGAAACCACCATTGACCCGATGTGGCATCAAGCATAACGGGCAATAAGTATGTGCGAACGATTTCTTGGTATTCACCCGTTTCACGTAAGCTTTTAAGGCTTTCATTGAATGCAGTCACCATTGCTGGGCTGGTGGTGGCCTTACTGAAAATTACGTGAATGCCATCGGAAAAAATCGGAACACCGACTTCTTTTACCTGACCTTGCCAATTATTGCGCCAGACCAAAGTCTCAGCCACTAATTCATCAATTGCAATGGCGTCAACCACATTATTTAGCAGGTTACTTATGTTTTCTTTATCGTTTTCGACACGCACAATACGTGAAGCATGGGCAGGGTCATTGATAAAGGCCATCATGGTGGGACCATAATAAAAACCATTTATGACACCCAACCGAATGTTTTGATTATTTAGCCGTTCATACCATTGTTCGGTTATTTTGAAATTGATTTCGTTCGTATCATTTTCTCGCACGTAAATAACATCTTTTTCAGTACGATAAGCATCAGAATAATAGGCATATTGACTACGCGCATCGCTTTTGAAGGCACCTGCAGCAACATCTCTTGTACCGTTTTTAATATCAATCTGATGCTGGTTCCATGAAACCTCATCAAAATCTAACAAATAACCCATTTTTGCAAAAATAGCCTTAAGTAACTCAACATCAAGGCCTGTTAATCGAGTTGAACCATTCTTAATAACCAGGTATTGATAGGGGTCCCAAGGGTACCAGCCTGCTCGTAGCACTTTTTGCTTTGTTTGCGCGTCTAGAGCAGGCGAGATAGCAACAACTGAAGAGGGTGTTGCCGACCCTTTCGTCTCAGTGCTTAATGCTGAATCGACCAAACCAAAAGTGAGTAAAAGACAAAAAAACCAAGATGTTAGTCGAAGCATTGCTAAGATAATCTCTCATTAATGAGTATAGGGTTATAGCGACACAGTCAGGACTATTTAATAAAAATCAGATTTGACCATTCCACAAACTTTTGCCAGTAGGCTTAATGCATTGCTACACGTTAAAGTAAAAAAATTTTAATATTGTTATGATGGTAGCGAAATCAGTTTATGGTAAATGTGCTGTCTCAGCTAGCTTTAAAGGTTAATGGTTACTAAAAGTAGACATTGTTTTCGTGTTGAACAATGATCAAATATAATACTATTTGCTTCAAATTTGACAGCAATTAAAATTTCAAACCCCAAGGATTTACCTCTTATCATGGCCACCCCAAACAACACTAAAAATTGTTCCAATGCAATTGTCACGGTACTTGAAAACCATGGGGTAACGCATGTTTTTGGTATTCCAGGCGCAAAAATTGACAGCCTTTTTATTGCACTGAAGCATTCCAAAAAAATTAAATTAGTGGTTTGTCGTCATGAACAAAACGCAGCCTTTATGGCAGCTGCGTTTGGGCGCTTAACGGGTACGGTCGGGGTTTGTATTGCAACTTCAGGCCCAGGCGTGACAAATTTGGTTACGGGTTTGGCCACAGCAACCAGTGAGGGTGATGCTGTGCTGGCAATTGGCGGTGAAGTACCCGTCAATGAACGTTTGAAAAAAACTCATCAATCGCTCGACACCACTACGTTGATGATGCCTGCAACAAAGTACTCTGCTGAAATCACAACCCCTAATCAGTTGTGTGAAATTTTGGGTAATGCCATTCGCGCGGCTGAAAGCGGCCGGCCAGGTGCTGCATTTGTTTCTTTACCTAGAGATATTGGCTTAGCTGATTACCCCGGCACTGTGCACGAAGCATGGGGCCAAAAACTGTTAGCGGGCCCTGCCAATCAATTCGCTATAGAGCAGGCATTGACGCTTCTTAATAATAGTAAACGTCCAATCGCTTTGCTAGGTATGCAGTCTTCAGAGGCAGCATTTGCTGAACCATTGGTCAACTTCTTTAAAAAGTCAGGCATACCTTATGTTGCCACCTTTCAAGGTGCAGGGGCTTGGGTGCAAAGAAAGGGCGGCGGTATTTATGCGGGTCGTGTGGGTTTGTTTCGCAACCAGCCCGCTGATAAATTGCTTGACCAAGCCGACTGTGTGCTGACGATTGGTTACGATTCAATTGAATATGACCCTTTTATTTGGAATACTGACACGAATCGACCCGTCATATGTTTAGATACCATTGCGACTGCGCAAGACAATGCTTTTATGCCTGCAATTGAGTTAGTTGGTGATATCGGTGCCACATTAAATGTATTTTCTGTCGGTTTAAAAGTTGGCCTAGACCCAACCTTTGTAAGTGTTGCGCGTGAGGCCGTACAAGCTGTGCAAGCAACGATTGATGAGGGCGCTGGTATGAATAAGTTCCCTGTCGCGCCTCTGCGACTCATTCATGAGTTGCGCAAAGTTATCACACCCGAAACACATGTTGCTTTAGATGTGGGTTCACATTATATTTGGGCAAATCGCTATTGCGCTGCAGACCATGCACGGCAAGTGATGGTGAGCAATGGTCAACAAACACTGGGTGTTGCCATGCCTTGGGCAATTGCGATGAGTATGCTGTACCCAAATGACCGCATTTTGTCAGTATCAGGTGATGGGGGGTTTTTGTTTAGCGTGATGGAACTTGAAACGGCAGTCAGAGAGGGCACGAAGTTTGTTCATGTGATCTGGAACAGCGACTCGTACGATATGGTTGCCTTCCAAGAACAAGCGGCTTATGGTGAAGAGGCTGGCGTTCAGTTAGGTGCTTACGATGTGGTGAAACTGGCTGAGGCTTTTGGTTGCAAAGGCTACAACATTCAATCGGCTGATGAGTTGCCAGGGGTTCTCGCCGAAGCCTTTCAATCTAAAGTACCTGTGCTGATCAACGTGCCCGTTGATTACAGTCGAAACAGCATATTGATGCAAAACGTGATTCAAAGCTTTGTAAATTAAAGACCATGCATAAATCTAAAATACCCCATAGCAACAACCTTAAAGTGAATATCTCCTCTTCATTATTAGCTGCTGTTAAGCAACGTTGTAAACAAACGGGCGACTCAGTTGATCATGTGGTTCAAGAGGCTTTGGCTAAGTTGCTGGGTGTTGAGCATCACACCCTGTTTCAAGTTTCTACGTCTACAGCTTTAGTGCAAGGTGTATACCAAGGCTGTGTCACGGTGGGTCAAATAAAAACGCATGGTGATTTTGGCTTAGGTACTTTTGATAGTTTAGATGGCGAAGGTTTGATGCTTGACGGTCACGTATGGCAAGCTCATGGTGACGGTAGAGTTTTAGAGCCACCTGATAGCACCACAGCCCCCTTTTGGGTCAGTGCTGAATTTGCAGCAGATCGGTCTGGTGTGCTGAGTCAGCTTGTGAGTTGGGCTGATTTGTGTGGGCAGATTGATTCATATCGGCAATCGGGTAACCTGTTTACCGCCATAAGAATAGACGGCGTTTTTGATGAAATTCACTATCGTGTGGCTTGCAAAGCTGCAGCGGGTGAAGACCTTGTTACGGCAACCAGTCATCAAGCTGAATTTACCTTTAATAATTGTTCAGGTACATTGATGGGCTTTTGGTCGCCGTCTTACGCTCGTACTTTCAACATTCCGGGTTATCACATGCATTTTTTGTCTGCTGATCGCCAGCATGGGGGGCATGTTTTAGATATTAAGGCTAAAGATTTGAAAATTCAGGTGATGGACGCTAACAATGTAGTGATGGCATTACCTGAAACCCCACAGTTTTTAAGCGCCGATTTATCAATAGACCCCTCAAAGGCCTTGAGTAAAGCTGAGGGGTCTAGAACTTAACTTTCTGCAATCTAAAAAGTTAAGTTACCAGATCTACACGACCCGTACTCAGGTTATAAAACCCGCCCAATACTTTCAGTTTGCCTTCTTTAACACGCTGGCTAATGATGGGGTTTGATTCATGTAAGTTGCGTACATTAAGCAAAATATTATTACGTTCAGCTGCAAGCACAACATCAGCGGCCTTGTCGTTTACTGCTTGACGAACAGCGGGTGCGAGTGCTGTGGTCAATGCTTGAATGTGCCCAGGGAATGCAGCATTTTGTGTATAAGCTGCTACGGCTGCACTGATTGCACCGCAACTGCTATGACCTAACACCATAATGAGTGGCGACTGAAGCACTGCAGTACCGTATTCTAGGCTGGCTAAAATATCAGGCGTTACAAAGTTACCCGCAACACGGGTAACAAACAAATCGCCGCGCCCCTCGTCAAAACATAGCTCAGGTGCAACCCTTGAATCAGCGCAACTTAGAATACATGCATAGGGGTTTTGCCCCTTTGATAACGCTGCGCGTGTCGTATCAAAGTTTATGGCCTGCGATTTACCGCTGACGTAACGCTCGTTACCCGTCATCAAACGAGCTAGAGCTTGATCAGGTGATACAACATTTGCAGGCAAAGGTACTGTCGTTTGAGCGTGTACTTTTGCTGAACCCAGCACAGCAGCAATAGGCATGGCACCGAATAGACCCATGAGTGATCGACGACTTTTTGAAGCAGGTTCATTTGATGAAGTATGGATTGAGAATACAGATGAACAAAGTTTGCACATGATGACTTCCTTTTTATTTGTAGTTATTTTTTTTTAATTTTAGTGAGTTTTTCATTTAACTTAAATTACTAGCCTGATAGGCCGTAAGAAAGAGGAATCACTTAGTAAACAACTTTAACTATTTATAACATGAATTCAAGACCATTAAATGACCTAAATTAAATGGTTTAATTTTTTAAATAAGCTAAATGTTATTGATGTAAGTTTTAAGTTTTTTTTGTGAATTTTATTATCAATTTTTGTTTAATTCTTTTTT
>Ga0105051_10004954_pt1 | contig 15154 bp, 17 predicted proteins | sample FRY02_FD_78383 | JGI IMG/M metagenome (GOLD analysis project Ga0105051, IMG submission 78383) | Freshwater microbial communities from Lake Fryxell liftoff mats and glacier meltwater in Antarctica - FRY-02 (megahit assembly) | ecosystem: Environmental > Aquatic > Freshwater > Ice > Glacier... | reverse complement strand
GCAGAGAAAAACAATGATACTTTTGGTATATTTTTAGGACAAGTTTTAAGAATGTTTACAGAGGATGAACGTGAAAAAATGTACGAAGAAGATTGGTGGGGTATGCGTTAAATGCCCTATAACAACCGTATAACAGCAATGCTGATATATCGTATAACAACTATCGCAAAAAAGAAGACAGTTAAAAATAAAACAATGGAAAAATTAACAGGAAGTAAAAGTAAAGTTTTTAATGCAGTGGTACTTGTAGTATCTTTATCAGTGGCATCTTTGATTTTATGCGCTGTTATACTAAGTTTTGTGTTTGGTATAAAATAAAGCATTAATTATTAGGTTATTAAATAATTTTTTATATTTTTGTGTAAATGGAACACATATTAAAGAAACTTTCGGATAATGATATTGTATGGCGAAAGATAGCTTTAAAAATATGTAGAGATAAATCAATAGCTGATGACCTTGTAAACGATATGTATATTAAAATGTATTCTTTAGATAAAAAAGAATATAATACCCACTATGTATCGTATATGATTTATCACTTGTTTATCGACTATCTAAGGCATAAGAAAAAAACAATACCTTTAGACAATATTAAGGTTAAAAATATAGAAGATAATACCACTGAATTAAGAACTGAAATAAACGACATACTAAACGAGATTGGTTTCTTTGATAGGGAGATATTATTACACACTCACGAAAAGTCATTGCGTAAAACTTCTGAAGCACTTAATATGTCGCACGTTAAATTACATTACCAAAAGCAAAAGGCTATTAGTAAGCTGAAAGAAACAAACGGTTTTAAAAAACTAAAAAATGAGCGAAATAGATTATAGTAAATTAGACAAGCGTTCGAAAGAATATAAGCAATACAAAAAAGGTTTGGGCGATTTAGTTGAAGACATTACAAAGGCAACAGGAATTAAAAAACTTGTGGGAGATTGTGAGGATTGCAACAAAAGAAAGGAAACTTTAAACATTGTAGGGCATCAGTTAGAATATTTCTTTAAAAAGCACAGCCCTAATGAGTTTAAAAAAGAAGATAAAGATTTATGGGATTCTTTTATTGACAGAGAAAACCAAAATAAGATAGTATTAGAGCACCAGTTATTAATCGTTAGGCTATTGAAAGATGTATTAAATATGAGCGTTAAACCTTGTTCAAATTGTGATGCTGGTATTTGGAAAAAGTACATTCAAATGATTAATACCGTTTATGACAAATAGACAATTTATATTAGAAACAAGAACGGAACATAATATAAACCCACAAAGCATATTTGAACAAAGATTTGTAAATTTGGGTAATATTTTAGAGTATGTCGTTTCTTATGTTAATGAGTTTGGAATTAAAAAACAAACGTATTGTTCAATAGATTTAGAAATTAATAAACAGTATAATAATCATTAATGATTTTATTTGATTATGGAAGACGGTAGAAAAAATAATGGTGGTAATAAAAGCGCTGGGCGTAAACCTAAAGCAGATGAGCAAGCGTTAATTGAAAGATTAACACCATTATCTGACGATGCCTATTATGCATTAAACTTAGCGATAATAAAAAAAGAGGGTTGGGCGGTTAAACTATTTTTTGAGTATATGTACGGCAAACCTAAAGCATCAGTAGAAAATAAACATACTTTTGAGAATGGATTTGATGTGATAAAAGAATTATATGCTGACGAGACATAGTAGTAAATGGAACGCATTAGGTAAAAACACACGTTTTTTTATTTTAACAGGAGGGCGTGGAAGCGGTAAGTCTTTTGAGGTTGGCAGATTTGCCAGCCTTTTATCATTTAATCCAAACCATAAAATACTATTCACAAGGCAGACAATGACATCTGCAAACCTTTCTATTATTCCAGAGTTTCAAGAGAAAATAGACTTGCTTAAATTAAACGGCTCATTTGATGTTAATAGAAGCGAAATAGTAAACAAGGTATCAGGAAGCGAAATTATATTTAAAGGTCTTAAAACGTCTTCAGGGGACCAAACAGCGAACCTTAAATCATTGCAAGGTGTTACTACTTGGATATTAGACGAAGCAGAGGAATTAACAGACGAAACCGTATTCGATAAAATCAATTTGTCAGTACGTCAAAAGGGTGTTCAAAACAGAGTTATATTAATTCTTAATCCTGCAACTAAAGAGCATTGGATATACAAAAGGTTCTTTGAGGAAGCTGGAGTTAAGCAAGGGTTTAACGGAGTAAAGGGAAATGTTACTTATATCCACACGACTTATTTAGATAATTTACAGAATTTACATCAAAGTTTTATTGATGAGATTGAGCGTGTAAAAGAAACCAATATTAAAAAGTTTAACCACGTTATTTTAGGCGGTTGGTTAGACAAAGCAGAGGGTGTTGTATTTGCAAATTGGAAGTTTGGAGATTTTAATCCTGATAATTTACAGGTATCTTTTGGCCAAGATTTTGGATTTAGTATTGATCCGACAACTTTAATAGAAGTGGCAATAGATAAAAGCAAAAGAAAAATATACGTAAAAGAATTATTATACAAGCCAAAACTAACCACAAGCGAAATAGCACAAATCAATTTAATACATGCACAAGCAAATCTTATAATTGCAGATAGTGCAGAACCTCGTTTAATATCTGAACTAAAATCTAAAGGTTGCAATATTAAAGGTACTGAAAAAGGTGCTGGTAGTATTAGCGCTGGTATTGCTTTAATGCAAGATTTTGAAATCATAGTAGAATCAAATAGCCAAAATATAGCTAAGGAATTAAACAACTTTGTATTTGCTGATAAAGGTTCTAATTTATACATTGATAAATACAATCACGCCATTGATGCAATTAGATACAATGTATTTTATCATTTGGCAAATCCAAATAGGGGAAGCTACGACATTCGCTAATTAACAAAAATCAAAGTTTCACGTTATATAATTATGAAGCTAAAGATAAAGATACCCTCTAAGTTAAGCGAGATTAAGTTATCACAATACCAAAGGTTTATAAAATCCACTAAAGATAGTGAAGACGAGTTGTTTATATCACGTCAATTAGTTTCTATATTTTGCAATTTAGAAGATAAACTTGTAGATAATATTAGGGCAAAAGACTTTGAAAGTATTGTGGCTCAAATCACGGAAACATTAAGCGAGAAGCCTAAGTTTATATCTACGTTTAAAATGGACGGTTTGGACTATGGGTTTATTCCACAGCTTGACGATATAACAGTGGCAGAGAAAGCAGACTTAGACACGTTTTTAAAAGATATAAGCACGTTAAACAAAGCAATGAATGTTTTGTATAGACCAATAAAGATAAAACGGCATAACGGCTATTTGATAGAAGACTATAAAGCAAACGGAAACGGTTTAGATGTGCCTTTAAATATTGCTTTAGGTGCAAATGTTTTTTTTTGCAATTTAATGACAGACTTGTTGAGCTATATCCCGAACTTTATAGCGGAGGAGGTGGAACGCAATCCAGAGGCATCGCAGATTTTGGCGCAAAGTGGGGTTGGTATAACAGCTTTTATCAACTCGCAAAGGGAAGTATTTTCAAGTTTGACCAAGTTGGTAAACTTAGATTACACGAAGCATTAATGTTTTTAAGTTTTGAAAGCGAAAAGAACAAATTAGAAGCAGATTTAATAAAGAAAAAATAATGAGTTATTTCTTAACCCTAGAAACATTAAAAAAAGTATTTGAAAGTGATGATAGAACCAGCACGGTTATAACTGGCGATGCATCAGAGGTTGATAGTTACAAAAAGAATCTATTTCCTTTGGTTCATTTAGATGTTACCGAGAGCCCTTTTATAAGTGTTCAGAACACTTCAACAGTTCAGTATAATGTTGTTATAACTGTTGTTGATATTAGAGATGTAAACAAAAAGCAGGACAGAGATAAGTTTTGGAAGAACGATAATAGACACGAGAACTGGAATAAGACACGTGACATTTTAAGGACAGGCGAATTAAAAATAATTAAGGATATATTTGATTCTGATATTTCTGCAAGTGCTATTGGTGAGGCTGAACTGTTATCATTTGTAAGGGAAAATACATTAGATGGTTGGCAACAAACATTTACTTTAGATGTACCTGATATTTATGTAAAGGCTTGTACAAATGGATAATGTAGAAAGCAAAAAAATATTAGATAAGTTTTTTACTTCTGTAATTAGTAAGGCAAAAGAAAATCTAAACAGTAAGGGCATTAATGCAAGTAAAAATTTAAGTAATAGCTTTAATTATTTTGTTAAAGTTTCGCCAAATAGTATTAGTGCTGATTTATTTGCAGAGAATTATTTACCGTTTATTGATAAAGGTGTTAAGGGTGTTAAAAGCGGTTCGTCATTAGGTGGCTTCGCTTATAAATCTAAAGGCGGTAAAACAGGTTTAAAAGGTATGCCACCACCTAAAGCGTTTGACAAATGGAATGTAATAAGAGGGCGTGCTGCCAGAGATGAGAAAGGAAGATTTTTAACACGTAAGCAGCTTAATTTTAGAACAGCGGTTGGCGTGTTTAATTACGGAATAAAGCCAACTAAGTTTTTTACAAATCCTTTTGAAGATGAGTTTAAAAAATTACCAAATGAATTAGTCGAAGCATACGGATTGGATATTGAAAATTTTATGAATTTTATTTTAAAAGAAGATGGCAGAGTTTAGTAAAATTACGATTACTTTTACAGCGGATTTTATTGCTGGTAACGAAGCAAGAATATCTACTTTCTTTCCGCAAACTTTACCTTTTGCTTTAATTAACCAAGACTTTGACTGGGTAACAACTCGAAGCGCAGCTTTTGAAGTTACGGTAGGAACGCCAACAGCAACAGCTGGAGAAAGAACAGCCATAAATTTTGGTGCAGCTTTTTTATTAGATAATCCCACAGATTTTATTGTTAATGTAACTTCAAATGCAGTAGAGATTATTACAGAAAATGAAGATTTAAACTGGTGGGGTTTTAAAAGTCCAAACCCAGCATATACTGTTTTAATTGAAAATACGGAGGTTGTTCCTGACAATACCGATATTGATTTTATACTGGTTAAATCTCCGCATTATATTAATTTGCCGTTTTTATTTACTACGACAACAAACGTAGTTGTTCAACTGTATGTTTGGGGTGGTAATTTGGTAGATGTTCCAGAAAATGCGACGTACACACTTACAATTCCAAGACCAAGCATAAACTTTGAGGAGTTTAATGTAGATATTTCTAAATTGGTTGCTGAAAGTTTAGATGCAAGACCTTTAGTAAGTGTTACAGATACGGTTAATCTATTAGATAGCTTAAATTCTAATGTAAAGTATGTTAAATACGTAGCAACTTACACTGATCCGACAGAAACTATCGCACCAATTATATCAACATTGGTTGCAAGTGATGGATATGGTTATTATTTAGAGGGAATAAACCCAACGAAACCAGCAAATAATATATTAACATCTTCAAGTTTGCGTAAAGTAGCAAGGAACGGTATAATATTATTTCCTTTTGTAAACGATTCTGCCATAGAAACTATTGATGTAAACACAAACACTGCAGCAATAGACGAAACGGTTACAATAACGCCTACAAACAGTTCTAATAAGTTTATACAGTACTTGTCAATAGATGTATCTGAATCAGAACAAGCGGAGTTTATAACGGTTCAGACTAAACCAAACAATGTTATAACCACATACGAAATAATAGACGAATGTAGATACAATCCGATACAATTATTATTTAAAAATAAGTTTGGAGTGTTTGATTCATTAACACTATTTAAGAAATCAAATGAAACTACGAATGTTACAAGTGATGACTTTGTAAATAATTATGTAAGCGGTGGAACTTATGACACGACAAGACACCAATACCAAAAATTAAACACAGTAGGCAAATCCACTATTAAAATAAACAGCGGTTATATTAACGAAAAGGAAAACGAACTCTACAAGCAGTTATTGTTTTCTGATTTGGTTTATATTTTAAAAGATGCAGCATTTATTCCTGTAAATATAGCAAATAGCAGTATTGAATTTAAGACAAGAGTAAATGACAATTTAATAAACTATTCTTTGGATTTGGAATATGCTTTTAACGATATTAACAATATATGATTTTAGAAGTTTTTATTGAGGGTATTAAATTAGATTTATTTGAAGACGAAACGGTAACCATTACTCAGGGTGTCCAAGACGTGAAAGATATATCTAAAATCTTTGCGGACTTTAGCCAATCTTTTAATGTACCAGCATCAAAAAAAAACAATGCTATATTTAAGAATTACTACAATGCAGATATTGATAATGGATTCGATGCACGTACTCGTAAAAACTCTACAATAAACGTAAATACATTGCCTTTTAAACAAGGTAAGATGCAGTTAAACGGTGTTAAAATTAAAAACAATCTTGCAGCATCGTATAGCATTACTTTCTTTGGCGATGTAATTAAGGTAAAAGACTTAATAGGCGATGACAAGTTAAACACTTTAGATTGGTTATCAAACTTTGACCACAGCTATACAGGTGCGACTGTATTGGAGGGTTTGCAAACAGGGTTAGATTTTACGGTCGGTGGTGTATCATATCCAAGAGCGGTCATATATCCTTTAATATCATACCAAAAGCAATATTTTTACAACTCAAATGCAAGCGCGCCAGACTTAATGGGCGAAGCTGTTAATATATCTTATTTAACTGATAGAGATAGCGGTGTTTCTATTGATGACTTAAAGCCAGCTATAAAATTAAGTTTAATAGTAAAGGCTATAAATGAAAAATATGGTTTTAAATTTGTAGGTGGTTTTTTTGATTCAGCTTTGTTTAACGAAATTTATGTAAATCTTAACAAGTCCACTGAAAAATTATCGAATGGATTTGTAGAAGTAGAAACTGAAACAAGTACTACACCAACAAAAGATGACATAAGGAGGGGGAGTGTTTTATATTCTGCAACTGTAACACCTAAGACTGAATTTCAAAACATAGGGTATAAAATTAGGCTTTCAATTAACGGGGTTGTTTTATATGAAAACCCAAAACTTATTTTTGGAACAATCACAGCTGGTGCGCTTATAAAAAATCAAGATTTAACAGGAGAAGCTGTTACAAAATTTGACGTACTAACAGAGGAAGCATTTGAATTTGATGCAAACACAAATTTAACATATCAATTTTTAGGTTCAAACCCAGAAAGTTTGGGCAATTATCCAAACACATACAGCGACCAATCAATTAGTTTAGATACAAATATTTTAAACGAATTAAAAGATATTGAAACATACAAATTTTTAGTAAGTTTATTTAAGACTTTTAATTTAATAGTGCAACCATTTGGCGATGACATACTCGTAGAGGATTTGCAAACCTGGTATAGTGAGGGTAAAATAATTGACATAACGGAGTACATAGATACCACAGAAAAACAAGTTGATAAGGGTGTTATTTTTAATAAAATAGATTTTAAATTTAAGGAAAGTCAGCAGATTTTAGCTGATGTTTTTAAGCAGTCAAATAACCGAACGTACGGAAATAACGAATTAACATTATATACTGATTCAACAGAAACAGAAAAATTAGATGGCGAAACTTTAGACATAGAATCTATTTTTGAAAATCCAATAAATGAAAGGTTATTAGATTTAACAAATAACACAAATACGAACATTCTTTACTGTCCTTATATCAACAGAGATTTACAGAGCATAAGTGGCGAACCGTTTATGTTCTTTGGCGTGTCGCAATCGGTGGCATCAAATCCAATCGGCTACAAAGGCTCGGCATCAACTTACCAAGAAATTGACACAAGTGTAATAATGCCAAGCCACACCAGGCAAATAGGCGTGGAAAGTTTTGGATTAAATTTTGAGTCTGAGTTTAACGAATTTACAGGCAACCTAAACCAAGATACAATATACACAAGAAATTACGCAGATTATATAAGCGATATTTTCAGCGATAAAAGACGTAATTATAACTACACTGGAATACTGCCAATAAGTTTATTAAACGCTCTTAAATTAAACGACAGGCTAATTATAGGAAACACTCGTTACATAATAAATACCATTAAATCTAATTTAACAAATAGAGAAGATGAGTTGGAACTGATTAACGATATTTATGATGCGCCTTTAGCTTCGGATATATCAAACAATTCTGTGATAATACCAGACTTTAATACTTATGAAAGTCAAGCCATAAGCGATTCAGCAGAGTACATTGGAATTACAGGACAGTTTCCAGCATTAGTAGATACAGGCGATGGCACATCTTGGATTACTTTAAATCCATTTGATGGTGGGGTTCCAATATTTACCTTTAACTACTCGCTATCTGAAAATAACGGTTCAGCGGAAAGGTCAGCGCAGATAAAAATAACAGATGGTTTAAATAACCCAACTTTAACAATAGTACAAAACTTTTAATATGATTGATTTAATTTTAAAGATGTTAGATATTAGTGATATGGTCGGAGTGTCTAAAAATATAGACATTGCAAAAGGCGTTAATAAATTACCATTGACTTTAAAGAAAGGGTTTGAACAAATAAACAGAAATCAAAAATGGCAATAGAAAAAATTATTAACATTAAGGTTAATGACAAAGATATAACCAACCTAAATAAAAATTTAGACGTTACCCAAAAGGAAGTTAAGGAAACGAGTAAGGCCACGAATGAAATGGGCAACTCTTTAGACAAAGCCACTGGGGGAGTTGTATCTAAGTTTAAAGGAATAGGTGCATCAATTAAAGGCGTTGTAACAGGCTTTAAATCTTTAAGGGTTGCTATTATTGCCACTGGTATTGGTATCTTGTTAATTGCTATTGTATCACTTCAACAAGCGTTCACACGTTCAGAGGAGGGACAAAATAAATGGGCAAAGGCTTTGTTTATTGTCGGTAATGTAGTGGCCGAGTATTTAGATTTATTAGCTGATTTAGGCGAGTTTATTATAGGTGTTTTTGAAAACCCACAACAAGCCATTAAAGACTTTGCAAAACTTATTAAAGAAAACATTGTAAATAGGTTTAACGGCATATTAGAATTAATACCAAAGTTAGGTACTGCAATTTCTTTATTATTTGAGGGTAAATTTGTAGAAGCTGGCAAGGTAGCAATTGATGCTGCTGGTAAAATTACCACAGGATTGGACAGCGTTACTGATTCCATACAAAATGCTATTAATAAAACGCAAGAATTTATAGATAAATTAGAAGAAGAAGCTAAAATAGCTGGGCAAATAGCAGACAACAGAGCAAATGCGGATAAAATAGAGCGTGGTTTATTAGTAGAAAGAGCAAACGCTAACAGAGATATAGCAGAATTAAGAGAAAAAGCCGAGCAAAGGGATTTATTTAGTGCCAAAGAAAGAATTAAATTTTTACAAGATGCATCAGAGATATCTGAAAAAATAAATAACAAAGAACAAAATGCAATTCGTTTACGTTTAAAATCACAAAAAGCAGAAAATGCTTTAGGGAAATCAAATAAAGAAGCATTAAATGAGGAAGCGACATTACAAGCGCAATTAATAGATAAAGAAACTGAAAGGCTAAACCTACAAAAAAGACTTACTACTCAAATTCAAAGTTTTACTAGAGAATCTAATGCAGAAACAGAAGCAATAGCAGCGGAAACAAAAAAGCGAGAATTAAAAGACGAAGAAGACAAGATTGCATCTTTGCAAAAGATTGAAGATTTAGAAAACGAATTTTTTAATAGTAAACTTTCTAAAGAACAACAAGAAGAAAATGCCGTTAGGGAAAAGTATTTTAACCTTATTGAACAAGCCAAAGGATTTGGAGAGGATAGTGCTATTTTAGAAGAAGCACAAAGAACAGCTTTACAAGAAATACAAGACAAGTTTGATTTAGAATCTTTAGAAAAACAAAAAAAGAAAAAAGTAAGAGAAATAGAAATAGAAAAAGATTTACAAAACGCCAAAAGAGAAATTTTACTGGCGGCTATTGATACTGCTTCAAATGGGTTTGCCTTACTCGGTCAATTAGCAGGTAAAAATAAAGCACTACAAGCCGCTGCATTAGTTGGCGAAAGTTTGGCTGGTATTGCTCGAATAGTCGTAAACACACAAGCGGCAAATTCAGCGGTGGCTTTAAAATACGCTGCCTTTCCTGGCGGTGTTGCATTAGCAGCAGCAGAAATTACGCTTAATAAAATTAACGCTGGAATTGGTATTGCTGCAAATTTACTGGCAACTAAAAAAGCATTAGGTTCTTTAGGCGGTGGCGGTGATGTTAGTGCTTCTCCTGTTCGTGATGGTGGCGGTGGCCAGTCAGCACCAGCATTTAATGTAGTTGGCAATAGCGATGCATCAAGGTTACGGCAAACTATAAACGAACGAAGACCAATAAGAGCATTTGTAGTTGGTAATGATGTTACCACCCAGCAAGAGATGGACAGAAACACACGCAGAACTGCAACCATTGGTTAATCTTTTTTAACAGTTATTACAAATTTTCGTTATATAATATATGAGAATGTACGAAGCTATTTTTGAGGAGAATGAAACGAAAGGAGTTTACGCAATTTCATTGGTTGAAAATCCAGCGATGGAAGATGAGTGGATCACACTAAGCGAAGATATAAAAGACGTAAAGTTAGCAGCTATTGACGATGCCAAAAACATTTTATTGGGTGCTGTATTAATTCCAAACAAGCGAATCCTTAGAAATATAAACGGTAATGAGTTTGAAATGAAACTCAGTGAAAAAACTATTGAACAATTAGCACACAATTTTCAGAAACAATCATATCAAAACAACTCTACATTAGAACACGAATTAAAACTTTCCGATGTTTCTTTTGTTGAAACTTGGATTGTAGAAGATAGTTTAAACGACAAGTCTAATGCTTTCGGCAAAACATACCCTAAAGGAACTTGGGTTGCAATGTCCAAAGTATCTGATGAAGTTTATGCAAAAGCAAAATCAGGAGAAATAAAAGGATTTTCTATTGATGGAATATTAAAGTTAAACGAAGTTAAATTTAAAAATCAAATGAGTATGAGTACAGATGCAAAGTCTATCACTGATGCGATTAGAGATGGTTTTAAAGCCATATTTAATGAGCAAAAGCAAGATGTAAAACTGGAGGAAGATATGCCTTTAGAAGATGCGCCAATCGAAAAAGAAATGGCAGAAGAATTTGATATGGACGGTTTCAAGTCTATGTTAGAGCAATTTTTAGCCAGCTTCAAAAAAGAAGTTGAAGGTAAAATTGAAACAGTAAAAGCAGAGTTTTCAAAAGAGAATCAAAATCTTAAAAATGAAAACGAAAATTTAAAAGTTGAACTTTCTAAAGCACCAGAAGCAGCACCAATTAAACACAGAGGAGAATCTGTAAATGTTAATTTGTCAAGCAAAGGTCGTATGTTAGAATTAATGAGAAATAAATAAATAAAAAATGGCAACAACAACAAACGTATCAAGTAACTACGCTGGCAAGGTAGCTGGCGCAATAATTAGCGAATCATTTAAAGAAGCTGATACCCTAAGATTGGGTTTAGTATCTGTATCTGATAATGTTAATTTTAAAATGAATCTTAGAAAAGGTTCTTACACTGATGGAACTGCAAATTATGCTTGTGGATTTAGTCCATCAGGTACAATCGACTTAGCAGAGAAAGTGCTTACAATCAAAAAATTGAAAAATGATTTTGATGTATGTAAGGAAGATTTCAGACAAACCTGGTCAGAAGATTCTATGGGCGCAAGCGCATCAAATCCAAACGCACCAGCTGACATAATGGAAGCTATCCAATTAATGGTTTTAGCTTCACAAGCTGAAAAAGTTGATACTGACATTTGGACTGGCGCAGCTGCAACGGCTGGAGAATTTGGTGGGTATATTGCTCAATTTACAGCAGATGCTGGGGTAATAAAAGCAAACAACGGAATTGTACCAAGTGGTAACGCAATTACAGAAGCAACAGTAGAAGCTGAATTAAAATTAGCTTTAAACGCTGTACCGGTAAGAATCAGACGTAAAGATTTAAAAGTAGTTGTAAGTCCTGATGTATTCCAAGCATACTCTTTTTACTTAGTATCTAAAGGAATTGCTAACGATGGAACAGCAGAACCAAAGCAAGTACGTTTTGGAAGATACACGCTAACCGAAGTTAATGGTTTGCCTGACAATACAATCGCAATTTATGAAGTTAAAAACTTAGTTTTTGCGACTGGTTTGCTAACTGATATGAATGAGATTTCAATAGTAGATGAGGACGAAATCGGATTGCTAACTGGTAAAGTTAGAGGTAAATTGGTTTACGGTGCAGCAACTGGATACTATAATTCAGAGGATATTGTTTACTATTTGTCAACAACTACACCTGCATAATTTAATTAATTAATCAATCAAAAAAGGTGGTATGTTTATAACTGCCACCTTTTTTATTTAAAAACATAAAAATATGGCATGTGTATTAACAAGCGGAAGAACAGAACCATGCAGAGATGCGGTGGGCGGAATAAAATCCGTATTCTTTTTAGATTATTTACAAGATTCGTTTACGGTAACAGCGAACGAAGCAACTGCAATAGATGCAGCTGTAACAGAGGTGTTTAAATACGACCTTTTGGCAGATGGTAATTCATTAGTAGAAACTTTTACAGCCGATGCTAATGCAGGTACATCAATTTACTCACAAGTTTTAACTTTGGCTTTGAAAAAACAAGACAAGGCAACAACTAATGAGATTTCACTAATTGTAAAAGCGAGACCTATTGTAGTAGTACAATTCAGAAGCGGAGAATACAAAATAGCTGGATTTGAAGATGGAACGGTAGCAACTGGAGACATTCAGTCAGGAGGTGCTAAAGGCGATTTTAACGGTTACAATTTAGTTTTAACAGCAACTGAAACGAAGCCAGCGCCAAGTTTAGATGCTTCAACAATTACAGCTTTATTAGCTTTAGTTAGTGAAACAAATATAACACCCTAATTAATTTATTACTTAAAGTACTTATTTAGTACTTAAAGTACTAATTTATTACTTATTTAGTTTTAGTTTTTAAGGTAGTGAACGCTCTAATTTGTTTTAGGGCGTTTTCTTTTTTAACAAAAATCACAGTTTTACGTTATATAATTATGATAGTAGTAAACAATACAATTAGTATAAATGAAATTGAGGTAATACCAAGATATTACGCAGACATAAATACTAATATTAGTGTTATAATTGAAAACGAAGATAATAGAAGGGTTCTAACGCATAGCGTTACTGATGTAGTTAAGTTTGATGGGCGTTTATCTTTTAAAACAAACGCAAACTTTACAGAAAACAGCACCTATTATTTGGAAATAAAGCATAATAATTTAATTATCTTCAGAGGAAAGCTATTTGCTACGACACAATCTAAACAAAATTATAGAATAAATGAGTGATATTAAACTTATACAATTTTCTAATTACATAAAGCCTGATATTAAAGAATATGCAGCGCGTGAATGGGTACTTAATGGTGACAAAAACAGTTTTCCACAGTACATAATAGAACGTGCAATAGGAAGTCCTACAAATGGTTCTATATTAGAAGTGTTTAACGAATTACTATACGGACAAGGCATAGCTATTAATGGTCAAGAACAGGTTTACGAACAGTTATCTGATGTTTTTTCTAAAAAAGAGCAAAGAAAATGCCTAAATGATTTTTTATTATTTGGTTATTTCTTTATGCAAATTTTAAGAAGCAAAGGAGATACTAAAAAAATTGCTAAAATATTACATTTGCCAGCAGAAAAAATAGGACGTGATAAAATAGATAGCGACGGAGATATAAACGGTGCGTGGTATAGTGATGACTGGTCTAAAATAAACAAAAATAAGCCTATATTTTACCCTGAATTTAAAGGAGAGTTAACAGAACCCATAATGGTTAAGTCGGTAGTACCACATCAACAAGGTCAAAACTATTTTGCTTTACCAAGTTATGTACAAGGTTTGCAATACGCTCAAATGGAGGAGGAAATAAGCAACTACTGCATTAACCACATTACAAATGGGCTTTCATTTGGTTATATTATTAATTTTAATAACGGTGGTAATTTAACACCAGAGCAAAAGAATGAAGTTGAAGTAATGATAAAACAAAAACTAACTGGCAGTAGTAATGCTGGTAAGTTTATTTTGTCATTTAACGATAGCAAAGATGTAGAAGTCACAGTCGTTCCTTTAGAGGTAAACGATGCACATTCACAATGGGAGTTTTTAACCAAAGAAGCACGTCAGCAGATTATAACTTCGCACGGTGCATATCCTAATTTATTTGGAATAAACAACGGTAACGGCTTCGCAAGTAACGCTGATGAGTTAGATGTACAGTCTAAATTGGTGCAGGATTATAAAATAAACCCAAAGCAAGCAATATTTATAGAAGAAATAAAGGAACTATTAGAATTTAATGGTTTAGAAACCGATTTATATTTTATGCCGTTAAGGGATAACTACAATAGTACCTCTGATGTAGATGTTATTGAATTACCAGTAAATATTGAGAACCCAACAATACCAGCGCAGGCAGTAAATAAAGAAACTTTGGCAGCGCAAGCAGCTTTAAGGGGTTCTGTTGGTGGAGTTACTGGAATTTTAGGAATCCAAACATCGGTAAGCGAGGGCAAAACAGATTTTGAAAGTGCCATTACAATTTTAATAGAAATATATGGATTTAAAAGAGATGTGGCGGTTAAACTTTTAGGCTCTCCAGAAGAAGATTTAGCACTATCTCAGCACGTTTGTCTTTCGGATCATAACGAAGCCACACCTGAGTTAGCAGACCACGTCATCAGCTTTGGCGAAGATGTAGATTTAGAAAAATATGCCTTATTAGCATACAACGAGGTGGACTATGATACTGACGATTTGGTATTTGAATCCCTAAAGTTTGCGACATCAACAGGAGTGGCAAGACCGAACTCAAATAGTGAACAAGATAGCCAAGACATTGTAATAAGATACAGATACATTGGTTCTATAAGTCAAAACACAAGAGAATTTTGCACTAAAATGGTTCTTGCTAATAAACTATATCGCAAAGAGGATATTTTACAAATGGATAGACAAGGCGTTAATGACGGCTTTGGATTAAACGGTACAAATTCATATTCGATTTGGTTATGGAAAGGTGGCGGCAGAATGAGTGCTAATTTT
>Ga0105051_10004952_pt1 | contig 15159 bp, 14 predicted proteins | sample FRY02_FD_78383 | JGI IMG/M metagenome (GOLD analysis project Ga0105051, IMG submission 78383) | Freshwater microbial communities from Lake Fryxell liftoff mats and glacier meltwater in Antarctica - FRY-02 (megahit assembly) | ecosystem: Environmental > Aquatic > Freshwater > Ice > Glacier... | reverse complement strand
GTCTTTTTCTCTTCAGTCTTTTTCTCTTCAGTCTTTTTCTCTTCAGTCTTTTTCTCTTCAGTCTTTTTCTCTTCAGTCTTTTTCTCTTCAGTCTTTTTCTCTTTTATAGGTTTATTGTCTTTTGATGGTTTAGAGTCAAGAGCTTGAAATTGTTGTCTTTCGATGAGACCACGATATGTACTGACGAGCTTGTCAAACTTAGCTTGAGTGTTGATCATCTCTAACATTCTTGGAGTAGCAAGAGACACAAAGACTGTATAATCTCCATCGATGACTGATTGTCATAATGCGCTGATCGTTACTTGTTTTTGTTCAATATTTTCTTTTTTAGCATCGACACGATCAATCATCTTTTGAGCTTTAGTTTCGATTTTGATAGTGATTTCTTTCTTTTTCTCTTCAGAGATATTTTCTGAGGCAATAGTTTCTTTGATTGTTTCAGATTTTTGTTGGATCGTGGTACTACGCTCTTCCAGTCTTGCTTTGCGTTCAGCAAGCTTTTGTTTGAGATTGAGAGTGTTTTGTTGGAGTTGCTGAGCTTTGGTTGATTTTTCATTAGACGTTGTGGTGGAAGACGATACTTCCGAAGTTGAGTCAGTAGTAGCTACTTCATCTTGAGCGTACACAACGGTACATAGAGTGATACACCCGAGAAGTCAGATTAGATAATATTTCATGAGTAGAGAATAAAAAAATAATTTTACTCTATTATAAACAGAAGTTGACATTTTGCAAATTATATCCGATATAAATTAGCTTGACAAACATATGTGACTTATTTACTATCAGATATCTTTATTATTTACACATACTATTAATGAATAATCTACAGCAACCTGAAACCGCTACTGAAGAAGATTTGATAGCTACTCAAACAATGGATAGAGCTGAAACATGAAACATATATAAAAATGCTGACATTACAAGGAGTCCAGAAACTAAGTATACCAGTGAACTCGAAGAAGCTCGTCAAGCAGTAGTAAAAATCATTGCAACATTATTAGTAGTTTCTGCTTTGGAAGGGTGAACAGTTGAAGAACAAAAAACATTTGTTGAAGCTGACGTAAATGATTTAGATGGACAATCTGAAGAAAATCCTACTATTGGTGTCCAAGTAATGCCACTAAATTCTCTTGAAGAAGAAGAATACGCAAACGCTGCATAATTTCATATATCTAAGGAAACACTAATTAACCATCAAGGTAAATCTTGAGTTTAAAGTTTATTATTCCATATGAAAGTCTACTTTGTGGTTCGAGAAAGTGTTTTCTCGAGGAAACGCATGACAACAAACCTCACATGATGAGTAAAAAAGTATAATATTCAGACTCATCATGAGGTTTTGCATCGTTTCCCTAACTCAATAATTCCTCCTGACTTATGTGGAGGTTTTTTCTTAATGATTCGAGACCAGCAAGATCGGGGTAGTGATCAAGCAATCGTGTAGCTGCCTGTTGTACCGTCTCGACTCGAGAGAGATCAGAGATCATATCCAGTGGTATATCAGCGATGCCGCTTTGACGAGTACCAAGTAACTCACCAGTACCACGCAACTTCATATCCAAGCGAGCAAGCTCAAACCCATCACTGGTTGCTTCCATGGCTTGGAGGCGTAAGACATCTTTGGTCTTGGTCTCGAGGAAGCAATAAGACTGAAGATCTGACCTACCCACGCGTCACCTAAGCTGATGAAGTTGTGCGAGACCAAAACGTTGTGCTGACTTGATAATCATGATGGTAGCGTGTGGGACATCGACTCCGACTTCGATCACTGTCGTGGATACTAGGATCTGTAGTTTACCTGATTTGAAGTCAGACATGACTTGATCTTTCTCTTTGGGCTTCATCTTACCATGCATGAGTCAGACACGATGATCAGGATAGAACTCTTGCATCTGCTCAAAGACCGTAAATGCATTGTCGACTCATTCCATGTTTTCGGACTCTTCAATAAGTGGTACGACCACAAACATATTCTGACCTTGATTGAGTTTGTCGGCGATTCGAGGTTGGATCTTTTTGGTATTTGTCGATGTTGCTACCTTGGTGATAATCGGTTTACGACCTCCGGGAAGCTGATCGATGATACTCACATCAAACTCTGCAAATGCTGCAAGCGCAAGCGAACGAGGGATGGGAGTGGCAGTCATCTGTAGGATGTGTGGATGATCAAACCTATGGAAAAATCCTCTTTGCATCACACCAAACTTATGCTGCTCATCGATGACGACGAGTCACAAATTATGAAACTCGATATCTTCTTGCACGAGTGCATGAGTACCGATGATGAGATCCAAGTGTCCTGCACGCATCATGAGTTTGGTCTTGTCTTTGCGTGTTTGTGACATCGAACCTACAAGAAGTCAGACTTTTATATGTAACGGCAATAAAAGCTTACTGATACTGAGATAATGTTGCTGAGCGAGTACTTCAAGCGGTGCCATAATAATCGCTTGTTGTCATAACTCTTTGATAATATAATACGCTGCTATCGCAGCCACGACCGTCTTACCGCTTCCCACGTCTCATTGCATCATACGCATCATTGGCTTGCCCGTATAGAAATCATCGATGATTTGCTTGATCGACTTCTTCTGTGGATCAGTAAGTATAAATGGCAAATTCTGACTGACTTGCTTGACGAGCTCTCGATCGGGACTACCAGTGACTTCGATGTTGTTGGATTGATAGTGACGACGAGCAATCTGTGTGTTGAGCTGGATCGTGAGTAACTTCTCAAAATATCGACGAAATCTCGCTTTCTTCAAATGCTCATGATCGTCTGGATAATGTAAACCACGGATCATCTGCTCACGGTTGATCAGTCCAAACTCATCGATAAAATCCTCCGGCAAGAATTCTGGAAACAGTGCATCAATCTGATCCAGCTGGTCTCGTATTTTGTTCGCAAACCATCATGGTGAGATCCCTTGTAGCTCAGAATAGATTGGGTAGATGCGTCAGGTTTTATTACTTTCTTCTTTTTTTTCAGATAAATCAGATAAGGTCGGAGAAATCAGAGAGGTTCATTTACTATCGACTCATCAATCTTTTCAAGATTGCTCTATTTCTCAAGATTTGTTAAAGTCAAAATTCAAATCTAGTCTATGAGATTCAAGTTTTGTTTTACCAAAATTAAGAATCATTCAATATTCAATATCCGTTAATTGCATATATTTTCTCAATTGTGCAAACGTATTTTTATTTGCATAAAAATTACTAACTGCTTTGAGCTCAATTGCCAATATTCAGTCTAATATTAGATCGATATACTTTGACCCGATGTATACTCAATTTTCCTCAATTCTAATCTGTACTTCTTTTTTATATGAAATTTTTTCTTTTTCAAATTTAAGCATTAGGAGTTTTTGATATTGTTTTTCTGAAAGAGTATTTCCATATTTTTTATGTATTTCTACACTGCTGCGAAGCAGCAGCTGAATCAGTGAATGTATTTTATCTGATTTATCTGTCTCTATCTGATTTATCTGCGGAGGCAAAGCCTCCACCAACTCTGGATGTGAAAATATCACCTTTCTTGGTGTGATCTTTGGCTTACCAATAATAAGATATCGTTGATTCTCTTGGATTGCGGTAAACGCATATCATGTTTTGAAATAACTTAGTTCTGCTTGCACACCATCCTCATCGACCACCACGCATTGTCACATGGTACGAGATTTGAGTCTGACGTATTTTTTACTAATGACTTGTGCCTTGAGAGTGACTTTGGTATTGGGCTTGTCACGGATCTGAGCGACGGTGTTGATCTCAGCGCGATCTTCATGTCCTCTGGGATAATACGACAACAAACCCTTGAGATCACTGATTCCTTGCTCAGCGAGTAGATTGATATAGGTCGAAGTAGTGGAGAGAAGTTCTCTGGTGAGTTGCATAAGTATATCATAAGCATCATTAGTTATGATTCAACCTTAGAAGGATTACATATGTAATAATTTTGATCAACCTTGTATTATGTAAATTATTGAGTATATTTATATTTGATTTATTGTTTTTTTGGTTATGCTGTCATCTATATCAAATATTCTACTCCGATGGCTTTATATACAATGATTTCTACATTATTACAACAGATTCAGTGAAACTATTTCTATACGTTGCATAATAGACAAATAGGAAAACGCCCATTTATTAACAACATAGTATAATTATCTAAAAATGAAAATCGAAATCATCAATATCAGTGATTCTGACAAACATTTTGCTGAGGCGATCGGCGAGTATGTCAAGCGTATGGGGTGAGGTATCACTCTCACTGACCTCAAGCCGGTCAAACATGGTACAACAGCACAAATCATTGAGTCAGAGACGCAACTCATCATCGACCAGCTCCACAAAAAAGATGTTGCAACGTACTTATTAAGTAAAGAGGGCAAACAACTTAGCACAGAAGAGTTTGGTCAATTACTACCTCAGCATGATCATCATCTACGTTTTGTGATCGGAGGACCATTTGGTCTCAATGAGTCGCTACTCAAACCTTATGTGGTAGGTAAGCTTGCATTTGGTCAGATCACGATGCCACATGGGCTCGCCAAGCTTGTCCTCGTCGAGCAATGTTATCGTATCCAACAAATCATAGATGGAAGACAGTATCATTACTAAATCAAAATAATTAGCTGAAATATTTCTCATCTATAATAGTATGAGATTTTTACTTGAACAAAAACTCCGCCAAAGCGGAGCAATATAATTGACATTTTTCCGATTTTTTTGAACCTTTGTTCGATTTTTCTGGAATATTTTTATCTTCTCAAACCCTAGTTAATCGTCTCTCTTTCCAAATCATCTCTTTTGCTTTGGTGTTCTATTGCGTCGAGCGTGGTACCAACCACTGCATCATCTTCGGGCATCTCATCTTTGATTTCACCTTTGGAGTCATTGATATAGACATACATTGGAACGATCATTGGGACTCTGTCGAGTGATCTTTTGCAGTAGTTTTCAAGCTCAGCTCTGATATCTTTGAGGATAAACTTGATATCTGACTTACGTTTGAGTCATTGGTAGTACATCTTGTCTGCGAGCTTGACGATGTCGGTGTGTACTTTTCTGACTTCAGCAGAGTACACAAATCATCTTGATTCGATCTGGATATTTCCTACTAAGTTTTTGGTCACACTATCGATCTTGAAGATCAGATTGACAAGTCCATTCTCTGCCATGATTTTACGTGCTTTGACCACGAATTCACCAGAAAGATGTCCTCTACCTTTACCGTCGATCATGATGACATCGAGTTTGAGCTTTTGGTCTGCAAGCTTACATCCATCATCAAACATCTCGATGATGGTACCATTGTGATTGGGCATCAAGATATGATCGTCTGCAATACCCATACTCAGTCAGATCTTACGATATTCATATCTCAAATACGCCTGAATATAATATGGTAAGAAGTATTGAGGTTTGACAAGTGTAAGCATCAGCTTGTGATCTTCCGCACCTCCATGTCCACTGGCGTGGATATCCATATCATCGTTGGTGATGACGTTGATACCTCTGACGACAAGATCATTTAGCATCTTCTCGCTTTGTAGCTCATTACCTGGAATTACGCTGGCTGACTTGAGTACTGTATCACCAGCTCTGAGTGTGATCTGGGCATGTTCGCCTCTTGCCATACGAGCGAGCGCACTAAATTCTTCACCTTGAGCACCCGTACAAAGAATAAGTACTCTATCATCAGGCATGTTTTCTACGTCATCGTTGAGTTTACGCACCATACCTTTTGGGGCAGTGATATAACCGAGTTGTTGACAGATCGCAGTATAGTTTTCCATCGATCTACCAGATAAAAACACAATTCTATTGTATTTGACTGCAGAGTTGACAAGCTGGATCACACGTCATATATTGGATGCGAAGGTCGCGACAATCAGTCTACCGGTAGCGCTTTTGACGATATTTTCAAGATTCTCTCCGACTTCTTTTTCGCTGGGTGCTCGTCACTTCTTGGTACAACCAAGACTATCTCATATATATAATTTGACTCCTTCGGTACCAATACGTGCAATCTTCGCGATATCAGCAGGTTCACCGATCGCTGGCGTATGATCAAATTTGAAATCTGACGAGTTGAAGATAATACCTTTGGGTGTTTGGATCGCCATTGCAAAAGTCTCAGGGATATTGTGGTTGACTCTTACAAACTCGATCGAGAAACATCCAAGCTTGAGGATATCAGTGTCAGGATTGACAATTTTATACTTGATCTTGGAGATATCTTGTTTGTTGTCAAAGGTCTTCTGCACAATACCAAGCGTCAATGGAGTGGTGTAGATCGTTGGCCAATCAAGTTCCGGAAGTAAATCTCTGAGTGCTCATATGTGGTCCAAATGTCAGTGAGACAATACTATACCTCTGAGCTTGTGGAGATTTTGTTTGATATATCTGACGTCAGGAATGATATAATCTGCACCCATGGTTTCATGTGCTGCAAACTCCATACCCGCATCGACGATGATAATATCATCGTCATATTCGATAAAGATACATTGTCCTACTTGTTCGAGTCCCATCAGAGAACCAATCTTGACTGGTTTTTCACCTGGTTTGATATTGAACAAAGGTTTTTCAGGTTTGGCAGGAGCCATCGGGCGAGTAGGAGCAGGTCAATTATGATCTGGTCTTCTGTTGTTGCGAGAATTTTGAGCTCTGCGTGGACCGTTGTCCTTGATGGTTGAAACATCAATCGTGATGTTACTGTGCATCTGTGATTGTGATGCTTGTTGTGCGATGTCTCCGTCATTGAGGATCACATCGTCGAGTGTTGTTGTGTTGTTTGTCATTGTAAAGTTTTATACATAAAATAGTAAATAAGCGTGCTTTTGTATGCAAAGCTTTGATATTAGTCAGAATAGATCAATTTTCGATATCTTTATGAGGTATTTTGATTATGATGGCTGACTAATATGAGAGCTTTATTTGCACTGTAACTGATGAATATTGTGGGAGAAAATAAGATGTCAGTCTTAATGGATGATTGCCGTGCAAACAGCGTACCATGTATTACAACACCGACTCGTGAGTTGTTGATTTGATATTTAGAGCACTATCGCCCACAGTATTATTTGGAGATTGGATGTGCACATGGAGTGAGTTTACTTACCGCTCATCAGCATGTATCTGCTCGATGAGGTAGAGTGGTTGGGATAGAGCGATCACTGCCAAATATTATCCGTGTCCAACAAATGATTGATGATCATCAATTGACCGATATCGCTGTCCATCATCTCAACGCAAATCATTCTTGACGAGAGAGTAGTATTATTACCCAACCGATTGATGTTGCATTTATCGATGCCCGCAAATCCAAGTATCATATCTATCTGCAGATGATATTGCCGTATATGGCTCAAAATTCAGTAATTATCTGTGATGATGTGATAGAATTTGCTCCTAAGTTAGTTCAACTATACGAATTTTTAGAACAAAATCAAATGAACTATGAAACAATCCCACTTGCTGATGGAGATGGAGTTTGCGTGATTAGGATTACTCAATAAATAGGTTTGTTTTTCTAAATTTCTCGGCTCTTTTTATTTTATATTCATTATTTGATCTTAAATCCTTTGCTACCATATCTTCATTGTATTCTTCAATTGAGAATATAAAATCTCATCATCATATAATTTCATTATTTTTATAAATTGTTATTCTATAACTCCCCAAAATAGTTTTTCATGGAAGGTTAGAAACCTGAATATTAGATATTTCAATACTTCAATGTTTTTCAGATTTCATCAAACTTTTAGTAAGAAATCGATTTTGCAAACCTACAAACTTTGCAACTTTGAATAAAATGCTCATTTCTTCAATAATAACAGATCCAAGCTGATTCGCTGCCTCTATTAAATGTACTCATTCAACAATAGGAGTTTCTGGATCTTCAAATAATGATCACTCAGCATATTTATTAGGTATGAGTATGGCTCTCCAAATTGATTTTGTTAGATGTTTTAATGGAATTCATATTACAACATAACTTTCATTTGTTTTGTGTGCTAACGATATTGGACAAACATTGTGCCTAGTCTGAGAAAAATGATCTAAAAATATTTTATTCCATTGTTGTAATTCATTTTCATCCAAGAAATGATGTTTCCTACTATCCAAAAGTAATCTAACTAAGTCCCTATTATTCTTTAAAATTGTAGGAGCTTTGTTGCTACTATTATCCTTAACTCATAAAATAAACTGTTTATTTTTCATAATATTTAATTACATATTAGATCTAAATTTAAGTAAATCAAATTAAAATAATTACGGAAATCTCGCTAACTGTACACCATTGAGTGCTGGACTGCTCATATCTTCTTGACCGACAAGCTCAGCGATAATTGCAATACGTTCACTCGCAGTACCGATCGGATAACACCCGATGAGAGTCAGATATTGTTGATCATCACTGTGATATTGCTCATAGAGTTTGGCTACATCTTTGGGTTTGACGATTTTTTTAGCGATGATTTTGTAGGTATACATCTGATTATTTCGTATGATTTTGATGATCTGACCTTCTTGTAGTTTGGGAATACTGCGGAAGATCTGGCCATATTCGTTGTTGTTCCATCGATAATCACTTGTGTGTCCAAAGATCAACATATTTCACTGATCTGGAGTACCAGTATTCGGGTATCTGACCACACCACGTTCTAGCTCTTCCTTGAAGTCACCGTTTTCGAGCTTTTCAGGAGTATAATAGTTGAGATCCACGATCGGTGCATCGACTCACAAGTCATCGATAATCACTCTATTATCCGGTGGAAGAGTGTTGAATACAAGTGCATTACTCGCGAGTTGATATTTGAGATGATCTTGCGTATCCATATAAAAATGATCTGAGCTGACTGGTTCTTCGTCTGTATCAGTATTCTTAATGACGCCATCAGTACTTGCGACCACGACTGGAGCAAGATCAGTAAAACCAAGCACATCTTCCATCAGTGCAGCTTGAAACAGATGTAGATTGGTAAACACAATCCCCGCAATCGCACTCACTCACATCACACCAGCAAACATTCCTAATTCTTTCCAAGCACTACGACGTTTTTTGGGTGTGCGAGAACTAGTCTGTGATGGAGTAGTCCCCACAATAATCTCTTCTGACTCAGTGTGAGATGGCGTGACATCGGGATGGAAATGGTGTGGTTCGAAGTGTTCGAGTTCGTCAAGAGTGATCATACAATATTCAAATATAATACTACTCCATTAGTATATTGGCATGTAGGATTTTAGTCAATAAAGTAGCGATAATCTGTATGAGCAAGATTGACATACATACTATAAACAATATAGCAATTTCATCTTGCAATCAATATCCATTGGATTATAGTCTCGGACTCAAAACAAAATCATAAACCCAAAACAAAATAAATTATGAAAAATATTATCACAAAAGTTTATGCTTTTCTTTTTAACGACGAGATGTGCGTTAAAATGAGGAGGAAATTGCGCAAGATAGAGTTAAAAACAAACTCTGGTGACTTGATAAAACTTATTGAAGCAGCAATTGAGTTGAAATCAATCAAGTTATTGCGATTTCACCACTTTGCGATCTTTGCAATTATGATTACTTTGTTGATCTTATTAGAATATCAATTTAGTTTTATTGATATTCAAGTTGCAAACTTAGCTCAATATTCACTGATTAACGTACTTGCAACAACTATGGTATGCATTATGTATCGTAATAAAATGTGGCCCGTAATTCGCCATAAGCAACGTTTACAGAACTTGCTCAACGAAAAGATCAAACTTTATGGTATTGATCCTAAAAAAATTGTGAGACAAAAATCTCTCATCTCGCAAAAAAATCAATCTGAAAAAATCGTGCAATCTGCAATAGTATGGCTGATAGTCTTTGGTATATGGTTTGTAGGGTGGTACTTCTTACAAAATTCTCATAATGAAATGCTTATGTACGTTGCAAGAGGCTTTATAATCGTATGGATAGCTTTATTCTTGTGGGTATCAATTAGCTTAATGGTATCATGGAATGAAGCTAAATCTGAAAAATCTCGAAATATTATTGCTGAGTAATCTCAAGAGTCATCAAACTAAAAACCAAGGCCGAGATTTTTTCTCGGCCTTTTACTTTATCTAAAATCATCTTGCAATATATTATAAATATAGTATATTCTAGATGTCAATAACGGCAAAACTAAAACAAAAAAATCATGAACACAAAACAGAAGATCACGTTAACTGGCTTAAGACTTATTGAAACATATAATTCTAAAGTAAGCTGGAATAACAAAGGATTCCAAAAATTCATCGGAGTATCATCAATATTGATCGTATTCGCATTGAATCATGTGATGAGATTTTATGAAAGACTACCTATGAGTGAACAATTATTTGCTCCAGGAGCAATAGTGTTACTAATGATAGCCTATTTAGCGATACCAGTGTTTTGTCTCTTCGTAGAAGAAGAAGACTATCTCATTGATGATGATCATGTACAGTTAGATGGGTAAAGAATTTTGAGCTAATAATTAAGGTCGAGATTTTCCTCGGCCTTTTACTTTATCTAAAATCTACTTGTAATATTGTAAAGGAAACACTGCAAAACCTCACGATTTCTCAAAATTCATTGTAATCTATTAAATCAGGTGAGATTTACTGTTATGTGTTCACCGTTACACGGCACTATAGTCCTCGAGGACGACGCGAAGCTAGTACCTTTGGTGAACTCTTCTAACACACAAAGTTGTACCACAAGGGCATAATAACTTTGATCGTAATAGTAAACTTTGTTATCAAGATCTACTTTGATGGTTATTCAGCGTTTCCTTAATTATCTTGATGATTGCTTGATCTTTGGAAAGTTGGTGCAATGAATGACTCGAATTACTTGATGAAAAACTATTATTGATGTAGATCTTCTTTGCTATGAGTGTGCTCACAATCATCTACACAATGGTAATGTGTATGGGAATGATGAGTCTGACAGTGTAGTGCACGATGAAGATACCACTCTCCCGCAGCAATCAATACTCACAATCAGATCGCTCCAGCAATGATCCACATCAGGCTATGTTCATCATGATTGTGGGTCTCAAGGGTAGCTCGTCAGATGTACACATGGATTCCAACGTGATAAAGGATAGGCACATAGGTACATGTAAATTTCTGCCGTACAAGAGTAACTACTTGTCTGAGTCGAGCAAAAAGTATCAATACTCATCGATAACTGGTATGTAAAATACCAATCAAACTTAGTAAATTGGTCTCAGGAAACTCTTTGAATAAGATCAGGACGAAGATGATTTCAATCACAATAAATACGAGAATGTGTTTGAGCAAGGAAATTAGTGAAGTGCGCATCTATGATCGATAAATAATAATTAAAGTATAGTAATCTATAGGGATTTATCAAGAGAAATTCCTCAATATCGATACACCAGTATTTGTCCTTGCATTATTGTCATTTTTATTCATTATTAGGGAAACATATGGCAATTTTAAGAAAACCGTGAGATTTTGCAGTGTTTTCTTGTGCTACTTTATTATTGAACTGTCTCTTAATGAAACGTAAATCACCCGCAACCATCATAGTTATTGGAATTATTATTCTACTAGCAATCATTGTACTTTATCAACAATATTCTATCAGTCAACGTACTACGGGCATCAAATCTGTTAGAGAAGAGGCGACTCAAGATTCTTGAATTAATATGGCGTTGGTCAATAGTTGAATGAACGATCTCGAACCTACCATCACCGCTAATGAAGTAACATGATGAATCCTTACTTGAGTAGCAACCATTACTGGTAATACCGCCACTGGTACGACCAATCAGATAATCCCTACTGACGGTGGTTGTGTAACAAGCTATCAATCACTAGTGGATCGTGCATATGGATGAAGATCTAATGAGGCTGACGCAACTCAAGGTCTTGTCCAACAAGTGTGATTATGATATTGTAATGGAAGTACTCCGAATGAGTCAGACTTTCTCAATGTACAATCAAATGGTCAAACAATAAGCTACACAAGCGCAAGCGGTGGAACATTGGATATTGGTGGTTCTACTGTCAATCCAGATTTTACTCAAGAATGCGATGGAACATGTCCTCAAGTCCAGGCGATCAGACTCGTAAGGCCTGATAACAAATACGTAGTACTCGAGACTACTCAACCTCGTGATTATCAATCATCGTTTAGACTCGTATCAACAACTAATGGTGTCACAATGCTCTTTTGGTCTGTGCTGAATTACGTCGATCCTTTGGTGTCATATGCGTGGAGTAGTGATGGTCATTTCGTGTTTATCGCAAGTAGTGGTCGTGAGACTCATACCTATATCGTTCAGCCCAAATGATTTCCTACTAATACTCAAATCACTAGTGAAACAGATACACCTATTGCTGTAAGTATCGCAGGCACTAAGGTGATAGTATTGTATGATCGTGATGCTACAAATACTTCTACTACAGATAGATATACAAAATCCTATGCAATTGCTGATTTGTGAGTTGCGAGCGAAATATGAAATACAGCTTCATTTTAATTGTTTAGAACACCACTATGAGATTGACTGACAAAGCGATTGTGTTTTTTGATCTTGAGACGACAGGAGTCTCGACGCAATATGACAAGATCATACAGTTTGCAGCGATTAAAGTCATGCCGGACGGAAGTCGCGATACCTATACACTCCTCATCAACCCTGCCAGACCTATTCCCAAGGAAGCTACTGAAGTACATGGTATCACTGATGAGATGGTAGCTGATCAAGTCATGTTTGGCGAGATCGCTGATGAGCTGTATGAGTGGATGTCAGGCTGCGTGATTGCATGATACAATAGTAACAATTTTGATGTGCCATTGTTAAGCGCGGAGTTTGAACGTAGTACTATCTCTCGACCCGAGTCAGACTCATCGATGATCGATGTACTTGCGATCGAGCGTAAGATCACAAGTCATAAACTCACCGAAACCTACAAACGCTATACTGGTCAGGAACTCACCGATGCTCACGATGCACTGAGTGATGCTCAGGCGACGCTGGAAGTGTTTGAACATCAGCTCAAACGTTTGGATCATCTTCAGTCATTGGATGATCTGACGCAACGATGCTCGGATGGTACAGAGTATTATGATATCGCAGGCAAAATGTACATTAAAGAGTGAGTGGTATACTGGAATTTTGGTAAGCATAAACATAAAGCAGTAGACAAAGATCTTGAGTATAGCAACCGAGTGATGATGCAGGATTTTCCCAATCAGACCAAAGCAAAACTCAAAACATATATCGAGTCATGTATCAGTCAGAACAAATAATTCCACTTGAAAATCTTAGAGGTTTGGATATATATAGTTTGAGTCACTAGGTGCTCACTATCTACATGGATGTTTAGCCAGTGCGAATGTAGCTCAATTGGCTAGAGCACATCCTTGCCATGGATGAGGTTGCGAGTTCGAGTCTCGTCATTCGCTCCAAAAAAGTTTTCTTTCGGGAAAGCTTTTTTCGTAATCAAAATCGACTCTGTGAAAAGCTCTCTAAATAAGTCTTTTGGCTGAATATGAAGGACTTTATCTTTGTCTAAAACCATGTTCAAAAAGAAAATATTACAAATTTTTGCCTTTTGAACATAGTTTGCTTTTTTGTAATAACTACCTGCTCTCTGCATAATATCAAGCAATACTTCATATTCGAGGATTGTATCTCTTTCAGATTGATGTAATTCTATCTTTTCCTTTTCGAGCCTAACTATCTTATCATTATATGACTTTTTCTTATCATTATATATTTCTTCTTCAGTTTGATCTTTTGATATACCCATATGCTTATTGATATAGGCTGTTCTCTCTCATCTGAGCCCATTGACCCTTAGTTGTAGTCTATTTTGATCTTGTGATGTTAGATCATATAGCTCTTGTAACTTTCCTTTCATAAAGTTCACGTATTCTTGATAGTGCTCTTCGCTTATTTTGATTCCATCTAGAAACTTAGCAATTTGTTTTTCTAATACATCAAACGTAACCTCCAAGCCATTATACTCCGATGCTCTTTGTTTAACTCAAAATCTGATCTGACTGCTTTTGACGACATCTTTGAGTGTTGCTTTTGGGTTAGTTAGTTGAAGTTCTTTGAGTTTGGGTATAAATCTTTGATTTTTCCCTGGTAGATTGATAGTGAGTGAGTAGTTATCTTCTGACCTGAGCATGAGTTGTGGTAGTCCAGATATAATGAATATACTGCTCATAGAATACCTTTTTGTTCAATAGCAGTGACTTTATTGCAAAAACGAGTTGCTGTAGTACCTCATTTGCACAGGAGGAGGATTTTTGATAGCCTTACAACACTAGGAGAAGATTGTAAACTAAACCTTGTAATAGCATGAATATGACTATGAGAAGCTCATTTGAGAAGCGTGGATATATGGTCAGAGGATATGTTCGAAATTCTGCCTATGATTTCCAGATCTTGATATATATATAATGATTTTAATCTGCTCTTGAATACTTAGTTAATCGTTTTCTAATTATAGAAAATTAGATGATTTATTAAATATGTTGGAGATATCTTTTATCTTCTTCGTCATATAAAAACCTTCCTTCACTCCAATCTCTTTCATAGGTTGATCACTGAGCTAGTTTCCGTCATCTAAATATCCCATAGGTAGCAAAGAAGCGATACTGATTGACGTGTTGAGCTAATCCTTGGAAAAGGAATTATATAATATTCTATATAAACTCAATCATCCTTTGAAAGGGTAAAGAAACAAGAATAATTTCATGAATATTAATCTAATATTGCTAGAAACTCCATTAAAATGAATAATATAATAATTAGATATATCTTCAAAAAGCTGTTGATTCATAATTAAGCGATGCTGTACATTATATTGATGTTCATCATTAATAATTATTCATTTCTTAATTATTCGTAAATTTAATATAGATTGATCAGATCGTTTAATGTGAGGTTTATATTTATAAAGTGTGACTATTAATTCATTGTAAACTCGTTTTGTAAGATATTTTTTTGGAACTAAAAAGATTCAAGCATTTCAAGGCTGAAATGATTTTGGAATTATTAGTCAATCAGATATAATAAGTTTTAATAATTCTGAGTCATGTTTATTATAAAATAAACTATCCTCTCAATTATAACATTCTTTTTC
>Ga0105051_10004943_pt1 | contig 15177 bp, 19 predicted proteins | sample FRY02_FD_78383 | JGI IMG/M metagenome (GOLD analysis project Ga0105051, IMG submission 78383) | Freshwater microbial communities from Lake Fryxell liftoff mats and glacier meltwater in Antarctica - FRY-02 (megahit assembly) | ecosystem: Environmental > Aquatic > Freshwater > Ice > Glacier... | reverse complement strand
CCAAGCATTATCAAATCCAGTACCAGAGATTAATCCATCAAAACTACTAGTTCCTCCAACACGTAGGTTGCCCTGTGTAAATAGTCCTCCAGTAGTAGAGGCATAGCCACCAACATATAGAGAGTCTGTTGTGGTAGCTGAACCATAGTTTATAAGTCCACCACTGAATAATTGCGTAGTAGAAGCGTATAGTCCATTTGGAAATAAGAAAGGAGTTGTAGATGCTGGTTGTTGGTTATCTCCTACTGATAGAAATTCTGCATATCCTCCAGAGCCACCTCCACCTCCACCTGCAGGCCAAGCAGTCCGACAATCGTTAGTAAGACAAATTTCTGAGGAGTGAAGACTGTTGGTTGTAGTAGCATTACCAGATAAATAAGAATTACCATGGACTTCAAATATAGCATTAGAAGTTGTAGCAGTTCCTCCAATTAATATCCCTTTAATACTAGCATTCGAATATAGAAGTTCGTAAATTCTATTGTATGTCCAATCTACAATTCCAAAATTACCAAATTTTCTTTCTTCAACAAACTGTTGTCCTTCAGCTATATTATCTATAACTTCACTTCTAAAATTAGCAGAAACAATTCCACCAATAAACATTGAACCTATTATTACTGTCAGTATTAGTTTTTTCATAAGTTTAAAAATGAACTTTGTACTTTAATTAATTCACCATTGATAGCAACTATATCATCCATTGTTATTTGTTCCTTATTATCAATTTTATCTAATAATTTAATAACTGAATTCCATCCTTGTTTTATTTCAGCCATTAATATTTTAGCTCTGCTTTCATCTTGTTTATTTAATGCCTGAATCAAACCTGTGAATTGTTGTAGTTGAGCTGAGATACCTTGCATTGTTTTATTCAATACCTGAGCAACACTCTTGTCTTGTGATAATTTTTCTAAACTTGAAATCTTATCTTCAGTTTGTTTAAATCCCTCAGATGCAATAATTAGTATTTCTTGGGTTCTATCAGTAGGAATTTTATCTAAAATCTTTTGACTCTCAGTTTTGATAACAGCCGAAACATCATCATTAGATACCTTAGCAACTAAACCAGATAATAACTCAAAGTTTTTAATATCTTTAATAAGCTGAAAATCAACACCATTTAAATCAATGCCACTTATAATACTTTTAATTTTTTCAGTCTCTTGATGGAGAGCCTTAATGACTTCTTCTGAACCAGCCCTCTGATTAATTAAATTTTCTAATATAGTAAAGTTATCTGAAAAATCTTTTTGAGTAGGTATATTAATACCAGCTATTTTTTGAGCATTAGCATTAATTTTTTTACCAAAGTCATCAATAATTTTAGAATTCTTATTAATCGCAGCTAAGATTTTATCTTCACTTGCCTTAATTGATTCTCTGACTGAGATTAACGAAGTTGGCTTAATATCAATATCAGTAGAAACTTTTTCTTTAACTGGATTAAACTCTGACTTCTTCTTTAACTCTTTATCTATATCGTCTAGTCTGCCAAAGATTGGATCAAGGTTTACTGAAGCTGCTCTTCCACCAGCAGCTATTCTTTGTTGATGGAAAACATGAAGCTCTTCTTTGATAATTTCATCTACTCCAGACTGAGTAGTATGGCCTGAATCAGTATAAATTATTTTTTGGACAACATAATAACCTTCATCAGATGGGGCTGTACCAGTTCCAGAATAAAGCCCATCAGATAAATGGCTTAGATTAACAGTAGCTTTTACAGCACCATCAGAATCTAAAATCTTAGCCTGAGGAAACAATCCAGTTTCACCAAGTTTTGATTGTGAGTATATTGCAATTACCGCACCTGGTCGTGCTGTTATTTCAGCCATAAAGTTTTATTATTTTTCAGTTACATTGATAGCTAGAGCTGCCGCTGTTGAAGAAGCATAAACTATTCCTGTGTATAGGTTTCGTTCAAAAATTTCATATGAAGTGTTAGCTTCAATTACAATGCCATTTAAAGCATTAGCTTTATTATCTATCATCCCAGCTGTTGAGGTAGCATAGAATAGGAAAACCTCTGTTGCACTGTTGTTGTCAATTCTTGCATACTGTCTAGCAGTATTTCTGCTTAACAATAATACTGGCATAGTAGTTGCTCCAGTTGTTGTTGCTGTGTGGGTAGCATCTTCAAAAATATTAAAATTGGTATATCCACCCAAATCTATGCCTCTATTGTTCGTATCGACATGAGAGAGAATATATAATCCTCCAGCTAGGATAACTATGATGACCATCACCATGCCAAGGATTTCTTCTAGTTTCTTCATAAATTTATAATTAATTAATTATTATATATCGAGAACCTCAATCAAGAGGCTCTCCGACAAACAACAATTAGTCGTCTAAAGTGTAGAATTTAACTACACATTGAACTGCCTGACCATCAAATGTAACATTTGAAGCAGGGGTTGAAGATGCAGAACAAATAATATACTCTCCATCTCTAACTGGCACAACTGTTGTACCAATGTATCCAGTATCAGTACCAGCAAAATCTACCTTAAAGTAAGTATCACCAACTATTTGAGTTTCGATAGAGTTAGTGTTTAAGATAGAAGCTTCTGCTGCTGTGGTACTACCACAAACACCAGTAGCACCGCAAAGTGATGCACCAGGCAAAACTTCTGTAGTAGATGTACCTATAAGGTAAGCACCACCAGATAATGTTGAAGAAGCTGTTTGTTGACGGATATATCCATCATAAACATACAGAGTTTCTCCAGTATTATTTAATTCTGAACCTGTAGAGGTGGCATTAACATCAATGAACTTGTAGCCTAATGAGAAACCATTATTAGTGAATAGGCCATCGCCCTCACCAAATCGTAACTGACCAGTAATATTTACATGAGTATAACCAGTAAAGAGACTGCTCTCCCTTTGATCAATTGACCCAAGTAATAAATCATCTCCCTCGTTCAAGAGAGATTCTGTTGCTTGTTTAGCCGTTTCTAGAACGACCTCTTGGCGAAAACTCTGCTTAGCAGTAGCGTAGCCAGCTAAACCAACTACGCTAACAATAATTCCTAACACTAGCAGAGATACACCGATTCTATTTTTCTCTAATAGCGTTTTCATAATTACTATATGTTAAGAATTAAAGTGAGTAAGCAGCTCCGTCACCAAGACTAAACCATGAGCCATACCAACCAGCCCAATAAGGTCTAAGTGAGAATTTAATCTTTGTGATTAAACTATCAGTATCTTCGTCTTCCCACATCTTGAATACAGGTCGTTTCTCATAGGTTATCTGTAATCGTTGTTCTCTCATAGCAAGTAGTTGCCATTGAGTGTCATTACCAGCATTACCTTCTAAGTCTGAAACGTCTGAACCAATCCAAGGATTAACGTAAGTATTGATAGTACCTAAGTACCAGTTTAAATCATTATTACCTGTCCCAGAACGAAGTTGTGAGCCAGTAATAATTTGAGCTTCTTTGTCTTGAGATTCTTGAACCATTAGGGTCAAGTCACCAGACGCAACAGCTAGCTTTCGGCCTGAACCTCCAACTTGCTGTTTCAATGCAATCTTTCCAACCTCTAGATGTGTTTCAGTCAAAGCAACTCCTGTTGCAGAAGCATTACTTTGGGCTGTCAATTTTGTTACTACCCACATTGGGCGGTCTAGTCATTTCTGCTAGACTCTGCATGTTTCCATGCAGTTCGGACTATCGCTTCATCCTATCTCACTAGGAGTTATCTCGCTTAGTCTCTGCGGGTCTTCAATCCACGATTATTTAATTTAATCATTTGTCTCCAATATTTGTCTCGTTTGTTAATTTCACTTGGAGCTAATCTATGGGATATACCATTACCAGCTTTTACTGGAATAGTTTTACGATTTTTTACATTCATTACTTGTTCTTGAAATTCTATAGCTAATTCAGCTTGTTTCTTTTTAACTTTTAAATAAGGTAAAAGTTCTTTAAGAAACGGAATAGCTTTATTTGAAGTAATCTTCCATCCATAATTGTCTTTCCAATACCATTTTTCTTTTGGCTTGACTCTTAATTGAGTTGAACCACCAAATTTTGTTAGTATCCAATCCATTACATCTTTATCACAATTATAGGCTGTTACTTCAAGAACATATCTAGGACTTTTATATTCTGGATTTTTAAGATTAATTTTAGAGATTGCTACACAACCTTCTCCATCAAAAAACCCAGCCATATAAATTAAATCGTTTTTATTGAAGTTCCTTCGGGTTATCATATTATTTAGCATTAGTTTGTTATACTGACATTATAGTGCTAATAACAAATTTAAGCAAATAACTTAGACCTCCCCGTTATTCAGAGATAATTTTACACTTGTAAAGAACACTTACGACCTGCAAAGACTTTTTTAATTTGTGAGATTATTTGTCTAAGGGTGGCTACAGCATGACTGAATTTGTGACCACCATCAGGTCGAGTGTGACCAACAGAAGCTAAGTTTTTAGCATCTCCGTACACATTGGCGTACCCTGATAAAAGAGCTTGGATAATAATTCCAAAACCAAATCTATTAATTGTAGTAATTGCGGATAGACCTAAGTCTCGTGCCTCATTCTTAATTGAACCATACATTCCTCGACTGTCATACTCTTCAGATACAGATAACTTTCCTTTAAAGATTTGAGGTGACAAGACTGTCTCGTAACCTTTAGTCCTTGAAAGTTCTGTTGAAGAAGCATTTTCAGAAGAAGTTGGGATGCCACTTGGGCCCCAAGAATCATGGATTCGGATAATACCTGATGCGTCTTCGTCAATCTTGAAGATTTCTGAAGTTGCATCTGCATGTTCTGAATAACCATCATGAATGGCTTCTTTAAGAATTGGCTCAAGATACTTCGCCCACGCTGAGGAAACATCTGCCATAAATTTTTTAAGTTAATATTAATTAGTTCTACGCAGTTGCACCAACAGAAACACCTTGTTGTGTCTCAGCAGCCATGACGATGAATCTTTCTCCGTCAAATTCATCTACGCATTTCTGTGAACCTGGTTGTGATGGTTGTGTTAGATAGTTAGCGATACCAGAAACGATTGAACTTTCATCCAATAGAACTGAACTACCAGCTAAGATATCAATATAACCACCTGCGAAATTTGAGTTAGCAGTAGTACCTGGAGTAGCATCTCCTTTAACAGAACAAATGACTCCAAATGCAGGCACAATTAAGGCCATGATTTGTTTATCAGTTCTATTATCAGATGCAGCAACGTAAGTATCTCCAGATGGAGCAGCAGTGTAAGTACCATCTACATAAGCAGGATTGTCACTTACAGTTTGTAGTGGGTGTTGACCTTTTGTGATGAATGCCTTTACATAACCAAACACGAGATCACCAGCAGCATCAGCAGGAGCAATACCATTTAGGCCTCCTACTAATTTAACTGCACTACCTTCTAATAATGTTGCTGAATCATCAATAAGATATGGGATAGTTGGGATACCATGACTGGCTGTATATACGCTTTTTAAAGGTCTAAAACCTGTAACAGCTTTCATAATTTTTTAATTTAATTTATTAGATGTAGTCCTGTGTATTTTTGTTCTTTCTTTCTTCTCTTCTCAGCTCTTCATTCGCTAATGCCTTGAAATAACCTTCGACTCCTTTGCTATGAGTAGCAGCGAGTTTCAATATTTTTTCAGAAGCTTTGCTCTTTAGCTTTGCAGCTAGAGTATCAACATCTTCAACATCAGCTCTAGGAGCAGAAGCAGAACTTCCAATACCAGGATTGTAAATTACTTCCTTGGCTTTTTCTTGAAAGCCTAGACCTCTAGCTATAATAGTTAGATTTTCAGATTGCTTTTCAACAGAAACTCCTAAGTCTATTCTATCAACTACTTCCTTAAACTTATTCCAGTTAGCATCTTCATTTAAGTCTGGATATTTTGCTAATACAATATCTCTAGCTCTCGGTAGATTCTCAGATTGCTCAGAAGCGATTTCAGCTTTACGGCGTTCAGTGTACTGCTCGTCAAAACTTTTATCGTCTGAGAATATTTGATCCCCTAAGTATGTATCAACTGCGGGAGTAGCAACAGGTGTAGATTTAAGATTTCTATTTTTTTCTCTAGAGTCAAACAAATCTGACTTAAGTCCTTTATTTGCATTTTCTAGATCAGCAATCTTTTGGTCTCTCTCATCTGCAGGAGGCTTTTCTAAACCAACTGGTTTTACCTCATCAGATAAGTTATTTGGATCAACTGGCGGGGTTGATAGAGTTAGGTTCTCATTAGGTTTTACTGCCTCTAATTTTACTTCATCCATATATTTAGTTTCCTTTAAAAACACCGTTTATACTATCTCTAAGAGAAGGAGAGGGACTCCGATTTAAAGGTTAGCTAGGTGTTGTTGTTATTATTTAGTAGTAATTTATTTTAATATATCTAACAAGTCTGACAACTTTACAGCCGTAACACCTTCTCTTTTCAAGTTCAGACCACCAGAAACAACATAAGTGATTTCAGCATCTAAAAGATTTGATTCACCTGACTTTAAATTAGCTAATTCTTCGCCAGTGTAAACTCTCACTTCTTTTTTATTGGTTTCTTTTTTTGTCTCTTCTTCTTTTTCCTTTTTCATAATATTAATTATTAATTATTAATTTTCTTTTTTATCTTTAAAACCATCTTCTAAAATATTAATTTTCTGTCTAACTTGAATGTCTTTTAACTTTCTATCTAGTGATTGAATCATGATACTTACATCATAGACTGATAAATCTTCATCCTTAACAATTTTCCACATTCTCTCCATAATAGATTCCATCTTTCTTCTATATTCTTTTTTTTCCTCTTCTGCTGCTAAGATAGCCAATCTCTCAGCACTCTTAGATTCAGCAGAGAATGATTTTACACCTGCCATATTATTCTACCTGATCTCCTCTATGAGTCTCTCGCAAGTTTGTCTTTGGATTTTTACTGCTAGGAGAAATAATTCCTGGTGCATTATCTTCAACAGGTAGTGGTTTCAACCCTCTAGTATCAATTATCTCATCTGGTTGGGCCATCTTCAAAGTAAATTGATTTTCTTTGATTACCTGACCTTTTTCATTAACTTCATCTAGTATCCCTAGAGACTTCCATAGGTGTTCAAAATCATTTGAATTTGAAACCTTGATAATACTTCCAACCATTATGGTATAACGTCTAGAACCTTTAGCTGCACCAAGCCCACACTCATAGTCAATGATGTGAGGGAAGTCATGAGCTACGAAAGTATGGTTGATTGGCATTACTTTTACTTTTAAAATTCTTTCCCAACCCTTTTTAGTTACGTCAGTCCCATACCCAGCATCATAATAAACGTAAGCTTTTTGTTCTGAAGTTAACTTCAGTTCTAGTGCCATTTTTGATTCTTCACCTAAGTCGGTGTCAGACCACTTAGTATCTCCAGCTCTATTAGTTGGTGATACAACCATTAGATTATATTTTTTGCCTGACTCATCAATCCAAGAATTTTTCTTGGAGAAGAATATTTTTTTCAATGTTAGCTTACCAACATTTTTTAGATAGCGAGGCTGTTCATCGAACTGTTCCTCAACATCTAGCATAGTTGGCTCTGTAAATATATTCTCTGAGACTGGCCCATGAATAGGTTCAGTAATTTCTATATCTTTGTCTTCATCGTTTGTCATAGTATCGTTGTTATGATTAATTAAAATTTGATTTTAGTGAAATATTTTACTGAAGTGCCTTTTATGCTATCTCTCATCTTAGTCATCGATTCAATCCGTTTCTGTTGCTTCTTGTAAGTTATCAAGTCCTTTTCAGCTGATTCCATATCCTCAAGTTGAGTTGAAATCTGCATTATTCTACCTCTGGTTAGCACCCTTAGCTCTGACTGACTTTCTGGTATTAAAGCTAATTGCTTAATCAGTCTAGTGTATTCCTGTGGTAGATATTCCCATGTTTCTTTACTGGTATTCATTACTACTAATTTTCTCAAACGTCTTTCAGTGTCATACGGCTTACTAAAGTTCTCCCTGAATAAAAGACGCATTAGAATGTTAATCATTATCTTTTTCATAGTTGTTGTTAGTTATTAAAGTGAATCTCCCTGACTAGCTAAAACTTTTAAGTCAGGTGGTGCTTGTCCTTCTTGGCCTGGTAATTGACCTTGTTGCTGTTCTTCTTGTCCTGGTTGTGGTGTAATCAAAATTTCATCTGCAAACTCTCCAAGAATATCTCTGTTGTTTTCAACATCCATCTTAGCTACTACTTTACCATCATAGAATTGTGGCAACATGAAATATTTAGTAGTCAACCTATCAGTAACAGCTCTCTTGAATGACTGTGATAATTCTGGTCTAGCATTAGCTGAAATCTTTACATCTATCTCAAAGTTCTTAAATACAGACGGCTTAACTTCTATAATATTTTTCTTCTCTCCACCGATGGAAGCAATCGCACTTTCTAAAGCTAACTTAGGTGAGAATCCAAATACATCAGCTTCAGCTGGAGTCTCTGTGAATCTAACAATCTTAGTACCAGTCTTTCCTTTCATTAATCTAGCATTTTTAATAATGAATGGTTTAAATTTATTTTCTTTAATATAATGTTTGAAAATAACATTCTTTAATAATCTAGCTTTTTGGATTTCCCAATCTTTCATCATGATTGAGAACAGTGAAGTAATCTTCTGAGCATTTTCTCCAGCAGCCTCAACTTCAAACTTAGTTCTTCTACCAGGGGCTACACCTCCTAGAGTTGGATCTCCTCCACCTACGTTTTGTCTGTTCTGTAATTCTTGCAAAATTCTAAATGATGCTAAATCAGGTGAATCAATATTCATCTCTTGAACCTGTGAAGCATCTCGAACTGAAATCTGTTTACCTGGATACCAGAAGTCTTCATCAATTTCATTATTAACTGCTCCAACAAAGATAGGTTTCAAAAGTGAAATTGTTGCTCTGTCAAAGACATTGTTAAACATATAATCAATCGCTTGCTGATTGTCATACATAATATCTGCCAAAGCTCTACCATAGAAGAATCTATCATCATACATTTCGTAGACAGTCTTCATAAAAGGTAGTCTATCTTTTCCCGAAGAAAATCTACCAGTCATTGTTGAATCTAGTGGAGTAATCAAAACTCTATTAGCTGTTACTTTGAAAGTATTTTTTTCAATATCAAACTCTCTTATAACTTCAACCTGGTCTTCTCTTACGTCTAATGAAATGTCAAAGAAAGATTTATTAACTGAATTTACATTACCTTTAGATTCTACTAAATCAATATCTTCCCAACCACCTTTGGCTGTATAAAATTCTTTGAATACTGATTCTGACATTACAGTTCTCCAAACTGCGTAGGTCTGTTCATTCATGTCAAACTCCCTGATGTTTCCAGGGTAATAATCATCTAGTGGAACAATCTGAAAATCAGTTTTGTTTGAAGTAGTAGTATTCTTGTAGTCCAAGTACCCAATAACAGTACCCTCTCTTAATGCCTTAATAGTCACAGCTAAAGCATCAATGTCTCCGTTTCGTTCAGTGTTATTGATATACATATCAAAGTCCTGAATCAATGAAGATTTGTAATTAGCAAGAGGTGAAATATCAAACCTAGCTGTATACTCTGCTCTTAATCTAGCCGCTACAGTTTGAGCAGCTACAGCGATAATCTTTGAATGAGTGGTAATGTCTGATACATTGGCTTGCCATTCATCTTTAAAATCAGGCTTAACTCGATAATTATTGAACAACATATTATTGTCATTCATGTAATCAATCAAAGTTCTTTCTCTAAAGTAAGCCCAAGACCTATCTCGGACATACCTCAACTTATCAAAGTTTGTCCAAACTTGTTCTGCTTCTTCACCTTTCCTTCCTAACTGTTTTCGGACAGGTGCTTCATCATCTATTTCTTTGGCTGTATCTATTATTGGAATTGACATAAATTACATTAGACTATATTCAGTTGGTTCTTCACGAGGCCCATCAATATGGATAACCACGCTTTCGGTTTTTAAGAATTCAGTTGCAACTGACACTGCATTTAATAATGCTGTCTTCGTTACCTTAACTGGGTCAATGATACCTGCCTTGTAGGCATCTACTAGCTTTTCATTAACAGCATCATAACCTTTATCTCCACCAACTTGTTTAATTATTTCTTTGTAGGGTTTGTCTATGTTTTTCAAGACCTGGATAAATGGTTGCTCACACACACTTCTCATAACCTCATGCTCATTGAGTATCTTTGAAGCGTTGATAAGTGCTAGTCCACCACCTGCCACTATCCCTTCTTCTAAAGCAGCCCTAGTAGCTTCAATACTATCTTCTATCCTGAATTTCTTTTCCTGTAGTTCGGTCTTGGTTGAAGCCCCAGCTCTGATAACAGCTACCTTATCTTTTAATCTAGCTAGTCTTTGTTTAACATCTTTTTTAGTTTGGTCTTTTCCTTGTAGGTTTATAATTTCTTGTTTGATTTTCTTTTTATTTCCAGCTCCGTTAATGATAATTGTTTGGTCTTTTTTAACAATTATCTTCTCTGCCATTCCGAGGTCTTCAATCTTTAATTCTTTTAATAATTCATTCTTATCTTTATCAATAAATCTTCCACCAGTTATCAGGGCCAAATCTTCCATGTACTCCTTATTATTTCCTACAACACCCATGTAAGGTTTTTCAATGGCTACTGGATTTAATACCCCACTCATTTTATTTTTAATCAAGTCAACTATCACTGTTCCTGAAATCTTATCTCCAATGATTACTATATCTCTTGCCTGTTCTGCTTCAATCAACTTGTTGATTATAAATGTTAGGTCATGGAAGTTCTTAAGTTCTAAATCTGTTATTAAAATGTAAGGATTAGAAATCTCACAAGTCTCTCGTTTCATATGAGTAATGAAATGTCGTGAGACATAACCTTGCTTGAATCTGAATCCATCAATTACTTCTGAGCTAGTTTCCATCTTATCTGAATCTTCAACTACTACTGTTCCATTATCTCCAATCTGGTGATAAATCTTTCCAACCATCTCTCCGATCTCTTTATCATTAGCTGAGATAGAAGCAATCTCAATTTTTTGAGCTTCTGTTTTAACTGGTCTAGCAGCTTTGTTTAACTCTTCAACAATTGCCATAGTCTGCTTTCTAACCTTGTTCACAAAATCATGAGTCTTCTCTCCAGACTCAATCGCCTTTAATCCTTGGTGAATCAAAGCTTGGGCTAATACTGTGGCTGTAGTTGTCCCATCTCCTGCAACTCTGTTAGTTGCGATAGCAGCTTCAGCTAAAAGTTCTGCTCCTAAATTTTCAAAGTCATCTTCTAACTGAATCATCTTTGCAACAGTTACACCATCTTTGGTTGTAATCCTTTGCATATTGTGATGAATAATTACATTCTTACCATTTGGGCCAAGTGTTGACTTAACAGCATCAGCTAAAATGTCAATTCCTTTTTTAACTTTTGTTCGGATTACATCTGTGAATACCACCTCTTTATGTTCTGGTCTTGCCATATATTATTATTGTTATTATTTTTTAGTAGTTTTTTTCTTTATAAATCCATAGATAGTATCAAGTCTAATAAACATTACTTCTTCACCAGTCTTAGCATCAACCTGATTATCCTTTGGGAATTCATGGACAAATACTATATCACCAGGTTCTATAATTTTATTGTTATCAAACTCTTCATAGAATTCTTCATGTTGCCCAACTGATAGAACTTCTGCTCTAACAATTAGATTAGCTTGAGTGTGAGAAGATACTAGTCCAGTTTTATATTCCTTGTCTGATGGAATAGCTTTAACTGTAATGTAACGACCAAAGGCCTTTATTTCGTTTATCATTGTTGTTGTGGTTAATTTTTAATCTTCTATTTATATTGTTCAGTCAATGCTTCTGCAATCACCCTTAGCAATTCTCTTTCAGTTCTAGGTTTATCAGCAGTCTCTAAGTATTCTTGTAGTAATTTTGACTTTGGTTTATTGCCCATAATGTTTTTAATTAATTTATCTTCTATTGTTCATTCCTAGCCCTACCATCTTTTTTCTAGCTCCTGTCCTAACTTCATCTCTAGTTCTGTCGAATAAGATGTGAGTATTGACTAAGACTAATCGGTACAGATTTTCCATGAAGTGATCGTTTTTATCAATCCTCTTAGTTGGATATTTAGGATTAACACTGTATCGACTAAATTCCCAGATTGTTTGTTTACAATTAGCAGTAACATACAAGTTAGGGTTGATAGTTCCTCTAAGCTCTTGCTTTACTAAATCCTCTCCCCTGTCCCTGTCTTTAGGGGCTTCTTCAATTATTAATTTACTAGGTTTTAAATAATTTTCCAAATCTGTTTTAACTGAGATACCTCCTCTTAATTGATCTTCTATGACTGATGACGCATCTATTAATCCAACTGGGTCAATCTGTCCACCTAATTCTTTGAACCTATCCAGCTTAGTTAATATCTCACCAGCTAAATCTTTTAACTGAGCATGAGTCCAAATCTCATCAATGACTACTTTTCTACCATCCTGTAAAATTGCCATGAACATTACTGCTGTTTGAACTACAGGGTGTTGGTCAATCGCCCAAACTACTTTCCAAGTATTCTTCGGCCACTTAAGAACAGCCTCTTCAAATGGTGCAATAATGTGAGTACCTCTATTAAACATCTTGTAGATGATACCGACTAGGAACATGAACTTCCCATGGACTCTGGCCTGTTGTTCTTCTTCATCATAGTTGGCAATAATGTTTTCAATGTCCTGATGTTTTAAAAATCCTCTAATGCCATGTTCTCTACAGTTCGCCTCAATGTCCACCTCTACCCAAGTAGCTAACTGTTGTTCTGTGTTATCAACATACTGGTCAAACAAGTAAGCAGCTGAGGCTAGTGGTGTCATGAAAATTCCTATCCTTCCACCTAAACGTAATCTGGAAATACTAGCTTTTAAAATAGCTTCAGGAGGTGGTTCATCAAATAAGATGAGTCCTCTTTCAACTGATTCAAATTCTTTAGGGTCTTGCTCATAAGTCATACAATCTAGTTTCCACCCAGTATCAGTTTCCCACTTAGAAAAGAAATTCTTTTTATCTTTGAAAGCTTTATATCTTCCTTGAGGAAACCATTTTTCAAATTCTGGGATTGTCTTTTCCGAAATAGTAGTTGGGTCTGAAACAATACGAATTGTTTTATCATATGGCCACTCGTCAAACAGCCCTCCTTTAAACCAAGGATTTTTACCAGGCCAACAAAGATTAGCAACTATATTTGCAAGACTGCAACTTTTTGAAGCTCCATTACCACCCAAGAACATATGAATGATTTTATCACTGGTGGCAAAATTATTAATGAACTCTGTAGCTCCACCATTAGGCTCGTAAAATCTATAGGCATTCTTTTCCTTATAGTGCTTCGCCAATTTCTGGTACTGCTCTTTGATTATCCTCTTCTTCTCTATCTCCTGTTCTGGAGTTAATGGTATTGTCATCTTGTTGTTGTATTATTTCAATAATCTGTCGGTTGCTCAGCTCTTCATCAAATACTCTAAAAATATCTGTAGGTTTATTTTCAGCTAAAGCTCTTCTCTTAGCAGCTGAGTCTGAAATTTTGGTAAGGTCTGAGGCTGAGATTTGTTTCCTGATTTCATCATTCTCTAATCTCTGGGCTAATTCCATATCAGCTCCTTCTTCTAAGTGGGTAGTCCGAGCTACTATATCATTTCTGATTTTTTCCAATTTTCTATCAACCTTATCCTGTAAACTATCCATCCTCTGTATGTCCCTCTTAGTAGTTAGGCTTCCGCTTCCCTCTGCCCTCATATCTCCTCTCTTGATACTGAATATAGTATTGATTCCGATTTTCCTACCATCTGCTTTGAAATGTCTATGAATAGCTTGGGCAGCCCAGCCGTCTGCTAATAAGGTTTGTACTTCTATAATGTATTCTGTCGGTGTTGCCATTGTTGTTGTAATTATTTTTTAACATTATTCTATTCCGAATCCGATAGCATGAGTTAATTCTTGTGGCTTTTCACCAAGTTCAGATATTTTTAATACTTTAGCTTTCTTTTCATTCTGCAAAGCCTCTTCAAAACTATTGGCTATAATCTCTTTTTCAATATAATATTTTGGCATAGTTTTAATTTATACTATTTCCATATAATTTATTTATAGCAGGCGATTAGAACCATCTAGGGCTAGGCTTAACCTGCTTCCCATTGACATATAGTCATTGAGTTTTACGCCTATTATAAATAAATTATTTAGTTTTTAGCTTATTTACCATAAAAGTATAAAAAAAAGCAAGGTCATTAAACCCAGCCATCTCTTTTAATTTTTTTAATTGTTTGCTTATATGCAGTAAACATTAAATTTACAATGCAGCTATGAACAACCTCCCTACTAATTAATAAGTATAATAATCTTTTTTAAAAATCCTGTCAAGTTTTTATATTTGAGGGGGGCTTGACAAGGATGGGGGGGGGTGGTATCTTTAAGTTATTGAAACCTTTATCATCTATAAAGACTATTAATTTATTACCTTCTTTTGATAAAGGGGGGAGGTAATAAACTAGTAGTCTTTTTTTAAAACCAGTAAGTATTTACAATTACATCTACAGGAAGATTGCTAAATATCCAATAAGCAATACCATGAATAATTTAGGTAGATGATTAATTATGGTGACACATTCCTGTGGAGATATTTGTAAATATAACAACTAATCTTATTTTGGTGAGATTGGACAATTAAATAAAAAGCATCTGGTCTAACCCACTAACGAGAGTTGAGTGAATTGGAGCTACTATATGGCAAATCGCACGTGTCTAACGTACAGTACAATCACAGGGGGACTATAACTGGGCGAGGCCCAAATTCCAAATAAGCAGGTATCAGTTAATTGAACTTTCCCTGTCTCTAGTTAAGAGAAGTAGCATATTGACTAATTCCTTGTTCTGTTTTCTAATCAAGGTCTTACTAGGGGGTTAGGGGGATAAGGTGCGTCTTAAAGCATTTTCTTTTTTTTTTCTTTTAGTATAGCGAGAGATTTTAGTTAGTCTTTTTTTTTAACTTTTTTTTTAACTTTTTAAAATTTGTTAGTAGTACAGACTTGATAATACAAATAATAATCTCGTAGGTATAGATATGGGGTTATAGGGGGGGGTAGTATAGTATAATTATATAATTTTATCTACTCACACTGTGTATATT
>Ga0105051_10004941_pt1 | contig 15182 bp, 16 predicted proteins | sample FRY02_FD_78383 | JGI IMG/M metagenome (GOLD analysis project Ga0105051, IMG submission 78383) | Freshwater microbial communities from Lake Fryxell liftoff mats and glacier meltwater in Antarctica - FRY-02 (megahit assembly) | ecosystem: Environmental > Aquatic > Freshwater > Ice > Glacier... | reverse complement strand
AATAACGAAGACATTATAATTTACACTCTCACGGGCATTCGCTGTTACTCTAATTTACCTCGTCCTTCTGCCTCTTCTGACATATCTCTTGTAGTGGAAGCTATCAAGTTTCATCATCCAGTCGAGCCCACCACCACTAGGCTGGCGCAAAATACGATATCAGTCAGGATCTTCACGTCATGTAGTCGCATCACATACCCATTTGCTTCCACGGAGGAACCAGTCATAGGTGTTTCATTTGGGGTTGGTCTGACTACTTGTGAGTTTTTCTCCACTTTGTTTGGTAGTATTACCTAGTGTGCCAGCCTCCTCCATGAGTTTGCGTTGACGTTCTTGCTGAGCTTTTTGCTTTGCGATTCATTGTTTGTTAGTACGTGCCATAGTTGGTGGAAGACTTATAAAGTATTAAATTCTTCTAACTTAATAGAAACACTAGTGAGAAATTTTTCAGGAGTATTTTCTAATTCTTGTTGTAATTCTTCTTTGGTAAATCGTTTTAATGCCTCAACTTCTTCATCTTGCTTTTTTAGTAGCGACTTTTCTCAATCATATATTCATACAAACCATTGACCAAAGTATTTGTTCTTTCATCAAGATCATTCACGATATTCGATAGGTTGCGCTTGGAGTTGATCAAGTGTCATTTTGATTCCTATTTCTTCTTCAATCTCTTTGATAATATTGGACTCATAGGTTTCTCCTAGCTCCAGTGTTCACGCTACTGAGCTTCATCGCTTTCATGGGTTTTTCTTTTTAGTTAGAGCCCTTTGACCAAGAAGAATTTTACCATTTTCATCAGTAATTCGAACAGCACTAACTCTATAAATATCTTCCGAAGTGAGTTCGGATCTACTTTTGTGCCCAATAATATTGTTGTCTTTGTCGACAATGATTACTTGTGTTTCCATATGTATATTATTACACACCTCCCAACACAATTCAAGACCAAAGCTATAATGGTAAAGTAGAAATAGTAGAAGCATGAAGATTAACTGAGTAGTAATTCTCACTTGCAAGTCATCCTAACTTCCTATGCTCTAGTATCTTACAGTACACAAAAAGTTTAAACCTAGTAAATCATAAGACCATCAATAGCTTTTACTATCAAGATAGTTATACTCTAATATACTATTTTTGCTATAAATATATGAAATTAACTATCGGAACCGACGCAGCAGACCAAAGATATGATCGCTATCTACGCAAATTATTCAAAAAATACCGTGAGATCTGACTCGGTGATATTTTCTCCTGGATTAGAACTGGTGTGATTACCGTCAATGGACGCAAAGCCAAACAAGACTATAGACTCAAGTCTGGAGATGTAGTAGAGGTCAGTAATATCAAGGAGATTGAGAGTACGACTCGTCAGGCGTTTAACACGACACTAGGTCGCTCGACCACCAAGCCACAACTCAGAATTGCTGATATCAAAAAGCTTATCCTCTATGAAGATGGTAACTGGATCTTCTGGAACAAGCCTGCGGGCGTTGTCATCCACCCGAGTACCCATCACTACAAAGATGTGTGTATGAATGATTACCTCGAGCAGTATCTTGGGTTTGAAGATCCGAAGATATCGAAGAGCCAATCATGATCAACGAGTAATTCATGAAAAACTCAATGATCTCGTTGATCTGGTGGTGGATGAGATATCTTAGGTGGAGATTACACGACTACAAACTCAACTTGATGAGTAAATAAAGACAATAAACAGACTCATCATGAGTTTGTCTGAAATCTCCATGGATGAGATTCTGACACATTTAAGCCTTCGTACTGCTATCGTTTAGATAAGGATACGTCGGGCGTTCTCATTGCTGCCAAAAACTATGAGGCACTCAAACATCTCAACGAGCTCATCAGAACTCGTGACGAGAGAATAGAAAAGTACTATCTTGCCATCGTGACAGGAAAACCCAAAAATCAAACAATTGATGCTCCGTTGTTTAAGTGATTTAGTGAGAGGATGGGTAAGGGTCAAACCTTTGTCAATCATGAAAAATGAGTCAAAGCTGTCTCCGTGATCGAAACACTGCAAACCATCGACCACCGTGATCTGGGTCAGATCTCTCTCATCAAGGTACAAATACTTACCGGTCGTATGCATCAGATCCGTGTACACTGTGCTCATATTGGCTATCCAGTACTGTGAGATATCATGTACGGTAGCAAAACACACAACGATATCCTCAAGAAACTCAGTATTACCAGACAACTCCTCCATTCCTATCAATATGGATTTGAGAGCGTATGAGGAGAATATATCACTCGTCAATGTCCACCTCCACAAGAATTTGCATTTTTAGGGTTTACTGATTATAATTAAACTATGGGAACAAAGATACTTAGTTTTGAGAGTGAAAAACAAGGTAAACTACATACACACAGTGTGTGAGATCGTCTTTGGGAAATACCAAAGAATTTTTGATTTTTAGTCAGTCGTATAGTAAGAAGCAATGATTCACTCAAACAACTCTATCTGTGATTATGATGAAGTATTGATGCTACAAAGGATGTTGAAGCAAGTACTTGGCTTAAATCTAATGATGGTAAACACTATGTGAGTTTGTGTAAACAGCTTTTGGAAGCTAATGACGGCGATAATGCTACTAAAATAGATCTAATTAATGAGCTGCTAGATTGATGTTATGATATTGCCAAACCAACCGAACCTACTGAGACAGTTGCTCTTGATCACTATGAATACCTATGGAAGATGGCGAATAATCGTGGTACCCGAGCAGAATGGCTTGTAGAAAATCGTAATTTCTTTTGAACGATAAAAATTGATGCCGAATTTAATGAAAAATATCTCAAAAGACTGGAAAGATTCGTGAAAATAATGGAACAATGTAGGGATAAGAAATTTAATTATATAGACTAGAACCTAACCCATCTCAATAGAAAGTAAATCAACATTAAGGGAAAAGAAGAAGATTTGGAGATATCTATGAGATATTTTTCGCAGCCTAAAAGGCGTATTAGGTTTTGATAATAATACAACTGATCTTAATAGTTATTTTTTAAACTATTGGTATGTAGCTATTGATCACAACAACACATATGATAGATTTATAGACTCTTGGTATGATCTCATAGAGCTCTTACCCTATAGTTGTAGTGGACATATGACTGCGCAAGTCGATCACTATAAGTTTATACATCAACGACAAGAATTCTATAGTGCTTTTAGTTCTACTATAAAAAATCATTTTGCTCTCAGTCATGAGCTTTATGACACATATATAAAGCAGAGTAAACTACCAGAAAAATCCCTAAACCACTATACTGTATGGTGTAGAAAAGTCACAAAGGATAGGATCTATAACTTTAGAGAACAACCCAGAATATCAGGAGCTTGATGCATTTTTTCAGCGATGTTATCTCAATGGATCTCATGTTAGAAGATGGTATTGATGGCCCTATCAAGCAAGTAACATAAGGTAGAAGATGAAAATCTACACTAACAATAGGGAACATATGTAAAGTAGTGCGAAATCTATTATAAAAAAACCACCTCTTCCTAAGAAGTTTGGTGGAGATGATGGGAGTCGAACCCATGTCCAAATAGTATGTAATATACAGTTTATGCTCATAGTATTATGATTTTAAAACCATCGCTGGACAGCATCGTACACAATACAAACTAGCTGTTTTGGGTTTCCCGTTTGACCTCGAGAAGACAGGCTGGTAATATAGTCAAGGTCACCAACAAGCTAAGGACTATATCAGAAGATACTTGTTGGTTGAGTTGCTAGGCGAAAGAATAAGATCTTGCCGCTTCTAGTCTTAGATTAGAGTTAGCACTTTAGAAGTGTGATGGCGGTGTTTTACGTCAGTATCCATCACCGACGGAGCAAAGCGGACCACATCAGGTCTATCTGTCGAAACCAGTACATCCCCATGACGAGGTTGAAGGTTGTAAGGTCAAAGGTTTGTAAAGTATGATGTGATACTTTCCTTTTTCCTTGTCCTTCATAATATACGACTAGATAATATCGATTGTGACAATAAAGTCAACCTTATGCTGAAAATCAATTATCTCTGACTGAGTATGCGAGTTCTGGTCAGCCATGGGATTTGACTACTCCGGCCTCGAGTAGATATACTTCATCTACTGGGATATAATCCAAGATGGTAAAGTAGTGAGTCACAATGACATAGGTCACCTGTGGACCATCATAGGCAGCAAGCAATGCAGCCACCGCACGGAAGGCATCCACATCCAGTCAGCTATCTACCTCATCCAGCAATACATAGCGAGGCTGCAATAACTTGAGCTGAAGGATCTCGATCTTGCGTCTCTCTCAGCCACTAAACCCTACATTCACATCACGGAACAGAAACTCTCTATCAATATCTAGCTCTGCTACGAGCGGCTCCACGATCTTCTTAAAACTCAAGAAGGTCTCTGTAACCTCAAACCTCGCATTATAAATCGTACGTAAAAACTCAAACAGCTTCACGCCCTTGATCTCTGGGATCGTCTGAAATGCTAAGAATATACCAAGCTTAGCTCTGTGATGTGGATCAAGCTCAAGGATATTTTGCTCATCAAGCATCGCTTCACCTGACGTCACTTCATAGGCTGGATGTCACATGAGTGTGAGGAGTAGAGAGGATTTACCGCTACCGTTTTTACCTACGATGCAGTAGTTTTTGCCTAAGACAAAATCCATGGATACATCATTGAGGATCTGCTTGTCTGCGATGGTAACGCTGAGGTTTGATATGGTGAGTTGAGTCATAATGGAAATTGGTAATCTAATAATAAAGGTCTATCTATCGATAAAATTACTGACAAAATACTGTATCGATGGGAGAAAATCATAATGATCAAACTCCGCTCTTGATATCCGCTTGTGATCACAGATCTTGGGATCGTCGATATGCAGCTCTCATCAGATAATACTGCAAGCATGACAAAATATAAGCACATGCATTGTACGGTCTCCGTCCAGATTCCATACCTGAGAGTAAGATCATGATAGCATCTGATCAATCGTCACATCAAGTCCCGTCTCTTCTTTGATCTCACGGATACATGTATCAGATATTGACTCACCAAACTCGTTCTGTCATCAGATTAGATCTCGCTTGAGATGTGCTCCAGGCACTTCAGGCTCATATCTTTGAGAAATGAGAAACTGATCAGTATCAGGATTGTGTATCAGTCAAAATGAAATTACTTTTTTGATTTGCATGGGGATATGATTTACTAACGCATAAGAAAATACTATACGTATCTATACACATCCGCCTTCTAATTTCCAATCCAAAACAAACTCTCACATACAAAAAAATACACAATGTCAATAATTATTTAAACCTTGTCAGATATCGCAATCTTGAAACAATGGATTGTGGCGATATTTTTGCCACTTGAGGTAGGCTTGAGTATGATTATGATAGTATTTTATTATAACGAGCATATGGCGTATATTCCACAAGATTTTTATCAGCAGATCGAAAAGCTCAAAAAAGCCGGTAAATTTACCGATGCACTCAAGATGGTCAACTCTGTTCTCGTGTCAGATCCTGAGAATCCCGAAGCCCTCATGCAAATCGCTGATATCCAATATCAGTCTGGTGAAGTAGAGAAGGCAGAAAAGGCGGTAGATTTCTTGCTACATACAGGAGGTGATGCTGACCCGATGGTGCTCTACACCAAAGGTATCTTGGCTATGGAAAAAACCCAGTGGCAAGACTCCCTATCATATCTACAAAAAGCTATCAAGCTCACCAAGTTTGAAAATGCCGAAGTGGTCAGGGCGTATGCAATGGCTCAATACTGGTATGGTAATCATCAGAAAGGTATTGACTTTCTCTTGCAAGCATATGATATTAACAAGCTCGATGCAGAGATCGTCTACAATCTTATCCAGGTATATACTCTTGAGCATGATTATAAGGGAGTACGTAAGATGGTCAGTTATTTTGACAAGCAGATCAAGAAGCTTCAAACATTTGATAAAGATATCGAATACTATCAAAACAAGATTGCACTATATAAAGAGTTTGTATCAGACAAATAGTGTTCAAAAACGTTAGAATAATCAATTATGTATTGTCTCAATAATCTCTAAAATCTCACTCAATGCTGATACTTTAACTAATCTCTTGTAGAAATCCCCTAGGACTAACTCCTCAAAATTCTCTCAATTCTCTAAATCTTCTACCCACTCATGAAGCTTCACAAAATCATACATTCTATCAAATCAGCAATTGCAAATCCCCGTCACAATAGCTGGATCGGATCACATCTACGCACAATCAGTACCAACAATATGTTTCAGACACTGGGTTTAATGCTCATGATTGCATCACTAATCTTCTTACTCAATGTAATAGGCTGACTCAAACTATGACTCGACCAAGCTGTCGGTAATGTCAAGTGAAAGCTGGGCGTCTATCTGTATATCAAGTCGATTCCTAGTCAGGAAGATCGTATCACTGAACAAGTGATCAAGATGAAAACAGAGCTCGAAGCACAAGGTATGCAAGTAGAGTACTACTCTCGTCAAGACGCATTTGATACTCTTTCTAAGAAGCTACCTGATGTAGTGCAGAGTTTTGATAAGTTTGGTATCAGTAATCCGCTACCTGCAACGATGTATATTATGTTCAAGGATAGTAGTGAATACGAAATGGTCAAAACTATTGCAGCCAAATACCAACCCATTATCGTCAATTCGCTGGATACTACTCGCGATACCCACCTGCGTCAACAAGAACAAAGAGTAATCAATATTATTAACCTCGGTAATGTTGTGACCGTGATTAGTCTTGGATTGGTAATGTTTCTGATTGCGATTATTGTGGTGTTCTTATTATTTATTATTAGGATCAAGTTCTATGGGTTCAAAGATACAATCCAGGTACAGAAGCTTCTGGGTGCAAGTTATGCTCAGATCAAGTGACCATATCTAATTCATATCGGACTCATTTTGACTTGCGGTGTGCTGATAGCTGCGGTGATCATGTGGATCTGTCAGATGGTGACACATGGCTCGATGACGACACTGTTTGGCACATCACTCATGGGACTCATCAATCTCAATAGCAGTCAGATCTTACTCATCCTCATCGTGGAGCTGGTGGGTATCGGTCTGGTAAGTGCAACGGTAGGTAATATCTTCTTAGATACATTACTCAAAAAAATCTAATCCTAAACTCCTCAATACGAGGAGTTTTTTGTTTGACAGAAAGCATGTTCATCTATATACTTATAGATAGTTTTATCTTTATTAAGGTTGTTTTTATGTTGTCACTAATCGTTGCGCTACTCATCATTCTCAACCCTGTGAGCACCGTGCCTGCATACGTGTCCATGTATCCACATACCAAGACCAAGCAACTCATCCGTGATGCTGCGACAGTGGCGTTTTGAGTATTGGTTATCTTGGGGATTTCGGCAATTGCATGACAGTGATTATTGGATTTATTCTGACTGCAGATCGAGTATTTTCGTATTGCGGGAGGTTTGGTGATTGCGTGGGTGGCGTGGAACATGTCACAAGGTCATATGAGCGAGATCACCATCACCGAAGAGCATCTCCAACATCATAAGAAACGCAAACTCGACAGAGGTCTGATTATCCCCCTTGTTATGCCCATGACTGCCGGCCCATGATCGATTGCGTTTGTGATTAGTCAGGCGGGTGATGGCAATCTCACACAGCTTCTGATAGCAATCGGAATTGCATCTGTAGTCGTGTATATCACAGTCAGATATGGTACTCTCCTTATCGACAAGCTAGGAGATAGTGGCATCAAGCTCATGACCAGAATCATCGGGATTTTGCTTTTGGGGATTGCGTTACAGATTATTATTGGGACAGTATTGACACTGGTCAATCAATAATCTACTTGCTTTTATGGGATAAAATGACTAGAGTAATAGCGTACTTTAGTTTTTTATTGTTATTTTATGGGATCACTATTTAGTAAATCGGCAGAATTTATCACACTACATTACAAAAACCTTGCAATTATCAGTTTTGTAACATTCGGATTATTTCTACTGATTGCTTCTTTTGGAGAACAGATTATTGGGGAGTGAGGAATAGACCTATCTACATTCTGAACATTTTTGGAAACTAGTCAGCAATCATCAGGTCAGAATGATTGGATTCAAATTGTTTCCTCACTACTAAGTATAGGAGCAATAATATGATGACGAGCAATAGTATATTATGTTATCAATCACTCCAAGTACGAGAAATGATTATCTGGATTTATTAAAGATTTTTCAAAAAGATTTTTCCCTGTGTTAGGTACAGGTATATTGTATTGAATTCTTTCAATACTGTGATTAATGTTGTTTATCATACCATGAGTCATCTTTGGAATATATTGGTATGTAGCTACATCAATCAGTATGGATGAAAAAGTATGGTGATGGTCAGCACTCAAAAAGAGCAAACAACTCATTAAAGGTAGACGATGGCAGGTATTCTGAGTTAATTTAGGATTAGGTATTGTTATTTGACTAATGACAATTATATCTGGATACTCTATTTACCTGTGATATGTCTCAATAGGTTGGAACCCAATCATCGACTTATTATGAAATACAGTACAGTACCTAATAGTAATATTTATGTCAGTATTTAGCGGGTTGCTTTATCTACACCTCAAATCAACAGTTACTCAGTGAGACACAAATGTAATCTCTGAAAATGATACGAACGAATCTCAAAGTGTAATGACAACATAAGTATTATATACATCACACAAACCTTACAAACTACTTGTGAGGTTTTTTCTTGCTTTTTGAGCAATAATTAGTGCTTATGACTGTGACTTCCTGGACTGATATCACATTTTTCAATATGATGTTCATACCACTTGAGTCAGACATAACAAACAAACACAATTGCGAAGATACCTGCCTTTTCGATAGATAGGAAACTCTCATCAAAGAATAACTTAACTCATAAACCAATCAATCCTAGCTCCATAATATAGGTCAGAGACAGTTGCTCATGTGAGATAAATAACTTGAGTGTCTCGTAGATCTTGACAATTACTACTGAATTCAGTGCGATCTTGAGTGCCTGGTTAATGTCAAACGCAAATGGCGCTAATAATGAAAATTTACTCAGAATTAACTCAAAACTCTCATAGAGTCAGGCAAATAAGGTAATCAAAATTGATATAACAACAATAAAGTCAGAAACTCCGTCCAAAAATCTCCACATCAGTTTGTAATTTTTGGTAGTAATCATCCTATGAGACTGACAAAGTAAAAGACTATCTTATAATAGTTCCTGCCTCTATCATAAGCAATAACTGCTCATATGCAATACAGTTTGCAACAGCAGTGGTAATTTTACGCAAATTTCATGACTCAATCTTAGATTGGATTCCTGCTTTTTGTTTTACGTTCACCTCTGTGAGCGATATGGAATTGATATTTTCTAGTTGCTGATCTACTTCCGATGGAGAAAACTTGGTAGCTCATTGTGCACCTAGATCATCTACATAGATATAATAATGACGATGCTTGAGATAGTTGTTTCATGACGGGGTGATCTTGATCTCACTCATTGTATAGTAATGGATAAGCTTGTCAGGATCTAAGTCAGCATATCCAGTCTCCTCACCAAACTCTCTCACAGCTGCTGCCCTATAGTTTTCTGGAGTAAATAGTAATAGCTCCTCATACATCTTGTCAATCTTTTCTTGTTTAGACATCTTGTCAATATTGATCCGTCCAAGAACTCTCATGACGTTAGTTCTGACGGATTTTTTGTATAACTGTAGCCGATATGTAAGTAGTGGTCTTAGTTCAGCCTTATGTGCAAGTGATTGGATCTGACGAATTGCTTCATCCTGAGAATAGTGACCAGTAATAACCTTAACCCAGTGTGTCAGATCTGTATCATTCACATGATCAAATAATGATGATCTATAATGTAGTAATCTGACGATGCTATGACGGTCGATACTATCGTGCTGGATCATGAGTTCTAGTGACTTAAGCGTTCTAGATCCGATGTTAGCGTATGCGTCAGCAAGACACTGCACCAGTGCTGCCTCTGGTCCCTTACCTCAGAAAGCTTTGCCGATTTCAAGTAGATTAGATCGCTGGAGCATGGTATTGCCTTGAGCATCAAGCGGTAGTACGTATCACGCTATCACTACTGGTAAATGGGTACGTAGTGCGTGATGCGCAGAATGTAAACCAGAATCATGATGCGTACGAGGATAGTGAAACATCTCACGATAATCTCATGCTCATTGTGTAAGACTAGTTCGTTCATATTTCTTTTTGGGGACAAGGATAACTCCTCAGTCTACTACAAATCTATGTTTATGATGCATGATACTATATAAGAAAATAAGCTATTCTTATATATATTCATTATCGCAATAATTAGCAAATAGCTACGTTGACAAACTATATTAAACTTACACCATCCATCTCCTGTGGAGTAGCTACTCACATTAAACTTAAGATCGTAGGAGCGATATCTGCAAGCTTACCCTCAGATAGGCTGACGTCCATAGGTTCTTGTGATGCGATAATACATGGCACAGGACTGAGAGTGTGTGCTGTATGTGGAGAACCATCAGGATTAGACATGATATCTGCATTGCCATGATCTGCAATGATAATCCATGTGTATCATAGTGGTAATGTTGCATCCACTAGCTGTCATATGCCAGTATCCACTGCCTCAGCAGCCTGGATAGCAGCAGAGATCATGCCGGTGTGTCAGACCATGTCAGTATTCGCCCAGTTGAGAGCTACGAAGTCAGGCTGACTAATGGTGATATACTCAATTGCTGACTTAGTCACGTCTGGCGCAGACATAGCTGGCTGGAGGTCATAGGTAGCTACCTTTGGCGAGGGGATCACGATTCTATGTTCACCTACAAACGGCTGCTCCTGTCCGCCAGAGAAGAAGAATGTCACATGTGGATATTTTTCCGTCTCAGCGATACGTAGTTGTGTCTTACCTGCCAGCGATAGTACCTCTCATAGAGTCATGGTGAGATTGCTACGAGGAGCAAGCACCTGCACATTATGGAAGCTATCATCATAGTTAGTCATCGTGATCATGGTCAGATTCAGTGCTCTCATGCCTTGCTCATCATGATCTGACTGGTTAAGTACGGCCACGAGTTCACGTCCGCGATCAGTACGGAAGTTTGTGATGAGGACGATGGATCAGTCTGCAATAAACCCTCCACCCTGCGGGTTCCCCTCCCTTATCAGGGAGGATGCAGGAATATAAATTGGCTCCACAAACTCGTCATAAATCCTATTATCATAGCTCGTTTGCAATCAACCAATCGGATTACTTACTACTTGTCCTTGTCCTTTCACAAACAAATCATATGCCTTGGCGACTCTCTCCCAGCGGTTGTCTCTATCCATGGCATAATAACGCCCAATGATCGACTGGATATGAGAGTTACGTGTCTGACAATACTCATGCAAACGAGCAACGAACCCTATCCCTGTCTGCGGTCCTACATCACGGCCATCGGTGATCGCATGCACGATCGTCGCTACTCCATGCTTGTGACATACATCGATCAGATATTCCATATGGTCGATATGACTATGTACTCATCCATCTGACACCAGTCCTATGAGATGGATAGGTTTCTGGTCTGAGCGAGCCTGAGTGATCGCTGCTTGCAATATTTCATTACGTGCGAAGTCTCACTCACGCATCGCCTTACCAATCTTGACCAGATCCTGATACACCACACGTCAAGCTCCAATATTCATATGTCAGACTTCACTATTACCCATCTGTCATTCGGGAAGTCATACTTGCTCACCAAAGGTGGTAAGTGTCGTATGTGGATATTGCTCCCATAAGCGGTCAAAGTTGGGCGTATGGGCCTGCGCAATAGCAGATCTACTACTATCTTCTGCGAGTCCTCGACCATCAAGGATAATAAGTCAGACCTTGTTATTCATAAAATATAGGTACTAATAGTTAAAGACTTATAAGGTTATAATGAAATAAGAAGAAATTTCGAGAGTTAAATTTCCTTGCAATTAACAGATAAAAAGTTATTATGTACTTTCCCTTTTTGGGAAAGTATGCACACACTATTGTGGTTAGGAGGAGACATTTTGTCTCCTCACTAGCTATAAGCGGCCATAGATTATTTATCTATCGGTTTTTTTTACCCAAAAAAACTATCTCATCAGAGATAGCTAGGATATTAGTAGATATAGATCTATGCTTTTGTACGTTTGTTGATAAAATATCTAACGACAAACCATACGACGACGAGTGCTGCAAGTGGTAGCACTACATGCTCATACCCTGATAAAAACGACGTAATCACTTCTTGATTTTCCCCAAAGATGTATCATATCATCGTCAATACTGCTGACCATATGGCAGTACCAGCATAACTATAGGCAAGAAATCTCCAAAACGGCATCTGAGCGCTACCAGCGGGTAATGAGATAAATCCTCTACCCAAGGGGATAAAACGTGCAAAGAACACAATTCCATATCCATATTTGACAAAGGTCTTGTACACTTCTTCCATATCATTACGAGTAGTGAAGAAATATTTACCATATTTGTCTGTAAGCTTGAGTACTCTATCTTTATGGAGATACAATCCTAGCCAGTAATACGGCACACTACCCAGTGTAGATCATATGCTCGTCGCCAAGATCGCCCCAATAATAGTCATCTGACCCTTGGATGCTAAGATACCACCAAATGGCATAATCAACTCACTAGGAATCGGTGGAAACAGGTTTTCGGCAAATGATGCAACAAATAATCCGAAATATCCAAACTGTCAGACGAGTTCAATTAAGGTGTTGGTAAGGTCAGCTAACATAGTAATGAATGATAAATAAATACTCTGACTTGGTGATAGTGATTTAGTTACGAGATACAATGCTTTGCTACCACATCATTTTGATAAATAATTCTTGCACTAATCTAAGAAAACAATAATATTATCATATGATTAACTATTATACAAAATTCCTCCAAGCACTTGCAAAACGCTACATGGCTCGTCATAAGCCTATTGTAATATGAGTGACTGGTAGTGCTGGGAAGTCTAGTGCGGTGGCTGCAATCGGAGCAGCATTCAAGCAGTTGCTTCCAGATCAGCAGATCTACGTTCCCAGTAGACAGCTCAATGGTGAGCTGGGTCTGCCACTGACAATATTTCGCATTGAGTATTTCTGACCCACAATGAGATATGTGCTCACCACCACATGGCAGGTATTGCTTCAATATTGGAGTCAGACTAAACCATATGACATTATTGTGCTTGAGTATGGAGTAGATCATGTGGGTGAGATGGACATCTTACTTGATATTGTGGTACCAGATTATGCGGTGATTACCAATATTGATACCGTGCATTTCTGAGATCCAGTCATCACTTGGCAAGAGAAATCAAAACTTATCAAAGCGGCAAAATATAACTATCTATGATTGGCTGAAAGCGAAAGACGAAAAGCGAAAAACGAATATAAGACTTTTGCAATACACAATAAACAAGCAGATATCGACCTTGTATCTCACGAGTACCTTATGGACAATCCTGCTCAAACTGGCATGGCTGGAGATGTACTGATAGGTGACGATATCATAGAAATCATCACTAATTCAATAGAAAATTACTACCTAATCTATAGTGCAATCTGATATGATATTGCCAGACAGCTATGAGTCGCAAAACTTACACAACTGCCATTATATATCGATCTACCAGCATGAAGAGCAACAATGTTATCATGAGTACATGACTCAATTATTATTGATAGTAGTTATAATAGTTCTCCCGTTGGAACGATGCATCTGCTCGATATCGTGCAGGAGATGAGAATACAATATCCTAATTATGGTGTTATATGTCTGATGGGTGAGATGAGAGAGTTATATGATCTGGAGGAGTCATCACACGTTCAACTTGCAAATAGGTTAGTTGATATGAAGATTGATTATGTCTGACTGGTGTGAGAGTCTACCCAAGTCTACATGCTTGACACACTGGTCGATGTTTACTGAGTAAGTCATGTGCAGTACAATGTCAGTAGTATCAAAATCGGCCAACGAGCTGCACAAACAATTGCATCCGAGGACAAAAAGTATATCATCTTGATCAAGTGAAGTCAAAACACGATCTTTATGGAGGAGGCAGTCAAACAATTACTATCTCACCACGATGATATCTCTCAACTCTGTCGTCAGTCGCAGTGGTGGATGATCAAAAAAAATAACCGATTTCAATCTCTTAACTCATAATACCTACGTATGCATTTTACCCATATATTACTAACTCTTATTAAGAGGATGACTGGTTGGAATTATTTATATCCATACATGGTTAATAGTACGTTGTTTCATTTGTGGCATCAGATGAACGCAATGATTGCTAGCGCCATCTACTCTGACCCTACTCAAGATATGATTGTGATCGGTGTGACTGGTACCGATGGTAAAACTACCACCGTCAATCTTGTGCATCACGTACTCACCCAGTTAGGTCAGAAGGCGGTACTTATTAGTACTACGGGAGTTAAGATAGGAACACAAGATTATCCAAACGCTACCAAGATGTCCTCACCAAGCCCCTACGTGTTGAATAAGATATTGTCTGACGCTAAGAAATCTGGTTGTACTCACGCAGTGATTGAGACGACAAGTCATGGTTTACATCAACATCGTTTCCATGGAATCAAATATACTACTGGAGTCTTGACCAATATTACTGCTGAGCATCTGGATTATCACAAGACAATCGATGAATATGCAAAGACTAAAAGAATATTGTTTGAAACAGTGGCAGCATCTCAATGAGTAGGAAAGGGTAAAATCTGAGTGATGAATAAAGATGATGAATATGGCCGCAAGTGGAGTACGGAAATAATGTTTGATAAGGCGTTGGATTATGCAATAGCGATGAACGCCACCTTCAAATGAGAAAAAATTATAGAATATATGGATAAAACAGAATTTGATTGTAAATATCTTGGTAAATCATATCCATTCGTGACCCAGCTCGTGGGTAAGTTTAATGTGTATAATATCTTGGGTTGTATTGCGTGTATGGCTGGCCTAGGTTATGATATTACAGACATTATTCCTGCTGTTGCAAGCTTTCAGACACTGTCGGGTAGACAGCATATGATTATGCATGATGAGAGGACTTATATTATTGATTTT
>Ga0105051_10004932_pt1 | contig 15195 bp, 19 predicted proteins | sample FRY02_FD_78383 | JGI IMG/M metagenome (GOLD analysis project Ga0105051, IMG submission 78383) | Freshwater microbial communities from Lake Fryxell liftoff mats and glacier meltwater in Antarctica - FRY-02 (megahit assembly) | ecosystem: Environmental > Aquatic > Freshwater > Ice > Glacier... | reverse complement strand
ACAGAAATGAAGTACTACCTGATTTCTCTGGACTGTGAGTCCACTGGGTTGTCTGTGTACAATGATCAAATCGTGGAGCTTGGCGCAGCCTTTCGGCTCTGGGATAGTACCACGGGTGAAACAAGTGAGCTGTCACCGTTTGCAGAGTATGCCAAACCAACGGTCAAGACCATGTGCAAAAAGGCAGAGGAGATTACGCATATCTCCATGGTTATGTTACAGGACAAGCCTCCGATTAACACTGTCCTGGGCCACTTCATGAAGCATGTGGACATGGTCTGTACGCAAGAGAATGTGCCTCGGCTGCTCCTGTCCTACAATGGATTCGCATACGACATTCCACTGATTGTAGCTGAAGTAGAACGATCGGGTGGGTCCGCAGTTGGGTACTTTCGGAAGCTCCGGATCCACCACGCAATCGACGTGTTACCTTTTGGGCGAGCATGTATTGACACGTCCATTCTCCGTCGGCGGGCAAATGGGTCGTGTAGCTACCGACTCGGTGACGTCTATGCTGCCGTGTGTAAGTGTCCCTTGCTGAATGCCCATGGTGCACTCGCCGATAGCAACGCTGTGCTCGATATTATACAGTGTGGTGATATCCAACGAGCATTTCAATCGCTCCTCGAGGGTGAACCGGATAACAAGCAGTGCCAGAACCCGATGTCTCTGGTACGGAGTGTTGTGTCGCGTCTCGAGGCCAAAAGTACAATGAAGAAGCCTACTACCACGCAATCGAGACGGGTCATGGATATGTTTCGGGATCATGCCGAGAAGAAGAGGAAACGTGGCACCGATTAATAAATCACAATTACAGTATACTAATAAAATGACTCACATCCATCACACATGGTACAACAAGCATGCCCATATCTTCCGGTCAGATGGCCGCATCGTCCGGGCAACCATGAAAGAACTTGTATTTGATAACGGTGCCATCTACATCAAGACTGAATTTACAGACGGAAAGGGTATCCTCCAAACCAAGGATACATCCCCGATTACGATCGCAGCACTACAGGTCCTGTGGATAAATGTTGATGTTGTGAGTGATGTTGAGCTTCCGGAAGATTTTGAAACCGTGACTACGTTCATTGCACCACGTGAGTGCGACCGACTGCCGCCACTGACGATCTCCATGCAGAAGACACCGTCACTGACGTGTCTGTTGTTGCAGGTGAATCACTTCCTGGGATTATCGTCGTCAATGACGACCGTTCTTCCTCCTGTTGCTTCTGTGCTGATTCGGCCTCCACGACGAAGAACCGCTAGACGCCGTACAGTGAAAAGCAGTGTCGGATCATCTGCTGATCCATAAACCGGGGCACGAGTGGCACAAAGAGGAGGTTTCGTACGTTTATCACATCCAGAGCAGTCGATGGTTTTGACGAGAGTGGCGGCCACATGACATACTCGACGGGTATGCCACCTCTGAGACAAGACACTTGTCGTCTACACCACCTTGCATCGTGTATGAATGTAAAGAACGCGTCAAACAATTCATGTATTGTCGTGGTGGACTCTGTCAGCTGGCAGTGGTAGAAACGAACCAGGAGAGACCGAAGAGAGTACACCATCGTGCCCCCCACCTTCGAACAGACGAGCTGTATATCCGGATCTAGCATTTTATTCTATACACGTCGATGAAAGTATAAAACAGATACACTACATGCATTCCCATGTGTTTTCGTCCTATACTGTTTGGTGATGATACAATGTACAAATAGGAATAATAAAATACCATCTAGAATATTCTTCCGGTGTGACACTGCGAATCCGTGGCCTAGATGAATGACAACAACTCATGTCTGCACGGTGCCGAAACGATATACTCAAAGCGTACACATACTTTTCACCCGCGTCAGTCGATGTCATTGCACGGATTGAGCACATGGAGCAGATGCCGGATCTAACTGTATATTGCACACAGCTTCACGAAGATGGTCTCTTGGAAAGAGTTGATGGACCCAACAACATTGTGGAATTTCAGCTATCCCGCACGGGCCAAACCTTGGCGGATACTGAACCGTTGAATGTACCGGCTACAAAGTACACCATATACAATCAACTGCGAACAAAGGAACGAAAACACGCGGCCGTCCGAGACGAGATACTGGACATTATGAAAAGACTCGGTCGATTTGTATGTCTGATTGAACTGCAATCTTTATATCAGGACATTATAACCATGCCCGAGCTGAGCTCTGTTTTGTATGGTTTACTGTACAATGGAACCATTGTCACATGTGGACCGTTGTATGGTGTGGTGTGAGTTGCCAGAGGAAGGATCGTGGCGCAGACGGTCAATCTAGGAACGCATCAATATCATCACCATCGGTTGTGTCGCCCATGGACTGACACATCTTTTGTGTTTCTAAGGTGTGCTTGGAACCGTGTGAACAGTCCGAACATACGTAGAAATACTGCATGAAGAGATAATTCATCAGAAATGCCATGACCATGGTGAGGAGTACAAAGAAGAGGAAGCTCGACATTTTTTCATAAGACACCAAACACTATTTATACAAAACAGGATGAAATGCTAGTACCTACGCGTGCGTTTTGCGTGGTTTTCACGAATGATGTACAGTGCCAACTCACCAGCCGTGATACCCGACCGGCCAATGGGATTATCGGAATTAATTTTGTTATTGTCTCTGATCATGCGGTAGTAGAAACGGATATCGGAATTCACAAGACGATCGAACCACTGTACGTCCGCAGGCGACATGACGATAAACCCATGTGGTAGCCGGTCCATTGTGATGGAAAACGGGTATGGTGTGGGGTCCATGTGACTACTTTGTTTTACGATTAGATCTCGTAATTTTGTTCTGGATATACATGTTTGCATTATGGGAGGCGGTTTTGCTATTTTCCATTACCGAGTACGGTTCCAGCCCATTGTTCCGAAGACTTTTTAGAAATAGCCGGATATTTAGAGGCACCATTTATTAGTAGATGATAAAAAGATCTATTTCATCGTCGAAACATAGCGGAACTTTCCAGTACCCAGTAGGCACAACGTCGAATACGACTACAGACCAACCACACTTTTCAAAAGATGAACGACTTCACCACCGACGGTCAAGCCCACAAGGATGATGGTGTACACCCGATGTGTGACTTGGACCCACATCAGCCGAGTGTCTTGATGGATGATGTCGAAGATGGTCCTTCCTCCCCGACGTACCAGGCATCCTCCCCGACGTACCAGGCATCCTCCCCGACGTACCAGGCATCCTTCCCGACGTACCAGGCATCCTCCCCGACGTACCAGGCATCGTCCTCCCCGACGTACCAGGCATCGTCCTCCCCGACGTACCAGGCATCATCATCCTCCCCGACGGACCGAGAAAATGTACACGGATCCCATGCCCGTCGGCGACCTCGTCATGAAGGAGCCAGGTACTCACGTCCCACGCCACGAGCATATCCATCTGCGGATGATATTGTGAATGCACTAAAGGACCATGGATCACCTGTCTCGGACCGCCGATTGGGCCGATGGTTTCCCGATCGAAATATCACCCAGGCACTGATGAGGACACGAAATGTCCGATTCACACGAGGTTCGTCCGGCTCCCGTTACTGGGAGTACGAGTCGGACCGAAGGGTGCAAGACTTCGTGTACAAAGCAGTCGCTAGTGGACACTCGACGTTGAGTGACATCAATGGTGTCGTCCGTCGACGTCTCACCGTGGTTCGTTTTGCACTTGCGAGACTGGAACGATCCAAGCAGATCAGCCGGTCCGATGACAATGTGTACACCCTGTATACGGCACAGCGAGAGTCATCTCGTGGGCGTTAGCATAGCAGCACACTTCCGAAGTGTTGATCCCTACTCCCGTACATAAACAAAATGGTGTGCATACTCCTTTTGTTTACCTTGATTCTATCGTCGATAACAACCATCATGGTGATCTTCATAATGTTCTGTATTATCTTCGTGTACCGAACCATCCAGAAATGGAGGCCGATGGTAGACAAGGTGATCTCCGTGCTGGATGCTGTACAGTAACCATATATAACAACAGCAAAAAAAATGTGTGTATATCATCCCAGTAATAAATGGTCCGGTATTTCACGGATGATGAAGAGGAGGAGAAGGAAATCAGCCCTCACACGGATACTACGATCGAATCGAGTATTATGAATCTAATGACTACCGGCAAAATCGTGCTTGGAACTGGTAACGATAAACTAGTGTTTCGAGGGACACAGACGACTCCGATCGTTGTAGACGCACCCGTGGTCGAGAGCATAGACGAGACCAGTCCGTTTGACACGGATGGACCCATTCATGATCATGGGTCATCCTGTGGGGTGATCATCGTAAGTGCTCTTCTTGTCTCGATGCTCTCCATTGGATCCATGTATATCACTATGGGTGCATATGCATATCCCGAGTGGCCATGACGATGGCCTGAACATGTGCATCTATCTGCTGCATGATGGTCTGGACCTGTCGCTGGAGGTAGATGACCCTTCGGGGCGTATTTGTAACCTCTGCGCGACTAATGAACCGCTGGATGGATTCCTTGGCCTTCTGAAACAACATAAAGCCAGTGACTCGATCAGACATGATGGGTTCTTGCTCCCGGCGATCTAATGATCTCCGGATCCCGACCAGTCGATCAATGGCCTGAATCGTGCGCACAGCCGCTACGGGATCAATCTCGGTAAAATCGGCATTGATGTCACTCAGCACTCGGAGCAACAGAGAATCGTGCTGGAGCTCCGTGTATGGCGTGCACAACAGGATATCCGTTGATTTGTCCATAATAAAACCCCATGCCGAATGTATCCCTCCCACGATTGCACCACCAACTCCAAATAATACAGCCTTTGTGAATGTAGGATCCATCATTTATTTAGATACACGTTCCAAATCATTTTTCCTCTTGTGCATCAACTCGTAGACTGCCGTCTGGATGTCGGGGACGATATGGATTTGGTAGCTAGGAAGGGTCTCATGGAACACCACGCGCTCCATCGTCTCCACTCGCAGCCGATTATACACGATACCATTCACCTCGAATGGGATGTCGGTGTAATGAGACTCTAGAATAAACTTATATAAATTCAGTTGTAATACATAGTCCTCTAGGCACGACAACACATCTGGTGAGTATTTCCAATCCTTGAGCCGTAGGTGGAGCGTGCCATCCGTGGTTTGTCGATCGCTAATGAAGAGAGCATCGACCACGCCAATCAATCGAATGTCCGATGCCGATCGTATGACCATTTCAGTACGCCATGGCACGAGTAGAGTATGAATACACGTATAGTAATACTGAGAAAATTGCTGCTTCAATCGAGTGTCGGTCGTCATCGGGAGACCATTCAGCACACACTCGATCCACCGATGCATCCGGATACCGTCTGTTCTACGATTGTCGCTTGATGTAGTCGTCGTTGCCGCATGTCGTACCTCCGAGGGACCCCGAATCGACTCGTGTGGCACGATCGATGTGACCGATGCTGTACTATCGTCATGGCGTTGGTCCGAATCACGATCGAACCACCGCACATAACAGGTACGTGCACCAGTGTATTGGATCGTGTCGTCCAACGGGTGTCGATTCACTGACCGTAGAAAGGACGTACTGAACCAGTAGAGATTATCGTCCTCGCCATCGGGTGGAAATGCATCCACCGGGCGTTCAACAAACTGTATATCATGTTCGATGATTGACATTTGATAACCAAATTGTTCATCCCTACCCACACGACTGTTGGATGAAATAGAAATTTATAGTGACGAGTTACCGCCAACTACATGGCGTACATTCGAGACACCAGACCGATCATAGACAAACAGACACATGCCGTGTGTTAATCCCAGATACAATGCGACCGGATCGGTAGATGGCAACGTTGGCCAGTTGGATCGTGTGCACTTGTGCTTGATCTCCATGCTGCAAATATCGTCCGGAGTCATGATTGTGTAGGTGGGTAACAGATTGGACTGCATTCGGTCGAATGCGTAGAGATCGTCACTCACAAACTCGATGTTATGCTGTACAGCGAGTGCGTGCGCCGGTCGTGAGATACCCGGCCCGGTGATCATCGTGACGGTTCCTTCCGTGTATGACTCGATCATGGATACGACCTCGGACTTTTTGATCGATTGGGTAAAACAAATAATAATCGAGTCATTGTCAAGCGTGTAGACGATGTGGCCTTTCGCCGCGACGGTCTGTTTGATATGGGTGGCCTGCCGGCGACAGCTTCGCATCGTGTGTAACCCAGGATGCATGCGGGGTAGTAGTAGTCGTAGTAGTGGTATCTGATATCAGCAGACTCGACACCCATGCCATCACATCGGTATAATAGGAACGGAAATTTCTTTGGTATGTATAGAACACGAGATGGTATAGAATCGTGCCAAGGATAATTCCAGTCACGAGATAGAAGAGTGGAGACTCTGGGATGGTATAGCAATCTGTCATTTATTTTATTACTATTCATCTACAACAATGACATTTACACCCGATCGTTTCTATGTTGGTGATGTGCCCACATTCTTGATGCTGGTGAAGATTCTCAAGACGGACCCGGAATTCTGTATCTGCTTTGATTTTGGATGCCAGCGACTGGAGATTGAATCCATGATGATGTCTGGATTGGTAGCGGTGGGCATCCGTCTTGTCCAGGGACCAGCCGGGATCATTGTGGCGTCTCCGATCACGCGAACGGATCGTATCACGATGCGCGTGGATTCGAATGCGTTATACCACACGCTCAGTGTGCTCAACAATACGCAATATGCGTACATGAGCCTGGGACTTCTGGAGGAGGATGGTGCCATCTGCATCCAAGTCTACAGCCAGTCGCATGTACTCATGGGGTCCGCGACGATGCATACGCTGAACCTAGAAGAGCATGACACGGATTTTCTGGTGGTGCATGAGGAAACCCGAGCGCCCCTGTCATATGACGTCATTGTCGAGAATACAGGTAAAACATGGCGGTCGTACATGCAGACGCCGACTGTTGATGCTACGATGCGATTCAGTAGCAAAGCAAAGACCATTTCGTGGGAGACAGCCAGTCCGCAGAGTCGGATTTGTCTAGTGCTGCCAGTGGTCGTGGGCCACAACGCTCCGGATGTATGCATCTGTCTCCTTCCCGTAGTCGTTGGTGTTCTTCGGAGCGTGCTACAACTCACGACAAATCGCATGACGACCTTATCCATCGGGGAGGATTTACCGCTGCGCCTCTTTGCACCATTTGACGCAAATGGGAGCTTTATCCGCGTGTACGCGGGGACCAAGGATGATAACTAGCTGCATACCCGGCAAAATAAATACAGATGTGTCTAGGTACCTCTTACGAGAGGGATAGACCGGCGGGAGTATACTCCTCTCCCGTCGGTGTGGGGGCAGAGGAGGCAGATGCTAATTGTGTGATCACATTCAACATGGGTCCCATGGATGACACTTGGGTACGGAAGGAGTCCGCAATGCACGGGGTCGCTTTTGTATCTACCTTGAACATAGGACGCGTGTTCCCGGTCGTATCGACAACATGTCGTGTATCCCATGGGGTGGAGAGATGATCGGCGACGACCTTGGTGGGTCTTTGCTCCGTGGCGCTTGGTGGTACACGTGCCCGTGTGGGTCGATGGGGTACGGTCGTCTGCTTCGGATTGAATCGATCAATACCTTCTTTGAGTTCACGCTTGACGTTCTCGATATGCGTTCGCAGTAGTACATGACCAAACGATGTCATGAATGAGGTCACTGGATTCTTGAGCATATTGAGAGCCTGTGGGCTCACACAATAGCTCTTGATGGCTAGATCAAAGTCCCCGGCTTCTAGAGCTGTCTGTATGGCCTCGGATAGACCCTGTGTTCGAACCACTGTAAAACCGATTGCATTCGTAAACGACTCGACAAACGAACTCAAGAGACTCAGCAGCATTCCTGCCTGTTTAACGGCCGCCTCTTCCTCCAGACTCACTTTTTTCCTCCAGTATCGTAGCTCTTGTGTTCGTATGGACTCATCGTCGGTGTTCTTTTTGATTCCGAGGTCCTGCATACGAGAATCCAAATCATCTTCATACATCCTTCGTTCTGCATGGGTATCCGTATACACGGGTGCCGGGACGGGTGCCGGGACGGGTGCCGGGACGGGTGCCGGGACGGGTGCCGGGACGGGAAATGGAAGGGTGAATGGGCGATAGGGTGGCGTAGAATGGTTACTGCCTCTACTCGAGTGGCCATCAAATGAATGGTCCGATTGATCGGATGGATCGAATGGATCAAAGCGTTCCGATGGACCGGATCGATCAGATGGATCAGAGTGTTCCGATGCATCGGGTGTGTGCACTCTACTTCGTTTGGCGGCAAGGATCCGCAGACGTGTCTGTCTAGATTGTGCTTGTCTAGAGACATCACTCTTAAAATGACCAAGCATACCCTTCTGTGTTTTGGATAGTGTGCACATTGGATTTGACAGTCGCTTGTAGTATTCCAGGTTATCCTGCATATAGCGTTTTTTATTTACATCATTACGTCGGTTTTTTTTGCATGTGTCTCGTTCACGATAGTCGCCCGCTCTTGACTTGTTCCGATATAAACCACTGAAACGATTCTTGGATGTACAGCACATTATCGCCTTCTAGTGAATCCGGAAGAAGCAGGCCAGGACGTTCATAGATGATGCGGGTAAAGAAGATCCACAATGCAGGTACATAGTTGATGGTCTTGGCATCGCGCTCCAATGATACATGGCGTTGCTCAAGACCCATCAAATGTATATATGGCAGTAGCGTAGAGTGGATTACCTGGTTGATGTCCATACATTTGGTAGCTACAGACACCGTGAATTGCTCTTGTGTGGTTTGACCCTGCAGCCGTTGATGAATATATACGCGAATCTCGGCTGCAGTTCCCGCGGTGTAGAACAGCGTATGCAAGGTATTGTACATCACTAATCCATATGACTTTAGTTGTCGCAGAAAACATTCATATCGTGTTCGTGTGCCGGTGACAGTTAATCCACATTTACTCATTCTGTATGGACCTTTTTGTTCTTTGGTGGCATGAACCCAAAAAACGATTGGATCCGTCTATAACAAAATGACTGCATCCAACGACACTACCGATGACCTCCAGGCCCAGTTCAAGTCGTCCATCAAGTGGGCAAATTGTATCCGTCAGCATTTCCCTACGATGATCTTTTATTTCTCGCAGACGTATGACCAAACCATCGTAATCTACTATTGTGCACCCGATGGCACAATCAGCATGGTCCACACAAAGTTATCCGTAGATGCAATCAAAGACGCGAGTGATCTACCATCCATGTTGGTCCCATACTTTGCACTGAAATGCACGGGCGGGGACAAGGAGACGTACAAGATACCCGGCATACAAACGAGCACCCCCTGGACCTTGACGGGCGATGGAAAACTAACACACGATCACAGAGTGCTCGTCTCTACCACTGGCGTGGTGGACATTGACAGCCGTCAGCTAACATGCATATACGCAGTCTACATCAACAAGACAGCACGGAAACTGGAGTGGAGTAGACACGAGTGTACCGAGGATGTCAAGACTTGTCTCTCTAATTTAAATACCGGTCTGTGGACGACATTTAAAAGTGTTCTAGGCGTGTCTAAATAAAAAAGACCGTATGTCGTCATCGTATCGATTGTCTGGTGCTGCCGCGGAATCCTTGTCTCTGCTGGCAACCTGTCTCGACATGGTGAATCAGTTTGTGCGACTGGATATCGATTCCTCCGGGCTCGTCGTGACCTGTACAGACCATGATGATACGATCAGCATACGGTATCTTCTTCCAGTGGAGACGATCGGAGATACGAGCCCACCGGTGGCTCCACAGAGCGTCCATATTCGGTGTATGGACGTCGTCCGGTGTATCCAGAACGCACAAGGGTGCGTGCAAATCACCACGGATGCCGCTTGCTGGACGATCAGTGACCTCGCCGGCAATACAACGGCATGGACAACCAGTGTAAAGGATACACGATGGACCTACCCCAACACAATGCAGTATGACTGTGCGATTCAGATCCCGACATCCACCTTCCTTCTGTTTGGGCAACACATTACGCTGTGTGAGAGCTACGTACGCGTGTCCTCCCATGGATGTAATGACATCACAATGCATGCAGAGGGTGAGTTCCTTTCCATTCAGATTCAAAACGAAGTACCGGGTGTGCCCGTGGTGGTAGGTACACACCCATGTGTCGTACGATGTACATTCAAGTACCTGCGGGCAGTGCTCTCCATCCTGCAACGCGTAGATCAGCTGACTGTGTGTCTTGTACACGGAGATTGTCTCTTTTGGACGATTCCCTTCTCAACTGGCATGCTCTCTGTGTTTATAAAAGATGTGCCAGTCTACTAAATAAAAAAACCATGGTTCATATATGCACACATCCAATCGGTACATCCGGTGGAACCATCTGCATCAAGAGTGACTTGCCCACGTGTGTGCTTCCAGAGTACTGGAGGCGGCACGATCTCTCACGGAAAGACATTGACACGATCATCTCGTATATACCTACAAAGGTCATCTGGATGTCGGCCTTGATGTATGGCATTTACTGTCCATGGTACACACTACGTTCCTCGGCTGCATCCGTCTTAGACGTCACACTCTCCGGGAAGGCCGTCGCGGTGGATCTACTACTCGAAAAGGCGGGCGTACGACCATCCGATCGGAACAAGCTAGATGTTGAATCCATTGAATCATTTGAGCATATCCCTCCGATCCCTAAAAGTACAATCAGTCCAGAGGACTTTCGATTTATATCAAGCGGCGTTGTCTGCCAGCTACTGCCGAGGAACCTGCTGCTGCCCGGGGAGTCCATTGGTGTCGTGCCCCTTGTCTACATGTACAATGGCATGTGTGTTGTTCCCGTCGGCATCGAGGGAGATTCCATCTGCTGTAATGTCATTGTGCCCGAATCAACCTACACTAAACATCGAGACACCCAGAGACAGAGCTTCACACATGCGCCTAAAGTATGCTCGTACGAAGACGTGATTTATTGTCTCACAGACGAGTTAATTCTATTGTGCGTTTAACATGGATTGATTATAAGCCAGTCTTTTTGCTTCCCATGCGCTCGTTTTTGACGCCAGTCTAGATTGCGGTGTATCCGCCGCCACCACGGACGACGGCTCCTCACCGACGGCGAGTACTGGCGAAATCGTCGGTCTCTCGAGTGTGCTGGGTAATTCAAATCCAGTGGCGATGCGATGTCGATCCGTGATGGACAAGGCCCGACTGATCGGGTTTGCCGCGTGGTCGCGTTTGCAATCTGCATCAAAGCAGTGCATATGAATACGGCTTCGCTTGAGATTCATGCAGAAGTAGACCCGGTTGCTGGTATGAAACCCTTTCCGATACATACAATATCTCGACCCATTACCCTTGACGGTGATGAAGAAGGTCTTTTGCTTCTCGTCCATGGACAGCCGGTGAATTGCCAGATAGCGATACGATTCATGGATATTCTTGATCGTTTCGAGCAACGCTCCGTAGCCCGAAGGAAACCGATTCGCTTCGATGCAAATCATATTCTTGCGGTTCTGAAACCCGGTAACTATACGACGCTCGGATGAAAACAACGCAGACGACTGTGGTATGCCATCCTGCTCATCACCCATATCCTCTGGTCGAACAAACCCATCGGTGAACGTTCCCATCAGTGGTGGTGTGATACTCATCGCAAGCAGCACCGAGTGCGTGTCAGTCAACGGATGTGTCACAGGGGCATCTGCAGCCCTCAGGGAACCCGTGTATCGGTAGACCGAGGAATCGACTCGTCGACCGCTGAAACAAGTGCATGCTTCAGAGAGCTGGAGACGAAAGAGAGTCTCCGTGTCACAAGGCTGCCGACGCTTTCCTGTCAGTACCGGTCGCACCGTGGTACCAACGGTGCAAATCGGACAGTCAATCATCTTGTATGAAAAGCAGGGCCGGAGGGTCGCATTGCTGGACCGATACGATGCCGGGTCGACAATGCTACTCCAGGTGGGGAACAGATTCGAAATGCGAGTGTCGAGAAGCTGTGCAATTAACTTCATCGTGGGTGTTTTGGTCACAATCGAGGGAAAGACGACGTGAATTCCCCACGCGAGTTCAATCCCAGCCGGCGATCGACGTTGCTTTCGTTTTCGTGTGCATGTTGCGACATGCATTGTCAGTGCAGGCAGAGCAGGGAAACATTCTTGCACGGTCCGGTAGAGTACACGAAGATGCAGAAGGGCTTCCTCCCATGTCGGGAGGGGTGCCTTTGACGTACGATAGTCGAGCTCAAAAAAGAGTCGGATCCCTTCACAGTTATGTGCCACCTCTGCGTCTGTCAGGATACATCCACCGTCGATGTCATGGGTCTTTGCCTGCAGTGACTCGAGACATGCCGCGTGTGACATACTCACCGAGCCACCACTCAGAAACGTAGACCGCAGTAGTTCACCGCCCGTATCCGACACGTTGATGTACTGGAGGCACTGTGTTTTCCACTCGGAATTCCGAAAGGGGTACGTACCCTCGATCTTCTCGGACTCACGGGCCTCTTCCAGCACCACTGCATTGTACTGTAGTTCATATGCCGACGCCATGCCTGGGTTCTGCTGGCGTGTACCCTTGTAAATACGACTGTATCTGTTTTTCTTGGAAATGTAGAATATTCTGTAAACGTTCAGTGTCAATTTCACAAATGGTGTCAATTGTTGACTGTCCCCCGCCGACGACACAGATGAGTGTTTGGAGAGAGGCCTGGCATTCTCTTGATTGTATCAAGGCAATCTGTGGGGACTGCACGGTCGATATATACTCGGATTGCTGGAGGATCGAATCCACGATACGTTGGATTGTATCCGATGGAAGAACACGTGTAATAAACAGATCACGCGCACGAAAGAGAATCATACCCATCAAAAGCATCCCAAGCAGTATCGATTGCAGCACGACCATACGTGGTCTACGTACGGGTGCTTTTTTTTAAGGTGTGTCACGAGTACAAGAGACAAGGTTTGTTTATTGGGTATACGACAAGAAGATCAGGTGTACATGTATGCAATACACCCCGGGACATCTGCCTTGCTTGCCATGTGTTGTTTGCGTACCACGTCGAGTCCGAGGTTGATATCCATAGTGGTTAGTGTATTCTTCACCTTCTTCCCAAACGATCTCTTGGCGTGCTCCATCATAATCGTGTCTACGACACGGAGACAATCACCACCGGCGTTTTTGAATATGCACATGTTGTCCTTGACCCATTGAAGGCCGATTCCGGTCACCAGTGTGGCACCGCGTCGCTCAAAGTGACGGTTCATAATGAGGAGAAGCTCGTCTGCCGTGTATGCAGGAATCTCAAATCGTGTCGAGAAGCGTCGATCCATACCAGGGTTGATGGACAAGATATCCCGATAGATCTCCTCCTTGTACCCCGCCACAATACAGACAAATTTATCCCCATGCTCGGATAACATTCGATTCAAGGTGTCGATACAAGACTTTGAGAAACTATCGGAGCTTTGATCCGATCGTCCATCGGCGAGACTGCTCGCCTCATCGATGACGAGAACGCCACCAAACGCGCTACGAATCAGTGCTTCTGTTTTCGGGGCGGTTTGGCCGAGGTAGGATCCAATTAAGTTTGCCTGTGTACCATATACAATGTTATCCGTCGTGCAGAGGCTCAACCGGGACATAATCTTGGCAATGATCGTGCTGATTGTTGTCTTTCCACACCCCGGAGGGCCCGCAAGAATCATGTGACGCATCTCCGGTAGATGAATCGAGTCCGCCTGTAAATGGAGGATGATAAAATCAACAACGGACTGCTTGACCGTCTGAAGCCCAACCATCTGTTCGAGTTCCTGCAGCGGAGCCAGCACACTATAGAGGTCTTGGCAGTCTACGTACTGCGTACTCTGGCAGCACTTGCACAACGCAATGAGGGATGCGAGATCTACTGGATGAATTGGTGGTGGCTGGAGCTTCTGATTGTCTTGTCGTTTTCGCTTGTGCTTGCTCACGACAGCCACTGGGTCCTCTTCCCGTTTCTCTGCCGCGCCAATTGCTTCTGTGATGGCACCGTGGAGGAGCGTGAGGAGTTCCCGCGGGATAAAGTCATAGTCTTCTTCATCCTCGTCAGACTCCTCCGAAGAAGGATCATCTGCATCTTCATCACTGGTTGGTGAGTCGTTGTAGTTTGGTTTACGTGACGTGATGCGCCCGCTTCGTCGTAATTGCATTTATTCTATAATTGTACACCTCTTCTTTTTTTTTCAGTGTGTCCGTCCGTACCAGGCATGGGTCTACACGACCGGATACCTGTCGTCCATTCATACTCTAAAGAAAGTAAGTCGACTATGGTATTCCTTGCCCCTATTATCTACACGATTGAAAATGTGATCCGATGGCTCGTCATTCTTGGGACAATGATGTTTGTACTCGTCTGGTTTGGCACCACCACTCAATCCGTAACCGAATCCGAGCTCGTTGCACGAGAGAAGGTTCAGCTAGCGACCACGAAAGCCGAGTTCACTGCATGGCACGCAGCTGCGACCGCTGCGACCGCTGCGACCGCTGCGACCGCTGCGACCGCTGCGACCGCTGCTGCTACTGCTTCATCGTAAGAAATCATATACAGGGTGTGACCAGACACGTTAAAAGAAAAACCAATGGCTGGTGTTGAACGCCCATGTGAAAACAGCGGCATCTCCGTTGTGGTTTTTCTGATTGTGTCCTCTCTGGTTCTGATCATACTGTCAACAATTGACTTTCATACTGGGTTGGTCTGGGCAGCCTCGCCGCGTGTAGATGCCGAAGTTCGGTACATTGTTACTATTGTGGGTATCACGGTTATGTTTGTATACATGTATTGTCAATGGATTCATATCAAGGCCAAGGTAGACACACTGGACCTTCTACTTGTCAAGTGACTATGTTCATTCATTTTATGGGTTCAGACCAGATAAGTCAAATACACGTCCTGCTATGTATACCCCTGTTTATGTTCTGCTCTAGGGCTGTAGCGAGTACGAACACATCACATCAAAGGCCGTTGTCGCATCGACCTGGATCCCATGCGCACCCATCGCCCTTGCCTCCTGGATATTATGTCCAGAGTCATCAAAGAGCACAACCGACTCCGTGTCTGTCAGCAGGAAATGATTCATGCTCTCCAGCACTTGT
>Ga0105051_10004924_pt1 | contig 15210 bp, 19 predicted proteins | sample FRY02_FD_78383 | JGI IMG/M metagenome (GOLD analysis project Ga0105051, IMG submission 78383) | Freshwater microbial communities from Lake Fryxell liftoff mats and glacier meltwater in Antarctica - FRY-02 (megahit assembly) | ecosystem: Environmental > Aquatic > Freshwater > Ice > Glacier... | reverse complement strand
AATCATCTTTCCTTCAATACTTTCCACAATGAATTCATTCTTAACACCTTTCTTACCATCAGAGGTTTCATATTCACGCTTTACTGAACCTTCTGCACCTTCTTGTGCCTCTGTGTGGAACTTACCATCTGATAAAACACTGTAATACGGTGACCGATCTTTTGCATAATTTATTTGTATAGTCATTTTATTTATTGTTAATTATAATATCATTTCGACCTTTTAACCATTTTGCATTTAATGAAGTACCACCCACACTAATGCAAAATGGTTAAAAGGTCATAATGATTTTAATATATTTCCTCTCCTTCTGTGAACCCAACGTATTTCCAAAGCTTAGCCTTGTTTTTTAAGCCAGTTGAAACCTGTTCGATAAAAGCCTCTTTAGCAACTGCGTATAAAGTTGTTTTACTTTTTATTCCATATAAGCGAGCTTGCTCAACCACCCTATCAGCAGGCATCCCCTCAGGATATTTTTTGACAAGTTCTTCAAGCCATTCTACATCTCTTGACTTGACCTTGTCATAACTTTTATCCTCTTTCATCATTTCCGTAAGAGATTTATTTACAGGTTCAGCCTCCCAAACTATTTTAGAAGTTCTTATACCCTCTTCCAAGAAAACATTTTCTACTCCAAAAGCAAAGCCTGAAGTATCTTCTGATAGATTGTTTTTAGCTTGCATGAATAAACGTCTTTTCTCATTTTCTTTATCTTTAATCACAAGGAACGCACCTCGTGCATGAGCTACGAAAGCTTGCGACCCTGTAAAGCGGTTTATAGCATTAGTTCCTTCATTTTTATTTAAGTGAGTTAAAAGAATTACGGAGCAACTATTTTGAGATACTATTTTTGACAATTTAGTTAATAAGCCTCGAACATCGGAAGTCTTGTGTGTATCTAATTTGTTTCCCATAAATGCTGTAATAGGGTCAATAATAACTAAGTCACAGTCTTTTAAGGAATCTTCCAATAATTTTATATGAGAGTCCATATCAAAATATGACTCGCCTTTTTCGTCTATGACTGTGGTGTAAATTCTAATATTATGCAAATTTGCATTACAAGCTTTTAGTCTAGGAACGATGGTATCTGCAATATCATCTTCAGCAGATATAAGTACAACCTTTCCTTCTTTACATTTTCCACCACCTGGAAATACTCCACCTGTCGAAACTGTGGAAGCTATGTTTAATGACAGCTGAGATTTACCAAGTCCAGGGTCACCAGCCAAAATTGTTATCTTGCCTTTGGCAAACTTGCCCTCCCAGAGCCACTGAATTGGCTTACACGCTACTTTACTGGCATCTATGAACTCGATACGCCCTTTTGCGGTAACAGGGGCTGTAGGAGCGTCTGGGGCTGTAGGGGAGGTTGTAGGGGAGTTAATCTTTTTCGGCTCTGTGTAAAATTCTTTACAACCATTTATTGCTTTAGTGATTGTCATCCTTCGGTAATCTTCTCTCTTTACAACTTTTTCTCTTTTACCAAGAGCAGAAGAAAACCACCAGCTTTCTATTTGAGAGTAGTTACCTTGGGCCCAAAACGCAAGATGAGAACATAGAGCCAGATCAGCAGAAGACTCATCGTTACTATAGTTCGTAATGTCTCCATCATATAAAGATTTTATTTTGATTCCATTTTTTGATGAAAACATTTTAATCAAAAGGGCACTATCATCCATATGGGAAGTAACGGAAGGCCTAAGATTTGGGGAAAATACTTTTTTAGGTTCAGTCCAATCAAAGCCAGTCATTGATAGGATACGTTTAGCTTCTTCGATACTGACTAAGCGTATAGGCTTTTCTTCTTTATAAGATTTCCCTGTAAAAGTGAAATACCTTCCTGAAGTATAGGCTTCAAAAGGAATATGCTTACTTGAGGTTAGTTTTAAAGGTTCAGTTAAAGAAAGGAAAAGGTGCAGACCTGTTTCACTAGGAGAAATTTCTGTATATGTATCAGCTTCCACAATGAGATTGAGTATTTTTTCTTTTTCATCATGGGTAATTAAATTGTTTGTAAGACAATGGTCGATATCAATACCTAAAAGGGTAGAAGAAGGGGTAAACACAATTCCTTTTGGGGAACCTTGTATCAGATTTTCATATGTAGACCAAGTATTTTCATCTGTGGATGAACCATAGGGTACTTTTGTTCGTTTTCCATCTTTTGTTTCGTATCTCCAGTTAACCCACCTCTTCTCTTTTCCAAAGCTATCTATTAATGGATTGTTTTTCATTGTGGTACTTTATTATTTGTCTGATAAGTTTTTGAACTGAATTAAAACCGTAAGTAGGTAATTGCTCTAATAATTCTTTATACATTATTAAGCTCAAAGTGAAATTAATATGTATGTTTTTTTCTTTGTTATTTTCCATATGTAGAATAGTACACTAATACAATTGTCCCCACAATATGGGGACAACTAAATTACACAATATTTATCGCCCTGACTTAGGGTCAGGGTAACAAAGTCAAGCGGAAAAGTCAAGTTAAACCTAAGAATATAGCTTTTTTGTTTTAATTCTTCAAAAAAAACGTCAAAAAACGTCAAAAATCCCCTTTTGGACACACCCCTGTCCCCCAGTGGACACTGTACACTCTCAATTCATTCTTATAATAAGGCTGTACATGGCTATATAATACGATTGAGAGTGTCCAATCCTAAATTGGACACTCTCATTTGAGAGTGTCCAAAATGGACACCATCAATTGAGAGTGTCCAATCCTAAATTGGACACTCTCAATGCCTACCCCTCCAGACCATATTTATATATATATATATATATATGGCTATATAGAGCCATTCTGTGGGTATCAAAGAGAGGCAGGTCGTCTGCGGGCGGGTGGCTTAGAGGTTTTAATTGAGAGTGTACAGTGTCCAATGGGGGACAGGGGTGTGCCCAAAAAGTGGTTTTTTGATGTTTTTTTTGAAAAATTAAAACAAAAAACTATATTCTTGAGCTTCGCTTGACTTTTTCTATTGACTTTGTTACCCTAACCCTAAGTTAGGGCGATAAATGTTGTGTAATTTAGCTATCCCCACGAGGGGGGGTTGCTTTGTACATATGTACATGTTATTCTAGACATAAGGAGGGCAGACTACCTTTAAAAGAAAGGTAATAAAAAAACTATGAAATCTACAAAAGTTTACTTAGGAGAGAAGAGGTTAAAGGATGTGTACGTCGGTGCTACAAAATGGGAGGTAATGAAGTTTAGGACAGCGAGAATGGTTAAAAGGGTACTGGTGACTTCTTTAATCGTTTGTACGATAGGCTGGGGAGTTGCAGGTGGGTTCTATTACGCTAAGAGTGCGATTGAACCTAGTGTGGTGTTTGCAGAGGATCGTTCGCTCCATCTTCTTAATTCGAAGATTGATGACTTAAAGGATGGTGTTATTGAGAAGCTGAAAAAGTGCGAGAGTGGAGGAGCTACTGAGGATGATGGGCTGGTTACATATGATCCACTTCAGTCTAACCCAGGGGCTACATCAAAAAGAAATATCCCTAGCTTTGGCTCATTTCAGTTTAAGAAGGATACAGTGATTCATTATTTCAAGATGCAGACGGGCAAGGTATTGACTCCAAAGGAGGCTGTCCTGTTAGCTCTTGATGATGAGAAGGCTGGTGAATTAGTAAAGTATATAGCGTTTGAAACTAAGAATAAGATTGGTAAGGATTGGGTTAATTGTAATAAGAAACTTAATCTAGATGCACAAGTTGATCTGATAAAGAGTTTAAGTAATTAAGTTGCAAACAAAAAGCGCCCTTTACTGGGCGTTTTTTGTTTGGTATAATATTGTTAATGCGAAAATATAGAGGTATATTATCCATAAAGCAAATAGAGGAAGCACAAAAACTGAGAATAAAGTTTGGATACACAAAGCGTGAGTTGGCTATACATTTTGAAGTAGGGGCCACAACGATATGGGATAATGTTTTTAGGAATAAAAAGAGAGGAAAGAATTTTGTCGAGAGAGTATGCAATCCGTGCATTAAGTGTGAAATTTGTTTGACTAAAGAAGTCTCAGGTTATTTTATACCAATGAATTATCAAATAGGAGAGATGTGTATCATTTGTTACTTACGTTCACATAAATTAAACTTTAAAGAGACGTTCAAAGATGTACTAGATATGGAATAAGTGTGATATAATATATACATGAAAAAGAAGCCTATTAAAAAGAAGAAGGTTAAATACTAAATATTATGGAAGACAGTCATAATCACCTGCCCAAACACCTTATTCCTTATCTTTGGAAAAAAGGCGTATCCGCTAATCCTAAAGGACGGCCACCAGGCAAGACATTAAAGACTTTTGCAAGAGAATATTTAGAGTCATTACCTGATGATGAAAAGCTTGAATATTTGAAATCTTTACCTACTGAAATAGTGTGGAAGATGGCGGAAGGTAACCCTGAAACTAAAACTGATATAACATCAGGGGGAAAAGAATTGCCAACTCCACTTTTACATGTACTCAATAACAACAGCAACAAAGAAGATATACGCACTGAATAAAAGGATAAGGATTGTTCAGGGAGGAACTTCTGCGTCAAAAACTATTTCAATCCTTTTGTGGTTGATTGATAGAGCCCAAAGAGCACAAGGGGAAAGGGAATTAACCTCAGTTGTTTCTGAATCTATTCCGCATCTAAAAAGAGGGGCGATAAGAGACTTTAAAAACATAATGCAGGCTCAATTCTATTGGAAGGATTCTCTTTGGAATGCCACAGATAGTATTTACACATTTGAAACAGGTAATAAGATTGAATTTTTCTCAACAGATAATGCGGACAAATTGAGAGGAGCGAGACGTGACTGGCTATTTATGAACGAGGCTAACAACACATCATTTGATTCATTTGAACAGTTGGAGGTTCGTACTAGGAAAGGAGTATTTGTTGACTATAACCCAACTAATGAATTTTGGTATCACGACAACATAAAAGATAAGCGGACAGATTATGAGTTCATTATTCTTACTTATAAAGATAATGAAGCCCTCGCTCAAGAAATAATCGACTCAATTGAACAGAGAAAAGAAAGGAAAGGCTGGTGGCAAGTGTACGGGGAAGGACAGCTCGGTGAAGTGGAAGGAAAGATATACAAAGACTGGGTTATTATTGACGACATACCACCAGAAGCTCGACTAGAGCGTTACGGGCTTGATTATGGTTATACAAATGACCCAACAGCCATTGTTGCTATATATAAATATAATGGGGCTTATATATGGGATGAGGTTACATACCAAAAAGGATTATCGAATAAACAGATTGCGGATATATTACTTAATATTCCACCCGCTTTAGTTATTCCAGATAGTTCTGAGCCTAAGAGTAATGATGAGCTAATTCTTTACGGTATCAATTTGTTACCCGCGAAAAAAGGGCAAGGCTCTGTCAATTACGGGATACAGGTAGTTCAATCACAACGCATTTTTGTAACGAAGAGGTCAGTCAATATTATTAAAGAGTATAGAAATTATCTTTATATGATTGATAAGAATGGAAAGGTTTTGAATGAAGCTGAGGATGGATTTAATCATTGCATGGATGCAGGGCGTTATGGAATGGAGACTTTGAACATCGATGTGGGGATTTCTAAGATTGAAGAGTATATGCTTTCAGAGGCTAGGCGTAACAGTGGAAACAACTTCTCAAGATGATAAGTGACCGACCAATTGCCATAAAGGTATAATTCCCTCATGATTCCTAAAATATTCTCCTATCTCGACGATATTACTGATTCTTACAAAGAACCAGTCACTCGTATTACAGGACTGCAAAGAAATCCTAAAGATATTATTCGTACTATTGAATTCTACTCGAATGACCAATACCTTTCAGGTAACAAAGACTCCTTGGGTAGAGAGAAGCCTTTTTATAATGTGGGGAACTATCGTGTGAATACCGCAAAAGTTGCTACTGATGTTGATATAAAAGATTTGAGATATGAAGCTGATTCATTAAACGATGTTGTACCAACAATGCTCATCAATCATGAACTTTTTAAGGTTCTAAAAGAGATGAATTTTTCTGAAACATTAAACGATGGAGGTAAGACTCGCCCTAAGTATGGTGGCTTATTACTTAAGAAAAGCATGACTGAAGGTAAGCTTAACATTGATGTGGTGGACTGGTTGAATGTTGATTTTGATCCAGGGGATGTAATTGGTGGAACGATTATTGAAACATTCTATTTGCAACCATCTGAATTGGCTATGAAGAATGACTCATGGGATGCCTATGAAATGAAAGAGTTCAAGGATGCTCACTTTAAAGCTCATAAGAACAAGCCCGTTAAGTATGAGATTAAAGAAGTTAGCGGAGAGATGCCGGAGAGTTTCCATACTGACTATAAAGAAGTTCCAGGTAAAGAGGTCGAATATATGCGCATGTGTTTCTATATAGGGATTGTTAATAAGAAGAAGTTCTTGTTGTATGTTGAACATGAAAAAGAAATAAACTTTAAGTATTTATCATGGGAAAAGGTTGGACTATCGCTCGGTCGTGGTGTTTGGGAAGAGGGTTTTGAATCACAAGTTTGGACCAATGATGGAATGATTACATTGAAAAACGCCTCAGAATTGTTTGCCAAGATTTTAATAAAGACAGACTCACAACGTGTGCAAGGCAATGCTATTACAGGAGTTGACCACGGTCATATATTCCAACTCGAGAAAGGTGCTGATATGAATGTTATGAATATGGGGGCAAGTAAGTTACCGGAACTCCAGAATATTATTGCCCTATGGAAACAACAGTATGACTCTGCGGTATCAACATATGATGCAAATACAGGTGAAGCACCAACAGCGGGCACTCCATATTCGCAAACAGCTTTGTTGAATCAAGTTGCTAACTCTCCTTTTGAGTATCAACGCGAGGTGTTGGGTATATTCTTAAATGAAGTGCTAAATGATTGGATTCTGCCATATCTTAAAAAGAGAATATTGAAGAAGCATTATTTAGTATCAGAGTTTAGTGATGAGGATTTGAAGATGATTGATGAGTCCATAATGGCTAAAGAGGTAAATAATGCAATTAAAGATATATTGTTTCAAGAGGCTTTACCTTCACCAGTTGCGCTAGAGAATGTTTCAATGTCTGTTGATAATAATTTAGCTAAGCTCGGCAAGAGACGTGAAATAGATATACCCGAAGACTTCTTGGATGTTGAGGGGAAGATTACCGCTAACATAACTGGAGAGCTAAAGAACAAGTCCGCGATGATGCAATCTCTAGATAGCATATTTAAAACTGTTGTATCAACGTTTAACCCTAATACAGGTCAATATGGAGCACTCCAAGACCCCGTGTTGTCAAAGATATTCGCTTCTATTGTTGAAATGTCTGGGGTCCCTATATCATCTGCACAGTTGAAACCTTCCACGACTACACAACCTCCACAGCCTTCGCCTATGCAACAGCCTTCGCCTTCGCCGATGCAACAGCCTGACTTATCAGCAATAGAACAAGCCCCAACAAATGGATAATCTAAGAAGATTTCAAGGCGATGTAGCAACTCGTGAGGAAGTACAGCAGTTTGTAATTGATTTTATTGCAGAGGAGGGGATAAAACTAATGTTTGAACGTAAAGATGTATCACACATAGCGGACGCTAAGATGCTTATTGACGGAGCTTTTGATAAACTACACATACTATATGGAATCAAGAACCCCCCGACTGAAAATACAAACACATCAAGGTAATTTAAATAATCCTACTGAACGCGCTCGTGTTCTACGGCAATACGGTGGAATCTTTCCTGATAACATAATTGAATACGTTGAGAAGGTGGGGAGGAAGCATAAAAAACAAGTCAATTACTCACGTTAGCTCGACCATAGTTGACAAGAGTATAATGTACCCATTAACAGCAAGAGGGAAATGCATAAACCCTTAACGCCAGTCGTGAGGCATGAACCGACAAAACAATATGGATGAAAATCCAACGCCACAGGAAGGCACAAATCCTGAAGAGTTAGAGAGCTTAGAGGTTGTTGAACCAGAAATAGAGGTGATTGATACTGAGACCGAGGATATAGATGCTTTAAAGGAAAGATTGGCGAAAGCCGAAGAAGCTAAACGCCAATTGACTGCTAGAGCAAAAAGGGCAGAGGATTCGCTTAAAGCAATTCCAAAACCTGCACAAAACATTAACAACGCCTTGTCTGCTGAACAGATTGAAATAACAGTCTTGAGAGCGCAGGGTATTTCAGATGATGAGGTTAACTATTTGAAGAAATTAGCGAAAGTTAATGAAACTTCGATTATAGACGCTCAGAAAGATGAACTATTCCACGCATTTAAGGCTAGGAAAGAAGCCGAGAACAAGTCACAAAAGGCTAAGCTCGGAAGCTCTCGTGGTTCTAGTGTCGCTAAGGTTGAAAAGAATTTCAATACTCCAAACCTAAGCGAAGCAGAATTTAAAGAGCTCTGGAAAGAACAGCAAGGTAAATAATAATTTAATACTATGGCTTTAGGAACAAATGGTTTTACAGGTGGTAATGGAGGAGATCTTACAGTAGATATTCCACTTTTGTGGGGTACTAAAATTAACGACTACTTCCGTTACGACCTTAGCTTGGCTTCTTTCTTTATTGATCGAAGTGATGAATTGTCAGATGGTGGCGCGGCGATTTATACGCCAAACATTTCGGCTCTTTCAACTAGCACAAAGGTAGTTAACGCTCAAATCACTCTTTCTTCACCTCTTTACACATCAGTCACGCTGAATGTATCGACTTGGAAAGAATCGTCATTCGTGATCGAAGATCGTGAAGCAGCTCAAGTTAAAAAGAGCTTCTACATTCAAGACAAGATTGCGAAAGGTGGAGCATGGGAAATTGCTGCTGACCTTGAAGATGATATCGCTGCACTCTTTGCCGGTTTCTCAAATGTTATCGGTTCTGGTACTGCAGACGTTGTTGACTCATCTCTCTTGACAGCAATTGCTGGTTTTGAGACATCAGGGCTTCCTGGTGTTTACTCAGGAGATGTTGCATGGATTATGCATCCAAACACCTTCTATCGTCAGATTGGTTCAGTTGATAAGCTTACACTTTGGCAGAATACATCAACAGAACTGCCACGTTCTAAGTCTCCAACAAAATCACTTTACTCAATCCCTGTTGTTGTCTCTCCAGCAGTTCCAGTGGGAGGCGGAGCGGTAGGTGATAACGGCGCACGTCTTAACTTACTAGCTCATAAAGACGCAATCCATTGGGCACGTCTTTCTTTGCCTGTTAAGGCGGTAAAGGGAATGGTTGGTACTGAAGGAGTTCGTGTTCAGCAAAGTTATGTTCATGAGTATTTGGGCGATTTGGTTACTGTTGACCTCTGTTACGGTGTAGTCCGTAATCGTGATGGCGCAGCGATCAAGATCCGATCTCACTCTACAAAGTTCGGTTTCTAAACTAGAGGGGAAGATTGTCTGGTGCTTCGTGTTCACTCCAATATGCGATACATGAGGCACCAATATTGGAAATAATCTTAAAAATATGTCTAACATAAATATAGCGGGTCACATGTCTAGGAAATCAATCGTTAAGGACATGAATGGAAATATAATTACTCTATTGGACGAAAGTAATGGCGGTTACATTATTAGGAATAGACAAATCGTTAATCCTGAAAGATGGGGAGAACTGGTACAGAAAGAAAAGGATAGAATTGAGGCATCTAAGGCGATTAATCTGCAGAAAACAGATGCTAATGCACCAGACAGGACTGTGGTACCTTCTAAGGTTGAATTATTAGAGAAGAGGATAAATGAACAGGATAAGAAGTTGGATGCAATCCTAGCCGCGATAATGGAGAAAAAGTAATGAAGATTTTCTATCTCCCTGGAAAATATCCATTTTGTTATTACTACAGAGGATACTTGCCGGGTGTTTACAGTAAACAAATGGTCGTAGGTGAATTTGTAGCAAATGGAAAGCAAAGCGACCCTGCTCCCATAATTGCCTCAGCTAAAAAGGCGGATGTTATTGTAATGCAACGTCCACAAGAAAGAGAGCACGTGAAATTAGCAAGAACATTAAAGGTAATGGGTAAGAAGATTATATTTGAGAATGATGATACTTATAAAGGGATTGAAACAAGTAAATTGAAGATGGATGTTCAAAAGAAGATGGTTAAAGGGTGGAATGACAACATGGAGGAGATTATGAGAATGAGCGATGGTGTTATTGCCTCAACATCGTTTCTTGCAGATGAATATAGAGAGGTCAACCCGAATGTTGCTGTTTTAAAGAATTGTATTGACCCGCTTGACCGCCTTGTTTGTACAAAGAATACAACAGGTAAGTTTCGTATTGGTTTTATAGGTTCAGTTACTTCTAATGATGACTATTTACACATTAAAGAGCAAATCAGAGCATTAGATGATAGGGGTGACGTGACTATTGTTATTTTAGGGGCTAAATATGCGGATGGAAGGAGAAGGATTGACTCAGAAGATGATTATTTGTTTTGGAGTTCGATTAAGAACATCGAATGGCACCCATATGTAGCGACTAATGAATACATGCTATTAATTTCTAAGCTTGCTCTTGACCTTGCCGTGATTCCAAGAGAGGATAGTTACTTTAATCGTTGTAAGTCTAACCTCAAATTTCTTGAAATGTCATTGTTAGATATCCCCGTCATCGCTCAAGGATTTCCTGATGGAAAAAGTCCTTATCAAGGAGTCGATAGTAAATATATGACAATAGTAAATGACAACAATACGTGGTATGATTCTGTTGTAAAGATTAAAGATGACTATCAAAAATATAAGAGGCTCGCCTTGACTGCTAGAAAGTACGTTCTCAAGAACTATAATATTGAAACGTATGCTTTTGAGTGGACGACAAAAATACAAGAACTAATAAATAAATAATATGCAAATCCCAAAAGAAGTATTGAGCGAGAAGAACTATACAGGTAATCGTCGTGTGTTAATTGATGAGCCGTCATTGTCAGAATTCCAAATTATTCTACAAGAACATCAAAAAGAAATTAACCCTTTGCTAGATGTTTTGAATAAAGATTATTACCCTGTTGTTGAACCTCTCCACGCAGAATCTATGAAGAACTTAGCAGGGGCCAAAGAACTCAACATTAAAATGGAGCTAGAGAAAGAAAAGTATAAGGAAATTATGGACAAGATTGACGGTCTGGAAGCTAAGGCTCTTCTTATAAAGAATAAAGTTCAACCAATTGTACTTAAAGCTCTTGAAGGACAGCTTGGGGAGTTCGAAGTCGCTAGATACACAGAAGTTACTGATGGAAAGATATACGCTGTAATATTTGATGAAATTGAAGAGAAGGTAAAGGAATTGAGAGCTAATAAGGCAAAGAAATAGTATGAAAAGAGTAATTTTAACTGGTGCTAGTGGATTCTTCGGCTCTCATCTTCTTCGCCACCTATTGGTCAATACTGATTGGGAGTTTATATGCCCAGCTTCATGGACACATAAAGGTACACCAGAAAGAATAAAAAATGCCCTAGTTGGAGGGTATGAAAATAGAGTAACAGTTATTACTCATGACCTTATAGCACCTTTTACTGAACAAACAAAAAAAGGATTCGGAAAGATAGACTACATCTTGAATATTGCTTCTAATTCACATGTCCACCGTTCAATAGACAATCCAAGGGAGTTTATTGTGGATAATACGCTTTTGGCTTTTAATATGCTCGAATTAGCTCGGGAATTAAAGCCAGAAGTATTCTTGCAGTTTTCAACAGATGAGGTGTACGGAGTGGCACCAGCAGGAGTGAATCACAAGGAATGGTCATCTATACTTCCAAGTAACCCATATAGCGCCTCCAAAGCTGCGCAAGAGGCAATGGCAATATCATACTGGAGAACATATAACGTACCTGTGGTAATTACTAATACAATGAATTTGTTCGGGGAAACTCAAGATTCTGAAAAGTATACTGCTCAACTTATTAAGAAAATAAATGCAGGAGAAATTGTTAAGGTTCATGGCGCAAAAGGTGATATAGGTTCTCGTTTTTATCTTCATGCTAGAAATGGTGCAGATGCTGTGTATTTTATTCTCAAAAACTTACCACCCCAGCTCTATAACGAAGGGGAAAGTCCAATGCCTGATAGGTATAACATTGTGGGAGATGTTGAACTGGACAATTTAACTTTAGCCGACATTGTGGCGAAGATGATGGGGAAAGAGCTTAAATACGAATTAGTTGACTTCCATACAAGTCGCCCAGGCCATGACCGTCGTTATGCGCTTGATGGGTCTAAATTGAAAGGGTTGGGGTGGTCAGCACCATTTGATTTCGATAAATCATTAAAAAAATCGATAGAGTGGACATTAAATAACCCATTATGGCTATAATTACAAAGAAAATAGGTAAAGCTACTTTATTTTACAATGACAGTGACCCCTCAAAGGTGATTGCTGTTTACACAAAACACGAACTTGTTAATCTTATTAATTACGCAGATTATTGTAGTGAAGATGATAGAAAAAGTGTAACGCTTTTAGCAGGTGAACAATCTCATCATGAATAAAAGAATAATTCGCTACGGCGGTTCCGTTTGTAATGGAATGGAGTATAAATTAATAATGAAATCTGTTAAGGCTAGTATTGTAAGTGGTGGCTGGCAAGCGGGTGAACAGGCTCATTTAATGGAAAGCGAAGCGTGTAAACAACTAAATATAAAATATGGGATACTTACTAATTCTGGTAGTAGTGCTGGTTTACTTGCTTTGTCTGCACTGGAACTACCCAGAGGGTCTGAGGTTATCATTTCTGCTTGTACTTTCCCTACTATTTTCAATATTATTCTACAGTGCGGTCTTATTCCTGTTGTGGTCGACGCTAAAGTGGGTACTTACACTTTTGATGTAGATGAAGTTGAGAAAGCTATTACTAACAAGACTAGCGCTATCATCGCTATTCATCCAGTAGGGAATCCTGTAGATATGCCGAAGTTGATGAGAATGGTGAGTAAGTACAACATTAAAGTGCTGGAGGATTGTTGCGACACTTGGTTAGGATCAATCAACGGCAAAATGTTGGGGACTTTTGGTCATGTATCATTTACCTCTTTTCACGCTGCCCATATTGTTAGCATGGGTGTAGGAGGAGGTGTATTTACCAACGATGAAAGGCTGATGGAAAGAGTCAGGCAGTATCGTGATTGGGGTAGACAAGCGAACACGAACGAACCGCACAAAGTTAAGGAATTGCCAGCTGATTATAATCCTCGTTTTGTCTACGATAAGATTGGTTATAATTTCCAGATACTAGAATTACAGGCGGTGATGGGGAGGGTGCAACTTCGTAGGGCGGGAAAGATGAAGAAAACGCGTAAAGCTAACTTTGATTATCTTTATAAACATTTAAGCAAGTTTGATAAATTGGTACTCCCCACTTCGGTTAAAGGTGCAGATGTTTGTTGGTTTGCTTTCCCGTTAACCGTTTTAGGTGATAGAGGAAGTTTGGTAGCTCACCTAGAGGCTAATGGTATTGAAACACGCTCAATGTTTGCAGGAAACATTACCAGACATCCAGCCTACATAGGAGTCAAGTATAAAATACATGGAAGACTTGACGATGCGGACGATATAATGAGGCAGAGTTTCTGGATATCGGTACACCCAAGATTAACCACAGAAGATAAGAGGTATATAATCAGTGTCTTTAAAGATTATTATGATTCCAATAAATAAACTAACAGGAAGGCTTGGCAATCAGTTGTTTCAGTATGCCTATATGCATGCTCAAGTTCGTGAAGGCAGGATACCTGATATATATGTTCAGGGTGAGGAGTATTTTAAAAAGTATGTTCATGAAATTAAGATACTTTTTGGTAGTAATGTTGGAAAGATAAACATGGTAGCAATTCATGTGAGACGTGGTGATTATGTTAATAATAGTTTCTACGTTGATCTTATGCAGACTGGTTATTATTCTCAAGCAATGGAAATGTTCGCAGGTTCTTCTTTCCTCGTTTTCTCAGATAATATCGAATGGTGTAAGAAGCAGCCAATGTTTGCGAACTGCGAGTTCTCAGAAGGGTTGAGCGATGTTGAGGATATGAATCTTATGGCCTCATGTGTTGGCCACATTATTGCCAACAGTTCATTCTCTTGGTGGGGAGCCTACATAGCACCGAATACTAAGAAAGTTGTAGCCCCGAGAGAATGGTACTCAGATGGGATTAATAGAACAACATGCCCATCAAAATGGATAAGAATATAAAATTATCAATCGTAATTCCTATCCACGATATGAAAGGTGGGGCTGATTTCCTTTGGGCATCTATTAATGCTCTTATGGACCAATCATTTCAAGACTTTGAAATTGTTATTACTAAAGCTGGCAAAATGGCAGAGAACACAAATGCTGGCATTAAACGGGCAAGGGGAGAGTTAATTAAAGTTTTGTACCTAGATGATAGGCTGGCATATAAAGATGCTTTAAAAGATATTGTAGAGGCAATGGAGGGCAAGGAATGGCTCATCACTGGTTGCAGCACTAATTTTTCCCCTCACTATACCGATAATATAGAAACAGGAAATAACAAACTTGGCTCCCCTTCTTGCCTTACAATGAGGAATAATAAACCTCTGCTTTTTGATGAAAAAATGTCATGGTTATTAGATTGTGACTTATACAAAAGAATGTACGAGAAATACGGGGCTCCTGTTATTTTGGAAGGCGAACATGTTGTTATGGGCATAGGAAACCATCAGATGACTAACATATTAACTGATGAAGAAAAAAAGGGGGAGTATATTTACTTAAAAACAAAAAATGATAATAGGAATCTTTCATAACGGTTCAGGACTAGGGAATCAGTTAGCACGCTATGTCATGACTCGTGTTAAAGCATTAGACATGAGAGTTGACTTCGGAATGGTTGGTAACTTTAAGGGGAGCACTTTCATGAATATTGATAAAGGACAAATTGTTCCTTATTCATTCCACGTTGAAATGCCAGCGGGGAAAGTTGTAGTAGAGAGCGATTGTCCTATATACCAAGAAGACCCTCTCCATCCTAACTACTTTTTCTCCGTAAAGGACCACACGATAATTGATGGGGAATTTCAAGGCGAAAGGTACTTTGAACATCGTAGAGAAGAGATTGGGGAATGGTTAAAGGTCGAGCCAATTGATATGGATGAAGACCTTTGCATTATTGGTTTCAGAGGTGGTGAATATAAGTACACTAATTGGTT
>Ga0105051_10004917_pt1 | contig 15224 bp, 11 predicted proteins | sample FRY02_FD_78383 | JGI IMG/M metagenome (GOLD analysis project Ga0105051, IMG submission 78383) | Freshwater microbial communities from Lake Fryxell liftoff mats and glacier meltwater in Antarctica - FRY-02 (megahit assembly) | ecosystem: Environmental > Aquatic > Freshwater > Ice > Glacier... | reverse complement strand
TGGCGACCAACTCTTGTTTTGTGATTAGATCAAGATGTGGTTTCTCGGTCTGTATCTCACGTTGTGCTTGTAAAAGTTCTTTGAGGGCATTTGCTCTATATTTAGGTGTGTAAGGGCCCACTGAATCAGCAGATCCATTCCGCCTTTTCAGCATTCGGTTCGCAGGAATATTCCTTTCATCCGCATATCGATTTCGCAATTCCAACATTGGACGCATCCATCCAAGCCCATTCTCTATTAGCGCAGTCATGGACTTATCTTGCTTAACAACTGTGCACACCCAGCAACCAAACCGACTTTGTCCGCAGGTTTTATGGTCCTTTGTAGTAACCACGGTCGGGCATTCATAGTCATCAGCACTAGCGTCAGAGTAAATCTTAAATAATTCGGCATTATCTGCACCCCAAGGCGAAGGCGTTGAATTGATGTAGCCCCAAACCTCTTCGGTCATCAGGTCTTTAATTGGGGCATAGACTTTTGTATTCCTTTCATTTCCATGGTTCGTCAGACGGCTGCCCTTAATCTCATGCTTTTTCATCGACCGCGCTCTAGTCCGACTTTCATCTGACCTCGTACCTAAAAGGATTATGGCCTCACCATTTTCATTTATCTGATCTTGTAATAATCGTGAGGTCGGCCTTATCTTCAGTCGGTCAGTGCACCATCTAAACATGTTGTTTGGTACAGGGTATCCTCTTCCAATCATATTTAACCAGAAAGAGTCTTCTAGCCTTGGGGTTGTTTCCTTTACGAAAACAGGCATTCCTTGCACCACTGCTGCATCTCGTATCTTCTTTAAGACACCAGACACGTATTCGGTAATAATTGGATTTTCCACCATCGTATCATTACATACGACATGAACCTCCCGTTTCCGAACCATGCCTTCTGGCAATCGCCTAATCGCTTCCCAAACCAACTGTAACAGCACTGTAGAATCTTTACCCCCGCTGAAACCAACAATCCACGGCTTATCATCATCGTCACCGAGCAAGTATTGGTCTTGAATCTCACTAATGATGTACTCGAATCGTTTACTCATCTTTCAATTTTGTGAGGGCAAGTTAGCAATGGATTCGTTACTATGTTGTCGCTAGTCCTCACACTTATCAAAAGTGACTCTACCATCCACAAACCACGTAGCATCCGTCCACAATTTTCCAACTCCCCCAACCCTTCCGAAGAATCCCTTCTCGGCAACACAACACAATCAGTTTGCAACTGATCTTAAGAAAGCCCCCAATCACTCGCCAAAGAGCCCCGAAGCTCTGGCAAAAAGCAGCACACTACAGGCAAAAAACACCAATCATAAGGCAGGAAAAAACATAATATTGGAAAAACCCAGCAGATTATCGCCTTGCACCGTTCACCATCGGTCAAACTCTATAATCTACCCGCTTTAGTCCATCGTCCATGGACTGTGGACTATCGTCTATGGACTATCGTCTATCGACTGTCGTCTATGGACACTAAGACTTCTTCTTCAACCCCCTAAAGATTTCCGAAAAGGCAATATTGAAACGGAACTGATAATAAGGCGAGTTGAAATTCTCTTTCACCTTCGGATTGCCTTTAAGCATTACGCGGTAGCCAAGCCCAACGCCAAAACCCATCCATTTGGTAAAGAGATAATCTACCGCCACACCCGCTTCCATCGGAACAATCAATCCATTGGCAAAACGATTGTTGTTCTCGCTACGGTAGAAGGTTTCGCCAATGCCAATCTGAACGGGGACGGAGAGCGTCCAATCATCTTCCTCATAAAAGCTGTAATCTACGTAGCCAATGGCGTAGCGCATCTTGGGGCAAGCGGTCAGATCTGTTTGACCGAAGTCTGAGGGCTTGTAGAACTTAGAATCAACGTTGGATAGCATCCAGTAATACCCAAGGCCACAGCGCACAGGAAACTTGAATTCAACCCCAGCTCTCACGCCCAGAAACGTGGCGTAGTGGGTTTGAACAAAGGAATTGCGGGTTTCCACCTTTACCATGAATTTGACCTTCTCATTCTCGCGCTGTTGGGCTTGAGAAGAGAGACAAGAGACAAGTAAGAAAGAGACAAGGGACAGGCGACAGGGGACGAGAGACAGGAGAGAGAAGACAGGAGACAGGAGACAGGAGAGAGAAGACAGGAGAAAGGAGACAGGAGACAGGAGACAGGAGAAAGGAGACAGGAGACAGGAGACAGGAGAAAGGAGATAGGAGAGAGCAGACAGGAGAAAGGAGACAGGAGAGAGGAGACAGGAGAGAGGAGACAGGAGAGAGAAGACAGGAGAAAGGAGAAAGGAGAAAGGAGAAAGGAAAAAACGAGAAAAGGTGGAGAGGCGAGGCCCCAAAGAGATTGCCGCAGAATTCCCAAAAGAATTCCTCGCAATGACGGGATGAGTAGGTATGTGAGTGTGAAACTTCAAAGCAAAAAAAAATGTCCCTAATTACTTAAGGACATTTTCAATTCAGTTATTATATCAATTATTCAGCTTTTGCACCCGACTTGCAATACTCAGAGAAAGTAAAGTATCAACTGAACGTATACAGACCCTGCTTCCATCCCTTATCTCTAGTCTCCTGTCTCCTGTCTCTTGCCCCTCGTCTCTCGTTCAAAATCAATGAAACTCCTCTTCACCAGGCTGCAATGGAACGTTTTGAGGGATGAAATCTTCCTGTGCTCCCGGCTTGCTGTAATCATAGGCCCAACGGTATACAGTTGGAATTGGCCCTTCCCAGTTTCCGTGTCCAGGATTGATTTCCGTTGTCCACTCCAACGCGTTTGATCTCCATGGGTTCTTGCTTGCTTTGGTTCCTCTAAAAATGCTGTAGAAGAAGTTGAACGCAAACATGAACTGTGCAACAGATCCCAAGAGTGCGAACAAGCTAATGCTCACGTTAATGTCTTGCAACGACTCGAACAACGGGAATGCCTCGTTTGAATAATAACGTCTTGGTACTCCCGCCAATCCGATGAAGTGCATTGGGAAGAAAACGCCATAAACAGAAATCACCGTCAACCAGAAGTGAGCATAACCCAACTTCTTATTCATCATCTTACCAAACATCTTAGGAAACCAATGATAAACTCCTGCAAACATCCCGAAGATAGCTGATGCACCCATTACAATGTGGAAGTGAGCAACAACAAAATACGTATCGTGAACATTGATGTCCAAGGCCGAATCTCCAAGAATAATACCTGTAAGACCTCCTGTTACAAACGTTGATACAAGCCCAATGGCGAATAGCATCGCAGGTGTGTAAACGATATTTCCTTTCCAAAGGGTAGTAAGGTAGTTGAACACCTTAACGGCAGATGGAATGGCAACCAATAACGTGGTAAATGTGAACACAGAACCAAGGAATGGATTCATTCCAGTTAGGAACATGTGGTGACCCCAAACGATAAACGAAAGGAATGCGATTGCAAGCATGGATCCAACCATGGCTTTGTAACCGAAAATCGGCTTACGCGCGTTGGTAGAGATGATCTCTGAAGAAATACCCAATGCTGGCAACAGAATGATATAAACCTCAGGGTGACCCAAGAACCAGAACAAGTGTTCGTAAAGAATTGGGCTACCACCTGTGTGCTCCAATGCTTGTCCACCGATGAAGATGTCTGATAGGTAGAAACTCGTTCCAAAACTTCTGTCAAAAATCAGCAACAAGGCTGCCGACAAAAGAACAGGGAAGGAAAGTACTCCAAGAATGGCGGTGATAAGTATAGCCCACATGGTAAGGGGCAAACGACCCATTGACATTCCTTTTGTACGAAGATTGACAATGGTGACGATGTAGTTAAGACCACCAAGCAATGAAGACACGATGAAGAGGGCGATACTCACCAACCACAAGGTCATTCCCAATCCCGAACCTGGAATTGCCTCAGGCAATGCACTCAATGGTGGGTAAACCGTCCATCCAGCAGAAGCAGGGCCTGTTTCGATAAAAAGCGAAGCTACCATTATGACCGAAGAGGCCAAGAAGAACCAGTACGAAAGCATATTCAGGAAGCCGGAAGCCATATCTCGCGCTCCAATTTGCAATGGAATCAGCAAATTGGCAAACGTACCTGTTAATCCACCTGTGAGTACCATAAACACGAGGATTGTACCGTGTATGGTAACAAGTGCTAGATACATGTTGGGATCTAGGACACCATCCTTAGCCCAATCCCCTAAGAGAAGCTCCAATACTTTGAAAGACTCTCCTGGCCATCCAAGTTGGAGACGGAACAACATTGACAATCCCATTCCCACGAATCCCATGATTATAGCAGTTATCAAAAACTGCTTAGAAATCATTTTATGATCCTGACTAAACACATAATGCGTCCAAAAATCAGGCTTGCCATGATGGTGATGCGCGTGTTCTGCGTGTTCTGCGTGATCTGACATCTTTATCCTTTATAAATACTAGTGAGAAGCTGGTGCTTCCTTCTTTTCAACTTGTGTATTGCCTTCTACATTTGCTGCGGCATCTCCTTCAACCGAAACTTCTGCCACAACAACAGGTACTGTTTCCTCAGTAGGAACCATGCTGTCAGCAAACGTTTTCTTATCCGCCAACCATGCTGCGTAATCTTCCTCTGACTCTACAATGATGTCCATTTGCATATTGTAATGCGCTGCACCACAAATCTTATTGCAAAGAAGTAAGTAATTAAATTCTGGGTTTCCAGTAATCTCACGCATTTCCTTCGTGGTGGTTTTTGGCACCATGTGAAATTGTGTGGTCATGCCAGGAACGCAGTTCATCTGTAAACGGAAGTGCGGCATATAAGCACTATGCAATACATCCCTAGAATGGAATTTGAACACAACTGATTTTCCGACTGGCAGGTGAAGTTCTCCTCTGACAATTTTATCATCTGAAGAGGCTGCATCTTCCATACTTACACCAAGTGGGTTCTCCTTGGTAATCAAACGGTAACCCGATTTTCCTAGCACGTTATCGTTTCCTGCATAGCGTGCTGTCCAATCGAATTGCTTGGCGTAAAGCTCAATTTCAATAGAGTCATCTGGTTCCAGTGATGTAACCTCATTCCAAACGCTCAATCCGTAAACAATTAAGGAAGTCAGAACGATGGTTGGCACCGTTGTCCAAATCAACTCCAACTTCGTGCTGTGGGCGAAGAAAGTAGCTGTGTTTTCTTTCCGATAGTAGTATTTGTAACCGAAATAGGCCAAAAGAAGATGGCATAAGAAAAACATTGGAGAGATAATCCACCATGTCAAATTCATCAATTTGTCAATATCGTCTCCATGAACCGAAGCAGATTCGGGCAACATAAGTGGCCCCCAAGCAACTACTCCGTAAACAACAAATGCTAACCACGACAAGACGGCAATCACGAAAATCGTGGCCTGCGTCTTATTATCAGCTGCGGTTATCTCAGCAGGATTATCTCCTTTGAGTTCGGTGCTCAATTCGAAAACCCGAATCACCTTCGCCACAACTAGAATGGCGAGTATTATAACTAGTGCAATAAGCAGATTGATCATTTCTCAGTTCTCTTTTACCGAATACGTAACCGCCAATTTATACATGATGATGTTTCGACTCATCCAAATAAGGATGGTTCGTTGCAACCAATGGTGCTTTTGCAAGTGCATTGTGCACAACAAACAAGAACAAACCAAGGAAGCCTAGGAACAAGCCTATCTCCAACACTCCGATGCCCCAATCAGCTTTCACCGTGCCCGGCATTACCATTTGAAAAACATCTAACCAATGACCACAAACGATGATGACACCAGCGATGGTCATGATGCTGTAGTTTCTCTTAGCCGCTTTATCCATCAAAATCAACATGGGAAGAGCTAGGTTCATAATTGGCACAGCCCACCAAATAACTAGATAGTTCTTCCATCTGTCTTGATAATATGTTACCTCCTCAGGAATGTTGGCATACCAAATAAGCATGAACTGCGAGAACCATAAGTAACCCCAGAATACAGATGCACCGAACATGAATTTACCAAGATCCTGAATGTGCTCCTCATTGATATGCTCCATGTATCCTTTACGCTTCAAATCAATGGTGATGAGGGCAAACATGGTTATTCCCGTTACGAAAAAGGTTGAGAAATTATACCATCCGAAAAGTGTACTAAACCAATGTGTATCGATAGACATAATCCAATCCCAAGAGGATGTGGATGACGTTACCCCGTAGAATACTAGGAATGCAGCAGCGTATCCGTAGTTCTTCTTGTGAATAGCAACACCCCCTTCCAAATCTTCTTTCAAAGAAGCTTTTCGGAAATAAACAGTGAACAATACCCAAATTACGATGTACACTACCGAACGCAGGTAAAAGAAGGGCTCATTCAAATAAGCAGACTTACCAGCAATAATAGAATCATAGTGAGAGCTTTCTGGATTCATCAATTCCGGATTCATCCAGTGATAAAGATGATGAAGTCCTAAGCTGTGACTTCCAGCAAACAAAACAAGAAGTAGAATTGGACCACCAACAAGTAGAAACTGAGAAACAGCCTCGGGGACTCGTTTAAACCCTGAAGACCAACCAGCCTCAGATACATATTGAATGGCCATCCATAGCGTTCCCATGAGGCCAATGCCTACAAAGAAGTATGAGTTAACCAAAAGATTTGCCCAGATACGCTGTCCTGGAATGTGCGTAAGAACCGCATACACTAGCGCAAGTACACCAACGGCTACTAGCCCTAGTGTAAGTTGTTTCGTACTTGATTTGAATGTATAATCCATTTCTGGCTACTGTTTCTCTAATTCAATTAAAGCTGTTGAAGTTCTTGGATGTACTGAATGACCTTCCAACGATCTTCTTTTGTAAGCTGCGATGCATGTGACCCCATCAATCCTTTGCCGTAAGTTATTGTATGAAACATTTTTCCTTCTGGCAACTCTTTTAGTGCGGGACCATTGTAAGCTGGTGGTGGCGGAAACTTGCCTGTTGCAATCAGTGATCCGTCTCCCGCTCCTTTAGGACCGTGGCAGTGCATGCACATTTTCTCATATATCACTTTTCCTTGCGCAGCAACTTCTGGTGATTTTGCCAACGGATTTTTCAAATCTTCACCAGCTACGGTATATCCTTCTAATGTGTTAGGATAAGCATAAGGAAGGGCGTTAATTAAGCTGCTATTTTCAGGCCATTCGCCTCTACCAATGCTACCTGCTACTGGTAATTGAGCCGTCAAGCTGTCCTTGAAGAAAGGGTTTTTGCTGTATGTTTCGTACGAAGGAGACCGGTACATGTCTGGCATATACTCTACCCCAGGGCTGTTTGGGTCTGTGGTACAAGAACTCATTAGCACAACAATGCAAACCAATGCACTTGTTACCAGCGAAATATTGTATTTCAATGCCTTGTTCATTTTTGAGTTATTTCCTCTGCTCCAGTTTCTTTCAAAATCGCCTCAATCTCTGCTCCGCTCACGCTGTTCTCACTAAGATCAATTTGAATCAAAAACTTATCGTCAGTAGTTCTAAGATCTGGATTCCAGCTTTTCTTTCCTGGATAAATAGTGTTTCTAATGAAGTATGTAACCGCCATTCCGTGTGCTGCACAAAAAACAGTCATCTCAAACGTAACAGGAATGAAGGCTGGTAAGTTCTCAATCAATGAGAAATTTGGTTTACCACCGATGTTCATAGGCCAATCCAAAATAAGAGTGAACCAAAACATAAACAATGCGAGTGCCAAACCGCACAATCCATAAATGAATCCAGCGATGTGCAAACGTGTTGCGGGAATCCCGATAACTGGGTCTATCCCATGTATCGGGAACGGAGAAAATACGTCTTTGATGTGCACTCCTTTTGCCACCAACTTCTTTGCAGAAGCTAGAAGGATTTCCTCATCTCCGAACAGACCGTGTATTTCTTTAGTGCTCATTATCAGTCTGAATTATTTCTTGTATTGAGATCCAGTTGATTTCAAAATAGACTTCACTTCCGCAATCGGCAATACTGGGAATGTTCTTGCATACAAAAGGAATAGAGTGAAGAAAATTCCGAGCGTTCCGATGAAAATTCCTATGTCAACCCAGCTTGGGTAAAACATAATCCAACTTGACGGAAGGTAGTCGCGGTGCAGGGAAGTAACGATAATTACGAATCGCTCAAACCACATACCGATGTTTACAATGATAGAAAGTATGAATGTGAATGTTACGTTTCTTCTCAGTTTCTTAGACCAGAATACTTGCGGGCTAATAACATTGCAGCTCATCATTGCCCAATATGCCCACCAATATGGCCCAGAAGCTCTGTTTAGAAACGCATATTGCTCGTACTCAACACCTGAATACCAAGACATGAACAACTCAGTGATATATGCCACACCTACGATTGACCCGGTAAGCATGATAACCTTGTTCATCAACTCAATGTGGTTGATGGTGATGTACTCTTCCAAGCTCACGACCTTACGCATTACCAACATAAGTGTAAGTACCATGGCAAAACCAGAGAAAATAGCACCTGCAACAAAATACGGAGGGAAGATAGTTGTGTGCCATCCTGGAATTACCGATGTGGCAAAATCCATGGATACAATGGTGTGTACAGAAAGTACAAGTGGCGTTGCCAGTCCGGCAAGTACCAATGAGATTTCTTCAAATCGGTGCCAAGCCCGTGCGTTACCGCTCCATCCAAAAGACATGATGGAATAGATGGTGTGCGAGATAGGTCTGGCAGCTTTTGCAGCACGGTCACGAATAGTAGCAAAATCAGGAATAAGCCCGATGTACCAGAATACCAATGAAACGCTGAAATAGGTTGAGATGGCAAAAACGTCCCAAAGAAGTGGTGAGTTGAAATTCACCCAAAGTGAACCGTATTGGTTTGGCAACGGAAGTACCCAGTAAGCCATCCAAATACGCCCCATGTGTATTCCTGGAAACAAGGCCGCGCAGATTACCGCGAAGATGGTCATCGCCTCTGCCGAACGGTTAATTGCCATTCGCCATTTCTGACGGAAAAGAAGCAGAACGGCAGAAATCAACGTTCCAGCGTGGCCGATACCAACCCACCAAACGAAGTTGGTAATATCCCAAGCCCAACCAACGGTCTTGTTCAAGCCCCAGGTACCAATTCCAACACCAACAGTATAAAGGATACAGCCTACACCCCACAGCATGGCAATAAGTGCAATAGTGAATGCAATCCACCATTGTTTGTTTGCCTTACCTTCTATTGGCCTTGCGATATCATTGGAAATGTCATGATAGGATTTATCTCCTAAAACGAGTGGTTCCCTTATCCAAGCTTCTTGACTAGACATTTATCTTGCTTTGGTCTTAATTAAGCTTCGTTTACTTCTACGTTTCTCACCTTGGTCATATAAAAAACGTTTGGTTGAGCACCTACTTCTTCCAAAAGGTGATAACTTCTTTCATCTTTTGAAATGGCAGCAACCCAACTTGCCTTGTCGTTCAAATCACCGAACACAATAGCATTTGTTGGGCAGGCCTCTGCACATGCACTTTGAACCTCTTCATCAGCCACTTTACGTCCAGCTTTCTTCGCTTTCAGTTTAGCTGCCTGAATTCCTTGAACACAGAAGCTACATTTTTCCATAACGCCTCTATCTCTAACCACAACATCAGGATTCAAGACCATTCTACCCAAATCATCATTTGCTGGGTTTTTACTGAAATCTTGACTTCCGTTGTGATACTGGAACCAGTTAAACCTTCTGACCTTGTAAGGGCAGTTGTTTGCACAGTAACGCGTACCAATGCAACGGTTGTAAGTCATCATATTCAGACCTTCGTTGCTATGCGTTGTAGCAGCCACCGGACAAACCGTTTCGCATGGAGCATGATTACAATGCTGACACATAAGCGGCTGATAAGCAACTTGTGGTGCTTCGGCAGCCAATTCCATCAAACTGAATTTTTCAATCGCGTTGAGTCCTTCTTCTTCAGCAACCTCTTCGGTCATATCCGAAGAATAGTAGCGGTCAATACGCAACCAGTGCATATCGCGGCCTCTTCTCACTTCTTCTTTACCAACTACAGGAACATTATTCTCTGCTCCACAAGCAGTAACACATGCGCCACAACCGATACACGTGTTTAAGTCAACCGTCATTCCCCATCGGTGGCCAGTGCCAATAGCGTGGTCAGCCCAAAGGTTTACTTCACTTGCCGGAAGGAACGGGCTTGCGTGTTCTTCAGCAGCTCCTTCGTTCCCATGTCCATCACCGTGGCCTTCTTCGCCATGCGAATCTCCATGATCATCACCATGACTAGAACCTCCTGCGCTTGAAACATAAAGCATCAAGTCAGGGTTTCCAGATTTTGGGTCCTGATTGTATTCTACAAGCGTAGTTTCTTTCAGAATAGAATCTCTTCCCATCAAGGTATGATGAGATTGTGTTTGAGCTATTTCATATTCCTCGCCAGTAACTGACAACGAAACCGCACCAACTGCAAATGAACCGTTGGCTAATGCATACGCATTAACACCTACACCATCTCCACATTTTCCAGCGGCAGTTCGTCCATAACCAACAGCTAAACCTACTGTTCCGTACTTCTGCCCTGGAGATGGATAAACGGGTGCTTTGATAGTCACACCGTTTACTGTCAATTCCGCAACATCGGCCATAAAATCTCCACGCTCAAGTCGCGAGAATTCCATTTCCTTCATTTGCTTTGGAGACATGGTAATGTAGTTGTCCCACGTTACACGCGAAATTGGATCGGGAAGTTCTTGCAACCAAGGGTTGTTGGCTTGTGAACCATCGCCCGTACCTGCTTTTACATACAATTCAAGTTCCAACTCTCCGGCAGCAACCTTCTTAATAGTGCTAGCAGCAGCGGCAACATCTCCTACAAATGCAGGCGTTGCACCAACTGTTCCTGATTCAAACACACCATTAAACAATGCCGTATTGAAGAAGTCATTGAATAGAAGACCAGCATCAGGACTGGATGTATGAATACCCGCCCAGTTTGTCTTGATGTAAGAGAAATAATCAGAATCGTTTCCAGCCCATTTCAACAAAGTTTCTTGAAACTGTCTTGTATCAAAAAGGGGTTGAATCGTTGGCTGAGTTAAGCTGTAGCTTCCAGCCTGTGCCTCAGAATCGTTCCAGCTTTCCAAATAATGGCTGTCTGGAGCAAGGTAAGTAACGCCAGCAGCTGTTTCATCCAACCTGTCTGCAAACGAAACAGTTAAACCAACCTTCGCCAAGCCAGCGTTGAAGTCAGCAGCCTTTCCGTAAGAATAGCTTGGATTTACACCGTGAATAAGCAATGCACCAACCTTACCGCCTTTCATATCAGCAACAAGTTGATCCATTTCTGCATCTACACCACCTTTGATGTAAAGTGGGTTAGCCATGTTCAAGGTAGAACCATAATTACCTAGAAGATTATTAACGGCATTAACTACAGTTTGAACCCCTGCATCATTTGAATTAGATAGAACAATACCTCTTCCTTTCGCAGCAACCAATTCCTTGGCAGCTTTCGCGATAGTGGCGTCATATTCAGAAGTTCCTCCGCTCAAGGCGTTTCCACCTGTTGCAGCAGCAACCTTATTATAAAGACTAATAACAGCGGCAACGCTTTCAGATGGTTTGATAGCCACACGCACATCAGCATTACTACCTGTAAGAGACATATTAGACTCAAACTGAAAGTGACGCGACATCTTTCCGCCTTTCGGATTACGCATTTTTCCGTAACCAACAGCGTTTGCAGCTCCGTTCGGGAATCCTGCTATGAAGTCTGCTCCGAAACTCACAACTACATTTGCAGCAGCAAAATCGTAAGAAGGCAGTGCTTTCACACCGAAGCAAGCCTCATTGGCTTCCAACGCACCTGATGCTGAAAGAGCATCATACGTTACGTGTTTTACACCCGCACCATACTTAGCGGCAAATTCAGCAACCGCCTTCTTTGTAGAAGGACTAATAATTGTTTCTGTAAGAATAACAATAGAGCCACCAGCTTCGCCCAACTTGGCAAGTGCCGCTCCTACTTCTGCATCAATAGTTGTCCAATCAGTGGCTTCACCGCTTTTCATCGGACCTGCAGCACGGGCAGAATCGTAAAGGCTAAGAACCGAAGAGTTAATTCGCGAGTTAATTGCACCGCTAGTCAACTTAGATTTCTTGTTTCCAACAATTTTGATTGGACGACCCTCACGAGTCTTTACCAGAATACTTGCGTAATCCGTTCCATCAAAAAAGGTGGAAGCATAATAATTAGGAACTCCAGGAGTAATCTCTTCTGGCTTATTCAAGTACGGAATCGACTTGACGACAGGCGTCTCACAAGCAGCCAAAGTAGCCGCTCCAACGCTAAAACCGAGAAACTTCAAGAAGTCTCTACGCTTGGTCTTGCCTTCGTCAAGGTTATCGCTTTCCAATAAATGTTCTGCGGTGGCTTCGGGCGCAAATTCATTTGCAGCACGTTCCTGAAACTCAGGTGTGTTGTGAAGCTGATCTAGCCCTGTCCAATATTTTTTGGTTTTGCTCATGTTAGAGTTTCCAAAAATCTTTAATGGTTAATTCTAATAATGACATTTTGCACATTCCAAACCTCCAATACGCTCAACAGTAATTGCCTCACCATCGTGCCAAGAAGGCGTTCTTTCATGCATGTCTTCGTAATATCCGTTATCGGCAACTTGCACCGAAGTCTCCCGATGACAGTTGATACACCACCCCATAGTTAATGGAGAATGCTGTTCAGCAACACCCATTTCTTCCATGGCACCGTGACACTCTTGGCACTCGATTTTACCAATAACTACGTGTTGTGAATGATTGAAATTTGAAAAGTCTGGAAGGTTGTGTATACGTACCCACTCTACAGGTGTCGGACTGTCTCCATAAACTTTAGTATCTGGATCATAATCCAATGCTGCATAAATCTTAGCAATCTCTGTAGTTCCGCTTGGCCCTTCCTGCACGTAAGTATGACAGTTCATACACACATTAAGTGATGGAATATTCGAATGTTTTCCTTTTTCAGCACCTGTGTGGCAATACACACAGTTAATACCGTTTTGTCCAGCATGAATCTTGTGTGAAAATGCAATTGGCTGCGTTGGCTTGTAACCTTGATACACACCAATGTTCATCAAGTCTTTTACTCCCCACTGCAAGAACAGAAGCGTTCCAGCAAGTATAGCTACACCAGTCCAACCACGATGCGTAGCCATCCAATGGGTAATAGTAGCCCAAACACCACGTTCTTCTGGAGCCTCAACTCCGTCTTTCTGACTTACTAACTGCGTCAACGAACGTCTTACGCTGCTAAGAACAAATGCCAATACAATTAGCAGACCCACAATGCCAATCAACACATTTCTAAGCGTTCCTTCATCCAGCGTTCCAGAGGCTGAAGTTTCAGCAACACCTTCGGCAGCTACTGGAGCGGCTTCTACTGGAGGCGCATAGTTTTTAACGTAACCGATAATCGCAATAATCTCCTCATCAGACAGGTAACCGAAATCGGCCATCATGGTTGGAGAGTAATCCTTAATTGAGTTTGCGTAAGCATCGCCACTGGCAATTAACGCTGCAGGACTTTTTACCCACTTCACAATCCACTCCTCAGACGGAGCTCTTTCTGTAATTCCCTTCAGACCAGGGCCAACCAACCCCTTCTCTGTTGGTAGGTGACACGTAGCACAGTGCTGCTTAAATAGCTTTTCTCCATCCTGTGCATACGCACCGAAGGAGGATAAAAAGACGAATGATGTAAGCACAATCGAAGCCAGATTCTTGAAACTGCTTCTTTGAATTATCTTATCGTTTACCAACACCTTGATTTTGTTGACTTTTAAGTCTAAAAAAGACCCCTTTTTCACTGGGGCAAAAATAGTATTCAATCTATTCGTGGTTTGATAATTTGTTAAAATCTCATAATTTAGAAACGTTCTAAATAACCTCGGAACGATATTCGATTAACACTATCTTAAACCTGATTTTTCCGTTCTTTGCCGCCATGCCTTTATTAACAAGATTGAGCTATATAAGTTTCCTGTTCATCGCTTTCAGCGAAATGGGCTTTGCGCAACCGACCTTCAACGACCTTGTCGATCCCTCCTTGGTAATTGAAAGAGACGTGCGGCTTGATTCACTGGTCATGCGCCACACGCGCGTCAACAAGTTGAAAGATGGATTCGATGGCTACCGTGTTCAATTGTTCTCAGGTTCTGGTACAGAAGCACGCTTACAGGCAAACAACCTCCGAGTAGAATTTATGACCATCTATCCAGATGTGCCTGCTTACTTGGTATATCAAGCACCCAACTTTAAAGTGCGTGTGGGTGACTTCCGCACCGAACTGGAAGCCATTCATTTGCAACGCGAAATCGCCTATCAATATCCAGGCGGCTTCGTCTCTCGCGACCTTGTCAAGTTTCCGAAACTTAGCATTGAGAAGGAAAAAGGCGATGCTGAAATGGAATTACCTACTAACGGAGCATCTCCTAATAAGTAGTAAACGGGATCTTAAACTAACTGTTCAACTCACTCAATTGAGAATACTTTCCTAATCTGCGGTGGTCCAAGCGCGAGTCTCATCATACTTAATGGCGAGCTTACCTAGTTTGTGGGGTGCTTCCTTTGTTTCCATCATGTAGGGTTCTTGTGTTTCCGAATATGGAAATACAGATCTATTGAATATCCAACAACGCTGTTTAAAAAATTATTTTGCATCCCAACATGGTTTTTGTTCAAAGTGATGACAGAATTGTAAACCGCACAACATTCACGTACCAACCGTAGCTATTAAAAGCAACGTCAACCCACCTAAAGCGTTTACATATCCATCAGTTGTACTTCTAATTGTTCTATATTGCTACCCCCTTACTTCTAATTCCGTTTCTTCGCACTTGATAATGACATTAACTAGAACTTTTCGGAGAGCAATCAGTGCTTGCACCTTCTTATTTGTGATGTTTTGCTCCATCGTTGGTTGGGCGCAAGACGTCACGGTGCCAGGCCCCGCTGGATGTGGCGCTGCCCCTGTAGCAGGTGCGTTTCCAGTACCGTGCGGTGTAACCAGCGTAATCGTTGAACTCTACGGAGGCGGTGGCGGTGCTGGTGGTGGTGGTGGTGGTAGTAACGGAGGTTTTTTTGACACGCGCGGTCAATGTCATTAAGTTAAGGGTTTTCAAAGGACGTTTCTTCGGTTGTTGAACTGTTTGGGTTTTTTGCGTTTACGGTATTTATCTGGCTCTCTTTTGTTTTTACGTCCTGGCCTTATGGGTAT
>Ga0105051_10004908_pt1 | contig 15246 bp, 9 predicted proteins | sample FRY02_FD_78383 | JGI IMG/M metagenome (GOLD analysis project Ga0105051, IMG submission 78383) | Freshwater microbial communities from Lake Fryxell liftoff mats and glacier meltwater in Antarctica - FRY-02 (megahit assembly) | ecosystem: Environmental > Aquatic > Freshwater > Ice > Glacier... | reverse complement strand
TATGCACACACACACATATGGAGAGAGAGGGTTTACATGAATAAGCGTGTGTACATATAGGTGACGTCATTATTCCACATGACTTTTTCGACGACGATGGTAATATATTGCCTGACATCCGCTTGGTGGGAGAAAAAGAGTTGATTCAGAAATTCCGTGCCATTGGACTGGACACTGTGAAATACATGATTACCCTCATGGAGTCGGAGGCGCAGGAGTTGATTCGAAGCCTCGAGGGTATCAAGTTCAAATGGTATGTCATCTGACGTGTCTATGTGACTTCATCGTGTGTTATCCCTCTCTCTCTCTCTCTCACATTACATGTGCATATGCTAGGCAATGCGGCAAAAACGAGGGTTATCAGAACTGCGAGATTATTGGTATCGAGAACAAGGAGTTGGCGGTGACCGTCAAGTGGCTCGATGAGAATGGAGAAGGACCGATAGAGTCTTACAACTTGAACACGGTGGCCAAGCATGTGCCCGAAGACTGGCAGCACAGCGCGATTATCAACATTGACAACTATTGGCAGGTAAGAGAGACGCCCTTTTTGTTCACGTGCGTGTGCTCTCTTTGACACATGTACATATAGATGGCAGACAACTTGCGTGAGAAAGGCAAGAAGGAAAAGGCTGCCCAGGCGACTGCCAAGAACAAGGCAGGCGTGGCCGCAGCTGCAGCAGGCAGCGCCAAGTCCGTTGCGAGCGGAATGCATGACGACTCGCGTAAGGATGGCAAGAAGGAAAAGGCTGAAGAGGCGACTGACGACTCGCGTAAGGATGGCAAGAAGGAAAATGCTAAAGAGGCGACTGCCAAGAAGAAGGCAGGCAAGGGCATGGCCGGCGATGCCTCCATGGTGGGCTCAAGCGGCTGGGGGGTAAGTCATTCACTTGTCACAGGCTGTCATATGCGTGCGTGTATTATAGAACCGTGTAAAAACTGACAAACACGTTTCGCAGTCGAGCGGAAGGAAGCATCCTCCGGTGCGCCAATCGCCTTTTAAAGGCATTCCTACGAACAGGTCGTGGAGGAAGAAGACCCGCTTGACCCCGAAGCGCAAGAAGTCCTCGCATGTTTCGCTTGCGGCCAAGTGCGTGGTGCAAACCTAATTAGCGGCATCTAAAAGGATGCGTGATACCTGCTGGGCACAGTAGTGCCTACTTCCAGCAGCAAGCGCCAGCATGCCCACGAGCACTGGCAACTGAGTGTGGCTTGTTGCGATCGATGATCTCGAGTTGAGATACAACGGGCGAGAGACTCGACATGGCCGAGTCCTTCACTGTCAGGTTGGGCGTGAAGCACTTCACACCGTCGCTCCCCTCCCTTTCTCTGAATAAAGACACAAATACAATCACGATTCCGCTATCTCCTGTGTTGATGGCAACACGCACACAGCTCCTGTGACCAAAGTCTTTGAGTTGAATCTTTTTGCTATCGCCGAGCACATAGTAGACTTCCAGGCGACACAAGCCCTCTGGAAGCAGCAGCGCCGAGTGCAGCCCGCTGTCAGCAACGCGCAAGTTGGGTAGTAGGCCCTGAAAATCGGCGTACAGTTCGCAGTCCATGTGCAGATAGAGCGCCTGGCCCTCGCGGAACATACACTCAGACGCCCGCATGAAGTCGACGCTGAAGGACCCACAACGGCCGCAGGTCGACAGAAACTCCACATAGTACTTACCCATGTGCATGAAAGAACCACTCACAGGATTCGCTTTCAACACACCTATCGTCCTTTCCCCGTGCACCGTTTCCGAGAACGGGACGGCGAGCAGAGTCCTTTTAGCAGACGCTCCGATAGCACAGTGCTTGTACACGACCCCTATCTCAGTGAGGGCGGCAGCATCTGAGGCCAGGCGCAGCTCCTCTGTGCGCACCGTCAACAGATTGTCGTTGACCTTCTTCTCCTCGAAGACAGCCGCGTAGGCCGAGTCCCACATCAGGAAGCTCTTGCTGGAATTCGTGCGGCATGTGTCCAGCCTAGCCATTATGTCTTTGTTCCTGTCGAGCACTGCCTTGAGGCGGAACTGCGCAGTGTGCACGGCAACCTCGGCAACCGCCACTAGAGTCCCGTCAAATGACGTGGTGCGGTAGTACGTCTCGCCCTCGTCGTCTGCGCAGATGGGAAACATGGCGTTGCTCTCATATGTGTGGTCGTCTATGAGCAGCGCGCCCGCAATCATCTCCCTCCACTGCGTCCGGTTGTTGATCTCGAAGGCGCACGGAGATCCATCGTTGGCGCGTAGCGTGTGCTGCAGGTGCTCCTTGCTGTTGAAATAGAAGAACTGATAGATGCCACTGGCATCGCACAGCACGCGTTTGATCCAGAAGAAGCGTCCGGCCGGCATGTCCACGACGTAGAGAGTGCTGCCCTGCGCTACAGCCGGCATCGACGGGTTCTCGAGACGCCACGCTGCCGTGTCGACAAAGTAGGGCGTCGTCTCCAGGAACCTCTTCTCCAGATTCACGATGCGGAGCATGCCGTCAGGGGTGCTGAGCTGCTCCCCCGCGATCTGGACGTCCATCGCCGTGTTCCAGTTAATGAAAGGCACGTACATGAAGGGCAGCATGTTTCGCTTCGACTTGAGCGGGCGGTCGGCCGGCATGACGAGAAGCACGTCGTCGGGGTTTTCGGTGCTTTTCTCGAGACCGGCGCACATGACGACGCCGAGGTGCCGCATCTTGAAGGTGCGGATGCCCTCGATGGGCAGCGCCTTCCAGGGGGGGTGCATGTCGCGCTCGAACTGGTCGCCAGCCTCGTGGGTCGGCTGTGTGGGCACTATGAGGACGGTGCCGGTCGTCGGGTGCACCCGCAGCGTGAAGAGGTAGCCCCCCTCGTACGTCATGCACGGGATCTCTTTGACGCACGACACGGCGCAGTTGGTGAGCAGGTTCGGGATGAAGGTGGTGGAGTGGTGCTGGACGCTCGACGCCCACAGACGCAGCGCGGTTGCAAAGCGAGATTGGCCGTCCCGGATCTTCTCCTTGTAAATGCGATAGAAGCAGCGGTAGGCGCTTTGGCAGAACATCAAGTGTGTCTGCATGTGATAGGTGCTCTCGGGCGGAAACATGCAGAGGCTCCCGATGTTGCCGAGGGTCACAGCAGACTCGCCCGCCTCCATGATCGACTTGTAGTACAGCGTGCTGGAGGGGTGGTGGGGCACGGCACCCTGCACGGGCAGCAGCACCAGATCGGCCTCCGACCGCATGCGCACGTTGAGCATGTTGTTGTTGTCTCGCGTGCCGTCGAGCATGAAGGAGTCTGTGCTGAGACGGGCGTCGAAGAACACACGGGCACAGCCTTCGCTCTGCATGTTCGCGTTGAGCACCCCCGACGGCAGGCTCAGCACGACGTAGTTGTCCTTGGTGCAGGCAGGCACTATGCTCTTGTCGATCTGCGTGTGCAGCATCAGGCTCATGAGCGCCGCAGCCTGCCCGCCCATGTTCCTCTGGTGCACGACGGTCTTGTAGTCGTTGCGCATGCCAGAGTGCCACTCGCGACAGTACAGGCCCTGTGCCACCACCAACCAGAGCACGTCCATGCCCAGCACCGTCTCCACGCCCGTGGCCCTGTCCAGGGCCGTCTTCATGTAGGGCATGGAGCCGAACTTGAAGCACGGGACGTCGCCGTCCACGATCTTCTTCCTCCACATCGGGTTGTTGAGGACCTTGCGCGGCCCGATGCCCTTGCGCTGCATGTACGGTTTCAGCACGGCGTCGAGGAACTCCTCGCGCGTGGCGTCCTCGGCGAGGCCAAACATCATGAGCAGGTGGCGCACAACCCCCTGTGCAGAGGCCATGTTCTTGATGGTCTCCCGGAAATAGTGCCCAGTCTCGAAGCACGGCTCGAACTGGATGTTGTACTTGTCCGACGTCACGAGGCGCATCTTGCCCGGCAGCCGCGTGCCGGGCACCGCTGCGGTGTTCCACCACGCAGCCGGGTGGTGGTGGGCTTCCTGCGGGCCCTGCTTCAGCACGCGCATCTTCTCCGCCTCCTCCGTGTTCTGCCTGGCCCAGAGCTCTGCAACCATGTCCTCTGCGCTCGCGCAGATGAAGGGGTCGGGCACGAGCTTGCTCGTGCCGGGGGTGTTCTTCTTGACGTCCATCATGTGCTTGATCGCCTCCGGGACTTGGAAGGCCACGACGTCCATCTCGGGCCGCAGGAACACGCTGGCACTGTTGACAAGCACGGGCTGCGATCGCAGCTGCCAGAGCTGCTTGATGTTGTCCGTGTACGCGGCGTCCTGGAACTCGCAGGACATGAACAGCTGCTCCATGCTCTGCTCCTTGAAGTAGCCGGCATGCACGAGGCCCTTCCTCGGACTCTCAGCCGTCACCTTGTCGAGCAGGAACTCGCAGAAGACGTCGTAGCTCTGCTGCTGCTCGTCTGTGAGCGAGAGGCCCTGGCAAGCGAGCGCGATCACGTGCAGCTCGCAGTTGTTCTGCAGCCCCATGGTGTGCATGGCGAAGCACGAGAGGATCATCGTGTTGATGTCGAGCGACTTCTGTGTCGTGAACACGTAGAGGGCCTCCAGCTGGGCGTGGAAACTCATTGGCGTGAATTTCATGCAGGTGAAGGAGTCCTCGATGGCCCGGTAGATGGGCGTGATCATGCGCTCCCCGGAGGGCTGCGAGAGCTCGACAGCACGCATGTGGCACATGGCCACAACACTCTTGACCCACACCTGCATGCGTGTGCGCTGTGAGCTCTCTCTATGCATCTCGCTCGCTCGCTCGCTCTTTCTCTATGCATCTCTCTCTCTATGCCTCTCTCTCTCTATGCCTCTCTCTCTCTCTCGCCATCTCTCACGCTCTCTGCGCACCGGGAAGGCCGTCGAGGTGACGTACACGCCGAACCAGGTCCGGCTCGCCGTCTCGGCGTCCTTCAAATACTGCCTGCGCAGATCCTCGGTCAACAGTCGCCAGATTCTGTTCATTGACCGGAAATCCGTGCGTAGCACGTAGCCAGGCTCGCAGTAGTTGAGCGTCATGTTGCGATGCACCGGGGGGAAGATGCGGCGACACACGTGTCTCCACGAGAAGTAGGCCATATTGCTCATCACGATGTCGCGCGAGATGCCCTTGATCGGCGCCTTGTCGTCGGATTTGTGGTTGCCTTCACGGGCCAGCTTGCGCTTCGGCGGCACGTTGGCGGGTGGCGCCGTCTGCACCGGCACATGCTTCTGGCCGACGACGACCATGAACACGCCGTTGTTCCCACAGAGCACACTCGACGCCAGCACCCCGTAGCGCCCGCCCATCAGACTGGAGGCGGGGAAGCAACCATCGGGCCTGTTGCCGCACAGGATAATCAGCGGCATGTTGTAGAGCTGCATGTACGACCGGCTGTCCTGGTTGCGTGTGGTCGACCACGGCCGCTCCTGCGTGCCGGAGCCGCGCCCCGAGTGGCCCATGAACCTCTCGAGCGTGCCCGCCTTGTCCTCGCTCGCGCTGCTCGAGGCCTGGTCCTTCTTGTGCTCTGTTATGTAGCCGCCGAGGAAGGCGTCGTCGCGGAAGGTCGTTGCCGTCATGTCGACGGTTCCGTCGCTGTTGAGCGCCAAGCCCGAGCCGAGCCACGTCGCCATGGACAGTGGTGTGACATGGGCGGCGGTGTGGTCGAGGCCGTCGCGTCCTGCTGTGAAGCGGCTGAGCTCGTTGCCGAGGCTGAAGTACTCGGCGAAGGCGCCGTTGACGGCGCCCAGCCTGTCGATGGTCGAGTCGATGCCGGCGCTGGGCGACTTCCAGTCGACCGTGAATTCCTCGCGAGTGTTCTTGGCGGTCTTCTTGAGCACCACGGCGTGGTGCGCCATGTCAGCCACCTTGAGAGCGGCTCCCCACTGGTGGGGCTGCCAGCAGAATGCCGCGATGAGAGAGTCCTGGATCGAGTCGAAGAGCATCCAGTTGCACCAGGAGAGGTCGAGCTTGAGACGCTCGCGGCAGCGGTCCATCCACCTTGCGGCAAGCACGCCCTCGTGCAGGTGCTCCCTGGGCGAGCCCTTCTGCTGGTCGAGCTCCGAGAAGAAGCCGACGTAGTCCTCCTTCCACTTGTCGCCCGACACCACGCCGTACGTCTTGTACTCTTGCATCGACAGCATCGGGAACTTGACGTTGCGTAGCTCCGATAACTCGCCAGAGCTCACGGTCGACCGAAGATTGTACGCAAACGTCGTGAACACCATGTTGGCGACGCCCTCGATGCAGGCGCTGTCGGTGGTGTTGACGAGCTGCTCGTGCACCGGGTGCGTGCTCTGGCCGTAGGCACGCATGAGCACCTCCTGCTTGAGCCTGCGGCGGTCCTTGTTGTTGATCGCCCCGTCCTGCAGCACGCAGTTGATGCTCTTGCGCAAGTCCATCACGAGCGCCGAGAGCTGGCCGTCGTGCTGCTGCATCCAGCGCAGATCCGCCACGGGGCGCTTCTCGTTGTCGCCCTCGAAGAACTCCACGTAGGGGTCGCTGTCGCTCTCGAGGTTGCTGCGCAGCCATATGTTGAACATTTTGCATTGGATGTGCATGTGCAGCATCGGCTCGACGACGAAAGGGCGCCCGGGCTGTTTGTCGTAGCGCGCCAAAATGTCCGAGTTGGCGAGGCCGACGATCCCCGAGTTCCACGACACTGGGCCGTCGACAGCCAGGTACCAGTTACGCTCGTCGCCGACGAGCATGTCCTGGTACTCCATGTAGTCTTGGTGCAGCTGGCGCTGCAGCGAGGGCGTCATCTGCTCTGCGCTGTACCTCGACTTCATCTCGACAAACTGCGTGTGCAGCCAGTTCTTGCTGAAGCGCACGTAGTGGATCCCGCCGTAGAGCTCGAGCGTCTTGCCGTAGTTGTCCATGGGCTGGTCCTGGTACTTGAAGCTAGGGCGCGTATCCCGGTTGCAGCCCATGCACACGACGCGGTAGTGCTGGGCGCGAGAGTGCAGCACCCCGGCCAGCATCCGTCTGTAGATCGCCACGGCCTCTGCGGAGGAGCAGTCGTACGAGATCCCACGCCACCTGACGTGGTGCATGTCGTGCCTCCCCGCCAGCTCGAAGATCGCAGGGAGCATCTGCGCCTCTGCCGTCAGCAGGCTGATGTTGTGCCTGGCGCCAGGGTTGAAAACCTCGTTGAGATTCACGCCGTTGACGTGCAGCTTCATCGTCAGTGCCATATGCGAGAGGACGTTTGTCAGCGGCAACACCACGCCGGGCATGATGTTGCGCATGCAGTTGAGGAGCTGGCCAACGTCCCCCCCGGGCACCTTCATCTTGATAAGGAGGCAGTCGATGCGGATCTTCTTCGCGTTGCCGAAGGAGTCCACGCCCTGCACCACGTCGGTGTGCACGAAGACGTCGAACAGCCGCTCCTGCATCTGCTCGTGCGGACGGTCCTCGGCCTCGGAGAGGTCGCGGCCCATGTCGTCGAGGTTGTTCGTCGCGCGACAGCGCGGCACGATGTGCTCGTCGTCGAGCCCGTACTGCGTGTCTGGCCCGCCGCCTTCCTCGTCGGTATTCATATTGAAATCGCCGCGCCTCGCTCGCTCGCTCACTACCAGCGCCAGCGTGTAGGGGCACAGGTCGTCGCTGACCCGGATGCACGACGTGTCCTGCAAAGCGTTGAGGTCCTGGGTGGTGAAGTAGCGAACGGAGGAGTGGCACTTGTTCCTCGTGGCGCAGGCCTTCATGTCCGTGAAGTGCGTGTTCGGGGAGTACCACATCGCGCCGGGCATGTCGCTGCCGTGGCTCGCCTGCATCAGACACGCGGCCAGCAGCAGGATGTCCGCGTCCGTGGCGACCGAGGGCGATTCGGCGCTCATCTTCCAGAGCACCGCGCTGTGAACGCCCATGAGCCCACCCTCGGGCCCGCCGCTCAGCAAGAGGCTGCTCTGCCGGTCCGTCGCGTACTGGGGCAGGCAGACGTCGGTGAGCTCGCCAAACTGCATGTCGAGCTCAGTCGGTTCGTGTGTGTTGCGGAAGGTGAACATGACCTTCGAACTGTAAGAGCCGAGAGGCACGCCGTCGCCCTCGTCGTCGCAAGCGCCTCCGACAGCTCGCAGCCCCTCGTCGAGCAGCGGGCGCGAGAATATCTGTGCAAAACGCAGCTGCTCCCTCCTGTCCAGGAACCAGTCCTTCGTGGGTCTGTGATCCCACGGACCGTTTGCGCCAATCAGAGGCTGCAGGAAGTACGGACGAGTGAGCAGCGACAGCGCCTCGATACGATCACACACATTGCCGAGGCCCAGACCCTTCTGCGGAATCGGAATGAGCTCGCGCGGAGCACTGGGAAGCAGCACGCCCTTGTTCTTCTTCATGTCATCGCCGTCGTCGGCTTCGCCCGCAACGTGAGACTTCCCACCGCCCTCTTTCCCGCCGTCTGGCTTCTTTCGTTTGTTGCCTTTGGCGCATGTGTGCTTACAGTGTCGCCCATTGCACGCCTTGCACTCTTTCTCCTGCTCTATCTCTATCGTGGCCTCGAACGCTGCCACTGGAGGCCCCTGCTCTTCCCCCTCCTCGTCGTCGATGAAGGCACGGTCGTAATCGTCCTCGTCGTCCTCTGCCTCCTCCTCCTCGTCACCACTCCCCCCCTCCTCTGATAATTCTTGCACATACCTGTGTAAAGGGCGCGCCATCTGTGCAGGGTCTGCTGTCCGTCGCGAGCACCGAGGCTAAATCGACACGAGACTGGTCCGGGGGCTGGGAATGCGTGGCTCTTCGGAAATCAAATGCCCGCGCATAGGCCCGTCGCTGGGTATATATAGACGATTGAGGCTGGGAACTGACTGGGAACAGCATTGCAACAGGTGGGAACAGGTTGGGAACCGGCTGGGAACTGGCGACTCGCGCCACCACAACACGAATTCGCGCGTTCTGTCCCGGCCTCAAGCAACGTTCCCAGCTCGTTCCCGGCCAAAATCCTCTATATATACCACGCACCGGCTGGCAGAATAAATGCCCGTCATGTTTGTCATCGGCGTGGGCGTATTCAACGATGTCTACATCAATGCGCGGGCCTTGGCGGCGCAACAGCGTTTGCTCGACGTCCTCTGGATGCACACCCCGGCGCACAAGAAGGCCCCGGCGCACAAGAAGGGCCCGGCGCACGAGAAGGCCCCGGCGCACAAGAAGGCCCCGGCGCACAAGAAAGGGTTCTGCTACACTCGCGCCCAGAGAGAGGTGCTGCTACGGGCCTTCGCGGAGAGTGACCTCGTGGGCGATCGCATGGACGGGCTATGCAGGCATACCCGTATGACACAGAAGCAGGTGACGCAGTGGTTCCGAAACAAGCGCAATCGCGGCTGATTTAATAGAAACGAGACGGTACGCGCTCAGGTGTGCTGAGCATAGTGGATGTATCTGTCCAGTGTGAGCAAGAATATAATAAACACGGTCCCCGCACACAGCCATTTGTAGCTCGCGTGTGCTGGTTGCTGCTCACACTCGGTCCCCTCCTGCATCGCAGCACCGCTGCCGTCTGCTTTATAGTGCAGACGGCTATCGCAGATCGATCACGGTCAGCGTGCGTGTCGTGTGGATTATGGCACGCAGCGCGTCCTGCATGGCGAAGTTCCGGTCGAGGATGTCAGTGATGCTCTGCCGCAGGAGCTGTGCGTTCCCGGTCTCGGCGCCCTCGAGTGCGATGCTCAACTGCAGCGCATCGCTGATGACTCCCTCGTCGCGCATCGCAATGTTTAGTGCGCCGCGCGTGGTGATGTTTGCGGCGTTCAGCTCGATCTGCATGTTCTGTCGTCCGTAGAACAGCGACAGCAAGTTCGAGCTGGTGGTGTGCAGTCCCGTCACTGTGAAGGCATTGTCACGGGCCTCCCGCTCCTCCTTCTGGCTCTTGATGCGCTGGAAATGCGCGCGGTAGAATTGGTTCTGAGTGGTCTCCCAGTTGCCGTATATGTTGGCCCCATTCGCGATGCGGTCGATGCAGGTCACCATCGCATCTGACATCAAGACGTCGAGGTCCGCCGACCCAATCCCCATGCGGAAGAGGTCGAATACGCGCTCGAGCACCTGCATGCAGGCCACGCGTGGCTGCAAGAAGACGACCCCCTCGAAGTAGGTGCTGCGCGGCTGGTCGACGGGTTGCTTCTTGTGCGAGGCAAAGAGCACTCGCGGGCGCAGCGCGTAGCGGATGCCTCGTAAGAAGGTGTTGCGGCTCTGCACGTCGCCGTACCCCCAGAAGCCGACGAAGACGCTCACGCCGTGCCCGCACCGGCCCGAGGCGGAGCGGATGCGCTGCAGCTCCAGGCATATCGTGTTCGCTTCCTCCGTCGCCATCTGCCGCTCCTTCACGAGCTTCGAGCTGTAATTGCGCAGGTACGTGCATAGCGGCGGGGCGACTGCCGGCTGCGGCTGCGCAGGGGCGTGCCTGAGGATCGAGAGTATCTCCCCGCTCATGTGTAGCGAGCCTGCACACACAGAGCTCGCCAACAGGATAACCACCAAAAAACATATATAACGTACCGCTCGGGGCGGGAAATGCACAATCCGTACGTTGTTGAGCTCGGGTTCGATTTCATCGTGGGCGCCTTGAAGAAGAAGGGCAACGCCGTGAAAAGAGATCCTCCACGAGACGGGAAGGGGTTGAAGGACCTCGCAAGGGCAAACAGACAGGCAAAAGCAAACGACACGGCGTCGGCGAAGAAGCAGGCCGTGCTTGTCCATAACTACACGAAAGCGAAGAAACTGAAAGCTAAAAAATAGCCGTACTTTATGTTTAATATTAAACCACAATGGCGTCATCGGAAGAGCATGACGAGCATGGTGAGCAAGACCAGCACCCCGAAAAAAATCACCTCATTGCGGTTGATCACCTCTTTCTTGTGCGAGATGGGCAAGAACTTAGTCGCGAGCGAGCCTGTGACAACGCCGGTTTCGCTCGAGAAGTGTGCCATGACGGAGGACCAAGACACGCACAGCAGACGCGTCTGGCCGCTGCCACGGAAGCGGGAGAACGTGGGCATGCACTGCCACTCGCAGGAGCGGCTGCCGGCAACCCACGTCCAGGTGCCGGGATAGTCGACGACCGGGGGGCGCGTGGGGTCCTCTCGCAGCTGGCACTCGACGCACGTCCTGCTCTCCGTGTCGTAGGTTGTGGCGTGTGTGCACTCTTGCAGGTACTGCTCTGCCACAGCGATGAGGCCCTGGCTGAACCTGACGGCGTCGACGAGCACACTGTCGCAGCCCACCAGCCACGCGCGCGTGCCCTGGGCCAGCAGGCTCTCGTCGCACGGCCGACAGTCCGAGCAGTGCTGGCGATCGCTCGTGAAGTTCGTGCCCGGCGTGCAGACGTGCGCACACGACTCGCAGGAGCCGGTGGCCACGTTATGCACACGGCCGGATATGCAGCTCGCTGTGCAGTCGGAGCCCACGTACTTGTCGAGCTGCCTCGGCGGGCACGGCTCGCAGATCCGGTCGTGGGCCAGCGTGCACGACTGCGTCTCTCGCAAGCCCTCGCACGACCGACACGGCATGCACGTCGTGTCGTACATGTGCGTCCCAGACACGATGTAGTCGCTGCCGGTCAAGCAGAACCCTCGCACCGTGTCGTACAGCGAGTGCGGCGAGCACAGGCCGAAGTCGTCCCAGAACCCCTCGTTGCACTGGGTCTCGCACGAGTCGTTGCGCCAGATGCCCGAGCTGCTGTAGTGGCGGTTCACGTGCAGGGGGACGCACGGCACACAGTCGCGACACTCCGACAGGTACTGCCCGGTGGGGCACAGGCCGGGCTCGCAGCGCCAGCACGTGTCGTCGTAGGCGTGGTACGGCAGCAGGCACGCCACCACGCAGTCACGCGACGTCACGGAGTAGACGGCGGGGGGCAGTGCAGCGTTGAACTGGTCCCTCTTCTCCGCGCAATGCACGCATCCCGGGGACACGTCGTGGAACCCGAGCGCGCACTCGTACGGACAGGGCTCGCCGAACCCGGGGGCGTGGCCCGTGACCGTGCCGTCAGCGACGCCGGCGCACGGCACAGAGCTCGCGTCTGTCTGCACGCCGCACGCGACGAAGCTCGCAAACGAGCCCGCCGGACGCTGCTCGCCCTCCCACACGGCGACGAGCTGCTCGCGCGCCGAGCACGGCACGCACGGCTCTTGGGTGTCCGGGAGCCGATAGAAGGTGCTCTTGCACTGCGTGGCGCACTCGCGCCCGGCCTCCAGCACGAAGTCCTCGTTTTGGCTGTATGTCCCCTTCGACACAGCATCGCACGGCACGCACATGCGGTCGTGCGCACGCGTGCAGGCGGCCGTCCTTTCGCCGACACCACACACGCCAACGTCCACGCTGCACAGGGCACACACGCCCCCTGTCCGGAAATACCCGTCGCGACAAGCCCGGACGCACCCGGAACCTGCCTCCCACACCTCGCTCTCGTCGTGCACGTCGACCGGACACTGCACGCAGGGACTCACGCCCTCTTCGATGTGACTCAGCGCGTTGCAGCCCGGCACGTAGTGGCCGGGGGCGCACACAAACACAGCGTCGGACACGTCGCACGTGACACACTGCTCCAGGCGGAAGTCCCACAGCTCGTTCCCGTCGCACAGCTGCAGCGACGTGAGCGGCTCGAGGATGACGGTGAAGTGCGAGGGAGCGCTGCACGGCGTCGTGCCGTGGACCGCCGACACCGCCACCAGGCTGTTGATCTGCAGCGCCGTGGGGATGGAGAGGTGGCAGACAGCGTACGTGTCCCCGGCGGCCCTCAGCGTGCACCCGAGTCGGTGCAGCTGGCTGTTGTGCTGGTGCAGCACGATGCCCTGGTTGCTGACGGCAGCCATGCCGATCTCGGACGAGCACGTCTGTGGCTGGTCCCACTCCATCGCCACCGTCACGTGTAGCCGCTGCCAGCTCGCTTCTTCGACGTCGTCCCCTGAAACGGCCACCGACAGGTCCAGCACCGCCAGCTCAGACGTGCTCGGCACGTACACCACGACATGCAGCACGTCGTGGCACCCGAGCTCGTCGCCGCCCGCGCACACGCACTCCGTCGCCCCTGCGGCCGAGCCTGTGTTCTCGGGACACGGCACGCACTGCGGCGCGCCCGAGTGTGCCGTGTACGTGCCTGCAGGACAGACCTCGCAGCTCAGCGAGGCGCCGGCGACGCGCGTCTTCCCCGGAACACACGTGTTGCATGTGTCGAACGTCGCGCCAACTATCGCTGAGTACGTGTCGGCCCCGCAGGGCGTGCACGGCGCGTTCCCTGTCTCGGACTTGTAGCTGCCCGCCAGGCACTGCGTGCAGGTCGCATGGTCGGGGCCCGTCGCGCCCCTGTCGCACACGTAGCTCGTGCGTTCGTCGTTCGAGACGGTGAAGGCAGGACTGTTCGCACACACCGTCGGCGTGGCAGCCGCCGGAGTGCTGGAGTATGTCTGTGCAGGACACAGGTCGCACTCGCCGTTGCCCACGCCCGCTTTGTACTTGCCAGCGACGCACGGAGGGCATTGCAGCGTGTCGCCCGACTCGAGCGTGTACCCTGCATTGCACAGGCAGTCGCCCGCGGCGGTGCTCTGTGGCAGGGAGTGCGCGTACTGCCGGCACGCGGCGCAGGTCGTGCCGCCCGCGATGCCCCAGTATCCGGCGTTGCAGTGGCAATGCGCAGGCGACGTGCTCCCAGCCAGCGAGAACGCATTGCTCTTGCAGGCCACACATGTCACGCTGCTCATGTAGCGTCCTGCGTCGCACCTGCAGTCCGCTATGCTGCTGCTGCCCTGTTCCGATTGCGAACTGGTCGGGCATGTCAGGCACGAGGTCTGCGAGCGGTAGCGTCCTGCGGGACACAGACAGTGCGCCACGAGGGTGCTTCCTGGCACAGAGATGGAAAGCGTCGGGCACAAGCTGCACGCGCTGCCAAGCATGTAGTAGTTGGCGTTGCACCAACAGTCACTGTGCTGGGTGCTGCCGTGCACCGACTGCGACATGGACGGACAGGGCGTGCATGCGCCGCCAGCAGGGCCGTAGTATCCCGCGTTGCAGGTGCAGTCTGTCAAGCCCCTGTTGTTGGCGTGGGGGTACGTGTTCAGAGGACACAGCGTGCACGGCAGGGTCTGCCCGTAATAGCCGGGCTGACACGTGCAGTTCTGCGCGTGGCGGCTGCCGGGCGGCGACACTCCTGAGGACGGGCAGGCCAGACAAGCTGCTGGCGAGATTGCCCCGGCCGTCGCCAGATACGTGTTTTGGGGACAGGTCGTGCACACGCTGTTCCCTGTGCTTGGTTTGTACGTACCTGCCAGGCATAGCACGCATTCCGAGCTCGAAAGCGGCGTAGCTCCCATCTGGCAGCTGCACGCGAGGTCCCCCGGCAACGAGGTCTGCCACACGGGGCATGCTATGCAGCCTTCGGGGGAAGCGTGCGCGGGCCTCCACGAGCCTGCGAGGCAGTTGGTGCAGCCAGCAGATCCAGGACCAGCCTTGAACTTGGCCTCTGCACACGTCACACACAGTGTGCCGTCCCCGCCCGTGAACCCTCGGTTGCAGACGCAGTCCGTCAGATCGTTGCTCGCCGCAGGGGCGCTGCTCCCGCCAGGGCACGAGTCGCATCTGTCACTCTCAGCACCAGCAACCGTGGAGTATTTGCCGGCCACGCAGCTGATGCAGTCCTCAACTCCCCATGTGAACTTGTACTTTCCAGACGGGCAGAGTGTGCACGGCCCGAGGCCGTCGGGCCCCGTGCTGCCCGGGTCACACTTGCAGTCCGAGGCCAGTGCGCTTTTCACCCCCAACGTGCCCCTGCCTGCCGGACACGGCAGGCAGGCGGCATTACCATGGGCCACCTTGTAATGATTAAGCTCACAGTACACACACGGCCCGCCGTCAGCGCCCGTCCATGCCGGGATGCACTTGCAGGATGTCACCTTGTCGTAGATGTGATTGGTGGCAGGAGCCCATACCGACCTGGTGCGAAGCGGGCACGTGCTGCACGGACCCGGCCCGACAGTATCTTTATACTGGCCGTCGTCGCATTCAGTACACGAGCCGCTGCCGCCCGGCCCCCACACTCCCGCTTGGCACTGACACTGCGCTATCTGCGTGCTGCCTGCGGGCGAAGCCATATACGACGGACACGGCGTGCAGTCGTCCACTTTGCTCCAGACCCCTCTCAGAGTGTCGCCCGGCACCGTGAACCGGTCGTAGTAGCAGATCACGTCGATCCGTAGATACTTGCCCGGCGACGTCGTGAGTTTGATGGACGGGGCGAACTCTCCGTTGTTGGCATGCGTGTAGTGTACCAGCGTCGTGCACCCAAAATAATTGAATGGAAGCCAGTGC